>Ga0102590_1002693_pt1 | contig 20028 bp, 14 predicted proteins | sample AraplaMF_Col_mMF_FD_76859 | JGI IMG/M metagenome (GOLD analysis project Ga0102590, IMG submission 76859) | Arabidopsis root microbial communities from the University of North Carolina, USA - plate scrape MF_Col_mMF | ecosystem: Host-associated > Plants > Roots > Endosphere | place: USA...
GACCGGTGGGATCGCCCTTGTCCGCATACATCGAACGGAACTTGAAGATCCGGATGATCTCGTTGTTGAAGCCATGCCGGTTCTGCATGAAGAAGACCGGGCCCTTCGAGGTCAGCCTTATGGCAATCGCTGTTGCTAGCATGATCGGCCACAAAAGCGCGAGTGCAAGAAGCGTAAAGAAGATGTCAAAGCAGCGCTTGGCGACCGAGTCCCAATCCCGGATCGGCTTGTTGAAGATATCGAGCATCGGGACCGCCCCAATGCGCGAATAGGCGCGCGGACGAAAACGCAGGCGATTTGCGTGAGCGGCAAGGCGAATGTCGACCGGCAGAACCCAGAGCTTCTTCAGCAACTGCAAAATGCGCGCCTCGGCGCTGAGCGGAAGCGATATGATCAGCATGTCGATGCGCGTGATGCGAACAAACTCGACCAGTTCGGCGACCGTTCCGAGCTTCGGATAGCCTGCGACCATGATCGGCGAGCGCTTCTCGCCGCGATCATCGAAGATGCCGCAGATCCGGATATCGTTGTCGGGTTGCTGTTCGAGGACTCGGATCAGTTCCTTGGCCGGAACTCCGCCGCCCACGATCACTGCGCGGCGCTCCATGATACCGTTACGCGACCAGTTGCGGATGCCATAAGCCATCAGGAAGCGAGAGGCGAGGAGGAAGATCGCGCCGATAACGAACCAGATAAAGTAGGCCGGCACCTCTGGCGAACTGACATTGCCGGCGAGTACGTTTGCACCAGTGACGATCACGAAGACCGAACCCCACACGGCAAAGACGCGTGGCAGCAGGCGTAGACGCGTGCGCAAGGCGGGGATCGAGTAGGTGTCGGCGATCTGGAGTCCACATACGAGGAGAGCTGCAACAATCGCGGCCGCGATAGAGCGGCCTAAAAGTGTCTCCGCCTCATTGCCCTGCCAGAGAAGGAATACAAGCAGCCCGATCAGAAACTGCGAAGCAAATTCGAACAGGCGGAATTGACCGATGATGATGGCAGGCGAACGGTTTCCAGCGCTGAATTGCTCAGCGATCTGACGGGCATAGCTATTGATCGGCTCCGACTGGGCCTCTTCATTCGCGTCTTCGCTGGGTCGGTTGATGTCTGAAATCTGCTTGCGCAGCGCTTCCAGGTCAAATTGATCGCTTTTCTCTGCCTTATTCATGAGGCTACCGCCGCTGGTTATCGGAACGGCAATAGCAGAAAGCCCCTAAGAAACTTTTACGAAGCAACCACAAGAGGTTGCCTGGACTTGGGCTCCAGGAGGTCGTGGTACAATTTCAAGACATCATTGGCCATCACGGACGCCGAGAAAACCGACTTCACTTGCTCCATCGACGGCATCGCGGCCTCATGCCAATCGGGGATGCGGATCGCATCCGCCATTGCGCGCGCGAGATCGTCGGAATCGTCAGGGTTTACGAGGGCAGGACTATTTCTGCCCAATGCCTCGGGAATGCCGCCGACGCGGGTCGCTATGATGGTCTTGCCGGCGCCGAGACCCTCGAGCACGATGTAAGGCATGGCTTCGGCGCGCGACGGCACGACGAGATTCTGTGACATTGCGAAGGCCTGCTGAACACGCATTGCCGGCAGCATGCTGATCCGCTTGGCCAAACCACGCTCGATCATCATGTCCCGGTATTTCTCGCGTTCTGGCCCGTCGCCGATCATTACAGCCGAAAGTGGTCGTCCAAGAATGCGCTCGGCTTTCGCGAAGGCCTCTACAAAGAGATCGGGACCCTTAAGGTCCCGAAGCATGCCGACGTAGATGTAGTGGACAGCATCCGAACGGGTCGGGATCAGCTCGAAGTCACGTTCGGCAATCCCGTTGTAGATTAGGCGCGTTTCCGTCCGTGGGCGCCCAACCTTCTCCGTATAGGCATCGCGCTCGTATTCGCAGATGAAGACGAGGGCGTCGGTGAAGTACTCCTGCAGACGCTCCATGCGGAGCACAAATTGCCCCATGAGCGATCTGCGGGAATAATGCAGGCTTCCGCCGTGCGCTGTATAGAGGCGGGCTACGCGATACCTGTTCACCCGCAGGGCTGAGCCGGCAAGCCGCGCGAGCACACCGCCTTTGGCGCCGTGACCGTGCAGCACATCCGGCCGCAAACTTTTGATGTTCTTGTACGTGTCCCAAAGCATTCCTAGGTCGGAGAGGCTGACGTGCCGTCGCATTGGCATGCGCGTCAATCCCATCGCCAGGAAGGGTCTAATATCGTCGAATAGGCGGTCCTCATGCTCGCCGCCCGTGGAACTGTCGCAAAGGATGCCTACCTCGTGTCCTGCCTTGCTGTGCTCCAGCACCAGATCGCGGACATGGCGGAAGATCCCGCCGACCGGTGACCTGAAACAATGGAGGATGCGGAGCGGGCGCTGTTCAGTCATCGAGGGTTAGAACAGTCGTTCGCGAACGTAGATGGTGTCTCCGGCTATGATCGCCGAAGAAATGTTGACGCGGCCCGTCATCACTTGCCCGTTGACCTTGCGGGTCACATCGACCGCGCCCTGATTGGCGCGCGAGGTGAAGCCGCCGGCAACGGCAACGGCGTTCTGCACCGTCATTCCGGGGACGTATGCATACTGGCCGGACTGGCCGACTTCGCCCATAACGAAGATCGAGCGGTAGCGGTCGACATCGATCGTGACATCAGGGTCCCGCAGGTAACCCTGCTTCAGCTTCTGCGCGATCTGGCCCGACAACTGCTGCAGCGTCCGTCCGCGAGCTGGCACCTGTCCGATGAGCGGGAAAGCGATGTAGCCAGCCTGGTCGATCGTATACGTGTTGGTCATGCTTGGCTGGTCAAACACGGTAATGCGCAGTCGATCGCCACTGTCCAGCGAATAGGGCTGGATTGTTGCCTGATTAAAGGCCTGAGGGGCAGGCTGGTAGCTATTGCAGCCGCTCACGGCCGCGGTGATAGCGGCGAGGCTCAGAGCCATCAGGAACTTGGGCTGTGCGAAAGGCATCGCGTCTGCTCGTAGGAAAACGAATTGGGTCTCAGCCGTTATCAATCCGTTAGGGTTAATGCTCGGTAAAAACCGCCGATTTTTTTTGGCTTCGACCGGCCGATATGTGGTCGAAGGGCACGAGCAAGCATTAACCGTTGGGTTACTATAGTCATTTACCCTCGCGGCCACGTTTGTTCTTGGAGTACCAGCATGTCCGGCGTATCGGGTAATCAGGATGTGGACATCGACCTCGGGCAATTGGTCCGCGCTGTCTGGGCACGCCGGCTGAAGGTCCTGGCGATCACGGCCCTTGGGGCAGGGGTCGCCTTCACGGGCGCCAAGATGATCTCCCCCAAATACCGAAGCGAGACGCGTATCCTGATCGAGCCGCGCGCTCCTGCCTTCGCCAACGCACAGGTGAACGACACCAATGCAGGCCCGCTCCTGGACGAGCTCAATATTGCGAGCCAGGTGCAGCTTCTGCAGTCCGCGGACCTTATCAAGCAGATCATCAACAGCCAGAAGCTCTACGATTTGCCGGAATTTGATGCGGCCGCGAATGGCTCCGCGCTGACCGATATCCTGGTAGCGCTTCATCTGAAGAAGAATCCGTATGAGAATCCCCCCGAGGAGCGCGTAATCGACGCCTTCACGGAGAGGCTTCAGGTCTATCAGGTGCCGGGATCGCGCGTGATCGGGATAACGTTCACCTCGAAGGATCCTAAGCTCGCGGCGACAATCCCCAATGCGATGGCAGCAGTTTATCTTGCCACACAGAGTGGGGCCAAGTTGGACTCGAATTCCGAGGCGACGCGGTGGCTGGAGCCGGAGATCGAAAATCTCCGGCAGAAGGTGAATGACGCCGAGCAGAAGGTGGCGGAGTACCGCGCCGCGCACGGATTGCTGCCGACCAACGGCGGCTCGAATTTCGCCACACAGCAATTGAACGACATTTCGGCGGAGCTTACCCGCGTCCGGGGAGACCGCGCAAACGCCGAGGCGCGTGCCCAGTCCGTACGCGATGCTCTCTCCTCCGGTGAACCATCAGATACGTTGCAGGACATCATGTCGTCTCAGTCGCTTCAGCGGCTGAAGGGCACGGAATCAGCGCTGCAGTCGCAGATATCCGACCTGCAGACGTCCTTGCTAAACAACCATCCTCGCCTGAAAAGCCTTCGCGCGCAGTTGTCGGACATCAAGGTTCAGATTCGCCAAGAGACCCAAAAGATCCTGGCAAGCATCGAAAACGAAGCGAAGGTCGCCGCCGTTCGCCAAAAGGAGCTGGAGCAGCAGGCCGACAAGTTGAAGGCGAACAGCGCCCAAGCTGGCGAAGACGAGGTGGGCCTTAACGCCCTGACGCGTGAGGCGACGGCGCAGCGCCAACTTTTGGAGACCTATCTCTCCCGTTACCGCGAGGCGGCGTCGCGCGCCGACAAGAATTCAAGCCCGGCCGACGCCCGCATCGTGTCGAAGGCTATACAGCCGGTCGATCCCTATTTCCCGAAAGTTCTGCCGATCGTCATCGTCGCTACCTTGGCAACTTTCATCATGACATCGATTGTAATCATGCTCGTCGAACTCTTCAGCGGTCGGGCTCTTCGCCCCATCGAGCCTCCCGAAGAGGAAGCGCGGGACGAAGAGGAGCCTCAATCGGTGACAGCCGCCTCCGCCAAGCGAGTGGCCACGCCGAGTCTGCTCGCTACACCCGTTGATGAGGAGCCGGTTGCAGAGCCCGTCGAGGAAGAGAATGTCTTGGAAACGAATGAGTTCTCGATAGCATCTGTTTCGGACTATCTTCGTGGCAGCAGGGCGCCTCTTGCGATTGCTATTTCACCGACCGGAGATGACGGCTCTGCAGCAACCGTATCCCTCGTGCGCAAGTTGGCAAATGACGGCTCACGGGTCATTCTGGTCGATATGACGGGCTCCGGCCTGCCGACGGACCTCATGGCCGACAATCGCAGCATGCTTGGGATAACCGACCTGCTCTGTGGCGATGCCGCTTTCGGCGATACGATTCATGGTGATAGCCGCTCCGATGCGCACCTCATTCCGCAGGGCATCAGTGATCCGCGCCGGGCGATGCGCGGTGCCGATCGCCTATCCCTGCTGCTGGATGCTCTAGTCTCGGCCTATGATCTGGTGGTCGTGGAGTGTGGCGCGGCCGATGTGGCCGGCGTTTCGCGGCTGACGCAGAGCAAGGACGTCGAGATCATCCTCTCGATGCCTGAAATCGTCGAGCAGGAGTTCGTGACTGCCATGAGCGAGTTCGAAGCGGCTGGTTACGAACGCGTCGTGCTGATGTCAGACCGTGACGAGCCTCTTGAAAACCCGATCTCTCGGCATGCCGCGTGATCAAACACCAATCAGTCGACGTAGACGCTGTACAACGCGGTAGCTCTTCTGGTGAGACTTGATGAAGGCTTTGCCTCGGGTGATTGCCCGGTGAACAAAGCCAGCCACTGTGCCGCGCAGGGAAAGCGGCAGGACAACGTCATAGTGCTCGATCTCTACAGGGGCCCATGAACGCTTGTATCGCTGATCGCCAAGACCGAAGTCGAAGAGGCTGACACCCCTGCCATGCTGACCGGCGATCATCTGCCAGAACAGAAATTCGCCTGGGCTCGCCTCCACCACGAGGCTTTCGTCGATCGCACTGAGCTGGCAAATGATGTGGTCCCCTTTACGAGAAAGACCAGCGAGCGCAGCAATATCGCCGTCGCGATCGCCTTTCAGGCGGATAGCGTGCATCTCCAGCCCGACCGTTTCGCCATCACGCTCGCCGACGTCGATTGCGCCATGCAGGAAAGCCCTGGTTCGCGGATCTTCAAACGCATCTGGCAGTCCGAGCGCCTTGAATCGTTCGCGCTTCTGCTTGAAGAAGCGATCGAGCAGAAGGTGCTGCTCCTCCGCGGTTCCCGAAGAAACGTAATCGAACCCGCCCAGCGCCTCCAGACGTCTCAGCTGCGTGCGGAACTTCTTACGCCGTCCCTTTGCGTTCACTTGCTGGAGCGTCGACTCCATGCCAGCCAAGAGCGGAAGGTGGTAGGCGTGATTCTGGTTCTGAACCATCGGCAGCAGTGCCAAAGGGTTGCGGCGACCGCGCCAATCCAACGGGATGTTCTGCAGCAGAAGCAGGTCGGCGCGTCCGACCAAGGCGCGACGCATGGACTCGGCGAATTTTTGCGGCTCGATATTGGTGGCCAGCTCGACGAAGCGAGTTGTGAAGAGACCCGTGTTAATGTTGCTGTGATCGGCGCCGACAAATCTGGCGGTGCGGAAGCCGTGAAACCTGTTTATCTCCACCGGCAGAATGAAGGCGGTCTCTTCGCCGAGCCTGCCCCAGACGATCGACAACTGGTGCCCGAAGGCTTTGGTCCAGGATAGGCACCAGTCGTAGCTTTGATGCAGGGAGTTCAGATTGTCACGATCGAGCTCACGCCAGACCGCTTCCAGCGGCTCCATGCTATCCAAGATGACGATATTAAGTTCGCTTACCGCAAACTGCGCGTTCACCACGCGCAGTTTGGAAACGCCAGCGTCGGATCTTATGAGATGTTGCGCTCTATCTGAAACAGGAAGCGTCTGCGCCTGCACGGGTCTTCTCCGGTCTGACTTACCGGCGCGAAGAATAGGCCAACGGAGGATCCATTTCGTTTATCAGCAGAGATCGTCGGTGCTTTCTGTCGATCACGGTTATCGCGTCGTTAACGGATCACCGCTGCTTCGGCCCGGCCATCCATTTGATGAGGACCATGGCCGGGAGTACCCACAGCAAGCCGGTCAGGAGAAAGTAGAGAAGCTGTCCCCACCATGGCGCGTCACCGAGCGTGGCAACGGCGATCGTGTTTGCTAGCACCGCATAGGCGAGCACGAGCACGACGAGCACAATCGTACCGATAAATTTGCGGAGGCGGACGGGCATCAACTATCTTTCACACTGGTGTTCGAACCGCCGCGACTGCATGCCGCAAAGGTTCGGGGCTTGTTTTGCATGAGCCGCTCAGGCAAATCAACTGCCGGAAGTAAGGAGCAGTCATGGCGATCGCGAACTTGAGCACCGAACAGCAGATATTGCACCAGATACGTCGACAGGACGGCAACCGCCGGGCGGTTCGTATTTGGCTAGGTTTTGTGCTTTTGGCACTCTTCTGTCTTGTGATTGTCGGCGGGGCGACCAGGCTCACGAATTCGGGGCTTTCGATTACCGAATGGAAGCCGATTCACGGGGTGATTCCGCCTCTGAATGCTGCGGAATGGGAGGAGGAGTTCAAGCTCTACCAGCGCATTCCCGAGTATCAGCAGATAAATGACGGAATGACCGTCGAGGAGTTCAAGGGCATCTTTTGGTGGGAGTGGGCGCACCGCCTGATCGCACGCGGCATTGGTGTCATCTTCGCGCTGCCATTGCTCTATTTCTGGATCGCGGGAAAGGTGGAGCGGCGGCTGAGATGGCCACTCTTCGGGATTCTGATACTGGGCGGACTGCAGGGGGCGATCGGCTGGTGGATGGTGTCGTCGGGGCTTGCCGTCCGAACCGACGTCAGCCAGTATCGGTTGGCAACGCACTTGATCATGGCCTGTCTAATCTTCGCGTCCTGCATGTGGATCATGCGGGGGCTCTCGCCGCACTCGGACGATCCGGCGCCCACGCGAAGCTCCCAGCGATGGGCGGCTGCGATAGCCATATTTGCGCTTTTCCAGATCTACCTCGGTGCGCTTGTTGCGGGCCTCGACGCCGGCTTCACCTACAATACCTGGCCGTTGATGGATGGTGCCGTCGTGCCATCTGATCTGCTGATCCAGCAGCCCGCCTGGATCAATTTCTTCGAGAACCCCAAGACGGTGCAGTTCATCCATCGGCTGGGTGCCTACACGCTTTTTGCGCTGACGCTGGTCAACATGATCATCGCTCTCGCGGCAGCACCGTCGACAACGCATGCACGGCGCGCGGTCGTCCTGTTCGGGCTGGTGATGGTTCAGGCATCGATCGGAATTGCTACCTTGCTGCTGCACGTCCCGCTTCATTGGGGGCTGCTGCATCAGGCGGGTGCCCTCGTGGTCTTTGGTTTCGCTATCGCCAACTGGCGGGGCTACTACGGAGAGTATCCGCGCGAGACCATGATTGCCGAGCAGGTTTGAACCCGACGACGGTTGAAATCGCCATCTCGCTGTCAAAACAGCAGCCTCCTGTTGGCCGACAGTGAATGCCCGGGGAAGGCGAGCCGATCGGGGCGGACGGAATGCCGAAGATCGTATTGCCGCGAACGATGACTGAGGCCGAGGGAGCGATACGCGGCTGATTCGCGAGACACTATCGCAGCCGTACTCGCGCTCAAACGAGCAGAGGGCAGGGACATGCTGTCGTTGGCAGCGGCATGTTTGTACAGTTCGCGGAAGCCGGCGTGGTCGCCTATTCCTAATAGCGTAGCCGGGGCCTCTCACGAGAGCATAAAAAAATCCGGCTGCGTCGCCGCAGCCGGATCGGATTACTTATCGCCGAAGATCAGTCTTAGAAAAAACCGCGGCGCTGCCACCAGCCAGCTTTCTTCGGCTTACCGTCACCTTCGCTCTCCGCGGCGTCGCTGCGCGTCGACTTAACCGTCGGCTCCGACGAAGAGATGTTCGACTCCCGGTTGGCGCGGACGGGCTTCGCGTCCTCCACGGCCGGCGCTGCGAGGTCTGCGGCTGCCGCCTCGGCTTCAGCTTCAGCGGCCGGTGCCGTTTCCGCTGGCGCCTCTTCCACGACGGGCTCCTCGACCGGCGATGCCTTGCGGCTTCGGCGTGCGCGCTTCGGCTTCACGTCCTCCGCAACCGAGGCGCCGGTTTCAACAGCAGCCATTGCCGGCTGAGCTTCGACGGCTTCTTCGGCGACAGCTTCGATTACCTCTACGGCGGTCACTTCTGTCTCGCCATCGTCAGCACCGTCACTTGCGCCTTCTTCGGCAGAAGCCTCCTGCTCGCTACCTTCCTCGCGATTGCGGCGACCGCCGCGCTTGCCACGACGGCGGCGCTTGCGACGCTGGGTTTCATCGCCTTCGTCACGCGTTTCAACGGACGCAGCAATGCTTTCGTCGCCCTGGTCCTCATCATCACTGTCGGCTTGGTCGCCTTCCGCAGAGTCAACCGAGTCAGCGGCTACTGCCTCACCATTGCCATTGCGTCCGCGACGGCGGCGGCGGCGCTTGCGCTTGCGGCCCTCTCCATCGCCTTCCGAGCGCTGTGCAGGACGTTCGGCGGCAGCCGGCTTGGCTTCGAGTTCCTCTTCTTCCTCCTCGTCGACTTCGACCACGATATCGTCGTCTTCGTCATCCGGGATGGCGGCAAAGTTGAACAGGCTTTCGATCTTGACCGGGTTCTCGACTGGCTCGCCGCGGTCGATCGCGAAGTGCTGGGAACCGACGGAGCCGTCTGCGTCGATAATAATCGCGACTCCGAAGCGGGCCTCATAGTCGACGATCGTCTGGCGCTTGTGGTTGAGCAGGTACAGCGCAATATCAGGCGTCGTGCGAACCGTGATGTCGTGGGTGGTATTCTTGAGCAGGTATTCTTCGATGCCTCGCAGCACGTGCAGGGCAACGGAAGACTGCGAACGAACGTGGCCAGTGCCGCCGCAATGCGAGCAGACCTGCGTCGTCGATTCGAGAACGGAAGCGCGGATGCGCTGACGCGACATTTCCAAAAGGCCGAAATGCGAAATGCGGCCGACCTGAATGCGAGCGCGGTCGTTCTTCAGGCATTCCTTCAGCTTCTTCTCGACGGCGCGATTGTTGCGCTTCTCTTCCATGTCGATGAAGTCGATGACGATCAGGCCGGCAAGGTCGCGCAGGCGAAGCTGACGAGCGATTTCTTCCGCTGCTTCGAGGTTCGTCTGGAGCGCAGTATCTTCGATCGAGTGCTCGCGCGTCGAACGGCCGGAGTTGACGTCGATCGAAACCAGCGCTTCCGTCTGGTTCATGATCAGATAGCCGCCGGACCTCAGCGTCACTTGCGGCTGCAGCATGCGGTCGAGCTGCGCCTCGATGCCAGAACGCGAGAAGATCGGGTGGATGTCGCGATAGGGTTGAACCACCTTGGCGTGGCTCGGCATCAGCATCTTCATGAAGTCTTTTGCTTCACGATAGCCTTCCTCGCCGGCAACGATGATCTCGCCGATATCCTTGTTGTAGAGGTCGCGGATCGAGCGCTTGATGAGCGAACCTTCCTCGTACACGAGGCAGGGAGCGGTCGATTGCAGCGTCAGCGTGCGGACGTTCTCCCACAGACGCATCAGATATTCGAAGTCGCGCTTGACCTCGACCTTGGTGCGGTTTGCACCCGCAGTACGCAGGATGACGCCCATGCCCTGCGGCACTTCGAGCATGCGCGCGATTTCCTTCAGGCGCTTGCGGTCCTGCGGATTGGTGATCTTGCGGGAGATGCCACCGCCACGCGCCGTGTTCGGCATGAGGACGGAGTAGCGACCGGCCAGCGAAAGATAGGTCGTCAGGGCGGCACCCTTGTTGCCGCGCTCTTCCTTTGCCACCTGCACCAGCAGGATCTGGCGGCGCTTGATGACTTCCTGGATGCGATACTGCTTGCGTGGCTTGCGCTGGACGCGATCGGGAACTTCCTCCATGGCGTCTTCGGCGCCGACGGATTCGATCACTTCCTCTTCATGGTCGTGGTCGTCGTCATCGTCGTCATCGCTGCGGCGGCGGGCGTCGACCTCTTCGGAGATCGAGTCCGTTTCGACCATCGCTGCCATCTCGTTGCCCGACGAACCTTCGTCGTCGTTGTCGACCGTGGCTTCGCTGGCAGCTTCGTCGCTTGCCGGCGCTTCAGCAGCCGGCGCTGCCTTCTTGCGGCTGCGGCGGGGCTTTGCCTTCTTGGCCGGTGCTTCCTCGGCAACTTCAGCAATGGCCTCGACCGTTTCGGTTGCCGCAGCAGCGGCTTCCGCCGCCGGTGCTTCGGTAGTTGCAGCTACGCCAACGTCGGGCTGTTCCTGGGTGGAGAGATCGACCGGTGCCGTCTCGACGTGTTCGACGTCGTCGTCGCGGCGATGCTCTTCGGCTTCGGCGCGCAACAGTGCCTGACGATCGGCAAGCGGGATCTGGTAGTAGTCGGGGTGAATTTCGGCGAAGGCCAGGAAGCCGTGCCGGTTGCCGCCGTAATCAACGAAGGCGGCCTGCAGCGAGGGTTCGACCCTCGTTACCTTTGCGAGATAGATATTGCCGCGGATCTGCTTCTTGTGCTGCGACTCGAAGTCAAATTCTTCTATGCGGTTTCCGCGTACGACAACAACGCGCGTCTCTTCCTCGTGAGACGCGTCGATAAGCATCTTGTCTGCCATGTAAGCTGTGCTCCTCGGCGCGGCCGAACGTCGGCATCCCCTTGCGTCGATGAGACAGAAGAGGTGCGGCTCGTCATTGCAGCGCCGGATAATGAAAGTCGCGATTGGTGCGGTGTGGAAGGCAGCAGCCAGACAGCAGCGGGGGAGATGTTCTCCCGGGGCCTGTAGACTTCAGATAAAACCTGCTGCGACACCATCAAAGACCAAGCGAGATCGACAAAACTAAGACCTTGTTCAGGTCCGATGAGTTTGCTCTCTCTGTAAAGAGCGGTTGGTGGCTATCCACCGATGAAGTTCCCGCATACGCCGGAAAATTCAGGATCCAATTTCGAGTGGAAACACATATGACGGCGGACGATTGCCGGTTGTGGCGCCAGTTCCTTAGCGGTTTGGCTGCCGTGCAGGCGACTCTATCCCGTCAGCACTTCTACCCTAAAAATCCTTGTATGTTTTCTCTGTCACAATAGCAAGGGAAAAGCCAAATGTGCCATAATATTGATGGATTTCGGAAGGCATACAAAATTGGGGATCAAGGGCGCCGATTTGGCTCCCCGGTCGCGAACGGTGCCGACACCGGCAATCTCGCGTTTACCGGGAGAACTTGATCGGAATGTTATTTAAGGTGTGGCGGTCGATTGTTTAAGAGGGTATGGCCCGCGACGGTGATATCCGGGTGGCGGTGGACAAGAGTTGCGGGTGCGTTCGCCGCTGTGGCGGCGATGGCTTTTGTGTGTCTTCCGGACGGGAGAGCAAATGATGCGACCAAGGTCGAGCCTTTGCTCGCCTATGGTGCCCGCATCATCGGCGACGACGCACGCACCCGCATCGTCATCGATTTCGATCGGGCCCCGGACTTTTCGATCCATTACATTGCCAATCCCGAACGCGTCGTGATTGATCTGCCCGCGACGGCTTTCGGGTTCCCAACCGGCGACCTCGAGGCGAGGGGGCTTTTCAAGGACATCCGTTACGGCAAGATGGACGAGGACAGCGCGCGCATCGTGCTGACGGCCAAAAAGCCAGTGAAAATGGAAGTCGCCAAGGTTCAGGCGGACGAGGACGGTAAGGGGCAGCGTCTCGTCCTTGATGCCGCGATGACGGACAAGGACAAGTTCGCAGAACTGGTCAAGGCTCAATCGTGGAGTGATCCCTCGTCTCAACAGACGACCAGCGTCATTCCTGCCCCGGAGAAGCCGGCCGACGGGGATTTCATCATTGCTGTCGACGCTGGTCACGGCGGGATCGACACAGGCGCGATTGGCGTCGATACCAAGACGCAAGAGAAGGACGTAACGCTCGCCTTTGCCAAGGCGCTGACCGACCGTCTCAACCGCGAGTCGGGCATCAAGGCGTTTCTGACGCGAAGCGACGACTCGTTCCTGTCGCTTTCCGAGCGTGTGGAGATCGCCCGTCAGAACCATGCCGGCCTCTTCATTTCGATGCACGCCGACACCTTGAAGCAGAAGGATATTCGCGGCGCGACGGTGTACACGATTTCCGACCGGGCCTCGGACAAGCTCGCGGCCGATCTGGCCGATCGCGAAAACCTCTCGGACCAGATTGCCGGCAAGGAGACCGTGGCCGAGCCTCCCGAAGTCGCCGACATTCTGCTCGACCTGACGCGCCGCGAAACGCAGGCTTTTTCGATTTCGCTCGCAGAGAGTGTCCTCGCGTCTTTCAAGGATCAGGTGGGAACGATCAACAATCCGCATCGCCATGCCGGCTTCCGCGTCCTTCAGGCGCCGGATGTGCCGTCTATCCTGTTGGAATTGGGCTTTCTTTCGAACAAGGACGACGAAAAACTCCTGCTCGACGACGCCTGGCGGGGGAGGATGGCGGACCTTTTGACGGAGGCGGTAAAACACTATCGCACGGCGATGGTGGCAAATGGTGGCTGATGTCGGTCGTGGCGCAGATGTGACACTCGCTTGGGTAACACAATTGCAATCTGGGAATAGTGCTCCAAGGCCCTATTTTACTCACATTCACGCCGTTACTCAGCCTTATGTTTCCAAAGGTGAAACGGAATCGGCTTGTGGCGAAAACGCTCATGGAGTAAGTCGCCCATCGTGCAAGATGCCCCGATCCATGCGATTGTTATGCTCGCGCCGATCGATGATTGAGATACCGGTAGCTTAAATATGATTAGACTTCTTGGATATTTCTTCGGAGTGGCTTGCGTCCTGTTCCTGGGCGTGGCGGCTGTTGTTGCCATCTACTTGGCAACTGTCACGAAGGATCTTCCTGATTACGCAGTGCTGAGCAGCTATGAGCCGCCGGTGACGACCCGCGTACATGCAGGCAACGGCGCGCTGATGGCGGAGTACGCAAAGGAGCGCAGACTTTTCCTGCCGATCCAGGCTGTTCCCGATCGCGTTAAGGCTGCATTCCTGTCTGCTGAAGATAAGAATTTCTACCAGCATCCCGGAATCGACGTTACCGGTTTCGCGCGTGCCGTGGTCGCTTATCTGACGGGCGGCCCGACGCAGGGTGGTTCGACAATTACTCAGCAGGTTGCCAAGAACTTCCTGCTTTCCAGCGAACAGACGATGGAGCGCAAGGCGAAGGAGGCGATCCTCTCCTTCCGCATCGAACAGGCCTACAGCAAGGACAAGATCCTTGAATTGTATCTGAATGAGATCTTCTTCGGCCTGAATTCCTACGGCATCGCGAGCGCCTCGCTCACCTATTTCAATAAATCGGTGAACGAGCTGACGATCGCCGACGCGGCCTACCTTGCCTCCCTGCCGAAGGGCCCGGCCAATTATCATCCCTTCCGCCATCCCGAAGCAGCGGTCACCCGCCGCAACTGGGTTATCGATCGCATGGTCGAGAATGGCTATGTTAGCCAGTCCGATGGCGCTGAGGCCAAGAAGCAGCCGCTCGGTGTCACCGGTCGCAGCAGCGGGCCCTCGCTCTTTGCATCCAGCTATTTCGCCGAGGCGGTCCGGCGCCAGCTGATCGACCAGTACGGTGAAAAGATGCTGTACGAGGGCGGCCTGTCTGTTCGCACCTCCTTTGATCCGGCGCTGCAGGTCTTTGCGCGCAAGGCCCTTCAGGATGGCCTCACGAACTATGACGAGCGCCGTGGCTTCCACGGCCCGATCAAGCAGATCGATACGACGGCTGATTGGGGCAAGGCGCTGGCCGATATTCCGGCGCTGACCGACGTGCCCGAGTGGCGATTGGCTGTTGTACTGGCGGTATCCGACGACAGCGTCGACATCGGGCTGCAGCCGCCGAAGGATGGTGCCGGGAAGATTCCCGCAGAGCGCGAGCGCGGTGTTATCCAGGCCAAGGACATGCAGTGGGCATACCGCTCGGCTGTTGGCCGTAAGACCGCGAAGTCGCCAGCGGGTGTCCTGTCCGCGGGCGATGTGGTCTACGTCGAGCGGCTGGGTGACGAGGGGTCGAATTCCTATCGACTTCACCAGCCGCCGAAAGTCGAGGGTGGCTTGGTGGCCATGGATCCGAAAACCGGCCGCGTGCTTGCTATGGTCGGCGGGTTCTCCTATGCGCAGTCGGAATTCAACCGTGCAACCCAAGCGATGCGCCAGCCGGGATCATCCTTCAAGCCGTTTGTCTACGCCGCGGCCATGGATAATGGCTATACGCCGGCTTCGGTCGTCAGCGACGATCCGCTCTCGATCCAGACCGGCAATGGCCAAGTATGGGCGCCAGACAACTATGAAGGCGAGGGCGGTGGCGCCAATACGCTTCGCTTCGCTATCGAGCATTCGCGGAACCGCATGACGGTCCGCCTTGCCAACGACCTCGGCATGAATACCGTTGCCGAATACGCCGAGCGCTTTGGTATCTATGATCACATGATGCCGGTTCTCGCGATGTCGCTGGGTTCTGGCGAGACGACGGTTATGCGCATGGTGTCGGCCTATTCGGTCATCGCCAATGGCGGCAAGCAGATCAAGCCGACGCTGATTGACCGGATTCAGGACCGTTACGGCAAGACGATCTTCAAGCACGAGGAGCGCGTCTGCGAGGGCTGCAATGCCAGCGATTGGCAGAACCAGGACGAGCCCAATGTCGTCGATAATCGTGAAACGGTTCTCGATCCGATGACCTCCTATCAGATCACCTCGATGTTGCAGGGCGTCATCCAGCGCGGCACCGCAGCCGGCAAGATCGATCTCGGTGGGCGTGATGTTGCGGGCAAAACCGGTACTACCAACGATGAAAAGGATGCATGGTTCGTTGGCTTCACGCCGGACCTCGTTGCCGGCCTGTACATCGGCTTCGATTCGCCTTCGACACTCGGCCGCGGCGGTACTGGTGGCTCGCTGTCGGCGCCGATTTTCAACGAATTCATGCAGGCAGCCGTCAAGGATATGCCCGAGTCGAAGTTCGTCATTCCTGCCGGCATGAACCTTATTCCGATCGATCGTAAGACCGGCATGGCTGCCGCGCAGGGTGATCCGAATACGATCATTGAAGCTTTCAAGCCGGGCACCGGTCCCGCTGACAGCCTCTCGGTTATCGGCATGGACAGCACGATGGCGCCAGAGGAAATTCTTAGAACCTCTCCACAGGCCAACCAGGCCGTGCAGTCCGGCGCCGGCGGGCTCTACTAACCTTCCTCCGAACAGTTGTGGCGGCTGCGGCTCTTTACATCCGCAGCCGCCACAATTATTTGACGGGCAACTTTCGAAGCAACGCAAAGAAGCAGGAAAATGCGAGCGGAAATCCAGAATATGGTCGATGAAACCAAGCAGGCTATCACCCTGCTGAGGAGGCATCTTTGACTGGGACCAGGCGATAAGACGACTGGACTGGTTGAATAACAAGGCAGAGGATCCGAACCTCTGGAACGATGCGCAGGAAGCGCAAAAGCTGATGCGCGAGCGCCAGCAGCTGGATGACGGCATCAATGGCGTCCGTGGTCTCGAGCAGGAGCTCAACGACAATATCGAGCTCATCGAGATGGGCGAGGAAGAGGGCGACGAAAGCGTCGTCAAGGAGGCTGAGGACGCGCTGAAGGGTTTGAAGGCCGAAGCCGCGCGCCGCCAGGTCGAAGCGATGCTTTCCGGCGAGGCCGACAGTAACGACACCTATCTCGAAGTCCACTCCGGCGCAGGCGGCACGGAAAGCCAGGACTGGGCCAACATGCTGTTGCGCATGTACACCCGCTGGGCTGAACGTCAGCGCTTCAAGGTCGAGCTTCTCGAAGTTCACGATGGCGAAGAAGCGGGCATCAAGTCGGCGACCCTGCTGGTCAAGGGCCACAATGCCTATGGCTGGCTGAAGACGGAATCGGGCGTTCACCGCCTCGTTCGTATCTCGCCTTACGACAGCAACGCGCGCCGCCACACGTCCTTTTCGTCGATCTGGGTCTATCCCGTCGTCGATGACTCGATCAACATCGACATCAACGAAAGCGATTGCCGTATCGACACCTACCGCTCGTCTGGCGCCGGCGGTCAGCACGTCAACACGACCGACTCGGCGGTGCGCATCACGCACATCCCGACCGGCATCGTTGTCGCTTGCCAGCAGGAGCGCTCACAGCACAAGAACCGCGCCAAGGCGTGGGATATGCTGCGCGCCCGCATGTATGAAGCGGAACTGAAGAAGCGCGAAGAAGCGGCGAACGCCGAAGCGGCCTCAAAGACCGACATCGGCTGGGGCCACCAGATCCGTTCCTACGTGCTGCAGCCCTATCAGTTGGTCAAGGACCTGCGCACCGGTGTGGCAAGCACGGCGCCGGGCGATGTTCTCGATGGAGAACTCAACGAGTTCATGGAAGCAGCTCTCGCCCACCGCATCAGCGGCAAGCCGGACGCGGTCGTCGACGACGTCGAGTAAACGCATTTTTGCGCTCTCGGAATACAAGGTTATTCCGAGAGGCGCCTCCGCTGCGTGCTACCTTTTTATCAGTAGAGACCGCGCAGGCTAGTTGCTTGCTTTGCCGACGGTAACCTCACCGAACTCATCGATGACGACGGTCCAAGTCTCCGATTCCACGTCCGGATCGGTCTTCAGATAGACCATTGCAAAAAGCCCCGGCTCCTTGAGCATGCCGGAGGAGTTTTCGGGACGGATGTCGGTGACATAGGGCTTGAGCTCGTTGAGTTCGCGCAATTCCACGGTAGAGGCGATGGAGGGTTCAGCGTCGCCCTGCTCGATCTGTTGCAGATAGATCTTGGCCGTGCGATCCACTTGCCTGACGGCAAACAGCTTGTAATAGCCGTGGCGCGGTTTTGCCGGAGCGGCAGCTGCCGGCGCGGCCTGAGGCGCCGATGGTGCCCGTTGGACGGCGGGTGCCGTACCATCGTCTTCCCAGTAACCCGTGCTGGTCGCGAATATGATCGAAGCCGGCAGGATTGCGTCTTCTGCCGCAGCGCCTCGAGCGCAGAACGTGGATGCGGCGAGAAGCAAGGCACAAAGCGTCGTTCGTCGCAGGCTCATGTTAGTCCTCAAACTGCTCGGCAAGAATACGATCGGACCAGGTTCGATCGGGATCGGAGAGAATGCGGGCCGTCGTATGTTCCGATTGCGCGATACGAATATGAAGCACCGATTTCACTTCCATGTTGTCGGCAACCGCATTGACCGGGCGTTTCTCCGCCTCGAGGATATGAATATCGACCGTCACCTTGTTTGGCAGAAGCGCACCGCGCCAGCGTCGCGGACGGAACGCGCTGACGGGGGTCATCGCCAGCAGGGGGGCGTCAAGCGGCAGGATCGGGCCATGGGCGGAGAGATTATACGCCGTCGAACCCGCCGGCGTCGCCACCATCAGACCATCGCAGATGAGTTCGTCGAGCCGAACAACGCCGTCCACCTCGACCCGTAGCTTGGCGGCCTGATAGGATTGCCGGAACAACGATACTTCGTTGATGGCAAGCGCCGTCGAATTCGTGCCGTCTGAATTCGCTGTCGTCATCTGCAAGGGGTGAAAGGCGTTTTCCACGGCCGCGCAGATACGATCCTGCAGTTTCTCCGTTCGGTAGTCGTTCATGAGGAAGCCGATGGAGCCGCGATTCATACCGTAGACAAGTTTGCCCGAGTTCATCGTGTTGTGCAGCGTCTGCAGCATGAAGCCGTCACCGCCGAGGGCGACGATCACGTCGGCATCATCAGGGGGCACGTCGCCATAAATGGCAATCAATTCTTCCCGAGCCGCCAGCGCCTCGGTTGCCGAGGAGGCAAGGAAGGAAAGCGTCTGAAATGAACGGCCCATGTAATTCCTTTGTCGTATTCAACGAACGATAACATAGTCTTGGCGTCTAGGCGCCAACAAAAGCCGATTTTGTCAAGTGCATCTGCGGCACTGGCTGGAGCCAAGGTCGGATTGAACGGTCGCGTTCAGGCGAAAAGGCATTGAAGGCAGGCCCTCAATCAGCGATTCTCTGTCGGTACCGTGCGTATTCCGATGAAGCCGGCCAGCGTTCCGATTTGAAGCCGGCCATTTCTCGGACTGATCCTGGGTCTCGTTGATGTTTGGATCGGGTTTTGTTTCAGGTCAAGCGTGCGGTGTTCCAGACGCTATTGGCGAACGCTGTTTTCGCATGCTCTCGCCAGTGAGATCGATGCGATAGGCATTGTGAACAAGGCGGTCCAGGATGGCATCGGCGAGCGTTGGATTTGCTATGATTTCCCACCAGCGATCCAGGGGCACCTGACTGGTGACGATCGTTGATCGACGCTCGTAGCGGTCTTCGATGATCTCGAGAAGATCACGCCGCTGATCATCGTTGAGCTTTTCTGGTCCCCAGTCATCGAGGATCAGCAGGTCGATCTTGGCGAGAGATTTGAGGATCCTGCCGTAGCGCCCGTCACCTCTTGCAAGTGCGAGCGTGGCGAACAGCCGCGGAACCCGGTGGTATGCGACGGAGAAATCTTCGCGGCATGCCTTGTGGCCGAGGGCGCAGGCAAGCCAACTTTTACCGACGCCGGCTGGCCCGGTGACGAGGAGACTGTGGTGCTTACGGATCCAGTCGCAGCCAGCAAGCGCCATGAATAGATTGCGATCGAGACCGCGGGCCGCACGAAAGTCGGCATTCTCGATCTGTGCATCATGGCGAAGCTTGGCAGCCCTGGCGCGGGCTTCGAAGCTTCTGGCGGCGCATGGTAGCCTCACGCTCGAGCAGTAGGGCAAGCCATTCTCCATGCTCGAGGCCGCGCGCCTCGGATTGTGCGTCGAGTTCCTGGAAGGCTGTGGCCATGCCGTGAAGGCCGAGTTCGTGCAGCATGTTGATGGTCGGATGGATCAGCATAGGTTTGTCTCCTCAATGAAAGTAATCAGGGCCACGCAGATTGGCGTGATCGACAATGGCAGTCGGTTCGGTGGAATGGCGTGCGGCTTTGTGGTTGGCCAAGAGCGACGCAATGCTCTTGCAGTTCAGCCCACCGATCTCGACAGCGCGTGCTGATACAGCTTCGGCCCGATTGCGTTCGATATCGCGAAACAGGCGAAGCACACCCAGGCATGTTCGAAAGCCCTGTTCGGGATGTGGGCGACTGGCAAGGATTGCGATCACCAGACCTTCTGTCTGTGGCCCGATGGATGCGCCCCAGCGCCGGAAACGATCCGGTGTCCACTCTGCATATCGCCGGTGAGAGCTGGGCATGTGATCCGGATCTGTTCCATGGCGAGGACCGCCATAGCGGCGCTGATGGGCGGCGACGCGCTTGCCGCGGTGGAAGATCTCGATGGTGCGTGCTGTTGCCCTCAGATCGACCTGCTGGCGAATGAGACTGTGCGGCACGGAATAGAG
>Ga0102590_1002694_pt1 | contig 20027 bp, 19 predicted proteins | sample AraplaMF_Col_mMF_FD_76859 | JGI IMG/M metagenome (GOLD analysis project Ga0102590, IMG submission 76859) | Arabidopsis root microbial communities from the University of North Carolina, USA - plate scrape MF_Col_mMF | ecosystem: Host-associated > Plants > Roots > Endosphere | place: USA...
GCTTCATCACGATGCAGTTGCCGGCCGCGAGCGCGGGCGCCATCTTCCAGCTGGTGAACATCAGCGGGAAGTTCCACGGCACCACCTGGCCGACGATGCCGACGGGCTCGCGCAGCGTGTAGTTGAGGAAACCCTCTTCCACCGGGATGGTCTCGCCCTGGAACTTGTCGGCCATGCCGCCGAAGTAGCGGAAGCACGCGGCGGTGCGCGGCACGTCGAGGCGGCGCGAATCGCGGATCGGGTGGCCGGTGTCCAGCGATTCGAGGCGCGCGAGTTCCTCGGCATTGGCCTCGATGAGGTCGGCCAGCTTCAGCAGGATGCGGCCGCGATCGGCGGCGGCCATGCGGCTCCACTTCGGAAAGGCACGCTTCGCCGCGGCCACGGCCTTGTCGACGTCGGCCTTGCCGGCGAGCGCGACGTCGACGATGGGCGTGTTGTCGTGCGGGTTCAGCGTGGCGAGGGTCTCGCCGGACTCGGCGTCGACGAAGCGGCCGTCGATGAAGAGCTGGCGGCGGATGGGCGTGCGCAGGCCTGCCGAAGCGGCGATGTCATTGGGCTTCATGTCTTTGCATTCCTCCCTCTCCCCTTGGGGAGAGGGTCGGGGTGAGGGGGCGTTCAGGGCGCAGCGGCGACCCTCACCCCAGCCCTCTCCCGCTCGCGGGAGAGGGGGCCATTCAGAACTGGACCGGAATCTCCGGCGACTCGCCCTTCTGGATCTCGTAGACCAGGCTGGGCGAGCCGTTCTCCCACACCAGCAGCATCGAGCGCTTGGGACTGAAGCCCTGGTGGCGGCAGTAGGCGGGCATGGCGGCCATGTCGCCGGCCTTCATGATCACGCGGGCCATGGGCCTGCCGGTGTTCTTGTCGCCGCAGTCCCAGTGGATCTCGTCGGTCATCTGGAAGAACCACTCGACGCGGTCGTTGCCGTGGATGATCGGCAGGATGTGTTCCTCGGTGGTCGGGCACATGTAGCTGTGCTTCACCACCGAGGTGAAGCTCGGGTTCCAGGTGACCTGCGAGCGGCTCAGGAAGCCGAAGAGATTGAAGGCGTGCACCTCGTTCTCGAAGCCGGGCTCGGGGTGCAGCTCGGGCTGGCCCTGCGGCACGTCGGCAAAAGCGCGGTTGACCGGCGCGCCGCGCTCGTCGCTGCGCAGGTCGAGGTCGCCCTTCAGGCCCACGCAGCGCTTGGCCAGCTCGCGCGCCCTGGTGATCTTGGCGGTGTTGTTGCCGTTCTTGCGGCCGTAGGGCGAGCCGGTTTCCTGCGGCGCGGCGAAGGGGTCGAAGCTCTCGTTGGTCCAGTCGTCGAGCATGGCCTCGAAGGTGGCGCGGATCTGCGCGGTCGGGAAGTTCTCCAGCAGGTCGATGCCCGCTTCCTTCATGGTGCCGTTGAAGCTGCCGGCGTACAGGTCGACCGACTCGTAGTGGTTGACGGTGCCGAACACGTCGTCGAAGTTGACCCAGCCGTAGAAGAAGCCCCAGGCCACGTCGCGCATCAGCGCGCGCAGGTAGCTGCCGGCGTCCATGGTGTGGCTCATGGGGCGGCCGTCGCGGGTCTTCCAGCCGATGTGCACGAAATACTCGTCGCGGCGGAAGCTGAAGCTGCCGAGAGAGAAGTCCTTGTAGCCGAGCGTGGCGTCGGGCTGCGACGCGATCACCTTGGCGAGTTCTGCGGGTGCGTTCATGGTGTTTTCCTTGTCTGGTCTGAACAGGTGGTCTGCATCCTTCGTGGAACACCGCGGAACCGGCTTTGCCGGGCCGCAGGTGTTGCCCCCGGCAGGGGGTTGGCGCAGCGACACGAAGTGCGCGAAGCCTGGGGGCGAGTCAATGTGCTTGGCAGATGTCGGCCCACTTCTCGATCGAGAGATCGCCCTTGCAGCTCTGCAGCACGATCACGCCCGGCTCGCCGGCATTGCGGAACTGGTAGGCGGTGTTCTTGGGCAGCAGCCCCTGGTGGCCGCGCGAGAGCTTCATCCAGCCCATCTTCTTTCCCCTGGGCTCGCCCTTCACTAGCACGGCGCCGTTCTTGTCCTTGTCGGCCACCGTCTGGCTCTCGTCGAGCTGCACGAGGTGCACCTCGACGTCGCCGTCCATCACCAGCGCGAACTCGTCGTGCGCGCAGGTGTACCAGGGCGAGGCGCCTTCGGCGCGCAGCGTCTCCAGCACGTAGATCTGGTTCTGGCCGAACACGACCTTCTCGTACGGCTTGCTGAGGCTCGCGATCTCGAAGCAGTTGGAAAAGGCGTAGTGGCGCACGTCGTCGTCGATGGGCTCGACGTGGCCCTTCTCGAAGTGCTTGAGGGATCCGAAGCGGGTCTTGTAGGTGGCGATGGATTTGGCGGCTGTCATGGCTTGTCTCCTTGGGTGAGCGAACTCTAGGAGCCATGCGGCGGCACCGGTAGGGACCAGTTTGGAAGAGGATTATTCGGAGCTTCCGAATAATCGCTGGGGTTTACCCCCTGTCGGACCTGCGCTCGGGAGCAACCCACGAGGCTCGTTCGCAGGACGCCGCGGAACCGGCTCCGCCGGGCCGCAGGCGTCGCCCCCGGCGAGGGGGTTGGCGCAGCGACACGAAGTGCGCGAAGCCTGGGGGAGTACCTAGGTCATCCGCTGGTGCGGCTGAACTCGATGAGCTCCGACGGGATGAGGCCACGCTCGATCAACGTCGCATCCCACGGAGGAACGCGCGTGAACCGGGTGGCGATGTGCTCGATGAAAAGGCGCAGCTTCAGCGCATTGCGCGAGGTGCCGGCATACACCGCGCTCAGCGAGAACGACGACAGCTGGTGCTCGGCCAGCACCACGCTGAGTTCGCCGCGCGCGATGGCGTCACCCGCCACCAGCGTGGGCAGGCAGACGATGCCCGCATGCTCCAGCGCATATTCGCGCAGCAGGTGCACGCTGTTGGTCAGAAGCGCCGCGGCGAGGTAGATGGTGGTCTGCTCGCCGCCGTGGTGGAAGGTCCAGCGGTCGCGCGTGGGGTAGCCCGAATAGAGGCCCAGCTTGTGCCGGTGCAGTTCGCGCGGCGTGGCCGGCGTGCCGTGTGCCTTCAGGTACGCCGGCGTGGCGCACAGCACCCGCCGCACAGGGAAGAGCGGCCTGGCCACCAACTCCTGCGAGGCCGCGGGAAAGATCTGCAGCGCGCAGTCGACGCCCGCCTTCACCGGGTCGGCCACCGCGTCGCTCACGATCAGTTCCAGGTGGATGTCGGGGTAGGTCGACTGGAACTCGCGCAGCAGCGAGGCGAAGCGTCCCAGCACCATGCCGGTCAGCGCATGCACGCGCAGCGTGCCAGAGGGCGTACCGCGCGCATCGCGCATCTGGTCGACGATGCTGTCGGCGCGGGCCACCAGCTCGGTGCAGTCGCGCAGGAAGGCCTGGCCCATGTCGCTGAGCCGCACCACGCGCGTGCTGCGATGGAAGAGCGGCGCGCCGAGGAACTCCTCGAGCTGCTTGACCCGCGTGGTGACGACCGAATTGGCCACCCGCAGCTGCCTTGCGGCTTCGGCGAAGCTCTGGGTCTGCGCGACACGAACGAAAGTTTCAATGCTTTGGAGGCGGTCCACGGCGGCACTGTACTGCGGGGCCGCCCGGCGCGGGGGCTTCGGGCGGCGTTGCGGGCAAGCCTAAAGGCCGCGAAAGCCCCGTCATCCCTGTATCGGGGGGTTACCCGCCCCACTTACAATCCCTGCCGCATCACCCACCCCTACGAGGTCTTGTCCGCAATGCCCAAGAGCCCCAGGCCACGCGCCCGTTTCAGCTTCTCCCCCACCGTGCGCGCCCTGCTCCTGGCCGCGGCCACCTGTGGCGCCGCCCTTCCGGCGCTGGCCGCCATCGAGCATGAGGAAGTCGACAAGCTCATGCAGGCCGGCAAGCTCGACGAGGCCATGGCGAAGGCCGAGGCCTTCCTGAAGGACAAGCCGCGCGATCCGCAGATGCGCTTCCTCAAGGGCGTGATCCAGCTCGACACCGGCAAGCGCAACGAAGCCATCGCCGCCTTCACGCAACTCACGCTCGATGCGCCCGAACTGCCCGAGCCCTACAACAACCTCGCGGTGATCTACGCGAGCCAGAACCAGTTCGACAAGGCCCGCGCCGCGCTGGAAAGCGCGATCCGCACCAACCCCAGCTACGCCACCGCCCAGGAGAACCTCGGCGACGTGTACGCGCGGCTCGCGAGCCAGGCCTACAGCAAGGCGCTGCAGCTCGACCAGAACAACACGGCCGTGCAGCCCAAGCTGGCGGTGATCCGCACGCTCTTCACGCCGACGCCACCCGGCGCCAAGCCGACCGCGCTGATCGCCGCCGCGCCCGCGCCGGCCCCGGTTGCAAAGGCAGCGCCTGCGCCGGCTCCGGCACCTGTCGCTCCGCCGCCGCCCGCCAAGGTCGCTGCCGCTCCTGCACCGGTGGCCGCCGCACCCAAGGCACCGGAAGCTGCACCGGCTCCCGCGCCCGCCCCGGCACCGGCTGCCAGCGCGACCGCCAATGCCGAAGTCGAATCGGCCGTGCGCGCCTGGGCCTCGGCCTGGGCCAGCCAGGACATGGACCGCTACCTTGCGGCCTACGGCCCCGACTTCACGCCCGCCGGCGGCCAGAGCCGCAAGAACTGGGAAGAAGACCGCCGCGCGCGCATCGTCGGCAAGTCGAGCATCAGCGTGAACATCGAGAACCTCGCGATCAAGGTCGACGGCCAGAACGCGACGGCCAGATTCCGCCAGATCTACCGCGCGGACAACCTCAATGTTTCGAGCCGCAAGACGCTGGAGATGCAACGCTCGGGCAATCAATGGCACATTCGCAAGGAAAGCGTCGGCGGCTAGTGGCAGACATCGTCCGGCAGGGCCGGCTCCAGAATCCCCCCTTTCGCCTGCGCGGCGGGCAGCAATTGTTCGCGGCGCTTGCGACCGCGTCCGCGCTGATGCTCGCGGTGCCGGGCGCCGCGCTGGCGTCGAACGGCACCGGCAAGGCCGCCAAGACAAGCGGCAGCGTCCACAGGGAAAAAACCAGGGCGAAGGGCCCGGCTGCCAATGCACGGTCCACGGCGCGTGCCGGTGCGGCCGGACGCCCCTCTTCCGTCAAGGAAGCGAAGGAAGCCCGCAGCGCCAAAAGCAGGAAGGCCGGTACCGCCGTTGTTGCAGCAGCCGCGACTTCGGCGACCGCCGCCAGGACCACGCGCAAGCCTGCGCCCGCAGGCGCCATCCAGGAAGCCAGCAACGCCGAAGCCCGCCTGATCGCGGTCTACGAAATGTTCGGCCGCGGCCAGACCCGCCCCGCGCTGGCCAAGGCGCGCGACCTGGTGCGCGACTATCCGAACTTCCAGCTCGCGCAGCTCGTCTACGGCGACCTGCTCGCGGCGCAGCTGCCGCCGTCGAACTCGCTGCCCGACACCGCCAGCATCGCGAAGATGCGCGGCAACCCGGCCATGGCCGAACTGCACGAGGAATCGAAGCGCCGCCTGCAGGCCCTGCGCGACCGCCCGCCGGCCAACACCGTGCCCTCGCAGTTCCTGGCGCTGTCCACCCGCAGCCGCTACGCCATCGCCGTGGACGCATCGCGCTCGCGGCTGTACTTGTTCGAGAACTCGGACAAGGGCCTGAAGCTCACGGCCGACTACTACATCTCCGTCGGCAAGGCCGGCACCGACAAGGTCACCGAAGGCGATGCGCGCACGCCGCTGGGCGTGTACTACATCACCAGCAGCCTCGATCCGAAGTCGCTGAAGGACTTCTACGGCGCGGGTGCCCTGCCCATCAACTACCCCAACCCGTACGACGTGCGGCGCGGCAAGACCGGCGGCGGTATCTGGCTGCACGGCACGCCGCCGCAGCAGTTCGCCCGGGCGCCGCTGGCAAGCGACGGCTGCGTGGTCATGGCAAACCCCGACCTCAGGCAGCTATTGCGAAAAGTGCAAATCGGCGCCACCCCGGTGGTGACCGCGCGCAACCTGCAATGGATTTCGCAACCGCAGGCAGAAAAAGAATCCCAGTCAATTACAAGTGCTATCAACGGCTGGAAAGACGCCCGCGCCAGCGGAAATGAAGCGCAATTGAAGAAATTCTATTTGCCCGATTTCCAGCGCAGCAGCAAGAAATCCAATGAGGGAATTTCAGTCGTCGACGACGAAGTGAAATATGCGCAGGGCAAGCGCGTCCAGCTCAAGGACATGTCGTACCTTCACTGGAAGGACGGCGACGACACCATGGTCGTTACCTTCGGCGAAGTGTTCGAAGGCGAGAAGAGCGGACGTTCCCGTCGCCAGTACTGGTTACGCCAGGGTACCGACTGGAAGCTCTTCCACGAAGAAATCCTGGGCTGAAGCCCGGCCCGAAACCCTCCCGCCGAAGGGGCGACCCCCTCAAACTCGTGACTTTTTGCTCACGAGTTGGGCCTTTTTTGACCGTTACATCTGGGACTTCGGACCCCATGCTACGTAACGCGTAACGGGTTTGTTCCCGTAACACCCCCGCTCCGAGCGTTCCCCGCGGCGTTACGCCACATCCCCCCTTCATGGGAGGCGCCATGTGGCCTACAGAGGGAAAAATTCGTTTCCTAATCGTTAACCAGCTGACCAGGCCACTCCTGGCTCGGGCTGGCAAGAGGCTGGCCGCTATCCTGCTTTACCTCTTTCGGCTAGCACACTCTGACGAAAGTCTTGCGGGTTTGCCTTGTTGATACACGGAGTTACGCTGTATAACATCCACCTCGCAAGCCTTTGTTAACACTTCCTGAAAGGGGAATCATGCTTAGCTCAATAAAGCGCTTTTTGCAGGATGAGGAAGGCGCGACCGCAATTGAATACGGAATTATTGCGGGCCTAATTTCTATTGCCATCGTCACTGTTCTTTCGGGAGACGGCAGCGTTGGCGACAAGCTTTCGACGGTTTTTTCCACAGTAGCTACCAAGCTGGCCGCAATCAATTAGTCGTCGAGGTCGGTCCTTCCTACGGTTTTCGGTAGATTTTGAAATTCGGTTTCAAATTTATACATCTTTAGTCCCCCCCCTGAAAGGTCGCATCATGCTCAACTCCATCACCCGCTTCCTCCGTGACGAAGAAGGCGCTACCGCCATCGAGTACGGAATCATTGCCGGCCTGATCGCCGTCACCCTCGTGACCACCCTCACGAGCGTCGGCACGCAGCTCAAGGCCGTTTTCAACACGATCGCCACCAAGCTGACCATTTCCTGAGAAGCAAAGTCGGGCATGCGCTTGGCGTGTTTGCTGTGGTTGCTGTTCGTCGTCGTATATGACCTGCGTCAGCGCCGCGTCCCCAACTGGCTCGTGCTTGCCGGCGCCGTACTGGCACTGGCCGCACTGGGCCTCGGGATGCAGCCCTTCGGCCTCGAATGGACCACAGCACTCACGGGCGCAGCCGTCGGCTTCGGCTGCCTGCTGCTCATCTACGCCGCCGGCTACATGGGAGCCGGAGACGTGAAATTCGCAGGCGCGCTCGGACTCTGGGTCGGCCTTTTCGCGTTGCTGCCGATCTGGGTCGGCGCCAGCCTCCTGGCCGGACTCCACAGCGCCGCATGGCTCGCGCTGCAACGCTGGCCTTTCTCTCCCCGCCTCGCTTTGATGCTGCAGGGCCCGGCATCGCCGGTTTCTTCTTCCGCCATCGACAGCGACGGCAGCGCGCCGCCGAAGCGCAGGCGCATCGTTCCTTACGCGGCTTATCTCGCGATGGCCACAGCGGTCTGGATGGTCTGGGGGCGACAGAGCTAGCAGTCATCTGCCTCTGTCACTGCGGGTCATCCATCTCTCCCTTCCCATGATCGCTTGCCCCCACTCTTTCATCCGCCGCCCATGATCAACATCACGAAAATCATCGCCGCCGTCCTCGTGCTCCTGGCCATCGCGCTGGGGGGCTATGCGTGGATGCTGAGCCGGCAGGCCCCCGCTCCCGCCGTCGCGGCGGCAGGTCCGGCCGCCGAACCGGTCAAGGCCAAGGAAGTGCTGGTCTATCCGGTGGTGGTGGCGGCCAAGCCGCTGCCCGCGGGCGAGGCGATTCCCGCCGATGCGCTGCGCGTGGAGCGCCTCACGATCAACCCGACCGGCGCCTTCCAGGACGTGAATGTCGCCGTCGGCCGCGTGCCGGTGCTGGACCTCGCCGAAGGCACGCCCGTGATGGAGAACCAGCTCGTGTCCGGCCTGGCGATGCGCATCGGCGAAGGCGAGCGCGCCGTCGCGATCAAGGCGGACGAAGTCATGGGCGTCGGCAACAAGATCCAGCCGGGCGATTTCGTCGACGTGTTCATCACGCTGAAATCCGACGGCAAGGACGTGGACCGCAGCCAGGCGCGCCTGCTGCTCGCGCGCAAGCGCGTCCTCGCCTTCGGCAATGCATCGGTCGACGGCATGGCCTCGAAGTCGCCGGACAAGGCTGCGCAGCAGGCACAGCGCACCGACAACGCCCGCACCGCGGTGCTCGCAGTGCCGATCGACGAAGTGAACCGGCTGACCATCGGCGACGCCAGCGGCCGCCTGATGCTCGCGCTGCGCAATCCGGCGGACAAGTCGGAGCCCGATCCCAGGCTCTTCGCGGAACTGCCGACGGCGCTGCAGCCGACGCAGCCCAAGGCCGGCGATACGCGTCGCGGACCACTGGAAGGACTGGACCTCGCACAGGCCGGCCTGACCACCGCCGACCTCGTCACCGGCGGCAAGGGCCCCACCGTCCGTCCGCTGGCCACGGAGGCCCGCGCCGTCGCCAGCACTCCGCGTGCGGCACGTACGACGCACAGCGGCGGACTCCAGGTCGAAGTCATCCGCGGCGATCGCAGCGAAACCGTGAACTACTAAGCCGATACCGGCCAGCCGCCACCAGACACAGGTCACCCAGGAAAATCAAATGCATCACATGCCCCGCGAGTCGTCGACCCGTGCAGCTCGCAGTCACAGGGAGTCCCGCAATGCCGCGCCGAGGCTGCTGCGCTCGTCGCTGATCGCCGCGCTCGCGATGTCGCAGGCCGCCTGGCCGCTCACAGCGACCGCCGCCGATGCGCAAGGAACAGGAACGCGGCCGGAATTCCAGCCGCAGCGCTCGCTGGCATTGCCCGTCGGCACGCAGCGCGAACTGCTGGTCGCCAAGGGCATCGACCGCATGGCCATCGGCGACGAGGCCGTCGCGGCCGTCACCATCACCCGCCAGTCGCAGAACTCGCCGGCCGCGCGGCTGATCGTCACGGGCAAGGGCGTCGGGCGCACCACGCTGATGGTCTGGGAAAAGGGCAGCACCGCCGCGACCACCTACGCGATCGAAGTGCGGCGCGCCGTGGCCACGGTCACGGGCACCATCGACAACATGGCCTCGCACCAGGCGCAGCGCACCAACGCCCTTGCCAGCCTGCCGCCGGGCGCAGAGAAGACCGACCTCGTCGACCGGTCGGTCGTGAACGTGCGCAGCAGCACCGTCCAGGTGGAAGTGAAGGTCGTGGAGTTCAACCGCAGCGTGCTCAAGCAGGCGGGCCTGAACATCTTCAGCACGAGGGCGAATTCGAGCGGGTTCAGCTTCGGTGTCTTCACGCCGTCCTCACTTACCAAGAGCACCTTCTCCAGCGACGGAAGCATCAGCGGCGAATACACCAATCCGATCACGCAGGCCTTCGACCTTCTCTTCAACTTCGGCAAGGCCGGCATCGGCCTGAACGTCGGCTTCCTCGAAGGCAACGGCATGGCCCGCGTGCTCGCCGAGCCCACGCTGGTGGCGCTGTCGGGCCAGAGCGCGAGCTTCCTGGCCGGCGGCGAACTGCCCGTGCCCGTGCCGCAGGGCCTGGGCACCACGAGCATCGAATACAAGCCCTTCGGCATCGGCCTCACGCTGACGCCCACGGTGCTGTCGAACGAGCGCATCGTGCTCAAGGTGGCGCCGGAGGCCAGCGACCTCGACTACACCAACTCGCTGAGCATCAACGGCGTGGCCGTGCCCGCGATCACCACGCGCCGCGCCGACACCACGGTGGAGCTGGGCGACGGCGAGAGCTTCATCATCGGCGGCCTCGTCAGCCGCACCACCACCTCCAACGCCGACAAGGTGCCCCTGCTGGGCGACCTGCCGATCCTCGGCACCTTCTTCAGCAAGAACAACTACCAGATGAAGGAGAAGGAACTGGTGATCCTGGTCACCCCGCACCTGGTCAAGCCCATCGCGCGCGGCACCGACCTCACGCCCTACCTGCCCGGCACCGCCGAGCAGCGCGACGGCGCGGTGTGGCGCTCGTACTTCCTGGGCGGCGCGATCGACACGCCCGTGCCCGGCTTCTCCCGCTGACCGACCCGACATCGATGACCCGGAACATGCATCGCAGGCTGGCACCATGAACGCACCACGCGACAGCATCCCAGAGACAGGCAGCGAGACCTACCTCTTCGCGTCGAGCAACGGCAGCCACATCACCTGGCTGACGGACGCGCTCGGCACCCTCGGTTCGGTGGTGGTCCTGCCGCCGGACACGAAGTCGATCGACGAACGCATCGCCCTGCTGGGGCCGGTGGCGGTCTTCATCGACTTCTCGCCCGACCAGGGCGCCACCGCCAGCCAACTCCACCAGCGACTGAAGCGCGACTGGCCCACGCTGCCGGTGCTCGCTACCGGCGTGTCGGCCGAGCCCGCCGCGATGCTCTCGGCCCTGCGCGCGGGCGTGGACGACTTCATCGACATGGCCGCGCCGCCTGCGGATGCGGTGGTCACGCTGCGCACGCTGCTCGAGCGCCGCAGCACGCTGCAAGGCGGCACGCGCGGCAGCACGCTGGCACTGCTGGGCGCGCGCGCCGGCCTCGGCGTGACCACGCTGGCCACCAGCCTGTCTCTCGCGCTGAACGACCAGCTCACGCAGGCGCCGCAGCGCCCGCCGGGCCGCAGTTCGCGCCACGGCGTGGCCCTGCTCGACCTGGGCCTGCCCGCGCGCGACGGCCTGCTCTACCTCGACACGCAAAGCGGCTTCAGCTTCGTCGACGGCGTGCGCAACCTGCGCCGGCTCGACCAGACGCTGCTGCACACCGCGCTCGCGCACCACACCAGCGGGGTGGCCATCCTGCCGCTGCCCGCGAGCCTGGCGCAGGTACGCGAGATCTCGCACGCCGACTCGGTCTCGCTGATCAAGCGCCTGGCCGACTTCTTCGACTTCCAGATCGCCGACCTCGGCGGCTTCTCGACCATCGACTTCATGGCCCAGACCGTGCGTGAGGCGCAGCAGGCGTGGGTGGTGTGCGACCAGAGCATCGGCGGCATCGTTTCCACGGCCAACATGCTCAAGGAGCTGCGCGCGCGCGGCGTCGAAACCGAGCGCCTGTCGCTGGTGGTGAACAAGTTCGACAGCCACGTCGGCCTGTCGGCCAAGGACATCGCCGAGCGGCTCGAGCTGCCGCTTCGGCATGTGCTGCCCGCGCGCAGCGCCCAGCTGCTCGCTGCCGCCAGCCGCGGCGAGATGCTGGTGCGCACCGCGCGCAACGACCCCTATTCGCAGGCCGTGACGGGACTCGCCCGCAGCCTGCACCAGGAATACATGTCTGCCTCGGGCCAACCCCCGGCCAAGGATCCACGCTGGGTTGCGCTCATGTCGCAGGTCACCGGCCTCTGGAAGAGTTCACACGAAGGTTGAGCCCATGTCCACCGATATCGAATTCGCCGACGACGACCAGGCGTTCATCAACTCCCAGCAGTTCCAGGACATCAAGAGCTGGACGCACGACCACCTGCTCAGCCGCATCGAGGAACTGGGCGCGGAGTTCGGCCGCTGGTCGCGCGCATCGATCCAGCAGTTCGTCGAACTGGAGGTCGATAGCTTCGTGCGCCTGCGCCGCGTGCCGATCAACGACCGCGAGATGCAGCTCATCTCCGATGCGCTCACCAAGGAGCTCGCCGGCTTCGGGCCGCTGGAAGACCTGCTCAACGACCCGGCCGTGGAAGACATCCTGATCAACGGCTACCAGAACGTGTACGTGTCGCGCCACGGCGTGCTGGAACGCGAGACGGTGCGCTTCGCCGATTCGGAGCACGTGATGCGCATCGTGCGGCGCATCCTCGCGCCGCTGGGCCGCCGGCTCGACGAGTCGAACCCGATGGTCGACGCGCGCCTGCCCGACGGCGGGCGCATCAACGTCATCATCGAGCCGCTGGCCATCGATGGCCTGTCGGTGTCGATCCGCAAGTTCCGCAAGGAGCCGCTCACGCCGGCCGACCTGGTGAAGCTGGGCACCTTCGACGCGGGCATGGCGCAGCTGCTGGAGATCGCGGTGCGCGCGCGCTGCAACGTCCTCGTGAGCGGCGGCACCAGCTCGGGCAAGACATCGCTGCTCAACGCACTCGCCAGCTTCATTCCTGCGCGCGAACGCGTGATCACCATCGAGGACACGGCCGAACTTTCGCTGGGCACCAGCCACGTGGTGCGGCTGGAGAGCCGCCCCGGCGGCTTCGACGGCCAGGGCGTGGTGTCGATCCGCGACCTGCTGCGCAACAGCCTGCGCATGCGGCCCGACCGCATCATCGTGGGCGAGGTGCGCGGCGCCGAAGTCATCGAGATGATGCAGGCCATGAACACCGGCCACGAAGGCTCGATGGGCACCATCCACGCGAGCTCGCCGCGCGAATGCCTGTACCGCCTGGAGATGCTCGCGGGCTTCGCCGGCTACCAGGGCAGCGAGGTGAGCCTGCGCCGCCAGATCGCCAACGCCATCGACTTCATCGTGCAGATCGGGCGCCTTTCGAACGGGCAGCGCCGCATCATCTCGCTGAGCGAGGTCACGGGCGTCAACGACAACGTGGTGGCGATGCAGGAGCTGTACCGCTACGAGCCCATCGTCTCGCCCGACGGCGAGGAGCGCGACCGCTGGGTGTCGCTGGGCATCGCGCCGCATTCGCCCAAGATCACGCGCTTCCGCCAGTCGCTGCAGCGCGCGGCGCAGCATGGAGGAGACAACCGTGCGTGAAGGCCTGCTCGTCGCGTTCTGCATCGCGCTGCTGCTCGCGGCCGCTGGCCTGCTGCTGTGGCAGTGGGCGAAGAACCGGCAGGGGCGGCAGGCGACGGAGCGGCACCTGAGCCAGCAGATCCAGGCGAGCGCCGCGGCGGCCGATGCGGCGCCGATACCGATGCCGCTGCGCGACATGCCCACCGACGGGCTCGTGTCCGGTTTGACCACCGACCCGTGGCTCGACGCCGGCACGGCACCCGCAGCGCCGGTGCGCACCAGCCTGCTCGAACGCGCGATCCCCGGCTGGATGATGGGCGTGGTCGATCCGCGCACCATCGTCTTCGCGCTGGCCGTGATCGCCGGCATCTGCCTGCTGATCGGCGTGCTGGTCGGGGGTCTCGCGGCACTGGGCGTGCTGTTCCTGCTGGTGCTGATCGCGAGCTTCGCGCTGTGGCTGCAGCTGCAGAAGTTCCGCCGCAAGCTCATTCACCAGCTGCCCGGCTACATCGACGCCATGGTGCGGCTGATCACCATCGGCAACTCCACGCAGGCGGCCTGCCAGCTCGCGATCGCCACCACGCAGGCGCCCCTGCGCGGCCACCTGGAGCGCGCCGCGGCGCTGGTGCGCGCAGGCGTCGATCTCGACCGTGCGCTGCACCAGACGGCGGAGAACGTGCGCATCGAGGAGATGTATCTGCTGGCTTCCATCCTCGGGCTGGGCGTGCGCTACGGCGGACGCGCCGACCTGCTGCTGGAGCGGGTGGCCAACTTCATGCGCGACCGCGAACAGGCGGAACAGGAACTCATCGCGCTGTCTTCCGAGACGCGCCTGTCGGCCTGGATCCTCGGCCTACTGCCGGTGGGCGTGGGCGCCTTCCTGATCTTCACCAATCCCGGCTACTTTATGGGGATGTGGAACGACGACACGGGCCGCATCCTGATCTTCTCGGCGGCGGGGCTGCAGCTGACGGGCGCAGTGCTTCTGTACAGGCTCGCGAGACTGGCATGACGATGACGCCGAACCAGCTGCTCATCCTCAGCCTCGTACTGCTCGCGGTGGGGCTGATGGTCGGCGCCGGCGCGCTGGTCGCGGCGGAGATCCGCCGCACGCGCAGCGGCCAGGTCATCGGCCGGGCCATCCGGCAGGCCGTGGTGGCACCCGACCTGAAGTCGGCCGTCGACGCTCCCGCCGACCCCGATGCGCCGATCAAGCCCGAACTCGAACTGCCTTTCCACTGGCTCGATTCGCGCATCGGTCGAGCCCTGGTCGCGGACGAAGACCGCAACCTCATCGACCAGTGCGGGCTGCCGTCGAAGCGGGCGCAGCTGGTGTTCCTCGTCACGCGCATCTTGCTGGCCTTCATGCTCCCGCTGCTGGCCTATGTGTTCTGGAGCAGCGGGCACAAGCAGAACACCGTCACCTTCGTGCTGGCCGCGTCCATCGCCATCGGCTTCATGGCACCCAAGTGGGTGCTCGGGCGCATCGCCGCAGGCCGCCGCGAACGCGCGGCGCAGGAGCTGCCGCTGTTCATCGACCTGCTGCGGCTGCTGCAGGGCGTGGGCCTGAGCCTGGACCAGAGTCTGCAGATCATGGCGACCGATTTCCGCCATGTGCTGCGCGTACTGGGCTTCGAACTCGCCATCGCCAATGCGCAGTACAGCCAGGGCCGCACGCGCGAACACTCGCTGCATCGCCTCGCGACGCTGCACAGGAACGAGAACATGCGCGGCCTCGTCTCGCTGCTGGTGCAGGTCGACCGGCACGGCGGTGCGGTGCAGGAGCCGCTGCGCATCTTCAGCGACCGGCTGCGCGAAAGCCGCCGCTCCGAGCTGAAGGAGCGCATCGGCAAGATCACCGTGAAGATGACCGGCGTGATGGTGACCACGCTGCTGCCGGCGCTGGTGATCGTCACGGCCGGGCCGGGCTTCATCGCGATATTCCGTTCACTGGGAGCCATCATCAAGTGACAACCGAAGACTTCTCCCGCATGAGTTCACCTCGCGCCGGCCGCCTGCTGGCATGCGCCGTCGCCGCCGCGGCAACGTTCGCGCTCGCAGGATGCGGCGCGCTCAAGGACCAGTACGCCGCTGCCGCCGATGCGCAGCAGCGAGCAGCGGCCGAGGCCACAGCCGACACCAAGGCCGGCGCCGCGGTCGACAGCAAGGCCACCTACCTCAAGCTCGTCGAGCAGATGCAGAAGGAAGGGCTGTGGTTCGCCTCGTTGGCCCACATCGATGCACTTGAACAGCGCTGGGGCGTGTCGCCCGAGTCGACACGCATGCGCGCCGATGCGCTGCGCCAGACCGGGCAGGCCGCTGCAAGCGAGCAGGCCTACCGGCGGCTCGTGGGCACGCCGCTTGAAAGCGCCGGCTATCGCGGCCTCGGCCTGCTGGCGGGTGCGCGCGGCAGTTTTCCCGAAGCCGTGCAACTGCTGAAGCAGGCACAGCGCCTCACGCCCACCGATGCCGCGCTGCTCAGCGACCTCGGCTATGCCAGCCTGCGCGCGGGGCAGATCGAGGAAGCCCGGCTGCCGCTGATGCAGGCGCTGCAACTGCGGCCCGACAGCGCGCAGGCCCAATCTAACCTCGCGCTGTACCTCGAAGCGACCGGGCAGGACGAACAGGCGAACAGGCTGATGGAAGCCAACCGCATGTCTCCCGCGGCACGCGCCGCGGTGCGCGATGCCGCCCAGCAGCTGCGTGCCGGCGGATCGAGGCCGCTCGCGTCCGCCGGCTCACTGCAACCGGCCACAGGCGTGACCGTTGTGCGCCGGCTGCCGGACACGGCTGCCGCCGCCACACGCGAAGACCAGGCACAGCAGCAACAACCGCTGATGCTCAAAGCATCGCGCTGGTCGGGCGGTGCAGGCGTGCGCACGGCCAGCCAGCTCAACCCTGCCACCGCGGACGCGGCGGCTTCCCTGTCGCCGAATTCGACCTCACGAGGCACCCCATGAGAAAGACGACCATCGCCCGCATCGCCTCGCTGCCGGCATTCGGACTTGCGGCCACGCTGCTGTTCGCGGCGCCCGCGGCATTCGCCCAACAACAGCAGCAACCGCAGGCCGCACAGCCTCCCGCCGCCAAGGCACAGGAGCCCGCAACGCCCGCTCCTGCCGCCGCCCCACAGGCGTCGGCGCAACCGCAGGGCCAGGAAGAGATGGACCAGGCCGAAGACTTCATCTACGAGCCGCTGCAGGTCGGCGACGCCACCCAGAGCCTGCTCGCCTGGCAGCGCGGCGGGGAGATCGCATCCAGGACGCCGAGAACCATCGCCGGCGACATCGCCAGCCGCAGCTACCAGCGCTATCTGAAGAGCTTCGAGTACCCCATTCCCGAGCGCATGACCTCGAGCCTGAAGTCAAACGCCGGCAATGGCAGCTCCGGCGCCGGCGCCGACACCGGCGCGCCGAAGTAGCCAAGGCGCACTCACGCAGATCCGGCAGCGCCATGACCACACCACGCCTTCACAACCGCACCGCCGCGCACGCCCAGCGCGGCGCGTACGCGGTCGAGTTCGCCCTGGTGTTCCTGATCTTCTTCGCGCTGCTGTATGGGATCATCAGCTACGGGATGCTGTTCGCATTCCGCATGGGGTTGCAGAACGCGGCGGAAGACGGCGCGCGTGCCGCGTTACGTTACCAGTCAACCTTCACAGCGCGGGCCATGCAGGCACAGACGACCGCGATGGCCAGCAGCAGTTGGATGCCGCCGGTGGTCACGCGCAGCGTCAGTGCGACCGTGTGCGGCGTGGTCAGCAACAATTGCACGGCTCCCGCCTGCGGCACCACCTGGGACACGCGCTGCCAGATGGTGGTGACCGTGACGGCAAGCAATTTGCAGATGCTGCTGCCGCCGTTCCCCAGCTTCGTCATGCCCACCACCATCGTCGGCAAGGCCAGCATGCTGCTGGACGGGAGGGCGCCATGAAAGGCAACGGCCGGGCCCGCACGCGCAGGCAGAGTCGGGAGCGCGGCGTGGCCGCCATCGAGTTCGCGCTAGTCTTCAGCGTGCTGTTCAGCGTGCTGTATGCGCTCGCCACGTTCGGTGCGGTGCTCTACACGCAGCAGGCGGTGACGCGCGCCGCGGAAGAAGGCGCCCGCACGGCAGGCATCATCACTTCGCCGGTTGCAGGCGACGGCCGAGTGAAGGACGCCGTCTATGCGGCCCTCGCCAACTCCCTCGTCGTGCCTGTTTCGGCGAACACCGACGTGACCAGCAGGCGCAACTGGATCGTGTCCAACGTGACCGTCGACCCCGTCACCAGCGGTGCCGGAGCATCTGCCACCTACGTGGTGACAGTGAGCTACCCCTACAGCGCGAACCGCCTGCTGCCCTCCATACCTTTCCTGGATATCAGCACTTGGATGCCCAATCAGCTGCGGAGTCGCTCGACCATCGCAATTCGATCGTCCTGAGGAGTTCCATTGCCATGAACGCAACACTCCATCATCTCTCCAGCCGCAGGCGAATCCGCGGATCGGTCCTGATCAACACGGCCATCGCGCTGAGCCTTGTCGTCATCACCCTGCTCGGCACACAGCTCGGCTATCTCTTCTTCATCAAGCGCGAGCTCCAGAAGACTGCGGACCTTGCGGCGCTGTCGGGCGCCCAGTCGCTCCAGCCCTTTCTCTGCACCGACGCGAAGACTGCAGCGGTGACCAACGCCGCCCAGAACATGCCGCCCCTGCTGCCTGCCCTCACGCAGGGGGACGTGGAATGCGGCAACTGGGATCCCGGCAATCCCAGCCGGACGGCACCCCAGTACTTCGGTGCGCCCGGCACGGGCCAGGCCTTCAACGCCGTACGCGTCACCATCACGCGGACTCCGGCGCTGCTTCTGCCAGGAATTTCCGGCAGTCCGGCAGCCACCATCAGCGTGCAGGCACTTGCGGCGCAGCGACAGCCGCTCGCTTCGCTCACCATTCGAAGCACGCTGGTGACCATCGACTCGAACCAGTCGGCCTTGCTGAACGCCCTGTTCGGCGGCCTGTTGGGCGGCGCGCTGTCGGTGCAGGCCGTGGGCTGGCAGGGGCTGCTGAACACCGACATCCAGTTGCTGAGCTTCCTCGATCAGCTCAAGATCGCCCTGAACATCAGCGCCGCCAACTACGACCAGGTGCTCGCCACGAACGTGGACGCGGGCGTACTGCTCCAGGCCATGATCTCCGTCATGGAACGCAGCGGCAACACGGCCGCCGCCACCATCCAGGCATTGCGGGACCTGCTCGTCACCGTCCAGGCTTCGCCGTTCACCCTCAAGCTCGGCGACCTGCTGGGCGTGGCGAGCGGAACGGACGCTGCCGGCCTCAACACCAACCTCCAGCTCTTCCAGCTAGTCCAGGGGATGATTCAGGTCGCGAACGGCAAGAACGGCCTCGCGGCCACCGTGCCGATCAACGTTCCCGGCATCGCCAGCGTCACGGCGAAGGTGCAGGTCGTCGAGCCGCCGCAGGTCTCGGCCGTGGGAAATCCGATGCTCATCAATCCAAGCCTCGGGATCAACGATCCGAACAGGATCTACGTTCGCACCGCGCAGGTCCGCGTGCTGTTGTCCGTGAACCTCGGCAGTGTCACAAATGCTCTGTCGAACGTGCTCTCCACCGTGACAGGCGCGCTCTCCCCGATCATCAACTTCCTCGACAGCGTCGCGACGCTGAACCTCGGCACCATCGTGAGCGATCTGGTCGGCCTGGTCGGCTGCGGCGGCCTGCTTCCGGCCTGCCAGCCGCAGAAGGTCATCTATGCAACAGCGCTTCCAGCGCCCATCGATATCGGCCTGAGCTCGGGCAACGGCTCGGCACTGGTCACCGGCAATACGTGCAGCGCCACCGACAGCAAGTCGCTGGACGTACAGGCCACCACCAGCGTGGCTCGCCTCAATGTCGGAAAGGTTTCGAACATCTTCTCGTCCTCGCTGCCCGCGACTGCCGCCCCGGTGGGCATCGTCGAGATCGGATATCGCGAAGCGAAGTTCGACAGCTGCCTTCTTGTCTCTCTGCTTTGCAGCGGCAAGAAATGGAAAGACCCCAGCGGCACCTACGTCGTCGACATGAACAGCGCCAAGAAGACCGTGATCTCGGGCCTGGGGCTTTCCGTCAACTCCGATGTCGGCGGCAGCGCCAGCGGCAAGGCGCTCAAGTACGTAGCACCTGCCGCGGCGAACCTTCCTGAAATCGATGCCGCACCATACGACGGCACAGGCCCGGACCCATCCTACAAGACCATCAGTTCCACGTCGCTCGTCCAGAGCCTGGGCTCCACGCTGGGCGGAGTGCAGATCCAGCCGTATTCGAGCGACAGTAGCGGTGTGCTCGGAGGCCTCTTGAACGGCACGATCAGCCTGATCAGCAATCTCCTGAACACCCTGCAGACGGTGGTGACGAACGCACTCGGCCCTCTGCTCGACCCCGCCGTCAATGCACTACTGAACCTCCTGGGAATCGACCTTGCGCAAGCGCAGGTCGGCGCTCGACTCTCGTGCAGTCGAGGTGCCCAGCTGGTCTATTGATATGCGCGTATTTCCAACATGAGCTCACCCGCCGCCAATTTCGACGAACTCGACCTCTTTGTCTGGGAAGGCAAGGCAGACATCCTCGACCGCATCGCGCGGTGCATGGCGAGCTTCGACGTGGAGGTCATCCGGGCCGACGGCATGCCGACGCCGCATCCGGAGCAGGGGGCTGCGCTGCGGCCTTCGGTGGCGATCATCAGCGTGACGGTCATCGACGGCGGAGGGCTGGCGCATGCGACGGAGCTGCTGCAGGGCATGCCGGTGATCTGGGTGGCGGCCGGCTCGCGCGAGCGCGACTCGCGCACCTATCCGCCCGAGTACCTGCACGTGCTGCCCTACGACTTCACCTGCGCCGAGTTGCGCACGATGGTCGCGAAGCTGGTGCGCCAGCTGCGCGCGCGCGAGGTGGCGCCACAGGCGCCCGACGTGCTGGTGGCGCATTCCGATGCGATGAAGGCGCTGCTGGCCGAGGTGAACGCGTTCGCCGACTGCGACCACAGCGTGCTGGTGCGCGGCGAGACGGGCGTGGGCAAGGAGCGCATCGCGCAGCAGCTGCACCTGGGCCACCAGCGCTACGGCAAGGGCGCGTTCGTGGCGGTGAACTGCGGCGC
>Ga0102590_1002695_pt1 | contig 20019 bp, 19 predicted proteins | sample AraplaMF_Col_mMF_FD_76859 | JGI IMG/M metagenome (GOLD analysis project Ga0102590, IMG submission 76859) | Arabidopsis root microbial communities from the University of North Carolina, USA - plate scrape MF_Col_mMF | ecosystem: Host-associated > Plants > Roots > Endosphere | place: USA...
CACGCTCGACCGCAAGCAGTTCGGCAAGCCGCTTGCCGCGACCCAGCTCGTGCAGAAGAAGCTCGCCGACATGCAGACCGAGATTGCGCTCGGCCTTCAGGGCTCGCTTCGCGTCGGCCGATTGATGGACGAGGGCAAGTTCGCCCCCGAGATGATCTCCATCATGAAGCGCAACAATTGCGGTAAGGCGCTCGACATCGCCCGCGTCTCGCGCGATATGCACGGCGGCAACGGCATCTCGGCCGAGTACCACGTGATGCGCCACGTCCATAACCTCGAGACGGTCAACACCTACGAGGGCACCCACGACGTCCACGCCCTGATCCTGGGCCGCGCGATCACGGGCATTCAGGCGTTTTTCTGAGAGCCGGGAATATCGTGGCGATTGTCTTGCTCAACTGTCATCGTCCGCCTTGTGCGCACTTGCGCACTGGGGCGGACGATCCAGTATCCCGGAGACCTCGCTTTCGTCTCGACGGCCGCGGCGTACTGCTCCGCCTCCGCGGAGCATGACAGCAGAGAGTGCGGCTACAGGAAGTCCCATGTCCGACAACGACGACGTCCCGTTCAACCGCAACTTTCCGCTTCAGCCCGGCCTCGTCGAGGAAGTCCGTCCCGGCGTGCGGCGCGTGCTCTGTAACAATCCGAGCCCGTTCACCTTCACCGGCACCGTCAGCTACATCGTAGGTACCGGCAATGTTGCCATCATCGATCCCGGCCCGGACGATGCGGCGCATGCCGCGGCTCTGCTCGATGCCGTGCGCGGCGAGACAGTGAGCCATATCTTCGTCACCCACACCCACCGCGACCATTCGCCAAACACCGCGCGGATCAAGCAGGCGACCGGCGCGCCGGTGTATGCCGAAGGCCCGCACCGGGCCTCGCGCCCGCGCTTCGAGAGCGAGAAGCACAATCCGGAATCCGGTTCTGACCGCGACTTCGTGCCGGATGTCAGAATCGCCCATGGCGATATCGTCGAGGGGGACGGCTGGCGTCTGGAGGCGGTGGCGACGCCCGGCCACACCGCCAATCATCTCGCCTTCGCCTGGCCCGAACGGAAGGTCAACTTCGTCGGCGATCACGTGATGGGCTGGTCGACCTCGATCGTGGCGCCCCCCGACGGCTCGATGATCGACTACATGGAGTCGCTCGACCGCTTGGCGGGGCGCGAGGAGGATCTGTATTTCTCCGGCCACGGTCCCGAGATTCCGGACGGTCCGCGCTTCGTGCGCTTCCTGATCCGCCACCGCAAGGCACGCGAGGCCTCGATCCTGCACCGCCTCGCCAAGGGCGAGACCGACATTCCGACCATGGTGCGGGCGATCTATATCGGCATCGATCCCAGGCTGACCACGGCCGCCGGCTACTCCGTGCTGGCGCATCTGGAAGACCTGGTTGCCCGCGGCGTGGTGGCGACGGATGGCGACCCCGTGATTGGCGGGACGTACCGAATGGCGGGCGCCTAGCCCGCCGTCACTTCTTCACCGTCTTCGCCGGGGCCTTCGGCGGCGTCACCGGCGTCTTCTTCACCGGCTTCAGCGCATCGGCGTCCGCGGCGGTGTTGAGATCGTCGATGAATTTCGTCACGCGCGCGGCGTTGCTGCCGAGGTCGCTGTCGAAATAGCGCGAGGCCGAGCGGATATCGACGCGGGAATCCTCGCCATCGGGCGCAACCCTGATGGAAATGTCTTCACGCAAGCCCATGATCGGCGAGCGCGCCACCGCCTCGATGCGGCCGATGCGGCGCGGCGGCTGCGGCGCGCGCTCGTCGATGACGAGCCATTTGCGCTTGTTGACGAGCTGGAGCGCGATCGCATAGGCGCGGTCGACCGGAATCTCGAGCTCGATCGGCTCGATATCAGGATAGAACTGGCGTTGCTGTTCGGCCGAATAGAGGCCGGCATAGACCGCGCTGTTGGCGCCGTCGCCGGTGCGCAGGCGCGCCAGCGCGTCGAAGCGGGGCGGGTCGATCGGGTCGGTGGTGATGTCGTGGATCGCCGGCAGCTTGCGATATTGCAGGCCGAGATAGGCGGGGTAGGCGAGGATCGCCCCGTCGATCAGGAAGGCGAGCAGGATGCGCGCCATGCCACGCGAGCCGTTCTGCCAGATCGCCGCAAAGCCGGCGAGCCCGAACAGAATCGAGAGTGCGGCGATCGCGAGGCCCCCGAAGAAGGTGACGAGCGCCGGCTTCGGCTCCAGGAAGCCGAAGCGGACGATGAGGATCGACACCACCACCGCCACCACCGCGAACACGGCCAGGTTGCGCGCCCAGCTCGCGAGGCTGGACACGGGCTCCGTCTGATAGGGAGCGGAAAACCTGCGGGCCATCGGATGGAGCTCTGGTTTTGAGACGGTGCCGCGCGAAACGGCGCGACGAAGGGCCGTTGAGACCACGGCCCGGAGGCAAATTCAAGAGTCGTTCACCCTCCCCTGAAGGGGGAGGGTCGATCGCGCGAAGCGCGAGCGGGGTGGGGTGACAGTCTCTCCACCGAGGGGGTGCCCGTGCGGAGGGATCACCCCACCCCGTCTCACAATCTCGCTTTGCTCGATCGCGAGCCGACCCTCCCCCTCCAGGGGAGGGTGGCACTCCTTACGCCGCCGCGTTCGGGAAGCGGTAATCCTTGAACTGGTCGCGGAGCGCCGTCTTCAGGATCTTGCCTGTGGCGGTGTGCGGGATGCCATCGACGAAGGCGACGTCATCGGGCATCCACCATTTGGCGATCTTGCCGTCCATGAACTTGAGGATGTCCTCGCGCGTGGTCTGCTGGCCCTGCTTGAGCTGCACAATCAGCAGCGGACGCTCGTCCCATTTGGGATGATAGACGCCGATCACGGCAGCCTCGGCCACCGCCGGATGGCCCACAGCGAGGTTTTCGAGGTCGATCGAGGAGATCCACTCGCCGCCGGACTTGATCACGTCCTTGGAGCGGTCGGTGATCCGCATGTAACCGGCCTCGTCGATGGTCGCGACGTCGCCCGTGTCGAAGAAGCCGTCCTCGTCGAGGATGTTGCTATCGACCCGGTAATAGGCCTTGGCGACGGCCGGGCCCGAGACCTTGAGGCGGCCGAATGTCTTGCCGTCCCAGGGCAGTTCCTTGCCGGCATCGTCAGTGATCTTCATTTCCACCGCGAAGGGCGCATAGCCCTGCATCTGAAGCACGTCGAGCCGCGCCTCGCCGGTTGCGTCCGTGAACGGCGGCTTCAGCGCCGCGACGCTGCCGATCGGGCTCATCTCAGTCATGCCCCAGGCGTGGCGCACGTTCGAGCCCATGTCGAGGAAGGCCTTGATCATGGAGCGCGGCATCGCAGAGCCGCCGCAGATCACCATTTTCAGGTCGGGCAGCTTCAGATTGTTGGCGGCCATGTGCTGCAGCAGCATCAGCCACACCGTGGGCACGCCCGCGGTGTGCGTCACCTTCTCGGTCGAGAGCAGTTCGTAGACCGAGGCGCCGTCGAGCTTGGCTCCGGGCATCACGAGCTTGGTGCCCTGCGAGGGCGCGGAGAAAGCGATGCCCCAGCTGTTGGCATGGAACAATGGAACCACCGGCAGCATTGTCTCGGAGGCACTGGTGCCGAGCGCATCGACATTGTTGGCCATCAGCGCGTGCAGCACGTTGGAGCGATGCGAGTACAGCACACCTTTCGGGTCGCCCGTCGTGCCGGACGTGTAGCACATCGCGGCCGCCGTGTTCTCGTCAAAGTCCTTCCATTTGAACTTGCCGTCGGCCTCCGCGATCCAGTCCTCGTAGGCGACAACGTTCTTGAGCGTGGTCTGAGGCATATGCGCCTTGTCGGTGAGCACGACGTAGCGCTCCACGCTCGGCAGCTTGTCGGCGATCTTCTCCAGGATCGGAACGAAGGTGATGTCGGTCATCACGATGCGATCCTGCGCATGGTTGATGATCCAGGCGATCTGCTCGGGGAAAAGGCGGGGATTGACGGTATGGCAGATGGCGCCGATCCCCATGATGCCGTACCAGACTTCGAGATGGCGCCAGGTGTTCCAGGCGATCGTTGCGACGCGGTCGCCGAACTTGATGCCATCGCGGTCCAGCATCTGCGAGACCTTGAGGGCACGCTGGTGGATTTCGCCATAGGTGGTGCGATGGATCGGTCCCTCGACCGATCGCGTGACGACCTCCTGCTTGCCATGAATCCTGGCGGCGTGTTCGATGATCCGGTGGCAGAGCAGGGGCCAATCTTGCATCAAACCAAGCATTCCGTCGTTCCTCCGAGGTGGGCTGGACTTGTTATCGCTCTCAGCGCTGGGCCAAAGAATTGTCATGGGTTTTAGCCTGCTGGACTTTCGCCGCAAATGGTCTTGTCGCGGCTATATGTCCGCCGGCGCGGCAATGGTTACCGCTGCGCTCGGGCTGTCGCTCGTGCTCCCGGAGCGGGTAGAGGCGCGGAAATATGCTGCGCCGCTGGATATCTTCGGCCTTGGTACACCACGACCGCGTCCGACGGTTCATTCTGCCAAGATCCCGCTACCGAAACCCCGTCCTGAAGAGGCCCCCAAGGCATCGGGCGAGCCTGCTCCGGACGCCGAAGGAAAACCTGCCCCCGACAAGTCCAACGCCAGCAAGCCCGCGGAGGCCGCGCTGCCGCCCGAGAAGCAGGCTTCGGCCTGCCGCCTCGCGCTGACCGAGGAGATCGCGGTGGCGCCGTCCGTTCCGGATATCCGCGGCCCCGGTGCCTGCGGTGGCGAGGATCTGGTGCGGCTGGAGGCCATCGTACTGCCGGACAAGCGCAGGGTGGCGGTCAAGCCCGCGGCGATCCTCCGCTGCACCATGGCCTCCGCGATCGCCGACTGGGTCCGCAAGGACATGGTGCCCCTGGCTGCGAACCTCGGCTCGGCGATCAGCGATCTCGATAATTTCGATAGCTTCGAGTGCCGCGGCCGCAACCGCGTCGCCGGTGCGCTGCTGTCCGAGCACGGCAAGGCCAACGCGCTCGACGTGCGTGCCATCAAGCTTGCCAATGGACAGTCGATCGGCTTCACCGACCGCACGATGTCCCGCGACATCCGCGAACGCGTGCTGCATTCGGTCTGCGCGCGCTTTTCCACCGTGCTCGGGCCGGGCTCGGACTGGTACCACGAGGACCACATCCACCTCGACCTCGCACAGCGGCGCAACGACTACCGGATCTGCCAGTGGAATGTCTGGGATCCCCTGCCGCAGGTCGCTCCGCTGCTGCCGGCGGAAAGGCCGGAAGAAGCTCCGCCGCGCGAGGTCGCGGCCAGGCCGGAGGCAAAGGAGGGGGCTGAAGATCAGGAGACTGCGAGGCCCACAGCGCCCGCGGACAAGCCGGCGGCCGAAGGCGGCAAAGTCGAGCCGCACAAGCCGGCCACAAAAAAGCGCCGGTAAAACCGGCGCTTTTTGATGTCAGATATCTGAAGAGATCAGAAGCTGCCTGCCTGGCCAGTTCCGTTGTTGCCAAGGGCCAACCGCGAATTGTAGGGCGAGTCGCCGTGCTTCGGCTCGAGCACCACGACGAGGGTGCCGACCTTGACGCGATCATAGAGATCAATCGCGTCCTCGTTGGTCAGGCGGATGCAACCCGACGAGATCGAAGCACCGATATATTCCGGCTGGTTGGTGCCGTGGATACGGAACAGCGTGTCCTTGCCGCCGGAGTAGAGATACATCGCTCGGGAGCCCATCGGATTGTCCGGGCCGGGGGCGACATAGGTCGGCACGCCCAGACGCGAAATTTCGCCGGGGGTGGGGTGCCAGGCCGGCCACTCGGTCTTGCTGCCCACCTTGGCGATGCCCGACCAGGCCATGGCCTCTTCGCCGACGGTGATGCCGTAGCGGATCGCCTTGCCGCCATCCAAAACGTAGTAAAGATAGTGGTTGTCGGAATCGACCACGATCGAGCCCGGCGATTCCTTGCGGTGGTAGTCGACAATGGCGCGGCGGAACGGCTCTGCGACCGCAGTATTCTCGTACCTGACCTTGGCGAGGAGTTCCTTGTCCTTCGGCTTGAACGCTTTGGTGTCGGTCGCTTCGTAACGCGTGGCCTGCATGCAGCCCGACAGCATCAGGCCAGCGGCCAAAACACCCAGCATAACTTTCAGCGACGACATGATTTGGTTCCAATCGACAATAACAAGCTTTCGCGGAGCTTGGGCCAAGCCCAAACCACGACTCCGTTGGTCCCCATTATCGTTGAAATCTGCCACAATTCCAGCGTCTCGGACCTTTTCCCGCGCTGCGAGGTCCCAGCTGTGGCTTTTTTGCCGCAAGTTTAGCGGCCTTGGGCGGATTTTCGAGCGAACTGTCGATTTCGTGCCACGGTGCGGCCACAAATGCCGACGCTCCGTAATGTGCTTGTCATCATGAACTTGTCAGAATCGCGCTAAGGGCTGTCATTCGGTCGCAGGGCCCCCCGCTGGAGTTGTGCATGTTTTCTGTGTTCGTTCCCTCCGACACCTCCCTCAAGAAGGCCGTCATCGACGATCTCGCCGCGGTGCCGGAGCATGCGGTGTGGATCGACCTCGTCAACCCGACCGCGAACGAGGACAAGGCGGTCGAACGGCTCTCGGGCATCGCGATTCCCACCCGGGAGGACATGCAGGAGATCGAAATCTCCAGCCGCCTCTATATCGAGAACGGCGCGCGCTACATGACGGCGACGCTGATGTGCCACTCCGATACCGATATGCCCCGGACCACGCCGGTCACCTTCATTCTCGGCGACCACCGACTGGTCACGGTGCGCTACGACCAGCCTAAACCGTTCGCCCTCGTCGAGGCCAAGCTCGCCCGCGCCTGCACGCCGGCGATCACCGGCGAGATGGTGCTGATGGAGCTGCTGGACGCGGTGATCGACCGCTGCGCCGACATTCTGGAAAAATGCGGCGCCGACATCGACCAGGTCTCGCACGACATCTTCGAGCCGGAGCAGGATCGCCACGGCCACGCTAAGTTGTACGCGCAGATCCTGGCCGCGATCGGCCGCAAGGGCGACCTGACCTCCAAGGTTCGCGAGAGCCTGGTGTCGATCGGCCGCGTCGTCGCTTTCCTTTCGGCAGTGGTCGAAGGCGTGAAGTGGTCGAAGGACATGCGCGAGCAGCTCAAGACCATGCAGCGCGATGTCGTCTCGCTGACCGACCACGCATCCTACCTCTCCAGCAAGATCACCTTCGTGCTCGACGCCATGCTCGGCGTCGTCAACCTCGAGCAGAACAACATCATCAAGCTGTTTTCGGTCATGGCCGTTGTCCTGATGCCGCCGACGCTGATCGCCTCGATCTACGGCATGAACTTCAAGGCGATGCCGGAACTCGAATGGGCCCACGGCTATCCATTTGCGCTGGTGTTGATGCTGATCGCGGCCATCGTCCCGTACTGGATCTTCAAGTGGAAGAAATGGCTCTGAGTTCGTAGCACTCTCGCCGAATGGCTACCGAGACCTTACGCCGTTCGCAGACACACCGTGTTTGGTGTCGCAGAATAGAGCGGGATTGAGGCCGTGCGGTGATGTGTGCTCTGCGCCCCAATTCCTCCGGTAAAATTTGAGCGGTGGGCTGAACGTTTGCGCGAAACTTGTCTGCGATAAGCAGCGTGTAGCCGCGAGGAACAGCCATGGTTGAGAAACACATAACGTCGCCCCGCAACGTCATCGATCTGGCGAACTATCGCCAAGTCCTGGCGAGCGGCAAGGCGTCGTCGATGTCGGCACGCATGTGCCGGCACTGTGGTGCTCCGCTGCTCGACGGTGAGAACGACGACGACTGCTCGACTGCAATCAATGCCGCAGCTCCAGACGCTGCGGCACCAAGACTGCGCGATCAGCCGCGTCGGTTTCGCGCCGATTGAGAACGGAAGGTAAGGGCGATCCAGGTCTTGCGGCGGCTTTGTCTGGATCGCCTCGCTTCCCCAGAACCATCGAATTCAGTCATTGCGAGGAGCCCACGACAAAATTGCAAAGCAATTTTGCGCGCGCGCTCGTAATGACGTCAGCATCTACACGTGCTGGCCACCGTTGATGTGGATCTCGGCGCCGTTGACGTAGGACGAGGTGTCCGTGCACAGCACGTAGATGATCTTGGCGACCTCGTCGGGCGTGCCGAGGCGGTGCAACGGAATCTGCTGCTCGACGATCTTGTCGGTGCCCGGCGAGAGGATCGAGGTGTCGATCTCGCCTGGCGCGATCGCGTTGACGCGCACGCCGACGCGGCCGAAATCGGAGGCCATCTCGCGCGTCAACGATGCCAGCGCAGCTTTCGAGGTGGCATAGGCGGCACCCGCGAAGGGATGCACGCGCGAACCCGCGATCGAGGTGACGTTCACGACCGAGCCCTTGGCCGCCTTCAATTCCTCGATCAGCCCGCGCGCGATCATGATCGGCGCGAAGAAGTTGACGTGAAACACATGCGTCCAAGTCTCGAGGTCGGTGTCGACCGAGCCGAGCCTGGAGCCACCCGGGCCCTTCGGCGAGATCGCGGCGTTGTTGACCAGCGCATGCAGCATGCCGCCTTCGAGGCGGTCGCGGATGTCGGAGATCGCGCGCGTCGTGTCCTGGGGATTGCCGAGGTCGACCTGGATGTGATCCTCCGGCCCTGCGTCCCAGGGACAGTCCTCCGGGAACGGATGCCGCGAGCAGGTGATGACACGCCAGCCAGCCGACGAGAAGCGGATCACTGTGGCGTGGCCGATACCGCGGCTGGCTCCGGTCAGGAGCAGCGTGCGGCGCGGCGCATTGGACGAATGCGACATGGACATCTTTCAGGTCGGCCCGAAGCTCGAGGTAAGGCTCACGGGTACATCCGCGTCTTGGACCACGGCCCGCCGGCCGCGTCACGGCGAAATTCGATGCGGTCGTGCAGGCGGAACGGACGGTCGTGCCAGAACTCGATCCGCGAAGGGGTGATGCGCCAGCCGCTCCAGCCCGGCGGCCGCGGGACTTCGCCGATGACATGCCTTGCAGCGACCTTCGCGATGGCCTGCTCGAAGGCGAAGCGGCTCTCCAGCTCCTGCGACTGCTTGCTCGCCCAGGCGCCGATCTGCGCCTGCTTCGGTCGCGTCGCGAAATAGGCGTCGGCTTCGGCGTCGGTCACCGGCGTCACGTTGCCGCGGATGCGGACCTGACGGCGCAGCGACTTCCAGTGAAAGAGTAACGCCGCCTTAGGATTTGCGGCGAGTTCGCGGCCCTTCTGGCTCGCGATGTGGCTGTAGAAGACAAAACCCTCGGTATCGAAGCCTTTCATCAGCACCATGCGCACATCCGGCAGCCCGTCGGGATCGACGGTTGCGAGCGCCATGGCGTTCGGATCGTTCGGCTCGCTCTTGATCGCCTCGTTGAGCCAGGCCTCGAACAGCGCAAATGGTTCGTCGGCGGCGGTAAAATCACCGGATGTTAAGGGTGTCTGGTGTTTCATCGAGGTCGTGTCGGTCATGTCTGGAGTCCGAGTTGCGTCCCGCGGCCCAAAACGCGTTGTTGTCCGCTTCCGCCCTATATAGGGCATGGGGACGCGTTGGCCTATCGGCGATCGGGCCGTCCAGCTTTGTCATGACGATGATTCTGATCGGGCTCGGCACCGGCGGCTGCAGCTTTTCCCGCAATGACACCAGTGCCTATGCCAAGGCCGACGACAGCGACCTCACGGGCTCGATCGCGCGGCCGGCAAAGGACGCCCCGCCGACCGAGACCGATCTTGCCTTCGCCCGCAACGCCGCCTCCGACGTCCTCAGCAAGGGCGACAGGGATTCGAGCCAGCACTGGGAAAATCCGGAAACCGGGGCGCGGGGCTCGGTGACGCCGATCGCGCAATCCTATGCCGCCGAAGATGGGCGCAAGTGCCGCGATTTTCTGGCCAGCTACGTCAACGGCAGCACCGAGAGCTGGCTCCAGGGCGCCGGCTGCCAAAGCAGCCGTGGCCGTTGGGAGATTCATACGCTAAAGCCATGGCGGAGCTGAGCATGATCCGGACCAGTGGGAACCGGTTTTCCGATAAGATCGGGCTCGAATCGTAACGGATCGGCTCGCCCGACTAGTTGCAAAAATGCCACTCGCCCCCACATGAGGCTCAGGTGGGCGGGGAGCCCTTTGAACATATCGATATTCCAAGAGGAGACGTGACGGATGCGCGACCCCTATGAGGTCTTGGGGGTGCAGCGGGGCGCTAGCGCTGCCGCGATCAAGAGCGCCTATCGCAAGCTTGCCAAGAAGCATCATCCTGACAGCAACAAGGACGACCCGAAGGCCGCCGAGCGCTTCTCCGAGATCAACTCGGCGAACGAGATCCTTGGCGACGAGGACAAGCGCAAGCAGTTTGACCGCGGCGAGATAGACGCCGAGGGCAAGCCGCGCTTCCAGGGTTTTCCGGGCGGTGGCGGCGGTGGGCCGCGCGGACGCGCGGGCCCCGGTGGATTCGAGTATTCGTTCCGCGGCGGCGGTGGAGGCCCCGGTCAGGGCGCGGGTGCGTTCGAGGATATCCTCAACAGCATGTTCGGCGGCGGGGTTCGCGGCGCGCGGCCCGGGGCTGGCGGCGGTGCCCAGTTCGAATTCGACACCGGCGGGATCGGGCTTGATCTCGACGTCAACGTCGCCATGTCGGTCTCGCTGGAAGAGTCGGTCAAGGGTGGCGAAAAGCGGGTCCGGCTGCCGAACGGCAAGGAATTGAACGTCAAGATTCCGGCTGGCGTCACCGAGGGCCAGCAGATCCGCCTGCGCGGGCAGGGCGAGAGCGCCCAGGGCCATCCGCCGGGCGATCTGCTGATCACCATCAACGTCGCGCCGCACGCGTTCTTCAAGATCGAAGGCGCCGACCTCAGGATCGACCTGCCGGTCACGCTCTATGAGGCGGTGCTCGGCGGCAAGGTCCGCGTGCCCACCCTCGGCAATGCCGTCGAACTTTCGGTCCCGAAAAACACCTCCAGCGGCCGGACCTTCCGCCTCAAGGGCAAGGGCCTGCCGAAAGCCGGCGGAACCGGGGATCTCTTCGTCACCATCAGGATCATGCTACCGGACGGGAACGACGCCGAGCTTGAGGCATTGATGGAGAAGTGGCGGGACCAGCACCCTTACAATCCACGTAGCGGGCTGGGCTGAGGTGCGATCGAACTGAAGGGGTTTCTCCTAAAGGCCCAGGGCATCGTCGAGGAGATGATGCTCATCATATCGCTGAAGCGTGGTAGCGCTTCATGAGCTCGACGTGTCGGCTGTCCGGCGGGGCAGCCGATAATAAGGTGCGGCCTCGAGAGGGGGACCAGCGCGGTACCAAAAACCCCAATCGAGGCCGCCCGCGTCGATCGGCGGATCGAACGCCGCTCATAATCGCGTGAACACTCGGTGCGATAATGAGACGCGCCGATGTTTTGATTCCAGATTTTCAATGACAGAATCGAGGCACCGCGCTTGCGCGGTTGTCTAGCCGCCGCTTTTCTCGGCCTGGTCGTACACGGCCTGCGCCACCTTCGTCAGCCGATCGCGGTCGGTACCGCCTCCGCTGACGACATAGCCGACGCCGCGCTCGGCCCAGAACAGCGCCCCGTCCTTGTCCGTTTTGGCGTAGCGCATCTGTGTCGCGCCGTTCTCGGTCTTGGAGGTGTAGATCGTGTAGCGCTCGCCCGAGGCGCCCTCATACATCAGGAACGAGGCCGGACCGTTCGGCCCCGGCAGGAGCCGGCCGCCGACCAGCTTCAGTCCGCTCGCTTCCAGGTTCGGCGCGAACACGGTCCAGCCGCAGCGCCGGGTCAGCCAGGCCTGGAGGTGGTCCCGCTCGTTGCCGCCGACCTCGACGGGGTGGCGAACCTCGACGACATAGAGGCGGTGGGCATCGAGCGCGTCCGCCGTAAGGCTCTGGAAGGTCGAGGGCGCATTGGCGGCGCCATGCGCCACCCAGCCGGCGGTGCCGCCGGCGACGAAGGCAACCAGCACAGCCGCGGCGGCGCCATAGAGCCATTGCCGGGGACGGCGTTCCAGCCGTTCGAGCTCCAGCCGGGCCGGCACCGGCTCCTGCGCGACGGAATCGTAGCGGGCGTGCAGCATCTCGGCCATGGCGCGCCAGGACTGCACGCGCTCGGCATCGTCGGGGTGCGCGTCAAGCCAGGCCTCTACGTCGGCGCGGCGCTCAGCCGGCAGCTCGCCGTCGACATGGGCGTGCAGCTCGTCCTCGGTCACTGAAATCCTGTGGTCGTTCATATCGATCGTCTCTGGCTCTGCGGCCCCAAAAATCTGACGCGGTTCAACTGCGCTGCTTCTCTTTCCGTGCAGGGAGCGCGGGTCGCGCGATGCATCAATCCTGCCATCATTTCACCCGCCTGAGCGCGGGGCGCTCGCCCTCCAGCGAGGCCTTGACGTGGGCGCGGGCGCGGGCCAGGCGGGACATCACGGTGCCGATCGGCACGCCCTGGATGTCGGCGACCTCGCGGTAGCTCATGCCCTCCAGCATCACCAGCAGCAGCACCGAGCGCTGCTCCTCGACCAGCGTTGCCAGCGCCCTCTCGATGTCGCGCCCCTCGGCTTCGGTCCCGCTGGCATCCGGGTTGTTCTCCGTCAGCTGCGTGAATTGCGGGCGCCTTGCCAGCGAGCGCCGCCGGTTCTTGTTGAGATTGGTCAGGATCGTGTAGAGCCAGCTCCTGACGTCGCCTCCGAGGAACAGGCGCTCCGAACGCAGCGCCCGCACCAGCGTATCCTGCACCAGATCGTCGGCCGCATCCGCATCGCGCGTCAGCGCGCGGGCGTAACGGCGCAACGCCGGGATCATGGCTTCCACACTCTGGCGAAACGCACTCATGGCGTGTTTGATGTCCTGCCGTTCGGCGCAAGCGCCACAATCATCATAACACCCGAACGGAACGGCTATTCCGCCGCTCGAAACAGCGTTAACGCCGCGTATTAGGACTGTACCGCAGGGGAGGGCTGGTGTACCTCCAGACCTCAACGAAAGCTCGACGGGACGTTCCGAAATGGCGCAGGATTCAGGTCTGATGCAAGGACTGATGCAGGGCAAGCGCGGGGTGATCCTCGGCCTCGCCAACAACCGTTCGATCGCCTGGGGCATCGCCAAGGCATGCCACGCGGCCGGTGCCGAACTCGCCTTCACTTATCAGGGCGATGCGCTGAAGAAGCGCGTCGAGCCGCTCGCCGCCGAGATCGGCGGGCTCGTGCTCGGCCATTGCGACGTCACCGATGCCGCGACCATCGACGCTGCCTTCGCGGTGCTGCAGGAGAAGTGGGGCAAGATCGATTTCCTGGTGCACGCGATCGCCTATGGCGAGCAGCTCGACGGTCGCTACGTCGACACCACGCCGGAGAATTTTTCCAAGTCGATGCTGATCTCCTGCTACTCGTTCACGGCGGTGGCGCAGCGCGCCGAGAAGCTGATGACCGACGGCGGCTCGCTGATCACGCTCTCCTATTACGGCGCCGAGAAGTGGATGCCGCATTACAACGTGATGGGCGTGGCCAAGGCGGCGCTGGAGGCCAGCGTGCGCTATCTCGCCGCCGATCTCGGCGAGAAGAACATCCGCGTCAACGCGATCTCGGCGGGGCCGATCAAGACGCTGGCCGCGTCCGGCATCGGCGACTTCCGCTATATCCTGAAGTGGAACGAGTACAACGCGCCGCTGCGGCGCAACGTGTCGATCGAGGACGTCGGCGGCAGCGCGCTGTATCTCCTCTCTGATCTCTCGCGCGGCGTCACCGGCGAGGTGCATCACGTCGATTCCGGCTATCATGTGCTGGGCATGAAGCGTCCGGACGCGCCGGACATTTCGTTCGGCAGCAAGGACTAGTCGCTGAGTTTGGAATGCCCGTGCCCACGATCTATTATCTCCGCCACGGCGAGACCGAGTGGAACGCGCTCGGCAGGCTTCAGGGCACCAGGGACATTCCGCTGAACGCGCGCGGCCGGGATCAGGCCATGCAGGCCGGCGGCGTTCTGGAGGACCTCTTCAAGCGCGACGGCCGCGACAAGGCGGCGCTGCCTTACGTGTCGAGCCCGCTCGGACGGGCACGCATGACCATGGAGCTCGCGCGCGGAAAGCTCGAACTGCCGGTCGCGGACTATGCGCTCGACGATCGCCTGCGCGAGATCGGCTACGGCGTCTGGGAGGGGCTGACGCTGGCCGAGAGCGAGGCGACCGATCCCGAAATTTATGCCCGGCGCCTCGCCGACAAATGGACGGTGGGTCCCGCCGGCGGGGAGACCTATGCCGACGTGCAGGTCCGCGTGCGCGCCTGGTACGATCAGCTCCAAACCGACACCGTCGCGGTCGCCCATGGCGGCACCTGCCGGGCCCTGATGGTCTCGCTCGGCCTGGAGACGCCTGCGAGCGCCGCCGAGCTCTATATCGAGCAGGGCGCTGTCTACGTGTTTCGTGAGGGGCGGCTGGAGAAGTTCAGTTAAGCCGGGCGCTTGCCTCATCCTCGGCCGTCATGGCCGGGCTTGTCCGAGCATCCACGCACTTACTCGCTCGTGGTGGCCCAGAACGTGGATGGCCGGGACAAGCCCGGCCATGACGACTGTGGGACCATTTGACCCCCCATTCAGATCGCGTTACGTCACGTTGACATTTAACATTGGCGTTGCATGTCAACGTTAGGCGGCAGTTCGGTATGTCCTTCAACACCTTCGGCCACATGTTCCGCGTCACCACCTTCGGCGAGAGCCACGGGGTGGCGATCGGCTGCGTGGTCGACGGCTGTCCACCGATGATCCCGCTCACCGAGGCGGACATCCAGCAGGACCTCGATCGCCGCCGGCCCGGCCAGTCGCGCTTCACCACCCAGCGCCAGGAGCCGGACCAGGTCAAAATCCTCTCCGGCGTGATGGCGCATCCGGAGACCGGCGTGCAGGTGACGACCGGCACTCCGATCGGGCTCCTGATCGAGAACACCGACCAGCGCTCGAAGGACTATTCGGAGATCAAGGACAAGTTTCGTCCGGGCCATGCCGACTTCACCTATGAGGCCAAGTATGGCCTGCGCGACTATCGCGGCGGCGGCCGCTCCTCCGCGCGCGAGACCGCGACACGGGTCGCCGCCGGCGCTATCGCGCGCAAGGTGCTGCCCGATGTGAAGGTGCGCGGCGCGCTGGTGCAGATGGGGCCGCACAAGATCGACCGCGACAAGTGGGACTGGGACGAGATCGCGAAAAATCCGTTCTTCTGTCCGGACAAGGACAAGGCCGCGTTCTTCGAGACCTATCTCGACGGCATCCGCAAGAGCGGCTCATCGATCGGCGCGGTACTGGAGATCGTCGCCGAGGGCGTGCCGGCCGGCCTCGGCGCCCCGATCTACGCAAAACTCGATTCCGATCTGGCGGGCGCGATGATGACCATCAACGCGGTCAAGGGCGTCGAGATCGGCGCCGGCTTTGGCGCGGCGGAATTGACCGGCGAAGAGAATGCCGACGAGATGCGCACCGGCAATGACGGCACGCGCTTCTTGTCCAACCATGCGGGCGGCATTCTGGGCGGCATCTCGACCGGGCAGCCGGTGGTGGTGCGCTTCGCGGTGAAGCCGACCTCGTCGATCCTGCAGCCGCGCCGGACCGTCGATCGCCAGGGCGCCGACACCGAGATCTTCACCAAGGGCCGCCACGATCCCTGCGTCGGCATCCGCGCCGTCCCCGTCGGAGAAGCCATGATGGCCTGTGTGCTAGCCGATCACTTTTTGCGGGATCGCGGACAGGTCGGCTGACCGCCTCATCTCCACGCTGGCGGAACTGCCTTCGATCCGGCACGATGCGCACATGACTGCCGTTTCGTATCAGAATGTCGTCGACTGGCTCATCTCGACCCAGCATCCTGTCGACAGCCCCGACGGCTGGATGATCGAGTGCTGCGAGCGCATGGTCGAGGCCGGCCTGCCGCTCTGGCGAGTCGGCGTTTTCGTCCGGACGTTGCACCCTGAGATCTTCGGCCGCAATTTCATCTGGAGCCGGGGCGTGTCCGGGATCCAGATGGGCACCGTCGATTTCGAGATTCAGAACACGCCGGAATTCCAGGCAAGCCCCCTGAGCATCGTGTTCAGCGATGCCGTTGAAGTGAGGGGCAATCCGTATGGTCCGGAGGCCGAACGCTTTCCCGTTCTGGTCGATCTCAGGGACGAAGGTGCGACCGACTATCTGGCGCTGCCACTTCGTTTTCTCGATGGCACGGTTCATGCGATGAGCGTGAGCACCACTCAGCCGGGAGGCTTCAACTCGGACCAGGTCGCGGCGCTGCGCGTCATCATCGAACCTCTGGCGCGCATCATCGAGATCATCTCGCTTCGCCGCACCGCCGAGATGCTGCTCGACACCTATGTCGGCAACCGCGCCGGCGCGCGCATCCTCGGCGGCCAGATCCGCCGCGGCCACAACGACACCATGCAGGCCGCGATCTGGCTGTCGGATTTGCGCGGCTTCACCGCGCTGTCGGACCGGCTGCCGGCCGAGACCGTGGTCGAAATCCTCAACCAGTATTTCGACTGCCAGGTCACCGCGATCCGGGGGCATGGCGGCGAGGTGCTGAAATTCATGGGCGACGGTCTGCTCGCGGTGTTCCCGATCGACGAATATGTCGGCGATGCCGCGCATGTCTGCGAACGCGTGCTGGAAGCGGCGCGCGAGTCCCGCGCCAGCGTCGAGGCGCTCGCTTTTCCGGTCGGTGACGTCATCGAGCGCTTTCGCTTCGGCGTCGCGCTGCACGTCGGCAACATCCTCTACGGCAATATCGGCGGCGGCAACCGGCTCGACTTCACCTGCATCGGCCCTGCCGTCAATCTGGCGGCACGGCTGGAGAAGATCGCAGGAAGGCTCGGCCGCACCGTCGTGGTCTCGGAAGTCTTTGCGAAGGCCTGCCGCCACGACTGGCGCGAGCTCGGCGAATTTCCGATCGCGGGGTTTTCCAAGGCGCAGCTCGTGTACGGGCTGGCGGAAGAGACACCGGCGTTGATGGCCTGATGAAGCCCTATTCCTCCGGCTCCGTCGTGAACAGCAGCGGATAGCCCTTGGTGCGGGCGGCGTCGGTGGCGCGGGTGGCCTTGGTCTCAGCGACGTCCTTGGTGAACACGGCGACCACACAGGCGCCCAGCTTGTGCGCGGTGATCATCACCTTGTAGGCCTGATCCTCGGTCATGCGGAACTCGGCCTTCAGGATCATCGTGACGAACTCACGCGGCGTGTAGTCGTCGTTGATCAGGATGACCTTGTGCAGCTTCGGCCGCTCGACCTTGGTTTTGGTCCGCGTCTTGGGTGTGGTGACGGTGTCGTTCATCGTGTCCTGAAACGCCCCGGCCCTGACGAGCTTCGAACCTGCCTATTATATTGCAGGACCCGGGGCCTCTCCAAGATGGTCAGCCCCTCGTCATCATGCCCAAGGGAATGGCAGGAATGCGCCGGTTGTGCAGGTGCCTTCACGGAAGCGCGCGCACCAATTGCATCGCTGCAATGAGCGCGCCCACGGACAGCACGACCGATCCAATCATGTAGGCCGCGGAGGCCCATGTTTGGCCGCGCTCGATCAGGTACCAGGCATCCAGCGAGAACGTCGAGAATGTCGTGTAGCCGCCACAGATCCCGACCGTCAGGAAAATTCGGGCGGTCTGCGGCAGGTTCCATCTGATTGCGAACAGCGCCGCGAAAAGGCCGATCAGGAACGATCCCGTCACGTTGATGATCAGGGTGCCCCAGGGAAAATCGGTGCCGAACAGTCGGCCCGAGCCGATCGCGACGAGGTAGCGTACGACCGCGCCGAGCGCTCCGCCCGCTGCGACGGCCAGAATATATTGAACGTTCAACGTCTCATTCTCCAATTTGCGCCGTGTACGATCATTTCTTCTCCGCTGTCAGCCCGTTGCCGACGGCGAGCAGCCCCACCAGCGAGACCAGCGCGAAGCCGAGCCCGGCGAAGAAGGTTACGGCAGGGCCATAGGCATCCCACAGCGCTCCGGCGATCACGCTTGCGGCCAGCAAAGCGAGGCCGGTGAACAGGTTGAAATAGCCGAATGCCGTGCCGCGCAGGCTCGGCGGCGCGGCGTCGGCGACGAGGGCCGAGAGCAGGCCTTGCGTCAATCCCATGTGCAGCCCCCACAGCACCACGCCGAGCGCGAGGCCCGGCAGGGTAGGCAGCAGCGCGAGCGCGAGATCCGCGCCGGCGAGACAAACGAGGCCGAGCGCGAGCAGGCCGGTGCGGTTGATGCGGTCCGACAGCACGCCGGCCGGGTAGGCGGACAGCGCGTAGGTGATGTTCATCAGCACCAGCACCGCTGGCACCCACATCGCGTTGAGCCCGATGTTCTGGGCGCGCAGGATCAGGAAGGCCTCGCTGAAGCGCGCCAGCGTGAAGACGATTCCGACCGCCACGACGCGCCAGTAGACCGTTCCAAGCTGCCGCATCGCGGCGAGATTGAGCGGATTCTTCGCAGGCTCCCGGCTCGGGTCCGGCTCCGGCTCGCTCACCGCGAACGCGATCAATCCGAACGACAGAAATGCCGGCAGCACCGCCACCCAGAACACCGCGGCAAAATTGTCCGCGGTCCACCACATCAGGCCGATCGCCGCGAGCGGCCCGACGAAGGCGCCGATGGTGTCGAGCGATTGCCGCAGGCCAAAGCTCGCGCCGCGCACGCCGACGGGCGCGATATCGGCGATCAGCGCATCGCGCGGCGCACCGCGAATGCCCTTGCCGACGCGGTCGACAAAGCGTGCCGCCACCAGCCATCCGACACTGGGGGCGAGCGGGAACAGCGGCTTTGTAAAGGCGGCAAGGCCGTAGCCGAGCGCGGCGAGCAGCTTGCGGCGGCCGAGCCAGTCCGACAGCGCGCCGGAGAAGATCTTCGTGATCGAGGCCGTCGCCTCGGCGAAACCTTCGATGAAGCCGACGGTGAGCGTGGAGGCCCCGAGCACGGTGACGAGATAGACCGGCAGCAGCGCGTGGATCATCTCGGAGGAGATGTCCATCAGCATCGAGACGAAGCCGAGCACCCAGATCCCTCTGGGCAATGCGGCGCGCGCAGTATTCGGTGTCGTCGTCACGTCCTCGCCCTTGTCCCCGGCCTTCGCTGTCAGGCAACAAAAAACCCGCCATCGGCGGGCTTGTCCATGCTCCCGCCAAAGGCAGAGGCTCAAAGATTGCCTCGCCTCGAGCAGGAGTCATCAGCCCAGTACGGTCACGGGCCGTCGGGCGGTTATCGGGGGACTCCATCCCCATCTGTGCGTCCAGCCTAGCATGGAAATTGCGCCGGACAAATGGGCGGGAAAGCTCCGTCCCATGAGTCGTCGTTTTGCATCTCGATGCGGGAGACACTTGCGAAGGATGCCGCAGATGATCGCGCGAGGCCCGGTGGCGCGAAAGCGGCGAGACGACGGCCGCTTTGCGCAAGACGCCTCAATTGCTGACCTGAATGTGAAGCGCGATCGATCTTCGCACTTTGCGGCAAGGCGATTGCATGTCACCATCGCGTCATACGACGGGAGACTGCGATGCGCATGCTGTTCTCGATCGGGGTTGTGCTGGTGGCCGGCGTTCTCGCCGGAGGGGACGTCGCGGGCATCGCGGCACCAGGGCCCAAATTTGAACCATCCAAAGCCGACCCGCTCAAGCATCGACCGCAGCGGCTGGCGGCCGACAGGGACGCGCAGACGGTCGATGTCGAACTGATCCTCGCGGTCGACGTCTCATACTCCATGGACATGGACGAGCTCGCGATCCAGCGCGAGGGCTACGCGCAGGCGATCCAGTCGAAGGAATTCCTCCAGGCGTTGAAGCTCGGCCCGAACGGCCGGATCGCGGTGACCTACTTCGAATGGGCCGCCTCGAGCGACCAGAAGATCATCATCCCTTGGCGGCTGGTGGACGGACCCGAGACCGCGGATGCGGTCGCCGCCGAGATCATGAAGACGCCGATCCGTCGCGCCTCGCGGACCTCGATCTCCGGCGCGATCAATTTCGCGATGCCGCTGTTCGACGAGGATCCCTATCGCGGCCTGCGCCGCGTCATCGACATTTCCGGTGACGGTCCCAACAACAATGGCGGGCCGGTCACGGCGGCGCGCGACGCAGCGCTCGAGAAGGGCAT
>Ga0102590_1002696_pt1 | contig 20014 bp, 17 predicted proteins | sample AraplaMF_Col_mMF_FD_76859 | JGI IMG/M metagenome (GOLD analysis project Ga0102590, IMG submission 76859) | Arabidopsis root microbial communities from the University of North Carolina, USA - plate scrape MF_Col_mMF | ecosystem: Host-associated > Plants > Roots > Endosphere | place: USA...
TCCTGGCCATGGCTCGGCGCATCAAAGTCTCACCCGGCGAAGGCTGCCACCCAGCTCGAGTGCAAGCACGCGCAGGCCAGCCACGGCGAGCAAGGCCGCAGCCAATCCCCGGCAGCTATGCCCCGACCACTATCGGATGATTCGAAAAATGCAAAATCCGATTTAAATAACAACGCATTCAAATACGCGGTGGAAGAGGCAATACCCTCGAACAAAAGCCGGCTACCCGATTATTTCTGAGCACCCCTGCCGAGCGGAGGCCATCAATGAACCGTAGTTTCCGCTGTGGGATGAGGCCGCGTTCGAACGTGCGGAGGTCCCACTGCTTCGGAGAAATGCGTTCCGTTTTATTCTCGCTACGCCTGACGGTGCGGGGTTGCGACAAGGGACGGTGGCGTCGCGTCCCCACGCAGCAACGCCAATTGCGCTAGGCAATTGGCCACATATTCATCTTGTTTCGGCCTATTGAGAACCGCAATTCTCGAACAAACGGTTCACCCGCTGCGGCAATTCTGGTTCTTACATGGGCGCGCACCACTTCAACCTGGTCTGAGCCCCAACTAGCGTTGAGGGTACGCGCAATGTCATTCAGTGGAACAATGTCAGGGACTTCAACGCCAATCCAATCGCAATTGCGCCAGTACAACACCGCAGATGTGGAAGTGATAGACGATTACCTGAACAAGGTCGAGCAAGAGCAGATGTATGAGTTCTTGCAGCGCCCGGGTTGGGGCTACGGCGCACGTTCACATATGGGCAACGACGCTAGCCGTTACTGGTTCAAGCACTTCGCCGGATTTTGGGAAGTACCGATGGCAGGGCTCGAGCGACATACGCGCGCCGAGCAGGAACTGAGCCAGTATCCACTGATTGAGGCAATGTGGCAGAAGGTGAGGGGCTCGTCGCGGCTGCTGCGCTGCTACGCCAACGGCTATCCATTCGGTGCCGAAGGCGGAGTGCACAAGGACTCGACGGCGGCAGAGCACTATACGCTGCTGTATTACCCACATCTGCATTGGCACCCCGACTGGGCGGGCGAGACGCTGTTCTTCACGGAAAACGGGGATGATCTGCTGTGTGCAGTATACCCCAAGCCGAATCGACTTGTGAGATTTCCCGGTTCTATCCCGCACGTCGCGCGAGCCATCTCGCGCCTGTGCCCGCTCTTGCGCATCACGCTGATGTTCAAAGTCTCATCACCGAACTAGGCGAATGTTGCAACAGTGTGAAATGGGTCGCCGCAACTGGCGGCTCAGGTGAGTACCGCTCGGCTCCAAGATCAACCGCGCCTAACGGCGGAATTTGACGCACCACCATGATACCCCGACGAACAGGCTCTCGATAGCGGCTAGATTATGAGCTATTTTGCGATGGCGCGCGGCATGCACCGCAAGCAGCCTGCATAGGCCGGTCCTCCAAACGACTGAGAATCGTTCCCAAAGCGTTGCGCCGGTTCGATAGGGTGCAGAGATTCGGCAGGAGTTCGCCTTAGGAGAGCTTCCATGCGCTACCTCATGATTTTGACCCTGTTGCAGGTAGGCGCCGTCATTGTCCAGCTGACCGTCACCTCGACGCGAATTGAATCTTCGGAATTGACGTGCCTTGATTCCGCGGGTGCGGTATTCTCGGGCGCCCCCCAAGCCAATGACGTGCAGGAGGCCTGTAGAAGCGGCGCCTTAGCGGCTCAAGGGAAAGAGTTCGAGATCCGCCCCGGCGGAGCAACCGGTCGTATAATGATCGTTCCTGCCGCGACGCCCGATCCGACACCCGATCCGGCGGCGAACTCGGCCGGCGTTCCCTTAGGCTTCGATGATCCCGTCTACGCGAACGTCACGAGCGGCACGACTCGTATCGTATTGTCGCCGGACTCGTCCCTGACCGACCTGTCAATCGTTGAGAACTCGGGGGAGCCGACAATCACCTGCGACGGCTCCTGTAGCCTCACGCGAGTTCGCATTCAGTCACGAGAAGGGGTTCGGTGCATCAGCGGCAATATCAATCTGGCGTGGGTCTATATCGCGGCAACCGGGGTCGGCAACGATCATGCAGATGGTTTGCAGTGCTATGCCCCGGGCTCCACGGGTACGGTCACAGTCAAGAACTCGACATTTAGGATGGCCGGAGCCACAACCGCCGGTTACTGGTCGGCCGACAATTGGCGAGGCTCACACGTCTTCGAGAACGTGCTGTTCGAGGGCGGCAATCACGGACTCCGCATCCCGGCAGACGGCGGCTCCTCGGTGAGCCTGAAGAATGTCTATTTCGTGCGTGGCTCCTTCCGCTATAGCGCTTTCCTGTTCGACGTGGTCAACGGTCGACGCATCGACATCGCGCAATGGGAGAACGTACGCTGGGCGAGCTGGCAGGGCGATAAACTCGTCCTCGGACAGCTCATCCCGCGGCCGTAGGCGCCATTCTGGCCGAGTTTCGATCCCGTTTCCCTACGAGGCCCGCCAGCGCGACCAGCTTTCTTTTGCTGACAGAATGGTATCCGGACTGCGGCAGCGAGAGCACCGTCAAGTTTTCTCCATGAGCGGACGTCGTTCGCGGTCACGCGACCATGCCACCTGATGACCGGTTTGCTACGCGCTTCCGGGGCTCCTGAAGAGCCGTGCCGTGAAAGTGAACGAGCTTTGCACGCGACGGGGCCGGAGCGCCCCAGTTGCGCGGCTCAAACATCCACATGCCACTGCCGAGCAGGAATAACAACAGGACGTAAGGAGCATCCCATAGGTGGACCGTACAACTGGCAAGGGCTAGTCCGCAGAGGGTGATGATGAGGCCCTTTCGGCATTGGGCTACGTTGAATGAGAGGCTCTTAAGCCGTCCCAGACCAAAGCAAACCGAAAGAAAGCCGCCCGCGATGAACAAGAGGCCGGGAATACCGTAGCGCACGGCAGTGACCAACCAGAAATTATCTATGCTGCCGCCCAGCCACTCTGGACGCTCCCAATCCTTGAAGCCAATTCCAAAGATTGGATGCTGCATCACTGATTGCGTCCCGTAATTCCAAATGTGGACTCGCATGTAGGAATTATCTGCATTGAAGGTCAGGTACGAAATAAAGACGGTGAAAGGACTGCGATTGGAGTTCAAATCCACTACAAAATAGGCAGCGATCAGAGCTGCGGCCAATATTCCCCAGCGTCGCGCCACGCTTACTGTGACCTTGTCCCAAACGATCAAGATGGTCTGGACGACGACCGACAGGAGAGCACCGGCAGAAAGTGAGGAGAATACCGCCATTGCCACAAAACCCGTGGCCAGTCGCCTTCCCCGGCGCGGGCCCGAACCAAACACATAAAAGCTCAAGGCGAATACACTTGAACAAACGACTCCAAATAGAATGAAGTGTTCGAACGGCCCCTGAGCTCGTCTAAGCCCGAACCTCGGTTCGCTACCAGCGATACTGTAAACGGAAAATATCTTGCTGAACAATTGAATCAAGATCGGCGAGCCTGTGACATTCTCGTAGACAGCGAATGGCAGAAGAAAAAGGACCATCAGCACCAGCGAGCTCACCATACGCTGGAACGCGAAGACATCTCGAATGTAGCGTCGTGCGAAAAGGAATGTTCCGAAAGTCTCTATGACGAATATGCCCGCGGACTGCAGACCTTGCTCAACGCCATGCACGCACACCAAGATCGCCGCGCCCCATGTTGCCGCCAAGAGCATCAAGATGTCCGGCAGCCGTATTCGCCCGATCGATCCAGACAACCACGCCATCAAGCACGGAATGAAGGTCACCACCAGGACGAGTCGGTAGGGCGACAACCGTGTCGGGCCGAGGTAGAACTGCATCGGCATGGCCAACGCGAAAATGAAGATTGGAATGAGTGGGGAGATCTTGGGGCTCCGCGTCAGCCGCGCCGCCGCGGTTCGCCCGCCCGCCAGCGAGCCCCCGGCACCATGCGATGCACCTGTTGCAAGGCTTACCATCCAGTCCATCCGCTAGGCCGGAGCATGACGCCAACAGTTAACGATGAGGCATCGAGGGTTTCACACATTTAATTTCATTATAAATAGACAGCAGCCGGGAGGACAAGGGCCCACCTCGCCCGTCCATTTAAATAAAAACAAGACTCCACACCCAAAAGGATAAATGCTGGAGGCTGACGACCGCAGGAAGCGCCAGGTCAACGAAACCAGCGCAGAATCGGCACCCAAGCGATGGCAAGTCCGGCCCCCATTCGCCCCCGGGTTTCGCGACGCGCACGACATATTTAAATTGACCATTCAGTTGCAGTTGATATTTGATTTATATTTAAATATAATAAACAACAATTAATCTGTCGTCAGCGCCTTCAAGTTTCCAAGAGATCATCCATGGACACGTTCGTTGACAGTCGATCCCGCTCGGCGTGGGACAACCCCATCTTAGAAAAGAAGGAAAAGCCTCGCCTGGACAGCGCAAGCAAGTTCAGGATTTGCGTCTTCGGGATCGGCTATGTCGGCACGGTTTCTGCAGCCTGTCTCGCACGAGACGGACACGACGTGGTGGCGGTCGATGTCAATCAGGACAAGGTCGATCTTCTGAACCGCGGGCTGCCGCCAATCGTCGAGCCGAAGCTCGCTGAACGTGTCCGCTCCGTTGTCCGCGCCGGTCGCCTGAGGGCAACCACCGATCCAATGGCCGCCGTCTCATCCACGGACATTTCATTGGTCTGTGTCGGAACACCCTCGCAGGATAACGGATCACTGGAAACGTCATTCGTGAGCCGGGTAGCGCAGGAAATTGGAGAAAGCATCGGCAAGACTACGAACTTTCATTCCGTTGTAATGCGCTCAACGATGCTGCCAGGCACGATGGAAAATATCGTCATACCTATACTGGAGCGGACGTCTGGCAAAAGAGCCCGTCAAGACTTCGGAGTCGCTTATCTTCCCGAATTCCTGCGAGAAGGGACGGCTATCGCCGACTACGATGATCCAGGAACTGTCGTGATCGGCGTAGACAACGATCCGTTGACGCTGCAGCGACTGCTGGAACTTCACGCAAAATTTTCTGCAACGCCTCGCATCCTGTCAATTCGCGGCGCAGAGGCGGTCAAGTATGCGAACAACGCATGGCATGCGACGAAAATCAGCTTCGCGAATGAGATGGGACTGCTTTGTAAGGCGATGGGCGTCGACAGCCATCAAGTCATGAACGTCCTGGTCGCCGACAAGAAGCTGAATATCTCCCCAGCATACCTCACACCAGGGTTTGCATTTGGCGGGTCCTGCTTGCCAAAAGACGTGAGCGCTTTGCGCTACGCCGGAAGAAATGTCGATATTGACACGCCACTGCTCGATGCCGTCATGCAGGCGAATGAGAACCAAATTCGAAGCGCTTTCCGACTTGTCACTGCGACCGGAAAGCGGCGCATTGGACTCGTCGGGCTGAGCTTCAAGCCGGACACCGACGATCTGCGCTACAGTCCGATGCTAGAGATTGCGGAAAGATTGATTGGTCGCGGTTATCAGCTCGCGATCTATGATTCGAACGTTCGCCTATCTCGACTCACGGGGGTGAACAGGGATCACCTGACGAGTCGCCTGCCGCACATCGCCTGTCTGCTTCGAGAGAAAATGAGCGATCTTGCCTCCTTTGCCGAAGTTCTCGTTGTGGGAAACCGTAAGGAGTTTCTAAAGAACTCATCGATTTTGAAGGACCATGACAAAATAATCATCGATCTCGTACGCATCGCGCCGAAACAGCAGACTGGAAACGACTATCGCGGATTATGTTGGTAAGTCGCGGGGACGATGATCATGACGTTGGAATCGGCAGTTGACGCCACGCGCAGCATGCGCCGGCGAAGAATCTTGATCATTGTTGAAAATCTCCCTGTTCCGTTCGATCGCCGAGTCTGGGCGGAGGCGCAATCATTGTGCAGAGCCGGCTACGAAGTGACTGTCATCTGTCCCCGTGGTCCGTTCGCAGAAGCTCCGTTCGAATCGATTGACGGCATCGAGGTTTATCGCCATCCACTGCCAATCGAAGCCCGGGGCAAGCTTGGTTACCTCGCCGAATACGGCAGCGCGCTCTGGTGGGAGTTCGCCTATTCCCTCAAGGTGTTCTGGCGGCGAGGTTTCGACGTAATTCACGCCTGCAATCCACCAGATCTCATCTTTCTGGTCGGGGCGTTCTACAAGTACCTGTTCGGCAAGAAGTTCGTATTTGACCATCACGACTTGAATCCCGAGCTATTCGAGGCGAAATTTGGACATCGGGGACTACTTTGGAAGACGCTTGTCTTTCTCGAGCGAATGACTTTCAGCGTGGCTGACATATCCATCGCCACCAACAGGTCTTACGCCGAAATCGCCATCCGGCGCGGAGGGATGAAGCCCGGTTGCGTGTTTGTTGTCCGCTCCGGACCCAATCTCGCGCGCGTGCGTGAGCTTGCTCCCGACGACACGTGGCGCAGAGGCCGGTCGCATCTGGTCGCCTATGTCGGCGTGATCGGGGAGCAGGAAGGCATTGACCTTCTGCTAGAAGCGGTTCGACACATCACGTCCGCATGCCGGCGCAACGATATCCAGTTCGTCATCATGGGCGCGGGGCCAAGCCTGGAGCAGCTTAAACAGACCTGTGCGCGGATGCAACTTTCGGAATTTGTCACCTTCACCGGCAGGATCGACGACACGACGCTTTTCAGCGTACTCTCGACTGCAGATGTCTGCGTCAATCCGGATCGCCCCAACGCGATGAACGACATGTCGACCATGAACAAGATCATGGAGTACATGGCGCTCGGCAAACCGATCGTGCAGTTCGATCTAGCCGAGGGACGGGTATCCGCCTTGTCCGCCTCTCTCTATGCACGCAACACCGACACGACTGATTTCGGTGACAAGATCCTCGAGCTCATCGATGACCCGTGTCGCCGCCGCGATATGGGCATGTACGGACGCAAGCGCGTACGCGACGAGCTGTCGTGGGAGCATGAAGAACCGAAATTGATGGCGGCTTACGACGCTCTTTTCAACAGCGCCTCTCCAGCGCGAAACGATCACAATTCCGCGTCCCACTTCTCGGCAAGCCAATAGCCTCGCGTTTCGAGGCTTGAAATCGATCGGCTTCCTCGCCAGAACCGCCAAAAATCGCGAAGGGCCTCCGCGGCCGCACCGTCCGCCGACACGCTATCGATAGCGCCAGCGCATCAATTGGCGATAGAGCCCCAGCTTTGTGCTGACCCTCCAGGCAACGCCACGCATCGCAGCCGGATCAAGCAAGTGCCGGCGCATGTATTCCGCATCCATATTGTTCGTCAGACAAAGGCGGGAATAAAGAAACGATTCGAATCCAGGATGATACCCAAGCTGGATTGTAAAGAGATGCGTATAGCCGGCCCTCAAAGCCGCCTCCCAAACTCGTCGGGAAAAGCGCCCGTACGGGAAAGCGAAAAGAGTGACCTCTTGCCCGAGGCGATCCTCCAGCATTGACTTCGAAACCATGAGCTCGCGCTCGAGTTCCACCTCCGAAGCAATGGTCAAATCGACGTGGCCCATGCCATGTGAGCCAATCGCGACACCACCCCTGCCGAGCTCCTGAATCATCTCCCAGCTCATGCGTCCCGGCATTCCTACAAAATCTACCGGAATAAAGGACATGAAACCCGGAATTCGACCAGACCTCAAGTAGCGGGCATAGACGAGCGTGTAGTCCGAAAGAAATCCATCGTCGAAAGTGAGGAGGACAGCGCCGGTGCTCTTGGCTTTCGGATCGCCGCAATGCTCCAGAAAGCTCTGAGGTGAGACCAATCTGTCCTCGCAAAGTGCAAGATGCTCATCGAATGTCTCGTGCGTCAGGCACCACGCATTCGAAGGCGAGGCTTCCACCAATTCGTGATAGTTCAGGACAATCATAGAGTTTGTATCAGATCTGAGACTCGCCGGCCCCACGTCTGCCAGTTCAGTCGGGCCTCGAAGGCGTCTCGACTCGATCGTCTCAGGCGTGCCAGCCGGTCCGGATTCGCAAAAATCTGGAAGATGACCGTCGCATAGTCCGCGTTCGTGGCATTCGGCGGCAACAAGATGCCGGTCTCCCCGTTGCGGATAGCGCAGGGGACGCCACCGGTGGCCGGCGCGATGCTGGGTACGCCATGGGCTGCAGCTTCACAGAACACGATGCCATAGCAATCCGCCCGGGTCGGCAGCAGAAAGAAATCCGCGTCTCGATAGAGTTGATCCAATCGCTCGCGTTGCTCACGATCATTCTTGTCCAGGTAGGGGATAATCGTCAGGCCATCCTGAGTGACCGGTTTACGGGGAGTACATCCGCAAATGACGAGTTTCGCCTCTAAGCCCCTGTCCCTCAATTCAGCGAGGGTGCCGACCGCGATGTCTGCCCCCTTCTCTTCCCAGTTGGCACCGATGAAGAGGAGCCGGCAGGGACCGGGCTTGCGACATCCGAGCACGGAGGCACGATACGGCGCTTCTTCGAGGTTGGCCCCCCAAGGAATGACATGCACCCGAGTACGGTCAGCACCGTAATCCCTAATGGCGGATTCGGCTGCCCATTCCGACGGGTAGAGGATCAGATCGGCGCGCGCGATCGTGTTGCGTTCGAGGCGTTCAGCGATATCCCGAGCGGCGCGCGACAAATTTCGATAGTTGGGATGGTAGTTCTCAACGAGCCGAAAGGTCGCGTCGGACGCATAGACGAGAGGAACGCCCTCGGGCACACTCCAGGCAAAGGTGGATCCGGCGGGCGCGAAGACGACATCGGGCGAGGCCGCGCGGATTTTGCGCTCCGAATCAGCTGCATATTGTGCGACCACGGGCCCCGCATGGAATGGAGAAAGGTCACGCCGGCGAAAGGTACGGCAAAGTCTGGAATACGCCTTGTATAGAGGTAGAATTGGTGCACTCAGGGGACCGATATGAACTACCTCATGACCTTCATTTGCCAGCGATTTCGACATATGAAACGGAGTGCCGGACCAGAACCTGACCTCGCGCGCGTCGCCGATCGTGGCGAATGCAATCCGCCGCGCTGCCTGGCTGCCGGAGGCGTGGCCCTGAGTCATTTTATTCCCTTGCTGACGCAGCAATCGGCTGATTGTACAAGGAGCGAACAGTTGGCACTTGTCAAAAGGATGCCTGCCATTATTCCTCTCATCGATTTAACCACAGGGCTCATGATTGCGAACCGGCGGAAAACGTTCGACGTGAAGTGTCATCTCGTTGCCACACGGCAGCTTTGACGCGAGAAGGAATTATCGCTCGAAACCGAGCAAGAATATTGACATAGCAATAGATCAATAATCCCGGCCACAGACGAAATTCCCTGAATAGTCGAATGAGCGCGCGATCGTTGGTTTCGCTACCGTTCACGGAGAGCTCGGGAAAGCGACGAGCGATTTCAAAAACGCCTGCATAGGCACGACTCCTAACAGCGATAAGCTGCGGGATTGTGCGCGCGGGAAAAACCGTCGATTTGACGGAGGTGAGCGTCTCGCGTTCTTCCGCCTTAAACTGAAGGCGAACATAGATGTCATCGGCAACGATATCTGGGAACTGGCCGAATCGCCTGCGCCCCGCCTCTGATAAGGCGTAGACGCCAGAGCCGCCAATTCCCTCACGCGAGGAAGGCAGCCGCGACCGAATTGCGTAGTATTTGCGGACCAACCAGGAACAGCCCGCCAGGTTGATATCGGCGGTAGGTGCCACCGCCAAGACATCGCCCCGCTCAAGGCGCTTTGCCAGGGCCCGAATGGCATCAACTGTAACGATAATATCAGCATCGGCATAAATCCGCGGAAACGCGGCCGCGATCTGATCACCGACGTTGAGAGCGTGAGTTTTCCCTGCAATATCCGATTCGACAACCTCGACAATTGAACCGAAGCACCGGGCGACATTCGCAGTGTCGTCTGTACACCCGTTACAAACAACGACCACGCCGATCTCGTCCGAAGCCGAGTTGCCGACCCATTGTCCCAACGTCCGTCCAATTACAGAACTCTCGTTGTGGGCTGGGACGACGATCGAAATCATTTCCGGTCCGGTCGGAATGGATCAGGTCTGAGGTAGCGGGTTCGGCAAGCCTCATGGCGGCTTCCCCGAGCTCGGTCCGGTGAATCAGCGCGACGGGGTAACATCCATGAGGGCATATGGAACCGCCAACTCATATAAATTAAATCGACGGCGCTTTTACATCAACCTTAAAAATCAGCCGGGGTCGCGCATATTTAATAACGACCGTCGCCGCAGCGCTCTGGAGCCAACCAGGGGTTTGGGGCGCATAGATTCGCCCGCCCCGGCAATCGCAGCCCAACGGAGGCTGCGGCCTGGACGCCACACTCCTCGAAAACCGGTTTCTTGGCGCACGACGGTGAAATGGAGAAATGCGAGCCAAAGAGATTATTTTTAACTCTCAAAATAAATAATTTAAATATAGACCTTTCACTGAATCGCAGTATAATTAAACCATATTGATTTTTGATGAGTCACGGGCAGCGTCTATGAACAGGCCCATTTTCCGCAATTTGGATGCTCAATCAGCAGTCGCTCGATCGAGCATCGTTCCTCTGAGCGACTCGGCAACACTGCGGTCGGCGGGTTCTGTCCGGGACGCGGCAAACCACCCTCCCCATTCGCCGTCTCATCATCGAATTCGATACCTGATTTGGGCTGAGCTCAGATGAGACGTTGACCAGCATAGAGCATAAAGAGAAATGGGTGCTTGAGATGTCAAATGGATGCCTCGGCGTTGGCGTTATTGGATATGGTTACTGGGGGCCAAACCTCGTCCGCAATTTCGCCATCAACCCGTCGGTACGCCTCGTCGGCCTAAGTGACGTCGATCCGAAGAAGCTCGCGGCCAGCAGGCGCCTGTATCCAGGAATAATAACGACACCCTCTTATCACGATCTTCTCAAGGACCCAGCTGTCGATGCCATCGCCATCGCAACGCCGGTGCATACTCACTATGAACTTGCCCTTTCGGCCCTCAAGGCCGGCAAGCACGTACTGGTGGAGAAGCCGATTGCACAAAATTCGGATCAGGCCCGACGCCTGATCGATGAGGCGGCCCGGCACGGTCTGACGCTGATGGTCGATCATACCTTTATCTATACACCGGCCGTGCAGAAGATCCGAGAGCTCCTGCTCAAGCAAGAACTTGGCAATGTCTATTACTACGACAGCACGCGCTCGAGCCTTGGCCTGTTCCAAAGCGACGTCAATGTGATCTGGGATTTGGCGGTGCACGACATTTCGATCATCCACTATATCCTGGACGAAGAGCCCGTTGCGGTTTCAGCGACGGGATCGTGCCATGTGGCCGGCTCTCCGGAAAACATGGCCCATATCACCCTGTTCTTCGATAGCGCATGCGTGGCCCACGTGAGCGTTAACTGGCTCTCTCCGATCAAGGTCCGCCAGACGTTCATCGGAGGGAGCAAGAAGATGATCGTCTACGACGATCTTGAACCGACCGAAAAGATCAAGGTGTATGACAAAGGTATCACCATCGATGGCCCCTCCGACAATGCCCATCAATTCCGGATCGGTTATCGGGCTGGCGATATGTGGGCGCCCCACGTCTCTCCCAATGAAGCGCTGCAAATCGAGGTCCAGCACTTTATCGATTGCGTGCATAGTGGCGAGCCACCGATTTCGAGCGGCATGTCCGGACTGCGGGTGATCGAGGTGCTGGAGGCTGCATCACGCTCGATCGCCGAGCACGGCAAACCGGTCCTGCTGAAGCAGCGCAGGATCCCGGAACAGACGAGAGCGATGGCCTGACCCCTTGGGGAAAGGCATTCTGCTCGGCCAGCAACGCGACATTCTTCGATGAACTCGGTACGACGTTCCATCCTGTTTTCTGCGGCCGATCGCTACGGCAGTCTCGCGTTGTTCTTTGTCGCCACCGCGGTTCTCTCTCGCCTGCTGTCGCCGGCGGAATTCGGAGTCTATGCGGTGGTCAATGCCGTCACCGCGGTAATCGGGGCATCCTTTCAGGAGTTTGGGGGCGGAAATTATCTGATTCAGAAGCGCGAATTATCTGCAGAAGACGTTCGCTCAGCCTTCACCATCACGCTCGGGATCTCAGCAGCGATTGCGTTTCTCTTGTTTGTTCTTGCGGGCGAGTTGTCAGATCTATTCGCCCAAGCCAATCTCAAGATGGGCATCGAGGTATCAGCGCTGAACTTCCTGCTGATACCTTTTTCCGGGACAATTTCTGCTTTGCTGCGCCGAGACATGAAATTCGGTACTCTAGCCATTTGCAACTCCGCATCCGGCGTGGCCGTTGCGCTGGTCTCGATCGGACTCGCGATGGCGGGATTCAGCTACATGGCCCCGGTCTGGGGTGGCTTCGCAGGAAACGTGATTCTGACCCTGGCGCTGCTGGCAGGTCATCGCGACTTTGGGGCCCTGCGTCCCTCGCTCGTCGAATACCGCGAAGTCGTCGGCTTCGGCCTTTATTCCAGCGGGGTCAGCGTCATCAACGTCTTCTACAATCTCGCTCCCCAGCTATTCCTCGCAAGAATTCTCGGCTTTGCGTCCGTCGGTCTGTACAGCCGTGCGATCAACTTCACGCAGGTTTTCGACAAGCTCGTCACGCAGGTATTGAACCCCGTGATCATGCCGGCGATTGTCGCGAGACGCCAGGCCGGTGAAGATCTGAAGGCTGTTTACCTTGAGGCGATTGAGCTGCTTTCCGTCGCGCACTGGCCATTCCTAATCTTCGTGGCAATCATGGCGCAGCCAATCATCGCACTCTGGCTGGGCGAGGCATGGTTGGAGGTCGTGCCCCTGGTGCGCCTGCTCAGCATCGCAAACATGGCGCTTTTTGCGGCATGCTTGAGTTATCCGATACTCATAGCCGTTGGAAGCGTGCGGGACGCATTGATCTCCTCCTTCATCTCACTTCCACCCTCGCTCCTTGTAATTTTGGGCGCGTCCTTCTTCGGTGTACAGGCTGTCGCTACATCCGCACTTTTGACGTTACCGTTTCAGGCTGCAGTCGCAATCTATTTTATCGGGCGGCATCTACGCTTCGGGTTAACAGATCTCTTTCGCGCGTTGATGAAGAGCGGTCTCGTCACAGTTGCGACCGCTATCGGCGCAGCCGGCTGTGCGGCTCTGACGGAAGCAGGAATGCTCACATCGCCTGCCGGCCTGGCCTTGGGACTGTGTGCCGCGGCTCTTTGTTGGAGCCTAGGGTTGCTATTGACCGGGCACCCGCTGCTGCATCAGTTCCATCTCACGACATTGGGTCTCGCGCGTATTGCACCAAAACTTCGACCGTCGCGTTCATCGCTGTAACGCGTTCCGACGATTTTGGAGACTGAAATGCCCATCACAAAGGACGTAAAGCTCGGCAGGAATGTTAAAATCTTCCATCCTGAGCTAGTCAACCTCTATGGCTGCTCTGTCGGCGACGAGACAGGGATCGGGGCTTTCGTCGAGATCCAAATCGGGGCAACGATCGGTGCACGCTGCAAAATATCATCCCACACTTTCGTATGTGAAGGCGTGACCATCGAGGACGAGGTCTTCGTCGGCCATGGCGTCATGTTCACGAACGACAGGTATCCAAGGGCGACCACGGCGGAGGGGCGTCCCCAAGGTCCCTCCGACTGGATATTGCAGCGCACCTACGTCGGCAAGCGAGCATCCATCGGATCCAATGCAACGATCTTATGCGGTGTGACCGTGGGCCCCGGAGCAACTGTCGGTGCCGGGGCGGTGGTGACAAGGGATGTTCCACCAGGAGCGATCGTGGCCGGAGTGCCCGCTCGAGTTCTGCCTCTGTCGGAGGTCGACCCGTAAGTGGTGTCGGCGGCACGCCCGCAACAAGGTTAAACATCAACTTTTTAATAGTTGATTTAAATGCGCTTATATATTTAAATAATTTAAAGCGGCCTTGTAAAAATCGAAAGGTTTCTAACCTTGATACCCTTCCTGGATTTGAAAGCCCAATACCATCAAATCAAGCCGGAAATCGACGCCGCGGTGGCACGGGTCGTCAGCAGCGGGCATTTTGTGCTCGGGCCGGAGGTGGCGGCGTTCGAGGGGCGTTTTGCGGAATATTGCCGGACTGCGCGTTGCCTCGCAGTGAATAGTGGGACCTCTGCGCTCCACCTTGCGCTGTTGGCCGCGGGCGTCGGGCCGGGCGACGAAGTCATCACGGTGTCCATGACGTTCGTGGCGACAACCGCGGCCATACTCTACAGCGGCGCCAAACCTGTTTTTGTCGATGTTGACCCGGTCACGTGGACGATGGATCCCGGGCTGATCGAGGCTGCGATCACTTCTCGAACCAAAGCCATTGTGCCGGTTCACCTTCATGGATTGATGGCCGACATGGATCCCATCATGTCGATTGCGCAGCGGCACGGCCTGATCGTGATTGAGGACGCCGCGCAGGCCCACGGCGCGGAATACCGGGGACGCCGCGCAGGGTCGATCGGAGATCTGGGATGCTTCAGCTTTTACCCAGGCAAGAATCTGGGGGCGTTCGGAGAGGGTGGGGCGGTCGTAACCGATCGGCCTGAATTCGCACGCCGTGTGTCGTTGCTGCGGGACTGGGGACAAGAGGCAAAATACGATCACGTCATTGCCGGATACAATTATCGCATGGATGAGATCCAGAGCGCGATACTGAATGTCAAGCTGGACTACATCGAGCGCTGGACCGAAGCCCGGCGGTCGATTGCAGAACGATACAACGAACTGCTTTCTGAGCTCCCCTTCGCGCGTCCGCAACCGCCCTCGCACTCCCGCCACGTCTATCATGTCTATTCCATCAGATTGCAGCGGCGGGACGACACTCTCGCATTATTGAGGGAGGCCGGCATCGGTGCGGGGATTCACTATCCCATTCCGGTGCACCTGCAGAAGGCCTATGCGGAACTCGGTTACCGGGCCGGTGATCTGCCGGTAACCGAGATGCTTGCGAACGACTTTCTCTCTCTTCCCATTTATCCGGAGCTGCTGCCGGACCGGGCGAACGAAGTTGTCTCCACGTTGAGGAACGGCGGAGCCTTGCGGCCCAGCGAAACCGCCAGCAACCGGCCGCAGCGATCACAAAGCTTCACAACAAGGTCCTGCAACAGGAGGGCATCTTGATTGAGCTCAAGGGAAAGCGCGTTCTGGTCACCGGCGGAGCAGGATTCATCGGCTCTCACATCATCGATCTTCTCTGCGATGAAGGTTGTATCGAGATCGTTGCCCTCGACAACATGATAAGAGGCCGACCGGAAAATCTCCGGCGCGCGCTCGGACGCGGGCCGGTGCGACTGGTTCACGGCGACATACGCGATCGCAAGTTGATGGAAGCCTTGGTGAAGGCTGCCGACATTGTTTTTCACCAGGCCGCACTCCGTATCACGCACTGCGCAGCAGAGCCGCGCTTGGCCAAGGAGGTCATGGTGGACGCCACCTATGACCTTCTGGAATTGTGCGTCAAGCATGACATCGAGAAGATCATCGCAGCGTCCTCGGCATCCGTTTACGGCATGGCAGAGGAGTTTCCGACAACCGAGCGACAGAATCCGTACAACAACCGGACTTTCTACGGTGCAGCCAAGGCTTTCAACGAAGGCCTTCTGCGTTCCTTCAACGACGTGTGCGGCCTTGATTACGTAGCTTTCCGGTATTTCAACGTCTATGGCAGCCGGATGGATATACACGGGCGGTACACCGAGGTCTTGATCCGCTGGATGGAGCGGCTGGAGGCCGGATTGCCTCCCGTTATTTTTGGTGACGGCTGTCAGACCATGGATTTCGTTCACGTCCGCGACGTCGCGCGCGCCAACATCCTCGCGGCCCGGGCGAAGATTACCGACGAGGTGTTCAACGTCGGAAGCGGTACTGAGACCAGCCTGACGCAATTGGCGACGGTGCTTGCGTCGGTGATGGGACGCCGGAATCTGACGCCCGAATTCGCACCTGAGCGCTCAGTCAATCCGGTGCCGCGACGGCTGGCATCGACTGGAAAGGCCGAGCGTCTGCTAGGGTTCCGCACCACCGTTTCGCTCGAGCAGGGGCTCGCCGACCTCGTGAAGTGGTGGCGAGCAGAACGCGATCTCGCTTCAGATCGCCCGCGGCAGGCGGCATCGTGATCCCGATTGCAGCGCCGCTCCTCGCGGATGAAGAGGCCGATGCTGCACGCGCCGTCGTGCTGTCGGGCTGGGTATCGCAAGGCCCGCAAGTGGCTGCATTCGAGCACGAGTTCGCCGCACTCGTCGGCGCTCCCTTCGCATGCGCTGTTTCAAATTGCACGACGGCCCTACAGGTCGCCATGGCGGCGCTGGACATCGGACCCGGTGACGAGGTGATCACTCCGAGCCATTCGTTCATCGCAACGGCCAACTCGATTCGGCACCAGGGCGCCGTTCCTGTCTTCGTGGATATCGATCCGGAGACTTACAACATCGATCCCGCGCAGGTAATGGAAGCGATTACGCAGCGCACGCGCGCGATCATTGCGGTTCATCAAATGGGCATGCCTTGCGATCTGGCCGCGCTTACGGCGATAGCCAACCGCCGTGGGATTGCCTTGATCGAGGATGCGGCTTGTGCTGCCGGCAGCCAGATTTCAGTAGGCGGGGAATGGGAACGGATAGGCAAGCCGCATGGACGTATCGCCTGCTTCTCCTTTCACCCACGCAAAGTGATCACGACTGGCGAAGGCGGGATGTTGACCACCGCTGATCCGGAGCTTGACCGCAAGTTCCGGCTGCTCCGGCAGCACGGCATGAGCATTCCGGACACGGTGAGGCATGGCTCACCGCGTGTCCTTTTCGAAGACTATCTCGTCGTCGGTTACAATTACCGGATGACCGACATGCAAGCCGCCATCGGGCGCAGGCAGCTGGAGCGCCTTCCGGAACTGGTTGCGCGGCGCCGCGCGGTCGCTGCCGACTACGCCGAGCTACTTGGGAATTTTGAGGGACTGCGCTTACCAGCAGAGACCGAGTGGGCCAGGTCCAACTGGCAGAGCTATTGTGTGCGCCTGCCCGATAGGCTGGATCAAAAAGAAGTTATGCAGACACTTCTTGACCAGGGCATTGCGACCCGACGCGGAATAATGTGTGCGCACCGCGAAACGCCTTATGCCGCCGAAAGACCGCGCCATAACCTGCGCCAATCCGAACTCGCGCAGGACCATTCGATCCTACTTCCAATCTACGCGCAAATGACCAAAGACAATCTGCGCTACGTGGCCGACGCTCTCGCAACGGTATTATGCCGATGATCGCTGCTCATTCCACGTATCCATCCGCGGCCTGTTGTCGACGTCCGTTCGATATTGGCTTTGCGGCTAATGCCCATCGGTTCAGCAGTGGCGACCGGCTTCCGACCTTCGTGCTCGCTCTCACGTGGTTGACGCTCTCGCCCATATTTCGGTTCGCAATGATCGGCCTGAAGATGAACGCACCGCTCTGCGATACCAAAACGAGATCTGACCACTACAGTTAGTAAAATCTGAGGACCAGATGGCTACCTTTGATGCAAAGCCTAAGCTAGTCTTCTATCAATACAAATACGATGACGAGCTGCCTGCTTTTCTTCTGGCGCACAAAAGAGAACACGTCAAATGTCTCTCGCAGTTTTTTGATGTAGTAGTCGTAGATCACGATTCTGACCATGACCAGATCTGCGACGTTCACCAACCGGACTTAACGCTTTTTGAGGGCGGAGTTCCGTTTCCTTCTTGTCGTCGACCGAAGGTGAGCAACGCGCACGCGCACGCTTCCATTCCGAAACTTGGGCTCCTCAATTCAGATGCCTTCTGTTGCGGTCGCGCAGGATTTTTGTCCGATATGGACCATCTGGGAATTACGACCTATTTCGCCATAGCAACGGCGGCGGCCGAAAATACGCCGGCAATTTCAGATTCCCTGTTTATTTGGCCCAACTCGGTCGATCCTGACCTCTATCGCGACTATGGCCTATGGAAGAGCATCCCGGTGCTCTTCGCAGGCAACAGCACAGCTCTATATCCCTGGCGACAGCGGATGACGCGGCTACTCTCGAAGAATTATCCCTCCTTGATTTGCAATCATCCTGGTTATGCGCCTCAAAAAAAGCAGCAACAAATAAGAGTCGGCGAAGACTATGCGCGAATGTTGAATGCATCCCTATTTGTACCATCTTGCGGAACGATGGCGAAGGAAGTCGTCCGGAAGCATTTTGAGATTCCCGCCTGCAGGTCTTGCTTGATAGCAGAGCCGTCTTCAGCACTCGAAGCCGCGGGCTTCATTGATATGGTCAATTGCGTATTTGCCGACGAGCACGATGTTTTGGACAAGCTGTCCTTTCTGTTCAACAATCAGGAGGCACTTGACGCGATCGTTCAAGCAGGATTCCAATTGGTCCACCGCTCCCACACGATAAAGCAGCGCAATCAGATCCTCCAATGGTATGAACTCAACGAGGCGGCCCAACCCCACCAGAGGATCGTCCAGCCCGGTCCATTCGAGCCCCTCCGGCTTGTCGATGCTTCGTCCCGTAGCAACGCTTCTAGTTTTGTACCCGGAGGTCTACACCTACGTCTCTTGCAGCAGGGTGACCAATTGCTCAGGCAGCACAATTACGAGGCGGCGGAACGCCTCTATCTGAAGTGCGCACAATATATTCCATGGATGCCTGAACCGAAGTTGAGACTTGCGCTTTGCGACTTGCACAAAGGCAATGCAAGAAGAGCGCTCTCCTGGATCTCCGAGCCGATCCAATTCACTCTTTCCGAGTACGGAGCAGCAGATCCTGATCCAGTTGAATGGGCCTACTTCATCATTGCAACAATCTGCTCGGGAGATGTAGCCGAGGCGGTCAGATGCGCCAGCCAATTTCCCTGGCTCCGCCATGAGGAATTGAACCGAGCTCGGCGCGCAGTGACGATTCTCTCTGGTCGAAACATCGTGCTTCCTGCCGACGATGGTCAGCCGCGAGAACTCCGGCGGAGTATTCACCAACTGCCACAACGCAACGATCAGGCATGGCTCATGAGCCTGTGCGACATGCTTACCGCATGTCATCGAAATGAGCTGGCGGAGAGGTTAAGAAACCATTTGAGCCGCGGTGTTGATGCGTTGGGAGATTTGAACAATTGCAGCGTTTCGATTCGGCAGCAGAACAACAATGAACTTTCCAATAATGACTGGATGTTACCGCCTCAAGGGAAGACGAGGTATTTTAAGTGGCGGCTTCGCACCTACAAGATGCGGGCAGGCCTCAAGCAGTTGGTAAAGCGCGGCGTCTATGGGGTCGAGGCGAAGTACGGATACTTCATGCCACATCATCTTTCGAGTAGCAGAAATGACGAATTTTATGGGCTGATCCATGATCTGGCCCGCGGAGAGAAAATCGGAGCGGCATTGGTTCTGGGCGCCGATTGGCGATGGCGTGGAACTCAAGCGCTCATAGCCGGTTTCAGAGAACGAGAAGAACAATCACGCGTAGTGTGCATGAACGTAGGCGGACGCAGTCGAGGCCCCATTGCTGGCGCCCCGCGGCCGAAGGAGTATCCTGTAGAGTGGTATGTGCAATTGTCTCTCGACTCCGGCGACATGGGAGATCAATTCCAGAAAGCGATACGGAGGATAAAGGAAGACAACAATATCACACGCTTTGACCTATTGTTGTTTAATGGCTCCGTCGGTGTTCAGGAGGACAGTTTCTACGAGGCACTATACGAAGTCTCGCGAAAGGCAACGTACGTGCTACTCGACGATGTCAGCAATGTTCGCATTCATGAAATCTATAGACGCCTGAAGAGCGGGGGACGCCATCGCGTGACTGACGAAAATCCCGCTCTCCGGAACGGATATGCCGTGTTCGAAGAGTGGAATCGGAGCAATGGCAGGAGCCCCTCTCTCTCCACGCCGGCGCCGACGATGTCCTGAAGCCTCCCGGTCGCTCTCCATCGTGACCAAAAGCGGAACGAGCATTCTGGAGTGACCAAACAAATGGACTATTTCCACTGGGTTCGACGTGAAATTGAGCCGCTCCTGCCGAAGCAATGCACCAGCATTCTAGAAGTAGGAGCCGGGGCCGGCGCCACGCT
>Ga0102590_1002698_pt1 | contig 20012 bp, 22 predicted proteins | sample AraplaMF_Col_mMF_FD_76859 | JGI IMG/M metagenome (GOLD analysis project Ga0102590, IMG submission 76859) | Arabidopsis root microbial communities from the University of North Carolina, USA - plate scrape MF_Col_mMF | ecosystem: Host-associated > Plants > Roots > Endosphere | place: USA...
ATCTTGCTGCAGCATCAGGATATGGTGGTTTCCAAAATACCCGAATTCCCACTCGTTCTCTGGCAACATATCTTTCGACTCGATAGCGTGAAAATAGCGCTGAACTTCCTCCGAAATCCTATGCACATCATCCTTGTAGAAGGTAACGATCCGCGCGCCGATCTGATCCTGAATCTGAGAGCCTGACCGAAAAAGAGTTGAGTGAAATCAGCCAGTTGTGATTCTGTTTGTTTGCTTAGGACGAACGGAGACCACAATGGGCTGGACTGATTTCACCCGTCGGCAATATGCCCGACGCACAGTGCGGTATGCAAGCGATCTGACGGACCGGGAGTGGGGATTGATCTCGCCTTGCCTGCCTGGACCGAGGCGGTTGGGCAGGCCGCGCAGTACCGATCTTCGCGAGGTCGTGAATGCGTTGCTTTACATCGCCACGACGGGGTGCCAGTGGCGGATGATGCCCAGAGATTTTCCACCTTTTACAACTGTGCAGTCCTATTTCTATGAATGGCGAGCGACAGGGTTATGGGGTCGGATCAACCATCATCTTGTGATGGAGGCGCGTGACTTGGAAGGTCGGGAAGCCTCGCCGTCTGCGGGCGTGATCGACAGTCAAAGCGTGAAAACCACGGAAAGCGGCGGAATTTCGGGCTATGACGCGGGCAAGAAGATAAAGGGACGCAAGCGTCATATCGTCGTCGACACGCTCGGACTGATGGTCGGCCTCATGGTTCACAGCGCCGATATTCAGGATCGCGACGGCGCGCCTGCCGTTCTCAAAACCATTCTCAAGCGCTGGCCGTGGCTGAGACATATCTTCGCCGATGGTGGTTATGCCGGACCGAAGCTGAAGGGCGCACTGCAAAAGATCGCTGCGTTCACTCTCCAGATCGTCAAGCGGACCGACAAGGCCAAGGGCTTCGAGGTTCTGCCGCGTCGCTGGGTAGTGGAGCGCACCTTCGCATGGCTTGGCAGATGCCGACGATTGGCGAAGGATTGGGAAAAGTCCGTCGCCTCAGCCGAGGCCTGGATCACTATCGCCCACATCCGGGTCCTGACACGACGCTTGGCAAGGTACGGATATCGTTGAAACCTTTTCGAGTCAGGCTCTGATGAAGCGGATCATCGTACTTGGCTTTGCCATCCCTCAACGCAGCGGCTTTGCCCACGAAGCGCTCCACGGACTTCGGGCGCGTCGAGATTCGATCGATCCGTGGCTGACCAGCGAAGATGTCTTGCAATAAGTTGGAAAGCTTATCGGCGATGGGAAAGAGCACGGTTTCGTATCGCGCTCGATATCGAACTTCTACTGTCATCTACCTTTCTCCAGTTTTTCACTAACCACCGAGCCGACTGTACTGAATCGGATCCTGTCGGCTCCTTCCTCAACGGGCGTGTGTTGAAATACCTTATCGAAGGAAGCAGCATCGGCCGTCAGCATAGCCCCGTTGTCCAGCTCCACAGTCCGGTAAGGCAATTGTTTCGTGAACTCGGTAGCATCGAATTGAAAATTATCATTGGCCAAGTCAGGTCGTTCAAGCTGCTTCACCACGGCGGCCTTTGCGCCGTCGGTAAATCCGTAGCGATTACAGAACGCCTCAACGCTTAACGTCGCCGCACCAAGCCCACTGGCAAGCGTAGCCGCGGCGGTGATCTGGCGCTTTACTTCTAGATCATCCGTAGCCTTGATGGCTTTCTTCAGTGCAACGGCGAGACGACGCGTGCCAAACGCGGGACTGGTCATGAAGTCTGACAGCAGGAAGTCCTTAACCCAGTAGTCCGACGAGTCCAGATCCTGACTGTTAATCTGCTTGTCGACGGCCATTCCACTCCAGAAGCCGCCTTGAAATGACTGGTGTTTGTAGACGACAGCTTTGTAAGAATGGGCATTTTTCATGAATACGCGGTCGATGAATTCTACCGTCAGCATGTCGGCAGCCTCGTTTACGACCACGCCGTTGTTGGCACGAAAGCGGGATATCACCACCTTGTGCTCGGCGCCTTCGGTTCCCTTAATCAGGAATAGAAGCCCGAGCCCCGAGCGACGTGTCGTTACTGTCGCCAGTTCCCCGGCAAGCACGCGGCCCAGATCGACCCCTGGCGCTGACGCGTAGGCGATCAACATGTCTCGACGCGCGTTCGCTTGAGCGCCGTCGTTGCCCTTGTTGAAGGCGATACCAATGTTGCAGATCGTGTCCCGGCACGTGGTGTAGGTGGCGGGAGGTAGCAAAGCCGAGCGCCCGCGCGCTTTTCATAGCGCTGTAGCGGGTGATTGGGTTTGCGGGCGGCCATCAGTGTTTTACGCTAGGGTCGGGTTGTTGAAGACCAACCTGACGGAAAGACCACCGATGACCAATGACATGATGAACGTGCGCTCGCTTGTTGAGAAGAGCGCCGATGCAGATTTATTGCGCGAGATGATCGGCTTTGCCGCCGAGCGGCTGATGGAGCTTGAGGTCGGCTCGGCCACTGGTGCTGACTTCGGCGAGAAGAACCCGATGCGCCTTGCTCAACGCAACGGCTACCGCGACCGCGATTGGGAGACGCGAGCCGGAACCGTTGAACTCCGCATTCCGAAGCTGCGCAAGGGAAGCTATTTTCCGAGCTTTCTCGAGCCGCGCCGTATGGCAGAGAAGGCCCTGACAGCCGTTATCCAGGAAGCGTATATCCAAGGAATCTCGACCCGTTCAGTCGACGAGCTGGTCAAGGCCATGGGCATGTCGGGCATCTCCAAAAGCCAGGTGAGCCGTCTATGCGAAGAGATCGACGTCAAGGTAAAGGCGTTCCTCGACAGGCCGATTGAAGGCGAGTGGCCGTATGTGTGGGTCGATGCGACCTACCTCAAAGTCCGGCGCGGCGGTCGCATCGTCTCCGTCGCCGTTATCATCGCCGTCGGCGTCAACAGCGATGGTCGACGCGAGGTCCTTGGTATGGAGGTCGGCACGTCGGAGGCCGAGCCGATCTGGACGGAATTCCTGCGCAGGCTGACACGCCGAGGATTGCGTGGCGTCAAGCTTGTCGTCTCCGATGCGCATGAAGGTCTCAAAGCCGCCGTCACCAAGGTTCTCAATGCCACTTGGCAAAGATGCCGGGTTCACTTCATGAGGAACGTGCTCGCGCATGCTGGAAAGAGCGGCAGGCGGGTCGTATCCGCCTTCATCGCCACGGCCTTTGCCCAGGAGACACCGGAGGCAGCAAGCGCTCAATGGCGCAGCGTCGCCGATCAGATCAGGCCGAAAGTGTCGAAGCTTGCCACCATCATGGACGACGCTGAAGAGGACGTGCTCGCCTATATGACCTTCCCGAAAGAGCACCGGGCAAAGCTGCATTCGACGAACCCAATTGAGCGTCTCAATGGTGAAATCAAGCGACGTACCGAGGTGGTCGGCATCTTTCCCAACGACGAAGCGATCCTCCGCCTCGTTGGCGCGCTGCTGCTCGAACAGAACGACGAATGGGCCGTCCAACGCGCCAGGTACATGACCCTTGAGACCATGGCCCAAATGAGCGATGATCCGCAAATCAGTCTGCCCGCTGTGGCACGCTGATATCCCTCCGACCCGACGTCGGAAAGCACGGCAATCAGCCGTCAGCTACACATGGGGTAATCGCGGCGCGATTGTCCAAGCTCCATTTATAAGATGATGGCTGGCGTGGGTGGTTGCCCCCGGTAAGATGGAAATTGCGGGCTCACGATTGGCACCGGGCCCAAACATCAAGTGGAGGCAACCATGGACCAATATATAGGGCTGGACGTTTCATTGAAAGACACCGCGATCTCGATCCGGGAGGACGGGAAGCGGATCTGGCGGGGGAAGTGCCCTTCGGATCCAAAACTTCTGGCAGAGATGATCCGCAAGCATGCGCCGCACGCCAGGCGCGTCGTATTTGAGACGGGGCCGTTGTCGACGTGGTTCTATCACGCCCTGACAGCCGAGGGGATGCCGGCGATCTGCATTTGAAGCGCGGCACGCGCAAAAGGTATTGGACGAGACGCTCAACAAAACCGATGCCAATGATGCAGATGGCTTGGCGCAACTGGCCGAAGCGGGCTTCTACAAGGTCGTTCGAGTAAAGTCATTTGACAGCATGCTGACGCGCACGCTGGTCGGGGCCCGCAACCAGCTCCTGAACATCTCAACCCAACTTAGCAACCAAATCCGCGGCCTGATGAAGACATTCGGTCTTATCGTCCCCAAAGGAACTGGTCGGGTGTTTGATGGCAATGTGAGAGAGCTTTTGGCTGGTAATAACGACCTTGCACGGATCATATTGCCTCTGCTTGAGGCGTGGCGCGACATACGCAAACGCGCGGCCGATCTTGATCGCCAGTTGCTCGCAGTGGCACGGCAGAACCAGTCTACGAAGCTTCTGATGACGATCCCAGGCATCGGCGCCGTCACGGCTGTGTCCTACATCGCAGCGATTGAAGATCCAGAAAACTTCCGAACGTCGCGCTCGGTAGGAGCCTGGCTCGGGCTAACAACGCGGCGCTACCAGTCAGGTGAGGTTGACTATAATGGCCATATCTCGCGAAGAGGTGATAATCACCTGCGGGGGTTGCTTTATGAAGCGGCGACAGTGCTTCTCACGCGCGCCAGTGTCAGGACCGAGAGCAGCCTCAAGACCTGGGGGCTTAAGCTGCGTGAGCGGTTGGGCTTTAAGCGCGCTGCGGTGGCAGTCGCCCGGAAGCTTGCGGTCATTATGCACAGCATGCTCAGGACAGGAGAAGTCTTCAACGCATCGGTTGGCGCCACCGCATAAGCGACCGCCAGCCTTCTTCCCTCAGAACGTCAAACCTCGTTTGACGCACTGAGCGTCCCTGCCGCGGACGCCGGTTGGATCATTCCGCTGGTGAGTGGCTGCAGCTCGTTCGAGACTGCGCGCTACACATAGGAAGGTCCTACCTGCGAAGACCCATCATGCGGCGACATTTTGTCGACCGCGCAGACAACCCTGCTCCCGGCATCCGGATAGCTCTGAATCAGACAAACGACGCTGAGATGCAACCCCATCGAACTCCGCTGTCGCCCCTCGCAACGGCGAAGAGAGCGAATGGCCAAAGCAACCTTGACTAACCGGATGCGAATAGACAACCACTCCATGGGACACGATCTCTTGAAGCTGAAAATCGCCATCCGAAACGGCTCATGCTCGTGAAGTTCCGTGAGGAGAACGATAGGCTCAATTCCATGCTTCGCTGTTTTGGCGGCGCATAAGCGCCAAATCCAGAGGTCATATTATGAGACGTCTTCACGGACGCGCGACGCGTTTTTGCTTAGAAGACACGCGGCGATGCGACCTGCGGTAGCTCTGGAAGTCTGCGACATGCCCGCAGCGAAAGCGTGATCCAAAAAGCATGATCGTGTTCTGAATCGGAGATATTAGTTATGGTAGCAGGCCCGGGTTCGATCAAGCTCCGATACTGAACGGACGACACCGGCGGCCGTTTTGGTGATCTGCCCAAAGTGGAATACCTGGTTTTCATTTTGGCGGCGATCGAATTGACTTCGCAATGATCCCAGCTCTTTTCGACCAACAGACGAGGTCTTCACTGGGTGCAACGGATGCATATCAGAATGTGTTCGGCCTAGGCGGATTTTCGCTTACGGTTCGCCGGAAATGTCGGCAACGTTTTCTTTTGCCGAATCGGATATTAGCAAAGGTTATGAAGAGCGAACAACGACGCCTTGCCGCGCAAAAAGCCTTTGATCGTCTCCGCCGCGCGGGATTGCCGACGGAGGAGGATCCGCGTTTCCTCTTATGGATCGAACAATGGATTGCCGGCGAAATTGAAATGCAAGAGGTCCGGGAACGGTATCTTGGGTTCCTGCGAGAACAAGCTTCCGAACTCAAGCGGCGTGCGCTTGCCAGGGGCGCCAAGTAACCTTCCGATCCGGGACCGCAGCCGATCGAAGGGGTGATCGGCACGGGCGGCCACGATGCGTGCCGCATCGACTGCGGCCAGTCCACGCACCAAGCGCATGCCCAAGCGGACAGCATGGCGGCGCTCTCCCTCCAGAGCGAAAATTACGTCGAGGGACCAAGGGGAAGACCTCCAAAACTACGAATTCTCGCAGCTATCCGTCTTCGATTTTTCAACGCGCGGCGCGGCGGCCATCAACTGGCCGACCCGATTTGACTCCAACCTTGGATCGAACCGGCTAAACGCTGCTTTTCCTTGATTTTCTCCGGAAGAAAAGGAGGGCCACCATAATGAGGAATACGACAACGAGGTAACCGGAACTGTCTCCGCTCTCGCTCCCACTTCGGTTTGCGACGGGGATGGCGGGAGCCGGCTACGACACTTGCGGCGAAAGGCTCACCGGCTCGGAAGAAAGGACCTTAGGCTTTGGATCGACCAAAGGCACAATGGGTACCGCAACCACATCCGCCGGCAGCGCGGCAGGCTGCGCATCGGTATTCGAACTCGGAAACAGCGCCTTCAGCGAATCCTGGGTCACGACGCCGGAAGGCGCCAGCCGATGAGCACGCTGAAACCCCTTGAGTGCGGCGACGGATTTCGATCCCCAGATCCCGTCTGGCGTGCCCGCGTCGAAACCCTGATCGGCGAGCGCCTTCTGGACGTCGCGAACCGGCCTGATTTCGGCGTGGACCTGCCCTGTCGAGATCGCGCACAACATGCACACAACCACCAATGCCGAGAATTTCGCTTGGATTTCCGGGTCACTCATCCCCCGAGACGGGTGACTATACACCGCTGGGTTGACGCGCCAATGCTCTCGGCCCTCCCTGGATGACAAACGGGATGAAGAGGCGGATATCCTGCGGCGGCTGAAGCTGGGGGAACGGATCGAACCTTTCCAAACGACGCGCCGCCACCGAGACGGCCGGATGGTCCCGATCTCGATCACCATATCTCCCATCAAAAGCCGGGGCGGCAGGCTCGTCGGTGCATCAAGCATCGCCCGGGACATCTCGGAGAGGCGCGAGAGCGACCGCTGGCTTCGCCTTCTGACGCGAGAAATCAATCATCGTGTCAAAAATCAGTACGCCATCGTGCTGGCCATTATCCGGCAGACGGCGACACGTTCTCGATCAATCGAAGAATTCGAGAAGCGCGTTCGCGAACGTATCACGGCACTTTCTCATTCGCATGATCTGCTCTCGCAGGTCGATTGGGCCGGCGTTAGGCTTGCTGATCTTGTGGCTCATCAGCTCAAGTCGTTCGAGGTTCTCCAACCGGTCCGGGTTGTCGGCCCGGAGATGATCAACCGCTCTCCACAGCCAGCATTTCTGACCGTGACACTGTAAAGTTATCAGCTCAATCCGGAGTCGTAACCTGCCAAATGACTCAATCTGCCGGAGGGCAGTTTCGGCACAGCATCGAACGCGAACCAGTCTGGATCCTGGGTATTGTATGTCGCCATACAGTTTGGCGTTTCCCAAACCTCGACTCGCAGGAGATGTGCGCGGTTATGGCTTCGGAACCTAACGCGGGGTGCCAGCCTATTGAACCAATGCTTCGCGAGGTTCTCCGCAGTTGGCACGCTCGCCAGCAAAAGTGTCTTGCCGAATGGACCTTCGATCAGCTTTTGATCGGCATGGGTCACCTCATCACGGTATTCCCGCAGAACCGCGGCCGCCTTAGCTTCGTGTGCGTTTTCGGGGAGAAAGGAGCCGATCCAGGGATCGTCTACCCAAATCATCATGCCATGATCGCAGCAGGCATCGATCTCGGCCATCATTTCGTCCTTCAAGAAACCGAAATCGAGGACCATGCCAGTCTGCTCCCCGTCGCCACACAGGGGGCCCACGCAAGTCGCGGCAATCTTATATCGATGACCGTGCAAGTTATGGCATTTCGACTCGTGGTGCGGGATACGGTGGGCCGCATCGATACCGATTTCACGCGTGATCAAATGATATTCCTGCATGGTTTCCCCACTGCGCTAGGATTCACGACATCTTCGAGACCATTCTCGCATTGCAATTTTAAATATGCAACCATTGACAATAATCGTTTAGCCTGTATTTTTTTTCAGGCGCTATCGGAGCAAGCGCACAATTATATTCATGCGTTGGCACAGGTAGGAGGAGCCCCATGGATCTTTGGCTGGGAAAGCGGCTTCTGCAATTGAGCTGGGAGGAATTCGGCAACTCCGTCGATATTCTCTACGAACGGATATGCCAGGACGCGGTGAAGCCGGACGCTGTTGTCGCGTTGGCGCGAGGCGGGCTGCCGCTGGCAACCGCGTTGGCGCATAGGCTGGAACTGCACGACATCCGGGTGATTTCCGTCACCCGAAACGCCGGCGACGAACGCTATGCCGAGCGTGGAGCGCCCAAGATAGCTTGGGTGGGGCCGGCGAAAGACGACTGGTCCGCTCGCCATTTGCTGATTTGCGACGACATCGCCGGCGATGGCGGTACCCTGACCGCAATCCTTGGGCAACTCCGGGAGTTGGGCGCGAAATCCATTCGATCCGCAACTGTTGTTTGCAACGTCAACTGTCAAAATCGTCCCGATTATTGGGCGATAGAATCCGACGATTGGGTTGTTTTCCCGTGGGAAAGCCAGAAAGCAGTGATGGATGGCCCCGTCGAGCCGCTTGTTGTCGCCTCGCAGTCGAGCTTGGGCCGGCGAAGCGCTGACGAGGCCCCGGTGCGCAGATGATTAGGGCTGTGATTTTCGATCGGGACGGGACTTTGCTGGATTTCTCGGGGATGTTCCTGGCATTCGTTGACGATCTGCATGTCCGGCAAGGTTTATCCGTACCCAGCGACCGCGATCATGTGTTGAGTCTGGACTATTGGCACAGCATTGAGAAAGGGCGGACGATCGGCGACATCCTGGTGATGGATCATCTGGATCGTATCCCTCGGTCATATATGGAGCAGGCACAGTTTTTTCCCGGCACAACCGACGTTATCCGCACCCTGAGCAATGGCGGAAGGCGACTTGCCATCGCCAGCGCCTGGGTCGCCACCGACCAGACGAAATGTCTGCTGGTGCGGGAGCAGGTTGCCGATTGCTTTGTATCCGTTCTGACACGTGACGACCTTGGGGCGGAAGCGGTCGCGTGCACGCCCAGCAGCCTGGAGGTGAAACTCGCGCTTGTGCAGCGAAGCCTCAAAGAGCTTGAAATGGATCCGCGGGAAGTTGCCATCGTAGGCGACGCGCCGATCGATATACAGGCAGGTAAGGCGCTCGCCATGCGAACAATTGCTGTTCGGACAGGCAATTTCAGGTTCTTGGGCAATCACTTGGAGGCGCTGGCGCCAGATCACGTCGTGGCGAGCGTCGCGGAATTGAGGGCGAGCGAACATCTAACTTGATCTGGCGATCGGGGTTTGGTGGACGGCAAGTTTGCCAACGGGATTTTCAGAGGGAAAATGAGGAGTGTAGTGCCATGTCAAAATGGAAAGCCGTCGTTTTGTTGAGTGGAGGATTGGATTCCGCAACGACTTTGGCCATTGCAAAGCAGCAGGGCTTCGACCTGTATGCATTGAGCTTCCGGTATGGTCAGCGCCATATCGCCGAGCTTGAGGCGGCCAAGCAAGTTGCCGCCGAAGCAGGCGTCAGGGATCATATGATCGCATCGATCGATTTGCGCCAATTTGGCGGGTCGGCACTGACGCAGGATATTGACGTTCCCAAGGGTCGGGCGACCTCCGAAATGAGCGAGGGAATTCCGGTCACCTATGTGCCCGCACGCAACACGATCTTCCTGTCGTTCGCATTGGCTTGGGCAGAGGTGCTGAAGGCCCCCGACATCTTCATCGGCGTCAACGCGTTGGACTATTCCGGTTATCCGGATTGCCGGCCGGAATATATCGACGCTTACGTCCGCATGGCCAATCTGGCGACGAAAACAGGCGTAACCGGCGAAACGACCTTGAAGATTCATACACCGCTCATTCAGATGACGAAGGCGCAGATCATTCGGCGCGGCACGGAACTGGGGGTTAAGTACGGACTGACCCACAGTTGCTACGACCCAACGGTAGAGGGGCTGTCCTGTGGGGAATGCGATTCCTGCCTGCTTCGGTTGAAAGGGTTCAGCGAGGCTGGTTTGAAGGATCCGGCGCGTTACGCCCAACGCGGTGCCGCCTGATGCGAGACGCAGATGGGCCATCCTCGGAGGTGCTTTTACCGGTCGGCGCGATGTTGGTGGCACGCGCCTGGCGGGATCCATTGTTCGAACATCGACTTTTGACCAACTCTGAAGATGTCCTGACGGAATACGGGGTTGCGCTGGAGGATGGTACGATCCTGACGGTTCTGAAGAACGAACCACAAGTACACCATGCCGTCGTATGCACATTGTGCTCCTGTTATCCCACGAGCTTGTTGGGTCCGGCACCTTATTGGTATCGCAGCGCCGAATATCGGCGACGAATGGAAACGGATCCCCGAGGATTTTTGTCCCAGCAGTTCGGATTGAATATTCCCGACGAGACCGAAATCCGAGTTTATGATTCGACGTTCCGTCATCGTTACCTGGTCCTGCCCCTTTTGCCCGAAGGTTTCGAGAAGCTGGGCTTGGAGGAAATGGCCCTTTTGGTCACTTTGGACAGTTTGATCGGAACCGGTATCGCAGGGGCAGAAACCAGCTGGCATTCCCGTCCGTTCGGCGACGACGCCAAATGGCATACCGATCATCGGCTGGAGGGCAGAATGCTGGTGAGAGACGCTCCGACAGGGGATCCATTCCATGAATGTCCCCCTGCCCACGAGGGCGAGCACATCCATGACCACAACCTCGAAGAGCGGAATAGATCATGACGTCAGACATCATTCCCCTAGGACTGTCTTTCGACGATGTTTTGCTGGTCCCGCAACGTACGCGCGCCTGGAGCCGCAAGGATATCGATATTTCCAGTCGGGTAACGCGCCGAAGAAGACTTGCGGTGCCGATTTTATCCGCCAATGTGCCCTGGTGCACGGATGCCCGGATGGCCATTGCCATGGGGCGGCTTGGAGGGCTTGGCATTGTCCATAGAATGATGCCGATCAAAGACCAGGTGACCGCGATACTGAATGTCAAAAGCGCCATGATCGACCCGGCGACGGCACACACGGCAACGCAGTCGGTCGATGGTCGCTTGTTGGCGGCCGCGGCTATCGGCGCAAAGCCGGAAGCGTTGGAGCGTGCTGCCGTTCTGGTCGAGGCAGGGGCCGAAATCCTCGTCCTGGATATCGCTCATGGACACGCAGATTACGCGATAGAAACGGTTGCGCGCCTCAAGGATCGGTATCCCGCCGTCGAAGTGATCGCCGGGAATGTCGCGACGGCGGAGGGAACCCATGATTTGATTGAAGCGGGTGCCGATGCCATCAAAGTCGGTATCGGGCCTGGCGGCATATGCACGACGCGATTGGTGGCAGGGGCAGGTGTGCCTCAGCTGACAGCGGTGCGCGATTGCGTGGCGGTGGCGCGCGCACACGATGTTCCGGTGATCGCCGACGGGGGTATACGGGGATCCGGGGAAATAACGAAGGCCTTGGCGGCCGGCGCGTCAACGGTAATGCTGGGAAGCATCCTGGCCGGCGCAGAGGAAAGCGCGGCCTTCACGGTTGAGCGCGACGGCCGACGCTACAAGATTTCGACCGGCTTTGTTTCCCTCGGCGTGAACCTGACCATACGCAGAACAGAAGGTGACTTTCTTCTCGACGATGAAATTGCCGATTACGAACCAGAAGGTGTCGAAGCGACGTTTGAATACCGCGGCCCGCTTATGCAGGTGCTGCGGTCGCTTTCCAATGGTCTGCGATCCGGGATTTCATACTGCGGCAGCATGGATATCGCCGAAATGCATGAAAAGGCGCGTTTCGTCCAGATCACCGGAGCCGGCATTGCTGAAAGTAAACCGCATGCAATCGGCCTGGTTCAGCAAATTCAGCCCAATTATCGCGAGCAATTTCTTCGGGAGGCTGCGGCGGCCCGGGCAATAAAATCGACGCAAACGGTGGAGTTTTCGCCATGAAGGGCAAGAATAAACTCAGACGTCAGGAATTGACAGACGGTCGCGAACTTTGGATCCAGGAGGTATTTTATACGCTGCAAGGCGAGGGGCCGTTCAGCGGACAGCCCAGCGTTTTCGTGCGCACCTGCGGCTGCAATCTCAAGTGTTTCTGGTGCGATACCGATTTCGAATCCTCCACATGGCGACCGAGCCTGGACGAGTTGCTTGAGACAATCGAGAACATTCGTCCGTCGTTTTGCGATTTGATCGTCATCACGGGCGGTGAACCTTTCCGGCAAAATATCGCTCCGCTGGTCGAAACCTTGTTAGGGCGAGGGTTGCGTGTTCAAATCGAGACCAATGGAACCTTATGGATCGAACTGCCGGAAAGCGAACGCTTGACCATTGTGTGCAGCCCGAAAACCCCTGGGTTGCATCCGGATATCGTGCCCCGCATCTCCGCTTATAAATACGTTCTGTCTGTCGACGAGGTCGATGCGGAGGATGGATTGCCGGCACGATCCACGCAAAAGGAAAACTATGTCATGCGGCTATTTCGCCAGAAAAAAGCGGTGGCGCCGATCTATGTCATGCCGCGCGACGATGGCGACGAGAATTTGAATGAACGCAATCGCGCCCTTTGTGCTGATATCGCGATGCGCCACGGCTATACGCTGTGCCTTCAGACACATAAAATGTTAGCTTTACGGTAGGAACCATGGCTTTCGCTCGGTTCCTTGAGTTGCTGAAAGACCTCGGAGATGAGCCTCACAGCTCGGCAAAAGCGCGCGCAAAAATGAAATCGACATTCGCCAAATAACAGGCGGGATCGGTGGCCACGTCAATCTCCTCCACGGATATGTGGGTCGTCAATTCTGGCTCCAGGAGAGCCGCGTCCCTGAAAGTCATGCCCTGATCTACCGCGCGGGCCGCGGCCTGTTGAACCATTGCATAGGCGCGTTCGCGGCTGAGGCCTGCATCGATCAGGGACAGCAAAACTCGCTGCGAGGCGAAACCACCCCGCATGGCGTCCAGGTTTGCGCGCATTCTGTCGGGTCGAACCTCTAGGCCGCGCATAATCCCGCTCAGGCGCGCAAGTGCGAAATCGCACAGGCTGAATGCATCGGGCAGGGCCACGCGCTCAACTGACGAGTGGGACATATCCCGTTCGTGCCACAGCGCGATATTCTCCAAGACGGGCATCGCCGACGCGCGGATAAGTCTCGCGAGGCCGGTCAGATTTTCAGAGAAAATCGGGTTGCGTTTATGGGGCATGGCCGAGGAGCCCTTTTGCGTCGCCGAAAAGCCTTCCGCAACCTCTTCGACTTCCTGCCGCTGCAGATGGCGCAATTCGGTCGCAAGACGTTCTATCGCGCCCGCCAGGATCGCCAGGCCGGTCATTACCGAGGCATGCCTGTCGCGCGCGACTGCCTGGGTTGCCACGGTTTCCGGCGTAAGGCTCAACGCGGCGGCGACGAAGTTTTCGACGCGAGGGTCGATGGTGGCATAGGTGCCGACGGCGCCCGCCAGTTTGCAGACCGCCATTTCCCGTCTGGCTTCGGCAAGGCGACGCGCACTGCGTCGGAATTCGGCAAAAAAACCGGCTAGTTTTAGCCCAAAAGTCGTCGGCTCGGCGCCCCTTCCATGGGTGCGGGCAAGGCATAGGGTCCCACGATGTTCTTCCGCCAGTTGGCGGAGCGTGTTCGTGAGATCGTCGATCTCGGCAAGAAGGAGATCTATCGCTTCGCACGTCTGCACGGCAAGCGCCGTATCGAGCATATCCGAAGACGTCATCCCGTAGTGAATAAAGCGCCCCTCTATGCCGACCTGTTCGGAGACGGATGTCAGGAATGCAATAACCTCATGATGGACTTGCGCCTCAAGAACCGCAATCCGCTCCACGTCGACCGTCGCGCGGGAGCGAACGATTTCGGTGGTGCCTGATGGGATCTTGCCGATCGCCTCCATCCCCTCCAAGGCCAGCAATTCGACTTTTAACCACAAGGAATAGCTATGCTCCCGCGACCAAAGCTGCCTCATTTCCATACGGCTGTAGCGCGGGATCATAGGGTATGCCGGCGGTCGACGATGTGATGGGTATCCGGCCCTGTCCCGAGCAGCGTGGCGGGGACGTTGCACGCTTGCTCCAGGCGATCGACGAAGCGGCGCAGATCCGAATTCCAGCGATCCATCGGAAGGTGGCTGCAGCCAGGATCCAGCCAATCCAGATGTGTCACGGCCAATTGCGTTGCACCATTGACGCGGGCGGCATCGGCCGCCAGCTCAAAATCGAACTGGCCGACACGGCGGGGTCTTCCGGTGACAGTCCCGCACTGGATAAACCCCCGCCTTTTTGCCTCATCCGCCGACATTTCGGTCGGGAATGGGCCGGCACCCACGCGGGTTGGAAAGGCCTTGAAGGTCACGATGACATGGTCAACGCGGGTCGGCCCAATCCCGATATCGGCGGCAGCGGTGCTGGCGCTGGAGTCCTTTCCGACGGCATAGGGATAGGTGCCGTATAAGACAGACAAAAGATATCCGTTGGTCCCTTCGATCAAGACGTGTTCGCCACGGTCAAGACATGCATTTGTCTCTTTCGAAACATCAACCAGGAAATCTTGCAGTTGAGGCTCATCGGCCGAACGTCTCGCCCGACGCATGGCGCGATCGGCAAGGCTGGGGCCATGGCCGCTGCCGGTGGAACCGATCGTCTTCGTCAAATTGGCGTCTCTGACTTCAGCTGCGCGGTGATGTGGCTCGACCAAGGTCGCGCGCGGGTCAATACCGACACGTTTTTCGATACCCAGCCGCGTGATCTCTTCGATCAGAATGTCGCTATTGATCAGGACCCCCGCGCCCAGCAAAAGGCGCGTATTCGGGTTGATAAAGGCGCTGGGCGATTGGCGCAGTTTGTAGTCGCGCCCCTCGTAAACCACAGTGTGGCCGGCGCCAGGGCCCAAACCGGCCCGGCAGGCGACCGAGATTTTATCGGTAACCGCCAGATAGCTGCAAATCTTGCCTTTCGCCTCGTCACCCCACTGTCCGCCGACCACGATGGAGCAGGTCATTATAGTCCCCTCGAGCCGAACCCGTCGCAGCGAATGCGCTGATAAAATTCTTGCCGCGTGCGATCGTCCGTCAGGAACGCGCCGGTGAGATGGCTTGTCGTCATCCAGCTGCCCTTCTTCCGGACGCCGCGGCATTTCATGCAAAAATGCTCGGCGTCGATGACACAGGCCGCGCCTCGCGGTTTCAAGACGTTGTCAACCGCTTCCGCTATCTCGACGGTGAGGCGTTCCTGGATTTGGAGGCGGCGCGAATAGCCGTCAACCACACGAGCAAGTTTGCTGATGCCGACCACCCGCCCAACCGGCAGATAGGCGACATGCGCATTGCCGATGATAGGAGCCAGATGATGTTCGCACATGGACTCGAACGGAACGTGCCGCAAGACGACCATATCGCGGTAGCCGGTGATTTCCTCGAAGGTGCGATCCAGAACATCGTGCGGGTCTTCCTCATAACCGGCACAATACTCCTTAAATGCGGTAGCGACGCGTTTCGGCGTATCCGATAATCCTTCGCGAGCCGGGTTTTCGCCAACCCATACCAACAGGGTTCTGATGGCGTCCTCCACCTGTTCTCGGGTTACGTCGCGTTCAAATATGTCTATCTTAGGGGCAATGGTGTCCATGATATCACCTTCATTTGTACGGAGAAAAATCAAAGCGCTGCACCAAGCTCCCGCAGCGCCTTTTCCGCATCGACCAACCCGTATCCCGTCGCCAGGTTCGGTAGCGGCAGTCCGGCGGGGTTGCCTTCAGCCGAAACGCCATAAAGCACGGGTCTCGTGCATCGGGCGATGAGTTCCTTCGCCGCTCTCTGATCTAGGCTCGGTTGAACTTGTTTCAACATAGAGATGACGCCGGAAACCTGCGCAGATCCGGAGGAAGTCCCGCTGATGACGACCCAGCCGTCATCGGGTCGGTCCGTACCGTCACCGTAAGCATAGGGTTTCTCGGCGAAGGCAACGTCGATTTCCGATCCAGGCATGGTCGGCATCATGAGATAGACGCCTTCCGGCTTCATACCGACGAGCCCGCAAAAATCAGGCACGATGCGGCCGGGGAAGAGGCGGCTCTCGTAGCCGCTGGCGTAGCTGGCGGCCTCCAGTGACCCGTCGCGATGAACGAATGAACCGCCCACGGCGATTGTTTCATGCATCTGCTGAGGAAATAGCTTCTTTTCGTTTCCCCCGGCAAACACGACAATTATTCCATTATTGATGGCGTAAAGCACGGTAAGGGCCACAAGTTTCTGCGCTGCATGCAGGGGACCATGAGAGGCGGGCATACCCCAGGTGTTTTGGATAATGGCAGGAGCTCGATCAATCGCCATTTTGAATGCGGTGAACGCGTCCTCGCCAGATTGCTTTATCATCGTGACCTTGGCGTTCGGCGCCAAGGACATCAGGCTTGCGCACACCATTGTCCCGTGGCCGACTTCGTCCAATTCCGCCGCTGAGGCGCCGGGCGCGAGAACAACATCCACATGCAAGCCACGGTCTTGAAACCAGGGATGGTTCCACCAGCCGCTGTCGACGACGACTACGTCGATATCTTGCCCGCAGATGTTTTTGGCGTGCGCTTCGTTGGCACATAGATTGGTAACGAGGTCCCTCGGGGCGTTCAAGTGATAGTAGTCGACCTGGGGTTTTGGCAGGTGATGGGGATGATTTTCGTCGCTGTCCGAGGGGCCACTATCCGAGGAGGCGCTGTAGCTCTCGATGGGCATCAGGACGACGCCTTCGATCTCTTGCCACCGTTTGTCGATGGGCACGTGCAAGGAGGGATCCGCATTGGCAAATGCAAGACGTGCGCGGCTATGCGGCGCATCCGCGAATCGACACCCGAACGCTTGTATAAATTGCTGCGGCGTCCCTTCGATGGTGATCGAAAAGGGACCGACGTGATGTATGTTGAAACCATTCGTTTCCAGAAGTCCGCTCACCCGACCAGTTCGTTCGGCAGCCGCTGGTTTCGGAAACTCCCGCAATTCGCGAGCATCGCCCGTCGCCAAGAGTGAACGCTCGGGAGGGGAGATAACAACCTCCGCCGTCACGCGAAAAGCCGAATGGTTTGACCGCGACTGTCCATTTCGGGTGGTGCGTTCGTCGCTCATATCTTTATCACGATCGGCTCGTTGAGTTGTTCGGGTCCGCAAAAGAGGATGTCGAAAACGACTTCGTTTGCATCCATAGCCGTACTCAACACCGTGTCAGGAACGGCGCGCATGGCGGCGATAATATCTCCGCGGAGTTGATCGCAGCGCTTCCGATGGAGATGCGGCGCGTAGCGAAGTTCCAGCGAAAGCTTGATGGTCACTACGCCGCCGCTCTCTTCGGCTCGGACGGACATGATCGGAAGTGATCCTACAGTGCGATCCTTGGCGGTCCGAACATTGGCGAACCAGTCATAAACACGAATATCGGGGATGGCGGCGAGCGTATTATTGAGCGGTGCCGAAAACAGCAGCCATTCCCGCTTGCCATCCTTCATGCGGGTCAAGGCATTCTTGACGCGCCCCAGGAAGTCAAAAACGACCCGGCCATTAGCCGAGGGAATACGTCGCACCAGATCGCCATTTTGATAGCGGATCAACGGTTGCATCTGCACGAACGGGTAAAGATTGGTCAACACCAATGCGCCGACCCCCTCTTGGAGTGAGCCCCCGGTGTCGACATCAACAACCTCGCCAATCAGGTGGGGATCCAGAACAAATCGGCTTGTGGGTTCGATGCAGGTGGCACCACCAATGGTTTCGGTCATCGAAAAGCGGATGTTGATAGGGCATTTCCACGCGTTGCGTAGGAACTCGAACATCTGCATGGACAGGAACCCACCGGTCAGGTTGATGCATTCCATACGATACGTGCTAAGGTCCACGCCCTGCTCCAGTAGGTAGCTGGTGAAAAATAGGATATGGTGCCCAAGACCACCTAATATGCGAATGCGGCTGTCGTATCCCTTGAAATGATAGGTCGTATCCAGAACCCGACGGGCATCCTGGATCAAAGTGTCGTCCGTGACGCCGCTGACGAAACTCATGCCGATGCTCGGCATCGGCACTGCGACTCCATGATAAAAATTAGGGAAAGACAGGCTGAGCGGTTTGGGTCGTCCCGACTTCAAAAACGAGCGGAACATGTGGGAGAAATAGTCATTGATGAAACGCACTTCCTCGAATGACTTATAAACGTCCATTGGTTGGCCCGTTGTGCCCGATGTATGGCAGGTCGAGCGCAATTGAACGTCGTCGGCTATGAACTCTTCGAAATTTTCGGAAATCACTGTTCGGGATATAATTGGCCATGCCGACAGGTCGGGCGCAGCGTCGACTTCGTTCGATGGAAGCGCTGCATAGGCTGGATTTTTGCCGTAAAATTTCGTGTGCTTGTAGGCGTGGCCCAAGGTCCATTTCAGCAGGAATTTTTGAAGGGCAAAAAGAATCAGACGATTAGCGTCGTGAAACCCTTCGGATGCGCGAAACAGATCCATTAGGGCCGCAGGATCGATTTCCGCGACCGCGTTCAATCGTCCGGTCAGTTCTTCGGCGAAGGTGCGAAGGTCGGTGTGATCACGAGGTTCGATTTCGAGAGAATTGAGCATACCCCACCCATCAAGCGCGATGCCCCCGGCTTCGCACCTTGCCAAACTTTGCTTGTATGACCTGAAGTTAAATTTGACGTCGGGCCGGCCTGTTAGTAGGGCCGGCGGACCCCCACCACGGCGGCTTCCCCGGCCGCTTCGTGGGCCGCTTCCATCGCGGCTTCCGCCGCAGCTTCCTGATGGGCTTCGCTCGCGGACTCGCTATTTGCTTCGCCGGCAACTTCCGAATTGGCTTCGGATTGAGCTTCGCTGGCGATTTCCGACGTCAGTTCGAGCGCGAATTTTTTCTGTTCCGCCTCGGGGATCTTAAGCCCGAGATCGGCAATGTACTTTTCTACACCTTCTGCGATGTCCCTCATGACATCCTCCCGTTTGCTGATGGAAAAATAACAACATGTTGAGTTATGCAACCCTACATACTGTCTCGCAGAGTATGCAACGGTTTCGCTGTTAATGCAACCTATCATTTATATAATATTGCTACACGACCAACGCGCGCCGCTCGAATCTTATCGCATAGGCATTCAATGAGCAGCAGACGTCTCTGCCGTGGGGTGGTTTTGCCCTCCGCCTTTGCGCCTTTGGGCAAAGCAGGAGGCGGCAACAAAGGGCGCTGCAAAGTCTGCCGGGAGTGCAGGCTCCAGGGCGGGCCATGGAGAGGGTTCCGTCACTTTCAACGCCGGATCCTCCACCCAAAAGATCAGCGTCTTCAGGCTGAAAGACCGCCTGGCGCGGCACTGTAAAGTTATCAGCGGATTGATGCAGCGATAGCTGGCCGGGACGGCTTCAGGCTGCGGCGACACACGCGATTTTGTTCCAGATTTGCATGGCGGCGTTACGCAGGTCTCGATGTTGAGCTTGCCATTGATGGCCACCACACATTCGTCGAGATGCCATTTGTCGCCCCAGGCAGCCGGCTGACCGTCGCTTGATCTCCGGGGCGAAATGCCGTCCGAATTTCTCCGCCCAGCTTCGAATGGTCTGATGCGTGACGATGATGCCGCGGGCCGCCAGCATGTCCTCAACCATGCGCAGGCTGAGCGGAAAGCGAAGAAGAGCCATACCGCGCGTGCGCAATGATCTCCGCGGGAAAGCGGTGGCGACGATAAAGCGGATCACGAGCAACTTCTGACATGGCCCATGTACGCACATCTTCATCAGCCGTCGGTTAACTTTACGGTGCCGCGCGGACAGATGCCGCGCAACCTTTTGCTTCAGTCTTCTGATTGTCAAAATGTCGCGCTTTGAGTTTGGGCTACGATCACAGCGACAGGGTTCCCGGTCGGTTGGCTCATTGCAACATATCGTCGATCTTCTCCGCCGTGCGAAACCTCTTCGTCCCATCCCAGACCAACCGCTCCGCAGCACAAATTCGAACCCATCGACGCCAGGCAATGGCCGCGGGGGAAG
>Ga0102590_1002701_pt1 | contig 20005 bp, 21 predicted proteins | sample AraplaMF_Col_mMF_FD_76859 | JGI IMG/M metagenome (GOLD analysis project Ga0102590, IMG submission 76859) | Arabidopsis root microbial communities from the University of North Carolina, USA - plate scrape MF_Col_mMF | ecosystem: Host-associated > Plants > Roots > Endosphere | place: USA...
CGATCACCCAGCAGCTCGCCAAGAACCTGTTCCTGAGCAACGAGCGCACCATCGAGCGCAAGGTCAACGAGGCCTTCCTCGCGGTCTGGCTGGAATGGCGCCTGACCAAGAACGAGATCCTCAAGCTCTATCTCGACCGCGCCTATATGGGCGGCGGCACCTTCGGCGTCGATGGCGCGGCGCATTTCTACTTCAACAAGTCCGCGCGCGACGTGACCTTGTCGGAAGCCGCGATGCTCGCCGGCCTGTTCAAGGCCCCGACCAAATACGCGCCCCACATCAACCTGCCCGCCGCCCGCGCCCGCGCCAACGTCGTGCTCGACAACCTCGTGGATGCCGGCTTCATGACCGAGGGCCAGGTGTTCGGCGCCCGCCGCAACCCGGCCTTCGCCGTCGACCGCCGCGACGAGGCTTCGCCGAACTACTATCTCGACTACGCCTTCGACGAGATGCGCAAGCTGGTCGACACCTTCCCGAAATCCTACACCGAGCGCGTCTTCGTGGTGCGCCTCGCGATCGACACCAACGTGCAGAAGGCGGCGGAAGACGCGATCGAGAACCAGCTGCGCCAGTTCGGCCGCGACTATCACGCGACGCAGGCGGCAACCGTCGTCTCCGATCTCGACGGGGGCATCCGCGCCATGGTCGGCGGCCGCGACTATGGCGCCAGCCAGTTCAACCGCGCCGTCGACGCCTACCGCCAGCCCGGCTCGTCGTTCAAGCCTTACGTCTACACCACCGCGCTGCTGAACGGCTTCACGCCGAACTCGATCGTGGTCGACGGCCCGGTCTGCATCGGCAATTGGTGTCCGCAGAATTATGGCCATTCCTATTCCGGCGCGGTGACGCTGACGCAGGCGATCACGCGCTCGATCAACGTGGTGCCGGTCAAGCTGTCGATCGCCATCGGCCAGAAGAACGAGCCCAAGGCGCCCAATCCGGCCAAGGTCGGCCGCGCCAAGATCGTTGAGGTCGCCCGCCGCTTCGGCCTCAAGGCGCCGCTGCCCGACACGCCGTCGATGCCGATCGGCTCCGACGAAGTCACCGTGCTCGAGCACGCCGTCGCCTACGCGACCTTCCCGAACCGCGGCAAGTCGGTGACGCCGCATTCGGTGCTGGAGGTTCGCACCGGCGCCGGCGATCTCGTCTGGCGCTGGGACCGCGACGGGCCGAAGCCGCGGCAGGCCATTCCGCCGAACATCGCCGCCGACATGGCGGGCATGATGAGCCACGTCGTCAGCGAAGGCACCGCGCGCCGCGCCGCGCTCGACGGCATTCCGACCGCGGGCAAGACCGGCACGACCAACGCGTATCGCGACGCCTGGTTCGTCGGCTACACCGGCAATTTCAGCTGCGCGGTCTGGTACGGCAACGACGACTACTCGCCGACCAACCGCATGACCGGCGGCTCGCTGCCGGCGCAGACCTGGCACGACATCATGCTCGCGGCGCATCAGGGCGTCGAGGTCCGGGAAATTCCCGGCGTCGGCATGGGCCAGAAGCTGCCGCCGGAACGCGTTGCCAACGCGCAGGCCAATGCGGCGCCAAAGGTGCTGGAGACCAAGCCCGGTCCGCCGCCGGTGCTGACCAAGCGCGGCGCCGACATCCTGGTGCGCGTCGAGAAGCTGCTCGATGACGCCGCCAGGACCGCGACCAAATCCACCGCCGACAACGGCAAACAGCCCAAGCCGGCTTCATCGACCAGCGCGCTCGCCTTCCCGCAGAACTATGCGGAAGAGAATGCGAACGCGTCCGCCCCGCGCAAGAACTGATCGAAACAAGTGCGGCTGATCCTGACCACATTGACGGCCCTCCTGCTCGCGACCGCGGTCGGCGTCGGCGCGACCTGGATGACGACGACGCGCGGCACCGAGATCGGCGCGCTGACCATCGGCCCCTGGACCGCGCGCCCGCGCACCGGTACCGCCGACGTCGATCCCTATTCGCGCGCCACCATCGTGCGCAACGGCGAGTTGCCGATCGGGACCGGCGACGGCGTCGCCTTCACCGCGACCGCGGATGACAAGAAGAAGGCGCTCGACGGCCGCTGCGACGTCGTCGTCTCCGGCGTGACGCCGCCGGCGCGGTTCTGGACGCTGACGCTGTACGACCGCAAGGGCCACCTCGTCGCCAACTCGCTGCAGCGCTACGGCTTCACCAGCCAGGAGATCGTGCGCCAGTCCGACGGCTCGTTCGAGATCCGCATCGCCTCGCGCTCGCGCGCCGGCAACTGGCTGCCGACCGGCGGTATCGAGCGCTACTCGCTGATGCTGCGCCTCTACGACACGCCGGTCGGGGTTGCGACCCGCACCCAGCGCGATGCACCGATGCCGACGATCTCGACGGTGGGCTGCTCATGATCCGGCTGCTGTTCACCATCGTCGCGGGCGTGGTGCTGGGCCTCGTGGTCCATCTCGTCAGCGTGCTGGCGCTGCCGCGGATCGCGACGCAGGACGCCTATTCGCGGTTGACGCCGATGACGAAGCTTAACGGCGTCACCCAGCTTCCCCTCGCCGATCCCAATACTTCGCCGATGCCGTTCATGGACCCGGCCTTTGCGCTGGCGATCTGCCGCTACGACCTGTCGAACGGGCCGATCAAGCTGATGGTGCCGGTGAGCCAGTCCTACACCTCGGTGTCGTTCTACACCCGCAACGAGATCGCCTATTACGCCATCAACGATCGCTCCGCCGGCCGCAAGGTGATCGAGCTCGACCTGATGACGGAAGCGCAGCACAGCGAGCTGCCCGAGGACGAAGAGGTCACCGCCGCCGACCGCCTGATCATCGATTCCCCGACCGCCACCGGCCTGATCGTGATGAAAGCGCTCGCCGCCGAGCCCGGCCTGATGCCGCAGGCACAGGCCTCGCTTCAGGCTGCGACCTGCGCGCCGCAGACCGAAGTGCCGGCCAAGGCCGAAGCGCCGCGCGGACGGCGCTGACGCGCGGGCGTTTTCGCCTGCTCAAGACAAGACCGCGAAAACAACCCCATGCACAGTAGCGGGGGCGTTGAGATCATTCGCGTTTTCTTGAGATCGCGCCAGGCCGGCATTTGCCGGACCAAGGCCGCCCTGCCCGACGCGTCGTTCGGCTTTGACACGTCGGGCAAAACACTGGCAGAATGGCATCATCGAAAGTTCGTACCACCCGCGCGGAGCAATCCGCCGCGGGTTTTTTGATGGCTGACCAGCAGTTGCCCTGATCACGGGATTGCCATCGTTCCGCAGCACGCAATGGCCGCAGACGGCCGGTGACAACAATTGCAGCGGGGAAGAATATCCAGGAGCGCTGCGACCATCCGCGCCGCCCTTTGCCAATACTGAATCTGGATCACCCCTTGGGCTCGGCCCAGCCCCGAACACTGACATCCGCCAGCGCCTGAAAGACCGCCGGCGTTCGCTCCAGGCGGGCGATGGTTCGCGCGCCTTCGACGGCGGCGACCAACGCGGCTGCGCTCGAGGATGCGCGCGCGGATGCGAAACCGCAGCCTCTGAAATGCTCCGCAACGATCTCGGTCGAATCGACAAATCCGCGCGCGACCCGCTTGGTCAGCTCGGCGTCGAGCGCGGGCAGCTCATTCGCCAGATTTTGCATCAAGCATCCATACTGGAAATCGGAGGCGACCATTTCGGCCGCGAATGCTGCAAAGATCTGACGAACGAAATTGAGCGCATCACCCGCCGTGTTCGCCGAGATCGTCCGCAACAGGGAGATTCTGCTCGCGACGTAGTGGTCGATGGCTTCTTCGGCGAGCTGCGCCTTGCCGCGCGGAAAGTGAAAATAGAACGATCCTTTCGGGGCACCGCTCTCTTCGATGATCTCAGTCAATCCGGTCGCCGTGTAGCCTTGGATGCGAAACAGTCGTTCGGCAGCGGCAATCGCGCGGGCGCGGGCGTCGGTCTTACGGGGCATCCAGCAAACCTAGCACGGTTCGCTTGACAGTTCTATGGCGACCGCCATAGTATGGTGATCACCATAGAACGTCAGTCCCGTCAGACCCAACTGATCTCTAAAGTTGCTCAAGGCAAATATATCTCGCCCAGATTGTTGCAGGAAAACTCAAATGAATTCGAGCGATTGCGATTTCGTCAAATGTTCTGACGAAAGGGGCAAATGAGATGGCCCTCAGAACCTGCTCGATGGTGCTTTCAGGAGCCGTCATGTTCAGTGCGATGTTCACCCCAATTGCCCGCGGGGAGACGACAGCCGATGCCGTCTGGCACAATAAAATCCCGGCCGCTCTGAGCGAGCCTGCCGCCGATATCGACAAGAATCCGAACCTCTTGCACAAGTATGCTGACAATGCCGGGACGAAGATCCACTACGTCACCATGGGCTCCGACACGAAGCCGCTCATGGTGTTCGTGCATGGATTTCCGGACTTCTGGTACTCTTGGCGAAACCAGCTCCAGGTCTTTTCGGCAGATTATCAGGTGGTCGCTCTCGATCTGCGCGGATACGATCTGAGCGATCGGCCTGATGGTGTCGAGAACTACAAGACGCCGGTTCTCCTCCGTGACATCCGCGCCGTGATCGACACAGAGAGAAAGGGCCGGAAGGTCATCCTGATCGGGCACGACTGGGGCGCCGCTCTGTCCTGGCTATTCACCGGACAAAATCCGGATCTGATCGAAAGACTTGTCGTCCTCAGCGTTCCTCACCCCGGCGCCATCACGAAGGAACTGCTGCCCTGGAACCATCCCGTCGCGCAGTCCAGCGCCAGCGCATACGCAACAAAATTCTTCGCGCGCGGCAAAGGCGACAATTTGACTGCGGAAGATCTGGCCTACTGGGTCGTCAAACCCGAGGTCAAACGCCGTTACATCGAGGCCTTCGCGAAATCGTCGATCCCGGCCATGATGAATTACTACAAGGCCAACTACACTCTCTCCCAGTTCGCGCTCAACCTCTTCGATCCCACGATGAAGACGATCTACGGCGCCACGATCAACTGCCCCGTCCTGCATCTGCACGGAATCGAGGAGAGCCATGCTTTGCTCAGCACGCTCGATCTGGAAAAATCCTGGATGAGAAGTCCGCGCGATCTCACGATCAAGATCGTTCCTGGCGTTGGCCACTTCATTCAGCATGAAGTGCCCGACTATCTCAACCAGACGATGTCCTCCTGGTTGAAGGATTCAGGAAACTGAGTCCTGCGACGATGGACGATCAATGGCCGCTGATGGCCCTTGCCTGCAATCGGTGCGGTACAGGAGTAAGTGCGCAGATAGCGCTTACCGGAAACCATCCTCCGTGAGGCGGTTGCCCTTCAACCGGCCTTGCAGCTTTCATCTTCACTCAAGAGATGTTTCGGGCAATCACGACGCGACTGCGTGGTTTGGAATGGTAGCCGGGCAACACTGGCAGGCGGTCGACCAAGTGCGTCCTTGCGTAGGTTTGACTCGGTCTCTCGCTATGGTAGTCCTGCCATGGGGAACAGAGTGAAATGACGGGGTTCGCTTTCAAGCGACGGATCGGCTGGGGCGCTGCATTCATTGCGGCCTACGCCCTCGTGTTCAACGTCATCCTGTCCAGCATCCTGATTGCAAGTGTCTCCCCTCTCGCCGCGGCGGCGGCACATGAGCTCTGCATCAGCAGCGACAACGGGGATTCTGCGCGAACCGACGCGGACAAGAACCGCGGAAAGACCGCCGCACATTGCCCGTTGTGTGTGGGGCACCACGTCGCCGGCGGTCTGCCCCCCGTCGAGCCGGCATTCACCGATCGCGTTCCGATCCCGGCGAGCGCGGTCTATTCGTTCCGGCAGCGGATCGTCGCCTATGCGCGATCCTACGATCACCAGTCCCGCGGACCACCTGCCCTGACCTGATGCTGCGCTGACCGGCGCAGACATTCGCGCGAAAGCTCCTCGTGCAGTTCCCGCCCTGGGACACGCATGCGGAGCCTGAGCTGCTTTTGCTTCACCCATTCCGCATCACCGGCAGGGGCCGCCCTCGCACGCCCCGCCTCCGTCATGCGCCAGTGCACTCTGGCCCTATGAAGAAAAACACATGTCAAATACATCCATCAGCCTGCGCCGGTCGATACGGATCGCGACGACGGTGCTCGTCCCGCCCGCCCTGCTCGCCACCGTCGCCCTGCTTCCACCCTTCGCCACATCAGCATTCGCGCAAACGCAGCAGAAACTTTCGCCCGTGACCGTAGATGCCCCGCAACAGCGCAAACGGAAGCCACGCGGCATTGTCACCGCCGCGCCGGTTGCCGCAACGCCGCAGCGAGTCAGTGCCGCAGCAGATCAACGTCGGAATTCAGTGCCAGCGTCCGCCGAACTGCCGCCAAACGCCGGCTTCGACCGCGGCCTGTCGTCAAGCGACTCCGCCTCGCTCGTCACCGACCTGCCCGGCGGCGCCACATGGGGCGCCGGCGGCGTGTCCAGCCTGCCGGCGATCAACGGATTTGGCGCAGACAGGCTGCAGGTCGCGATCAACTCGATGTTGATCAGCCCAGCCTGTCCAAACGAAATGAACCCGCCTCTGTCGTTCGTCAATCCGGCGATGATCGCGAAGATGCGGGCCTATCTCGGTGTCGGCCCGGTGTCGGTCGGCGGCGACTACATCGGCAGCCGCATCGACGTGACCACGGCCCCGCCGGCATTCGTGCCGGAGCAGGCCGGCTGGGTGACCAGCACGCAGCTGTCGAGCTTCTTCCGCAGCAACGGCAATGCGTACGGGGTCGATGCCACCGCGACGGTCGCCAACCGCGACACCAGCGTCACCTACACCGGTGGTTGGGTCCGTGCGAGCGATTACAAGGCGGGCGACGGATCGACGATCAAGTCGACGCTCTACGAGACCCAGAACCATTCGATCAGCGTCTCGAAACAGACGTTCGGCAATCTCTTCACGTTCCAGATCGGCGGGCAGTTCATTCCGTACCAGGGCTACGTCAACCAGTACATGGACATGGTCTACAACCGCGGCCTTTACGCCAACGGCCGCTACGAAGGCGCGTTCGACTGGGGCAAGCTTGAAGCCAGCGCCTTCGTGCACCAGATCCGGCACACCATGGGGTTCATCGCGCCCGACAAGGTCAGCGACATGCCGATGGACACCAAAGGTCTCGACGGCGGCTACGCGGTGAAGGCGACGTTGGCTCTCTCCGGTCACGACCTGCTGCGAATCGGCAATGAGCTGGCGGTCAACCGGCTGGACGATTGGTGGAGCCCGGTGGCGGGATCGATGATGATGAGCCCGAACACCTTCATCAACATCAACGGCGGCACGCGGGACCGCGTCGGGACCTTCGTCGAGTGGGAGCGCCATTGGGACCGGCAATGGACGTCGATCGTCGGCCTGCGCAACGACGTCGTCTGGACGAACACCGGCAACGTGCGGGGCTACAACGACATGGACTACGGCGCCGACGTGGCCGCGTTCAACGCCGTCAATCACGCGCGCACCGACGTTCATGTCGACGGCTCCGCCCTCCTCCGCTATGAGCCGAACGATGTCAGCCAGTATGAGTTCGGCTTTGCCCGCAAGACGCGCTCGCCCAATCTCTACGAGCGCTACGCCTGGTCCACCAATGCCATGGCGATGCAGATGATCGGCTGGTTCGGCGATGGCAACGGCTATGTCGGCAATCTCGACCTCAAGCCCGAGAAGGCCCACACCGTCAGCTTCACCGCCGGATGGCACGATCCCGCGCAACGGATCTGGGACGTGAAGGTGACGCCCTATGCGAGCTACGTGCAGGACTATATCGACGTCGACCGCTGCGCGACCGCAAGCTGCCTCGCCAGCAATCCGGCCAACCTGACCACCAGCACCGGCTTCGTCTACCTGCAGTTCGCCAATCACGACGCGACGCTCTACGGCGTCAACATCGAGGGCCGGCTGAGGGTGTGGGACAATGCGGTTTACGGTCAGGGCCAGCTGCGCGGCCTGATCGGCTATGTCCGCGGCCAGCGCACCGACGGCGTGGACCTCTACCACATGATGCCTGTCAACGCGAAGCTCGCACTCGACCATCGCCTCGGTGGCTGGACCAACAGCGTCGAGCTGCAGCTCGTCGGCTCGAAGGACCAGGTCAACCAGACCCGCAACGAGCTGACGACGCCATCATATGCATTGGTCAATCTGCGCACGGGCTACCAGTGGCAGCACGTGCGCCTCGATCTCGGCATCGACAATCTATTCAACCAGAACTATGACCTGCCGCTCGGCGGCGCCGATCTGGTCGACTACAAGGTCGTCTCGATGATGGGGTCGTCGGCGGCGTATGGCTACAACGTGAAGGGACCGGGCCGCTCGTTCAATGCACGGCTGGGCATCAGCTTTTGACGATGCGAGACGTCACGCGGCGACGTCTTCGCGTTTGCCGCGTGGCGCTCGCTCGCCTCACCGCAGACGGCGATTGCCGGTGACCGAGGCCGTGCTCGGCTCCGCCGGCGGCGCCACCGTGACGACGACGGTGGCAGGCGCGCCGTCGCGTTGCACCGTGAGCTTGACGTCCTGGCCGATGCGGGCAAGGCCGATCTTGTTACGGAGCTGCGCGGAGGTGCGGATGGGCCGGTCGTCGGCCATGACGACGATGTCGCCCTTGCGCAGGCCCGCTTTCTCCGCAGCCGAGTCGGGCGCAACCTCGGCGATGACAGCGCCCTCGTTGCGTCCCTTTTTCTGGGCCGGCGTGATGTCCTGCAGGGAGACGCCGATGCGGCCGCGCTCGACATGACCGGTTGCGATGATCTGCTCCATGACCCGCCGCGCCATGTTCACAGGAATCGCGAAGCCGATGCCGACATTGCCGCCGGCGGGGGAGATGATCGCCGAATTGATGCCGATCAGTTCGCCGCGCAGGCTGACCAGCGCACCGCCGGAATTGCCGGGATTGATCGCGGCGTCGGTCTGGATGAAATCCTCATAGCCCTGCTTGCCGAGGCCGGTGCGGCCGAGCGCGCTGACGAGGCCCGACGTGACGGTCTGGCCGAGCCCGAACGGATTGCCTATCGCCAGCACGAAATCGCCGACCTCCAGAGCATCGCTGTCGCCGAGCGACAATGCCTTGAGACCCTCGGGGTTGCGGATCTGAAGCACCGCAAGGTCGGTCGGCGGATCGCGGCCGACCACCCTGGCAGAGAATTGCCGGCCGTCCTTGGTGGTGATCTGCACCGCGGGCGTGCCTTCGACGACGTGATTGTTGGTCAGGATGTAGCCCCGCACGGCGTCCACGATGACACCGGAGCCGGTGGCGTTGACCTCCTTCTCGATCTGCCGGGGCACGTCGAAGAACTCGCGGAAGATCGGATCACGGTAAAGCGGATTGTCCTCGCGGACGCGCCCGTGCACGGAAATGTTCACGACCGCCGGCGTCACCTGGCGCACCAGCGGTGCCAGCGTGGGGATTGTTCCGCCGAGCTTGAGATCCGCAACCTGCGCACCGGCCTGCGAGGCGGTGAACGCCAGCATCAGGATCGTCAGCAGAAGCAGACGCAGGGCGCGGATCGTCATTGCACCTCTCCGTGTGCAGCGCCGGAGGTGCGCGGGGGCGCCTCTCCGAGCCAGGCACTCTGCAAGGCGAAGAAGGGAGTGGCGAACGCGGCCGAGGCATATCCCAGCAGCACGAGCGTCATCACGGCGGGGGTGAACATCACGCCGCTCTCCCTTGCACGGCGGCCCAGGGCCGCCGCAACCGCATCGGAACGCCGCCGCCTCGCGGCGGGTCATCGTTGTCATTGTCGCCATCGAGTTCGCGTAGTGCTGCAAGAATGTCGGCGAGCCGGATGGTGTGACTCATGCCGGGAACTTCGCGCAGCGCCGGACAGGATTCGACCGCATACATGTCGGACGCCCAGGACGACAGGATGATGCGCTTCTCCGGCGTCGAGAGTTCGCTGTCGGTCAGGACGCTCGCCGGGGACTCATAGCACGCGGCGGGGTGAAAGACCGGTTGAAGATTGCGAGCATTTGCATTGATGTTCGTCATCGTCGTGCCTCCCTTATCTCTCCTTTCCAAGGGACAGGTGTCGAAGCAGGCGGCGGCGCAAGCGCCGCCGCGCTGCGTTGCGGATTACTGGGTGCTGATCGCGATACGTCTGGTTCCTTCTCGCGGCTTGTCCGATTTCGGCAGCGAGACGGTCAGGACGCCGTTCTTGAACGACGCCTCTATTCTGTCCTCCAGCACGTCTTCGACCGGAATCTGACGCTCGAAGGAACCGTAGTAGCGCTCGCTGAAGTATCGGCCCTCGCCATTGCGCTCGGCCTTCTTCTCGCCGCGGATGGTCAGAACGCCATTGGCGATCTCCACCTGAACGTCCTTTTCGGTCATCCCCGGCAGGTCGGCCAGGACGGTCAAGGCCTTGTCGGTTTCGCTGAGCTCGACCTTCGGCCAGGCGAAGCGACCTTCCTGCGCCGGCACCAGACCCGGACTGCCGAAGCCGCGAAACACATCATCGAACAGACGGTTCATTTCACGGTGCAGGGTCAGGAATGGATCGAAGCTGTCGCGCGCAGGCGCAAGCTGCTGGGGTTTGGACCACGGAATCAGATCACGAATAGCCATTGTTCCACCTCTTCGTTCATGGGAAACGAGCACCGACGCGCGTTGCTTCGAAGCGTCCGATGTTACCGGGGGGATGGTTGTCGCCGGTCGCAAGACGGAGCGCTGAAGAGGCGAGATCGGCCACATGATCAAAGCCGATGGTGGAGCGCCACGGCGGCGCAAAGTCGAATGTCCTCATAGCCAAGTCCTCCTGAGAGCAAGATGGATACGAAGGAGCGCTAGACGGCGAACAACCGGTCCGGCGCCCGTGCCGGACCCGATCTGGCATCCGGCACACCGCTGTTGCGGCGCAAGACGACTTAGAAAACGGAAAAACGACTTCAAGAGGGGGATGGAAATTTTTTCGGCCAGCGCGCCACGTTGACGTTCCGGCGGTCCGCCTGCGTCGGCTCACGCCGCCGCAGCGAAAGCAAGTTCGCCAAGACGCGCCTCGGCCTCCCGGCGCAGGCTCGACAGGCGGTTGCGATCCTGCTCCGGGAGATCGGCCGCGCCGAGCAGCCGATCGCAATGCGCGACGACGCGCTGCTCGCTCTCGAACACGAAAGCGAGTACTTCGCCCGCGAGGGCCCCGCGTGAGACGTGTTGATGGCGCATGGCATTCGTGTGCCACGACCTCGCGCGCGGCCCTTGTCCACGCGCGAGGTCCCGGCGACTCCTGTTGTGAACGTCGAGCCCGGCGTGGCGCCGGGCTCGTGTGCTTTCGTCAGAAGTCCATGGCGGGTGCCGGTGCGGCCTCGGCCTTCTTCGGCTTGTCCGCCACCAGCGCTTCCGTGGTGATCAGCAGCGCGGCGACCGAGGCCGCATCCTGCAAGGCGGTGCGAACCACCTTGGCGGGATCGATCACGCCGGCCTTGACCATGTCCTGGTACTCGCCGGTCGCGGCATTGAAGCCCCAATTGTAGTCCTCGTGCTCGAGCAGCTTGCCGACCACAACCGAGCCGTCCTCGCCGGCATTCTGCACGATCTGGCGCGCCGGCACCTGGATGGCCCGGCGCACGATGTCGACGCCGGCCTTCTGATCGGCATTGCCGGTCTTGACGCCGTCGAGGGCTTTCAGGGAGCGCAGCAGGGCCACGCCTCCGCCCGGCAGGATGCCCTCCTCGACCGCAGCGCGGGTCGCATGCAGTGCGTCGTCGACGCGGTCCTTGCGCTCCTTGACCTCGACCTCGGTAGCGCCGCCGACGCGGACCACCGCGACACCGCCGGCGAGCTTGGCCAAGCGCTCCTGCAGCTTCTCGCGATCGTAGTCCGAGGTGGTCTCCTCGATCTGCGCCCTGATCTGCTGGCTACGCGCCTCGATGTCCTTCTTCGCACCGGCGCCATCGACGATGGTGGTGTTCTCCTTGTCGATCACGACCTTCCTGGCGCGGCCGAGCATCTTGACGGTGACGTTCTCGAGCTTGATGCCGAGATCCTCGGAGATCACAGTGCCGCCGGTGAGGATCGCGATGTCTTCCAGCATCGCCTTGCGGCGATCACCGAAGCCGGGCGCCTTGACCGCGGCGACCTTCAATCCGCCGCGCAACCGGTTGACGACCAGCGTCGCCAGCGCCTCACCCTCGACCTCTTCGGCGATGATCAGGAGCGGCTTGCCGGACTGCACCACCTGCTCGAGCAAAGGCAGCACGGTCTGCAGACCCGAGAGCTTCTTCTCGTGGATCAGCACGAAGGGATCCTCGAGCTCGACCCGCATCTTCTCCGCATTGGTGACGAAGTAAGGCGAGACGTAGCCGCGGTCGAACTGCATACCCTCGACCACGTCGAGCTCGGTGTGCAGGCTCTTCGCCTCCTCGACGGTGATCACCCCCTCGTTGCCGACCTTCTGCATGGCCTCGGCGAGGAAGCGGCCGATCTCGCTATCGCCATTGGCGGAGATGGTGCCGACCTGGGCGATCTCGGCGTTGGAGGTGACCTTCCTGGCGTGGCTCTTGAGATCGCCAACGACCGCCTCGACGGCGAGATCGATGCCGCGCTTGAGGTCCATCGGGTTCATGCCGGCCGCGACCGCCTTGGCACCCTCCTTGACGATGGCCTGCGCGAGCACGGTCGCCGTCGTGGTGCCGTCGCCGGCGAGATCATTGGTCTTGGACGCGACCTCGCGCACCATTTGCGCGCCCATGTTCTCGAACTTGTCCTCCAGCTCGATCTCTTTGGCGACGGTGACGCCGTCCTTGGTGATGCGCGGCGCGCCGAAGCTCTTCTCGATGACGACGTTGCGCCCCTTGGGACCGAGCGTGACCTTCACCGCGTTCGCCAGCGTGTCGACACCCCGCAGCATGCGCTCGCGGGCTTCGGTCGCAAATTTCACGTCCTTGGCAGCCATGTTGAAATCTCCTTTCCGTTCGATGACTGTCAGCCTTACGCGGCCTTCTTCAACGTGCCGGCCGTCTCGACTACGCCGAGAAGATCGCTCTCCTTCATGATCAGCAGTTCCTCGCCGTCGATCTTGACCTCGGTGCCCGACCATTTGCCGAACAGGACCCGGTCGCCGGCCTTGACGTCGAGCGGCACGAGCTGGCCCTGCTCGTTGCGCGCGCCGGGACCCGCGGCGATGATCTCACCCTGCTGCGGTTTCTCCTTGGCGGTATCGGGAATGATGATGCCGCCGGCAGTCTTGGCCTCGGCATCGATACGGCGCACGAGCACACGGTCGTGCAATGGACGAAAGTGCATGCACATCCTCCTAACAGGTTCAGCGAAGTCCAAATCCCGGGGCCGGAACCGGCCCCCGGGCGGAAAACGACCTAGGAGCGGAATTTTTTCGGTTCAAGAGGGCCACCAAAAAAAATGCGGCGCCTCACTTTCGCGAATTCGGGGACGCCCCGTCCCCGAAGACGCAAGTCGATTACCGCAATGACGAGGTCCGCGCCCACAGCAGTGCCAACGGCCCCACCGCGATTCCAACCGCAAGCACGATGAACACCAGCAGCCAGCCGCGCGCGCTCTGCGGACCACCGGCCGCATCGAGCGCGGCGCCGGTGCCCCAGGCGCCGAGAGCCGACAGGCCGAAGCCGACCGTCGAGTGCAGGGCCAGGGTCGCGCCGCGATGTTCGGAGATAGCTGCGGCGGACATGCCGGCGGTCAACGCGCCGGAATCGGCCGGTACGGTCAGGCCGTAGACGAGCAGCAGCAGCGCAAGCACCCAGGCGGGCGCCGTGGCGTTGAGGCCGATGACCAGCGCGACGCAGGCTGATGCGATCATCACAATCGTGATCGCCCGATGGCGGCCGAATTTCAGCGCGGCCTCGTTGCCGAGGATGCTGGCGGGCATCGAGATCACCGCAAAGCAGAAGCTCAGCACGACGGGACTCAACCACGACGGCGCACCCTGATGGGCGACGACGAAGGTCCAGAACCCGACCAGCCAGGTGCGGATGCCGTAGAGCTCGAAGCAGTGCGCGCCGTAGCCGAGGATGTAGCCGAGCGCCTCGCGGTTGGCGAAGACGGGGGCGAAGTTGAGCAGGCGTCCGGCCTTCGGCGCCGGCCGCTGCCCCTGCATCAGGAGGCACGCGACGACCATCGCGATCGGTCCGAAGCCGGTGACGAGGAAGGCGGTCCGCCATCCCCAATGGTCGGCAATGAGCTGCGCCGCCAGGAACGAGAGGCCGACACCGACCGAGAAGCTCGACGTGTACAGCGTCACGGCACGCGAGGTGTCGCCGGGAGGAAGCCGGTCCGTCAGCGCTTTGAGGCCCGGCATGTAGGCGCCGGCAAAGCCGAGGCCCGCGAGCGACCAGATCGCGGTTGCCGACCAGAATCCTTGCGCGAAGATGCCGAACGCCGCGGTCGCAAGGCCGCTGACGATCGAGCCCCAGAGCAGGACGAGCCGCGCGTCGATCCGGTCGGTCAACGTCGTCAGCACGGGCACCGCGAGCATGTAGCCGAACGCATAGCCGCTCGCCATCAAGCCGCCTTCGGCGGCGGAGAGGCCCCACGCCGGCATCAGATGCTGTGCGAGGTTCGCCGACAGCGTCACATGCGGCAGCAGATTGCCGACCTGGCCGAGACACATCACCGCAATCAGGGAACGGCCACCGAGCTTACGAATTTTGTCCTCCCGCCTGAATCGGCGTTGATGTTGCCTGCCCCGTGCGAAGCAGCAAGAGTGCAAGGAAGGCCGAGACCGAAACGAGCGCGCTGATCCACAGCGCATTGCTGCCGATGTGCTCCACCATCAGCCCCAGTGCGACCGGCGCGGCGGCGCCCGTGATCCTCGACGGCAGCGAGATCATGCCGACGCGCCTGCCGAATCCCGCCGGCCCGAACAGCACCAGGGGAAGCGTGCCGCGGGCAATGGTGATGATGCCGTTGCCCGCGCCATACAGCACGGTGAAGGTCGACGCGAGCAAGGGTCCGCCCAGAACCAGCGCAACGACACCGATCGGATTCATGAGCATGGCCAGCCTCGCCGAGAGCAGCGGATGAAACCGGCCGAGCCACCCTGCCTCCAGAAGGCGCGCGCCGACCTGCGCCGGCCCGACCAACGCGCCCGCGAGCAAGGCCTGCGCCGGCGTCGCGCCGAAGGCAACCAGCATGGTCGGCAGAATGGCCGAGATGCCCGAGCTGACGAAGCTTGCCGCCGCGAACATGTAAGCCAGCAGCACCATCGCGAAGGTCTCGCTCTGGGCGCCGGGTTGTGGGCTCGCCCGCGCATCCGGTTGAGGCATCTGATCCAATGGGACCGCGCGCGGCAGCGACAGATTGAGCGGCAACGCCAGGACGATGTGGATCACCGCCCAGACCTGGCAGGCGACGCGCCAGCCGTATTCGGAATCCAGCCAGGTCGTGAGCGGCCATCCGAGCGTGCTGGCGAAGCCGGCGATCAGCGTGATGCCGGTGATGGCCCGTCGCGCATGAGTGCCGTAGATGCGCGCCAGCGTCGCGAAGGCCGCCTCGTAGAGGCCCATGCCCATGCCGATCCCGAGCAACACCCAGGCTGCGATCAGCACCGCCGCGCCATGAGCCATCGACAGCAGGAGCAAGCCTGCCGCGAACACCAGGTTCGAGATCGCAAGCTGGCTCCGCCCTCCGAACATATCGATGGCATGGCCGACGCGCGGGCCGAGCAGGCCGGAGATGACGAGCGCGCCCGACAGCGCAGCGAAAATCCAGGTCGGCGAAAGACCGAGATCGCGCGCGATCGGCGCCGCCAGGATGGCCGGGAGATAGTAGCTCGACGCCCACGCGATGGTCTGCGCGGTGCCGAGCGCGAACACGATGGCGAACGGACCTCGGGCCCGGCCCGCGGGGACTGGGCTCATGAACAGCCGCACCCCGACGCGCCGGCCTTCTTTGCCGTTTCATCGGCGGCGCAGCAGGCCGACGCCTCTTCCTTGGCCGGACCGCCGCAACATCCTGACGCCGCCTCGGCGGACTCGACGCCGCCGCGCGTGCAGACGCCGGTCTCCGGCAGCACGAGCTCGACCCTCGCAGCGGCCTCCCTGTCGCCGGCGAGCTCGGCCGCGATCGAGCGAACCTGCTCATAGCCGGTCATCATGAGGAAGGTCGGCGCGCGGCCATACGACTTCATGCCGGCGAGGTAGAATCCGGGCTCGTCATGCGCGAGCTCGCGCGCGCCGTGCGGGCGGACCGTGCCGCAGCTGTGCTCGTTGGGATCGATGAGAGGCGCGAGGGCAACCGGTGCCTCGATGGCGGGATCGAGCCGCAGCCGCAGCTCGGACAGGAACGACAGATCGGGACGAAAGCCGGTCGACACGATCAGCTCGTCCGCGACCACGCTCCGCGCGCCGCAGCAGCCGCCGGACGCGATCCTGAGGCGACCTTCGGACTCCGAAAGATGCGTGACGCCGAATTCGGTCTCGACCTTGATCCTGCCGGCGGCAACAAGCGCGGCGAAGGTGCTGCCGAGCTCGCCGCGCGCGGCAAGCTTGTCGTTACGGCCGCCGCCAAAGGCTTTGGCGGGATCGGCGCCGCGCAGCAGCCAGATGGCTTGCGTCCCCGGCGCTTCGTCCGCGAGGTGCACGAGATCGATCAGCGTGCCCACCGCGGAGTGACCGGCGCCGAGCACGGCAACGGTCTTGCCGGCATATCTGGCGCGAGCGGCGCCCCGGACATCCGGCATGCCGTAGGCGATGCGGCTGGCGCATTCGGGCTCGCCGATCGCCGGCAAGCCGTTGCGGCCGGCGGGATTGGGCGAGAACCATGTGCCTGACGTATCGATCACGGCATCGGCGCGCAGCACTTCGGGGCCCTTGCCGTTCTGATAGCGGATCTCGAACGGCGCCTGCTCCCTGCCCTTCGTCTTCGCCTTGTCGAAGCCGACGCGGCTGATGGCCGAGACGCGGCTGGAGGTGCGGATCACATCACGCAGCGGCGTCCTTGTCGCAAGCGGCGTCAGATATCGATCGAGCAGCTCCCCGCCGGTCGGATAGGACTGCGGGTCCGGTGAATTCCATCCGGTCGGTGCGAGCAGGCGCGCCGCGGCCTTGTCGACGTTGTATTCCCACGGCGAGAACAGCTGGACCTGTTGCCACTGGCGAACCGCATGCCCCGCTTCGGGTCCGGCCTCCAGCACGATCGGCGACAGGCCGCGTTCGAGCACATGGGCTGCCGCGGCGAGTCCAACCGGCCCTGCCCCGATGATGGCAACTGTCTTTGCGTCGCTCATGTCACTACTCCCATCATTCTAGAATCATCGAATAAATCGGCGACGAAAACTCACGCCGCCGTCTGCGCATCCTTGCATCCGACGTCGTCCGCACAGCACTCCGCCGCCAGGAAATCCACCAGCCCCCGCATCGCATCGAAGTTGGCGTGGCAGACAAGCGTCGTGGATTCGCGGACCTGGCTGACGAGCCCGACCGCGACCAGAGACTTGATGTGATGCGACAGCGTCGATGCCGGAATCTTCAGCTTGTCCTGCAGGCGGCCGACGGGCATGCCCGCGTGCCCCGCCCGAACCAGGGCGCGATAGATCTGCAGCCGGGTTTGATTGCCCAGGGCTTCCAGACGTGCGGCTGCGTCAGCGATCTTCATGCTCCTAATATGAGGCGCCGCCTCGGCTCTGTCAACTGTATTTCTAGAATATTCGAAATATTGATTCCCTGCGCCAGGCAGACCCGAGAAATTCCGGATTGACGACGGCGCAACATTTCCATAAGTCTGGATATATGGAAACCGAAGAAGCCGTTCTCGCCCTCGCCGCCTTGTCTCAATCGACCCGGCTGGAGGCGTTCCGGACGCTGGTCCGGCACGAGCCCGACGGCCTTGCGGCCGGCGAGCTCGCGCGCCTGCTGGAGGTGCCGCAGAACACGCTCTCGGCGCATCTGTCGATCCTAACGCGCGCGCGTCTGGTGACCTCCGAGCGGCACAGCCGCTCGATCGTCTACCGCGCCAACCTCGCCGAATTCCGCGACGTCGCGCTGTTCCTGCTGCGGGATTGCTGCGGCGGGCGGCCCGAGGTGTGCGAGCCGGTGGTCGACAGCCTGCAAGCCTGCTGCGCTCCAAAACGAAAGGGACGAGTCCGTGCCTGACCAGATCTACAATGTCCTGTTCCTGTGCACCGGCAATTCGGCGCGCTCGATCCTCGCCGAGTCGATTCTGCGCAAGGACGGCGCCGGCCGCTTCCGGTCGTTCTCCGCCGGCAGCACGCCGAAAGGCGCGGTCCACCCGCTGGCACTGCGCACGCTGGACAGCATGGACTATCCCGCCGACGGAATGCGCTCGAAGAGCTGGCTGGAGTTCGCCGCGCCCGATGCACCGGTGATGGATTTCGTCTTCACCGTCTGCGACAACGCCGCCGGTGAGGCCTGCCCGATCTGGCCGGGACAGCCGATGACCGCGCACTGGGGCATCGAGGACCCCGCCGCCGCCGAAGGCACGGAGCTGCAGAAGCAGGCGGCGTTCGTCACGGCGTTCCGCTACCTGAAGAACCGGATCGATACCTTCGTGAGCCTGCCGCTGAGGAGCGTCGACAAGCTTTCGCTCGGCACCAAACTGCGCGAGATCGGCCGCTCCGAAGGCGCAACCCTTTCCAACGACGATGTGGCATAGCTGATGGGACTGTTCGAACGATACCTCACTCTCTGGGTCGCGCTTTGCATCGTGGCCGGCGTCGCGCTGGGACATGTCATGCCTGGCTTCTTTGCCGCGGTCGCAACCGCCGAAATTTCCAAGGTCAACCTGCCGGTCGCGACGTTGATCTGGCTCATGATCGTGCCGATGCTGCTGAAGATCGACTTCGGCTCGCTGGGCCAGGTCCGCGAGCATTGGCGCGGCGTCGGCGTCACGCTCTTCATCAATTGGGCCGTGAAGCCATTCTCAATGGCGCTGCTCGGCACGTTCTTCATCGGCCATGTGTTCGCGCCGATGCTACCGGCGGGCCAGATCCCGTCCTACATCGCGGGCCTGATCCTGCTGGCCGCCGCGCCCTGCACGGCGATGGTGTTCGTCTGGTCCAACCTGTGCGAGGGGGAACCCCACTATACGCTGAGCCAGGTCGCGCTCAACGACGTGATCATGGTCTTTCTGTTTGCACCGCTCGTCGGGCTGCTGCTCGGGGTCGCCTCCATCAGCGTTCCCTGGGGCACGCTGATGCTCTCGGTCCTGCTCTACATCGTGGTTCCCGTGGTCGTCGCGCAAGCGTGGCGAAGGGTGCTGCTGCAAAAGGGCGGCGATGCCTTCGACCGCAGCCTGCGGACGCTGCAGCCTCTTTCGCTCGCCGCGCTGCTGGCGACACTGGTGCTGCTGTTCGGCTTTCAGGGCGAGCAGATCGTCAAGCAGCCGGGCGTCATCGCGATCCTCGCCGTCCCGATCCTCGTCCAAGTCTATTTCAATGCGGGCCTGGCGTATTGGCTCAGCCGGCGGTTAGGCGTGGCCTGGTGCGTCGCCGCTCCGGCCGCCCTGATCGGCGCGAGCAACTTCTTCGAACTGGCTGTCGCCGCCGCGATCAGCCTGTTCGGACTGGACTCCGGCGCAGCGCTCGCGACCGTCGTCGGCGTTCTCGTCGAGGTGCCGGTGATGCTATCCGTCGTCCGCATCGTGAAGGCGACCAAAGGCTGGTATGAAGCCGGTGCCGGCAAGGCCAAAACGGCCGCCGAGGCCCGCCAGTGAGGCCCTTTCCCAATCGCGAGATATCCCGATGAGCGTCACGATCTATCACAACCCCGACTGCGGCACCTCGCGCAACACGCTCGCGATGATCCGGCAAAGCGGCGTCGAGCCCACCGTGATCGAATACCTCAAGACGCCGCCCTCGCGCGAGACGCTCGAGCAACTGATCGCGGCGATGGGCATTTCGGTGCGCGCATTGCTGCGCGAGAAGGGAACGCCCTACAAGGAGCTCGGCCTTGCCGATCCCAAATGGACGGACGACGAGCTGCTCGACTTCATGATGGCGCATCCCATCCTGATCAACCGGCCGATCGTGGTGACGGACAGAGGCACGCTATTGTGCCGCCCTTCCGAAGCCGTTATCGATCTGCTGGACGCACCCGTCGGCCGGTTCGTGAAGGAGGACGGCGAAG
>Ga0102590_1002702_pt1 | contig 20004 bp, 19 predicted proteins | sample AraplaMF_Col_mMF_FD_76859 | JGI IMG/M metagenome (GOLD analysis project Ga0102590, IMG submission 76859) | Arabidopsis root microbial communities from the University of North Carolina, USA - plate scrape MF_Col_mMF | ecosystem: Host-associated > Plants > Roots > Endosphere | place: USA...
CGCGCAAGGTGTCGATGTCCTTGTAGTCGATTTCCTTGACGCCGGTCACCGTGAAGCGGCAGAAGCGCTTGCGGCGGAACAGCAGGGATTGTTGGTTGCGCTTGGGCTTGCGGTCCTTCGAGAACCGACCTTTACCACGTGGCGGGGGCATGTTTCACCTCACTTGAATATCAAAAATCCGGACGGACAGGTTGAGCACGGGGCTCATTCGAATTCGGTCACATGGAACAGCGTGCCGCGGCCGCTTCGCACTGCCGACAGGAACCCGGCGAAGGTGCCGGTGCTCCCGATCTGCAATGCCTGCAGGCGCCGCGTGATATCGCCGATGGCCACCGCCCGGATCTCCAGGGAGACCTTGCGGACCTGGCCGGATTCGCTGACCTGCGATTCGTGCTTGAGGCTCAAATCGAAGGCCGGCAGCCCGGCCGGCGTGTATCTCACAGCGCCCCGCTCCACCAGCTGCGCCGACAGAACCACCCGGTTCATGCGGCGCCCCGGCAGGACGCGCGGGACATCACGTTCCTCAGGCCGCAGCTTCCTGCGGTGCCTTGCGGGACTCTTCCTTCTCGACAGCCTTCATCATCACCGAAGGACCGGTGTCGGCCTGGGGCCGAACGACAGTCAGGTGACGCAGCACGGCGTCATTGAAGCGGAAGCCCGTTTCCAGCTCGCCGAGGGCTTCCTTGCTGCATTCGATGTTGATGCAGAGGTAGTGGGCCTTGGCCAGCTTCTGGATCAGGTAAGCCATCTGGCGACGGCCCCAGTCCTCGACACGGTGGACCTTGCCGCCGGCGGCGGTGACCACACCCTTGTAGCGTTCCAGCATGGCCGGAACCTGTTCGCTCTGATCCGGATGGATGAGCAAGATGATTTCGTAATGACGCATTGAAGCTCCTTCTGGTTTTGCATCGTCAGATCCCGCCGCCAAGAAGCAAAAGAAGGCAGTTGGGTCATCGGATACGGACACCACCCCAAGCGTCGTCTGGGTGTGGCAAGGCGAACCCGGGATTCTACTCTGGAAATTCCGGGCCGGGGTACTTCTGTCAGGGTCTGCGCAAGGCGTCGACGAAAGCCTGGCTCTGCGGCCCGGGCGGCGCGCTCAGCAGGCTGCCGATCACCGTCGCCGCGAAGCCCGCCGGCACGCCGAACACGCCGGCCGAGATCGACTGGATGCCGAACCACAGCTGCCCCGGCGCCTGCACGCCCAGCAGCCCGCGCAGCCAGGGCTCGTTCAGCGCCATGTAATACAGCGTCACCGACAGCCCGACCACCATGCCCAGCACCGCCCCGCGACGGTTCGCGCGCTTCCAGAACACGCCCAGCACCAGCGCCGGGAAGAAGGCCGAGGCCGCGAACGAGAACGCCGCCGCCACCAGGAACACGATGTCGGCCGGCTTCTGCGTCGCCAGCGCCGCCGCCGCCATCGCCACCAGCAGCAGCATCACCTTGGAGATCATCACGCGCAGCCCCCCCGCCGCCTTGGGGTCGAGCGTGCGGTAGTACAGGTCGTGCGACAAGGCGCTGGAGATGGTCAGCAGCAGCCCGTCGGCGGTCGACAGCGCGGCGGCCAGCCCGCCGGCCGCCACCATGCCCGACACGACATACGGCAGCCCGGCGATCTCGGGCGTGGCCAGCACGACGATGTCGCCACCGATGCGGATCTCGCCCAGCTGCAGCACGCCGTCGCGGTTGATGTCGGTGACCGACAGCAGCGTCGGGTCGACCTTGGCCCAGTTCGAGATCCAGGCCGGCAAGTGGTCGAACGGCGTGCCGACCAGCCCGGTGAACACTTCGTACTTCACCAGCACCGCCAGCGCGGGCGCCGACAGGTACAGCAGCAGGATGAAGAACAGCGACCAGGTGACCGACTGGCGCGCCTGGCGCACCGACGGCGTGGTGTAGCTGCGCACCAGGATGTGCGGCAGCGCCGCGGTGCCGACCATCAGGCAGAACACCAGCGCGATGAAGTTGCGGCGCGAGTCGTCGAAGGCGGCCTGCTCTGCCGGGCTGCCGTCGGGATCGCCCGCGAACGGCGTGCCGTGCGGCAGCATGCCGCCCAGCGGCCGCGCCCTCGCCTCGGCGGCCTGCTGGGCCTGGGTCCAGGCCATGCGCGCCGCCGCCTCGTCGGCCGGTATCGCCAGCAGCTGCTTCTCGGCCGCCTGCAGGTCCGCCAGCGGTGCGCCGGCGCGGCGCAGCGCGGTGATCTGTCGACGCGCCTCGGCGCGCTCCAGCGCCAGCGCGCCGGGCACGTCCTGCAGCCGCGCCGCATAGCCGTCGGCCCGGGCCTTGTACAGCGCGATGACTTCCAGCTCGCGCGGGTCGGCCATCAGCTCCTTCTCGCGCTGCGTCAGCTTCTGCAGCTGTCCGCCGTAGACGGCCTGCGGCACCGGCACGCCGGTCTGCTTGACCGACAGCCACACCACCGGCACCAGGTAGGCCACCAGCAGCACGATGTACTGCGCCACCTGCGTCCAGGTGATCGCGCGCATGCCGCCGAGGAACGAGCACACCAGCACGCCACCCAACCCGAGGAAGATCCCGACCTCGAAGGCGACGCCGGTCAGCCGCGTCGTGATCAGGCCGACGCCATAGATCTGTGCCACCACGTAGGTGAACGAGCACAGTACCGCCGCCGCCGCGCCGATCAGCCGCGGCGCATGGCCACCGTAGCGCGCGCCGAGGAAATCGGGAATCGTGAATTCGCCGAACTTGCGCAGGTAGGGCGCGAGCAGCAGCGCCACCAGGCAGAAGCCGCCGGTCCAGCCCATGATGAACGCCAGGCCCCCGTAGCCTTGCAGGTACATCGTGCCGGCCATGCTGATGAAGGATGCGGCCGACATCCAGTCGGCCGCGGTCGCCATGCCGTTGTAGGCGGCCGGCACGCGCCGGCCGGCCACGTAGTACTCGACCGCGTCGGTGGTGCGGCAGATGATGCCGATGCCGGCGTACAGCGCCACGGTGGCCAGCAGGAAGGTCACGCCGATCCAGCGCTTCGGCAGCCCCGCCTGCTCGGCGGCGGCCAGCGCCGCGATGAACGCGAGCAGGCCCACGGTGTAGAGCCCGTAGACCTTGTTGAGCCGGCGAAGGAAGCGGCGCTGCTCGCCGGGGTCACTCATGGCCGGAATGGTCGCCGCCCGGCTGCGCCGCGTCCATCCGGTTCATCACCCACGCGTAGACGCCGATGATCGCGAGGAACACCAGCAAGGCCCCCTGTGCGCCGACCCAGAAGCTGAACGGCCAGCCGAAGAAGCCGAAGCTCAGCTCGCGCGCGAACCACGCGACGCCGAAGCCGACCGCGAACCACAGCAGCAGCAAGCCGGCGACGATGCGCCGGTTGCTGCGCCAGTAGCTGCGGGTCGGCTCGGCCTCGGTCACCTCGGGTTCAGCGCTTTGCGAGACGCTGCCAGGTCTCGACCACCGTGTCCGGGTTCAGCGAGATCGACACGATGCCCTCCTGCGCCAGCCAGTCGGCAAAGTCCGGGTGGTCGCTCGGCCCCTGCCCGCAGATGCCGATGTACTTGCCGACCGCGCGGCAGGCCGCGATCGCGCGCGAGATCATCGCCTTCACGGCCGGGTCGCGCTCGTCGAAGTCGCGCGCCAGCAGCTCCATGCCCGAGTCGCGGTCGAGGCCCAGCGTCAGCTGCGTCAGGTCGTTCGAACCGATGGACATGCCGTCGAAGTACTCGAGGAACTGCTCGGCCAGGATCGCGTTGCTCGGGATCTCGCACATCATGATGATGCGCAGGCCGTCCTGGCCGCGCTTCAGGCCGTGCTCGCCGAGCATCTCGACCACGCGCCTGGCCTGGCCGAGGGTGCGCACGAAAGGCACCATGATCTCGACATTGTCCAGGCCCATGTCCTGGCGCACGCGCTTGAGCGCCTCGCACTCCATCGCGAAGGCCTCGCCGAAGCTCTCGCTGACGTAGCGCGACGCGCCGCGGAAGCCGAGCATCGGGTTCTCTTCCTCGGGCTCGTAGCGCGAGCCGCCGATCAGCTTGCGGTACTCGTTGCTCTTGAAGTCGGACAGCCGCACGATCACCGGCTTGGGCCAGAACGCGGCCGCGATGGTGGCGATGCCCTCGACCAGCTTGTCGACGTAGAAGCCGCGCGGCGACGCATGGCCGCGCGCCACCGACTCGACCGCCTTCTTCAGGTCGAGGTCGATGTTGGGATAGTCGAGGATGGCCTTCGGGTGCACGCCGATGTTGTTGTTGATGATGAACTCGAGCCGCGCCAGCCCGACGCCGCTGTTGGGCATCTGCGCGAAGTCGAAGGCCAGCTGCGGGTTGCCGACGTTCATCATGATCTTGATCGGGCAGTACGGCAGCTCGCCGCGCTGCACCTCGCTGACCTCGGTGTCGAGCAGGCCCTCGTAGATGTAGCCGGTGTCGCCTTCGGAGCAGGCCACGGTGACCAGCGCGCCGTCCTTCAGCGTGTCGGTCGCGTCGCCGCAGCCGACCACCGCCGGGATGCCCAGCTCGCGCGCGATGATGGCGGCGTGGCAGGTGCGGCCGCCGCGGTTGGTGACGATGGCGCTGGCGCGCTTCATCACCGGCTCCCAGTTCGGGTCGGTCATGTCGGTGACCAGCACGTCGCCGGCCTGCACCGTGTCCATGTCGGCCAGGCTGTGCACGATGCGCACCGGGCCGGTGCCGATCTTCTGGCCGATCGCACGGCCTTCGGCCAGCACGGTGCCGGTGCCCTTGAGCTTGTAGCGCTGCTCGGCCTTGCCCTGCGCCTGGCTCTTCACCGTCTCGGGGCGGGCCTGCAGGATGTAGAGCTTGCCGTCGGCGCCGTCCTTGCCCCATTCGATGTCCATCGGACGGCCGTAGTGCTGCTCGATGACCAGCGCATAGCGCGCCAGTTCGGCGACGTCGGCATCGCTCAGCGAGTAGCGGTTGCGCAGCTCGGTCACGGTGTCGACCGTCTTGACCAGGCGGCCCGACGCGGCCTTCTCGGCCGGCGTCGCGAACTCCATCTTGATCAGCTTCGAGCCGAGGTTGCGCCGGATGATGGCCTGCTTGCCGTTCCTCAGCGAGGGCTTGTGCACGTAGAACTCGTCCGGGTTGACGGCGCCCTGCACCACCGTCTCGCCCAGGCCGTAGCTGGAGGTGATGAACACCACGTCCTTGAAGCCGCTCTCGGTGTCGATCGTGAACATCACGCCGGCCGCGCCCAGGTCGGAGCGCACCATGCGCTGCACGCCGGCCGACAGGGCCACGTCGGCGTGCGCGAAGCCCTTGTGCACGCGGTAGCTGATCGCGCGGTCGTTGTAGAGGCTCGCGAACACCTCCTTCATCTTGTGCAGCACCTCGTCGATGCCGATCACGTTGAGGAAGGTCTCCTGCTGGCCGGCGAAGCTGGCGTCGGGCAGGTCTTCGGCGGTGGCCGACGAGCGCACGGCGAACGACGCGCCCGGGTGGTCGGCGGTCAGGCGCGCGAACTCGGCGCGGATGGCGGCTTCCAGTTCGGGCGGGAACGGGGTCTCCTCGACCCAGCCGCGGATCTGCGCGCCGGCCTCGGCCAGCGCCTTGACGTCGTCGGTGTTGAGGGTGGAAAGACGGTCCTGGATGCGGGCGGCGAGGCCCTTGTGCGCGAGGAACTGGCGGAAGGCGTGGGCGGTGGTGGCAAAGCCGCCGGGCACGCGCACGCCCGAGGCAGCCAGCTGGGAGATCATTTCGCCGAGGGAGGCGTTCTTGCCGCCGACCGTCTCGACGTCGGTCATTCTCAGATGTTCAAACGGTGCGACCAGGGCGGTCGCCAGGTTCGGAAGTGACATGGGAAAGCTCCGTGATGTTGAGAAACCGGTGCTTCCCGCCCGATGCGCGAACCCGAGCAAGGCTCAGAGGGCTCCAGCGTGCGACGCGCGGTCCAGCGCTTCTGACATTCTTGTGTGGGCATGGACCTGGGGCGTTGGGGGGCGATTTGGAAGATTGGGGGCGATTTTACGGGCCTTCGTGCCTATCATGGCGAAACCGTCGCCCCCCTGATCGCATGGCCAACCGCACCGTCTACTTCGTCTCCGATGGCACCGGCATCACCGCCGAGACCTTCGGCAACTCGATCCTGGCGCAGTTCGCGATCAAGCCGCGGCACGTGCGCCGGCCCTTCATCGACTCGGAAGACAAGGTGCACCAGGTGGTGCGCGAGATCAACCATTCGGCCGAGATCGAGGGCCGCCGGCCGATCGTCTTCGTCACGCTGGTCAACATCGATCTGCTGAAGATCCTGAAGGCCAGCAGCCGCGGCATGGTGCTGGACATGTTCAACACCTTCATCGAGCCGCTGGAGGCCGAGTTCGAGATGACCTCGAACCACCGCGTCGGCCGTTTCCCGGACATCTCGAAAAGCCAGGAATACACCGACCGCATCGAGGCCATCAACTTCTCGCTGGCGCACGACGACGGGCAGTCGTCGAAGAACCTGGCCGAGGCCGACGTGATCCTGGTCGGCGTGAGCCGCAGCGGCAAGACGCCGACCTCGCTGTACCTGGCGATGCAGCACGGCATCAAGGCGGCCAACTACCCGCTGATCCCGGAAGATTTCGAGCGCCGCATCCTGCCGGCCGGGCTGGCGCCGCACCGCCGCAAGTGCTTCGGGCTGACGATCGCGCCCGAGCGGCTGGCCGAGATCCGCCACGAGCGCAGGCCCAACAGCCCTTATTCCAGTATCGACAACTGCCGCCACGAGGTCTCGGAGGCCGAGGCGATGATGCGGCGCGAGAACATCGCGTGGCTGTCATCGACGCACAAGTCGATCGAGGAGATCGCGACGACGATCCTGCGGGATATCCGGCCGGATCGGTTGATGTATTGAACGCCAGCCCGGATTGGCATCCGGGCTACAGGCGTTGGCGTGCAGACTCGTAGAGGCAGACGGCGGCGGCCGCAGCGACGTTCAGCGATTCCTCGCCACCCGGCTGCGGGATGCGCAGCGACAGCGCACAGCGCGATGCCAAGGCGACCGACACGCCCTGCCCTTCATGGCCCAGCACCCAGGCGCAGGGCCACGGCAAGCGGCTCTCGTGGATTGCCTGGGTCGCATGCGAACTGGTGCCCAGCAGCGGCACCGCCAGCCCATCGAGCGCTTCGGCCTCGACACCCTCCACCAGGCGCAGCCCGAAATGCGCCCCCATCCCGGCCCGCAGCACCTTCGGCGACCACAGCGCCGCCGTGCCCTTCAGCGCCACCACCTGCGTGAACCCGAAGGCCGCCGCGCTGCGCAGCACCGCGCCGACGTTGCCGGCGTCCTGCAAGCGGTCGAGCACGACGCTGGGCGCGTCGGCCTGCAGCGTCCCGCCGCCCGGCCAGGCCAGCACGAAAGCGATCGGCGCCGGCGAATCCAGCGTGCCCACGCCCGCCATCAAGGCATCCGGCAACACGACGACCTGCGGCGCACGCTCGGCCAGCACCCGCAGCTTCGGCAGTTGCCAACCCGATTCGCCGATCAGCGCCATCGCCGGCACGCCACCCCGTTGCAACAAGGCCGAACACAGGTGATCGCCTTCGAGCAGCACCTCGCCCAGCTTGCGGTAGCCGCCCGGGTCGGCCGCCAGCTTGCGCAGGCGCACCAGCAGCGGGTTGTCGCGCGAACTGATCGCCTTGACGACCGCGCCGGTCACCACGCGTCACCGTCGGCGACGGGGCCGATCGCGACCGTGGGGTCCAGCGTGCCGGCCAGCGCCTCGCGCACCGGCGCGAACGAGCGCCTGTGATGCACGCAGGCCCCATGCTGCTTCAGCGCCGCCAGGTGCACCGCCGTCGAGTAGCCCTTGTGCTCGTCGAAGCGGTACTGCGGGTGCATCTCGTGCAGCGTCAGGCACAGCCGGTCGCGGTGCACCTTGGCCAGGATGGACGCGGCCGAGATCGACGCGACCAGCGCATCGCCCTGCACGATGGCCTCGGCCGCGACCTTCAGCACCGGCAGCCGGTTGCCGTCCACCAGCACCTTGCCCGGCTTCAGCCGCAGGCCCTCGACCGCGCGGCGCATCGCGAGCATGGTCGCGTGCAGGATGTTCAGCGTGTCGATCTCCTCGACGCTCGCCTGCGCGATCGCGCAGCACAAGGCCTTGGCCTGGATCTCGTCGTACAGCCGCTCGCGCACCGCGGGCGACAGCTTCTTCGAGTCGTTCAGCCCGCGGATCGGCCGGCGGTCGTCCAGGATCACCGCCGCCGCGACCACCGGGCCGGCCAGCGGCCCGCGGCCGGCCTCGTCGACGCCGGCCACCAGGCCCACGGTCTCGAAGCGCAGGCCCAGCTGTTCAGGCACGGAGGACTTTTTCGATCGCATCGGTGGCAGCCTGGGCGGTGTTGCAGCGCAGTCGGTGGTGCAATTCGGTGAAACGCTTCGCGATGTCAGCGGACTGTTCCGGCTTGTCCAGCCAGGCCAGCCCCGCAGCCGCGAGTTTCTGCGGCGTCGCGTCGTTCTGCAAGAGCTCCGGCACCGCGAATTCCCCGAGCAGGATGTTGGGCAGCCCGACCCAGGGCTGGTAGCCCATGCGCTTCATCATCTGCCAGCTCAGCCAGTTCATCGCATAGGTGATGACCATCGGCCGCTTGAACAGCGCCGCCTCGAGCGTGGCCGTGCCGCTGGCGATCAGCGTGACATCGCAGGCGGCGAGCGCCTCGTGCGACAGGCCGTCGAGCAGCTGGATGCCGGCCGCCGGCGCATGTTGCGCCAGCATCGGCTCGACCAGCGGCCGCAACCCAGGCACCAGCGGCAGCACGAAGCGCAGGCCCGGCCGCTGCTGCTGCATCAGCGCGGCCGCCGCCAGCAGGCGCGGGGCGATGTACTGGATCTCGGAGCGGCGGCTGCCGGGCAGCAGCGCGACGACGGACTCGTCGGCGCCGAACCCGAGCGCCTGCCGCGCGGCAGCACGCGGCACCTCGAGCGGGATCGCATCGGCCAGCGGATGGCCGACGTAGGTCGCGGCGATGCCGTGCTGCGCATAGATCGCCGGCTCGAACGGAAAGATGCACAGCACGTGGTCGACCGCGGCACGGATCTTCTCGATGCGCCCGCCGCGCCAGGCCCAGATCGACGGGCTGACGAAATGGATGCTCTTGATGCCCTGCTGCTTGAGCCGGGTCTCGAGGCCGAGGTTGAAATCGGGCGCGTCGACGCCGATGAAGGCGTCGGGGCGCTCGCGCAGCAGGCGCGCGGCCAGCTGCTCGCGGATGCCGGAGATCTCGCGGTAGTGGCGCAGCACCTCGACGTAGCCGCGCACCGCCAGCTTGTCGTGCGGCCACCAGGCCTCGAAGCCCTGGGCCGCCATGCGCGGGCCGCCGATGCCGGCCGCCTGCAACCCGGGCCAGCGCGCCTTCAGCCCGCCCAGCAACAGCCCGGCGAGCAGGTCACCCGAAGCTTCGCCGGCCACCAGGGCCAGCCGTGGCGAACCGGGATTCGTCACGGCAGGGTCAGCGCGCGATGCCGCGCGTCACGCCGGCGAGGAAGCCGGTCATCATCGCCGCGTCGCCGGCGGCTTCGGGCACGCTGGTGCCCAGCGCCGCGATCTCGTCGCGCGCCTCCTGCAGCGTGCGACCGCTGCGGTACAGGCTGCGGTGCATCTGCTTGACCGCCGCGATGCGCTCGGCCGAGAAGCCGCGCCGGCGCAGGCCCTCGATGTTGAAGCCGCGCACCGCGAGCGGGTTGCCGTCGACCATCATGTAGGGCGGCACGTCCTGCGACACCGCGCTGGAGAAGCCGACGAAGGCATAGGCCCCGATCTTGACGAACTGGTGGATGCCCGACAGCCCGCCGATCGTGACCCAGTCGCCCACGTGCACGTGGCCGGCCAGCGTCGCGTTGTTGGCCAGCACGGTGTGGCTGCCCAGCTGCACGTCGTGCGCCAGGTGCACGTAGGCCATGATCCAGTTGTCGTCGCCGACGCGCGTGATGCCCACGTCCTGCGAGGTGCCGAGGTTGAAGGTGCAGAACTCGCGGATGGTGTTGCGGTCGCCGATGTGCAGCTGCGTCGGCTCGCCGGCGTATTTCTTGTCCTGCGGCACCGCACCCAGCGAGACGAACTGGAAGATCCGGTTGTCACGGCCGATGGTGGTGCGGCCCTCGATCACGGCGTGGGCGCCGACGGTCGTGCCCTCGCCGATGCGCACGTGTTCGCCGATCACGGCATACGGGCCGATGCTGACCGAGGCACCCAGCTGCGCGCCGGGTGCGATCACTGCGGTGGGATGGATGGTGGCCATCGTCGTCGCGCCTCCTGGCCTCAGCCCACCTTGCGCATCGTGCACATCAGCTCGGCCTCGACGGCCAGCTCGCCGTCGACCGAGGCGCGCGCCTTGTACTTGTAGATGCCCGCCTTCACGCGGTCGACCGCGACGTCGAGGATCAGTTGATCGCCCGGCTCGACGGGGCGCTTGAAGCGCGCGCCGTCGATGCCGACGAAGTAGTAGACGGTGTCGCTGTCGGGCGAATCGCCATTGGTCTCGAACGACAGCAGCGCGGCAGCCTGCGCCAGCGCCTCGAGCATCAGCACCCCCGGCATCACCGGGCGGTGCGGGAAGTGGCCGGTGAAGAACGGCTCGTTGATGCTGACGTTCTTCAGCGCCTTGATGCGCACGCCCTTGTCGAGCTCGAGCACGCGATCGACCAGCAGGATCGGATAGCGGTGCGGGAGCTTCTTCAGGATCTGGTGGATGTCCATCATGGTGGTGGTCATGCAATCTTCTTTTCAAGGGCACGCAGGCGCTCGCGCAGGCGGTACAGGTTGCGCAAGGTTGCGGCGTTCTTTTCCCAACTGGCATTGTCGTCGATCGGGAACACGCCGCTGTACGTGCCCGGTTGCAGGATCGAGTGCGTGACCACGCTGACGGCCGAGATGTTGACGCGGTCGGCCAGCGTCAGGTGGCCGACGATGCAGGCGGCGCCGCCGATGGTGCAGTAGCGCCCGATCGTCGTGCTGCCGGCCACGGCCGAGCAGCCGGCCATCGCGGTGTGGGCACCGATGCGCACGTTGTGGCCGATCTGGATCAGGTTGTCGAGCTTGACGCCCTCTTCGATCACGGTGTCGGCCAGCGCCCCGCGGTCGATGCAGGTGTTGGCGCCGATCTCGACGTCGTCGCCGATGCGCACGCCGCCCAGCTGCTCGATCTTGACGTAGCCCGACGGCGTCGGCGCGAACCCGAAGCCGTCGGCGCCGATCACGACGCCGCTGTGCACGATGCCGCGCGCGCCGATGTGGCAGCCGTGCATCAGGGTCACGCGCGGCGCGAAGCGCGTCGATTCGCCGACGCTCGCGCCGTGGCCGATCACGCTGTGCGCGCCGATCACCGCGCCGGCCGCGACCCGCGCGCCGGCCTCCACCAGCACGAAGGGCCCGATGCTCGCGCCCGGGTCGACCTGGGCCGACGGATCGACGGCGGCCGTCGGATGGATGCCGGCGGGCGTGGCCGGGCGCAGCCGCGCGGCCCACCATTGCGTGAGCTTCGCGAAGGCCAGGTAGGGGTCGGCACACACCAGCGTGGCGCCGCGGGCCACCGCGGCCTCGCGCATCGCGGGCGCGACGATCACACAACCTGCGGCCGTGGACTGCAGCTGGGCGGTGTAGCGCGGGTTGGACAGGAAGGAAATCGTGGACGGCGTCGCGTCCTGCAGGGGGCCGATGCGGTCGATGCGCAGCGCCGGGTCGCCGACCAGCTCGCCGCCGAGGTGCGCGGCGATGTCGCCGAGACGGGTCTCACCCACCGATCACTTGCCGCCTTGCTGGGCGTTCAGCGCCTTGATCACCTTGTCGGTGATGTCGATGCGCGGGCCGGCAAAGACGGCTTCCTGCAGGATGATGTCGTACTTCTCGGTCTCGAAGATCTGCTTGATGACCTTGTTGGCACGTTCGACGACCGAGGCCAGTTCTTCGTTCTTGCGCTGGTTCAGGTCTTCCTGGAACTCGCGGCGCTTGCGCTGGAACTCGCGGTCCTGGTCGACCAGGTCGCGCTGGCGACGGCTCTTTTCCGATTCGGCCAGCGTCGGCTGGTCTTTCTCGAACTTGTCGCCCGCCGCCTTCAGGCGGTTGCCCATCTCGTTCAAGTCTTTCTCGCGCTTCGAGAACTCGGCTTCCAGCTTGGTCTGGGCCGCCTTCGCCGGCAACGCGTCGCGCAGCACGCGGTCGCTGTTGACGTAGCCGATCTTCAGTTCCTGCGCCTGCACGCCCAGCGCGGTGACAGCCAGTGCAGCGGCGACCAGTCCGAACTTCAGGGACTTGAGGGTGGAGCTTTTCATTAGAACGCGGTCCCGATCTGGAATTGCAAACGTTGAATTCTATCTGTTGACTTGTAGCGGATGGGCTCGCCGTAGCTGAGCTTCAGCGGGCCCACCGGCGACACCCAGCTCAGCCCGATACCGGCCGAGGCGCGCATGCTGTCCCAGGTGGGCGTCTCCTTCTCGCCCCAGACGTTGCCCGCATCGACGTAGCCGAACAGCCGCAGCGTGCGGTCGTTGCCCGAGCCGGGCACCGGGATGTACAGCTCGCTGTTGATGTTCAGGCGCTTCGAGCCGCCGCTGTAGGAGCCGACCACGTCGACCGGGCCGAGCGAGCCCTGGTCGAACGCGCGCACGGTGCCGAGGCCGCCGCCGTAGAAGTTCTTGAAGATCGGGTACGGCTGGCCGCTCAGCCCCTTGCCCCAGCCGAGCTCGGCGTTGAACGCGAAGGTGTACTTCTTGGTCAGCGGGATGTACTGCTGGAACTGCGTGTTCGTGCGGACGTAGCGCGTGTCGCCGAACGCGCCCCACTCGACGTTGATGCGCTTGAACTGGCCGTCGTTGGGCACCAGCGCGCTGTCGCGCTGGTCGCGCGCCCAGCCGATGGTCAGCGGCACCGAGGTGCTGGCGTCGCCATAGCGCAGGCGGTACAGGAAGTAGTTGTTCGGCAGCGCGGTCGCGCCGCGGATCTCGGTGCGCTCGATGCCGATGCCGAAGAACACCGTGTCGTACTCGCTGAACGGCACGCCGAAGCGCACCGAGGCGCCCGGCGTGACGAGCTGGTATTCCTCGCCCTGGCTGTTCAGCGGCTTGACGGTGCGGTAGTAGACGTCGAGCGCGCGCGAGATGCCGTCGATCGTGAAGTAGGGATCGACCGCGCTCAGGTCGAGCGTGCGGCTGGAACGGCTGGTGTTCAGCTCGATGCCGAGGTAGTTGCCCGAGCCGAACACGTTGTCCTGGCGGATCGACGCGTTCAGCGCCAGCTTGTCGGCGCTCGAGAAGCCGGCACCGACGATCAGGTTGCCGGTGGGCTTTTCCTTCACGGTCAGCGTCAGGTCGACCTGGTCCTGCGAGCCCGCGACCTCGTTGGTGTCGACGGTGACCTCGCTGAAGTAGCCCAGGCGGTCGACGCGGTCGCGCGACAGCTTGATGCGCCGCGCGTCGTACCACGACGATTCGAACTGGCGGAACTCGCGGCGCACCACCTCGTCGCGCGTGCGGCTGTTGCCGGCCACGTTGACGCGACGCACGTAGACGCGGCGCTGCGGATCGCCCACCAGCGTCAGCACGACGCGGCCGGTCGCGCGATCGATGTCGGTGCGCGGGTCGATGCGCGCGAAGGCGTAGCCGAAGCTGCCGAAGCGGTCGGTGAAGGCCTTGGTGGTCTCGGCCACGGACTCGGCGCGGTACGGCTCGCCGGGCTTGATGGTCACGAGCGTCTTGAAGTCTTCTTCCTTGCCGAGGTACTCGCCCTCGAGCTTGACCGCCGTCACGGTGTAGGGCTGGCCTTCCTTGATGTTGACGGTGATCGTGATGTCCTGCTTGTCGGCCGAGATCGCGACCTGCGTCGAGACGACCTGGAACTCGAGGTAGCCGCGGTTCAGGTAGTACGAGCGCAGCGTCTCCAGGTCGGCCGTCAGCTTGGCGCGCGAGTAGCGGTCGGCCTTGGTGTACCAGCTGAGCCAGCCGCCGTCGTTCAGGTCGAACAGGCCGAGCAGCGTGCTCTCGGAGAAGGCCTGGCTGCCGAGGATGCGGATCTCGCTGATGCGCGCGGCCGAGCCTTCGGTGATCGTGAAGGTGACGTTGACGCGGTTGCGCTCCTGTGGCGTCACCGTGGTGACGACCTCGGCGCCGTACAGGCTGCGCGTCAGGTACTGGCGCTTGAGCTCCTGCTCGGCGCGGTCGGCCAGCGCCTTGTCGAACGGCAGGCCCTCGCCGATGCCGAAGTCCTTCAGCGACTTGGTCAGCGTGTCCTTGTCGAATTCCTTCAGGCCGACGAAGTCGATGTTGGCGATGACCGAGCGCTCTTCGACGATCACCACCACGACGTTGCCGTCGACCTCGATGCGCACGTCCTTGAACAGGCCGGTGGCGAACAGCGCGCGCAGCGCCGCCGCGCCCTTCTCGTCGTTGTAGGTGTCGCCGATGCGGAACGGCAGCGACGCGAACACCGTGCCGGCGTCGGAACGCTGCAGGCCTTCGACGCGGATGTCCTTCAGCTCGAAGGGGGCCACCGCCCAGGCAGACCCTGCGTGCAATGCCGCAGCCAGCGCGAGGCTGAGGACGGTGGGACGCAGGGAGCCGGGACGGACGTGTTGGAACTGGAGGGCGAGAGGATGGCGCATGCGGTGATCAGTGCAGGCCCAGGGTCCGGGCCACGTCGTTGTAGAGAGCGAGCGACATCATCAAGAGCATGATCGCCACCCCGCCCCGCTGCAGCCGCTCAAGCCACACGTCCGAGAGAGGCCGCCCCGTCACCGCTTCGAAAAGATAATACATCAGGTGCCCCCCATCGAGGATCGGTAGCGGCAGCAGGTTCAACACGCCGAGGCTGACGCTGACCGCCGCGATGAACGCGAGGAAATACGCGGGGCCGAGCAGGATCGACTTGCCGGCGTAGTCGGCGATCGTGATGGGGCCGCTCAGGTTCTTCAGCGAGGCCTGGCCGATCAGCATGCGGCCCAGCATCTTGATCGTCAGCACCGACGAGTCCCAGGTGCGCTGCATGGCCTGCGACACACCGCCCCACAGTCCGTAGCGCACCGTCACCATCTCGAACGGCGCCCGCAGGTCGGCACCGATGCGGCCGATGCGCTGCTCGCCCTCGCGCTCGACGCTCGGGCGCACGCTGAGCTCGATCACCTGGCCGGCGCGCTGCACGCGCCAGGCCGCGGCACTCGACTCGCCCTGCGCGCCGTTGGCCCGGATCAGCTGCAGCAGGCGCTGCGAATCGGGCACCGGCACGCCGTCGATGCTGAGCACGCGGTCGCCCTGGCGCAGCCCGGCGCGCTCGGCGGCACCGCCCGGCGACAGCACGCCCAGCACCGGCTCGGTGAAGGGCATGCCGATGCCGATGCGGGCCAGCGTCTGCGGCGTGATCTCGTAGGTGTCCAGCGTGTCGAGCTCGAGGCTGACGGCGTGCGGGCCGTGGCCCTGCGCATCGGACACCATCAGCTGCAGGCGCTCGGTGCGCAGCAGCGACTGGGTCAGCTGCCAGCTCAGGTCGCTCATCGACTGCACGTCCTGCCAGTCGCTGCCGTCGGTCGAGACGGCCGTCACCAGGTTGCCGGCGCGCAGGCCGGCGCGCTCGGCCAGGCTGCCGGCGGCCGGCGTCGACAGCAGCGCCTTCGGTTCCTGCACGCCGATCCAGTGCGCGGCCGAATAGAACAGCACCGCCAGCAGCAGGTTGGCAACCGGCCCGGCGGCGACGATGGCCGCGCGCTGCCACAGCGGCTTGCGGTTGAAGGCGCGCGACAGCTCGTGCGGCGCGACCGGCCCTTCGCGCTCGTCGAGCATGCGCACGTAGCCGCCCAGCGGCAGGATGGACAGCACGAACTCGGTGTCGTCGGCGCTGCGCTGGCGACGCCACAGCACGCGCCCGAAACCGACCGAGAAGCGCAGCACCTTGACGCCGCAGGCCCGCGCGATGCGGTAGTGGCCGTATTCGTGGAAGACGATCAGGATCCCCAGCGTCACGATGAAACCGAGGACCTGGGCGATGTGCAGGTTCATGCGCCCATCCTCGCGACGCAAGCGCGCGCGACCCGACGAGCCTCGTCGTCCAGCGCCAGCAGGCCGGCCAGCGTGCGGCAGGCGTCGCGTTCGGGACTCATGGCATCGAGGGTGCTGACATTGACGCTGTGAATCTGGTCGAAGCGGATGGTTCCGGCCAGAAATGAAGCGACACCAATCTCGTTGGCCGCGTTGAGGATGGCCGTGCTGCCTTCGGGGCCGCGCAGCGTGTCCCACCCAAGCTTCAGGCCCGGGTAGCGCACGAAGTCGGCCTCTTCGAAGCTCAACGCCGACATCTGCAGGAAATCGAGCTGCGAGGCGCCCGATTCGATGCGCTCGGGGAAGGACAGGCTGTAGGCGATCGGCACGCGCATGTCGGGCGTGCCCAGCTGGGCCAGCACCGAGTTGTCGCGCAGCACCACCATCGAGTGGATGACGCTCTGCGGGTGCAGCACCACGCGCACCTGCTCGGGCGCGAGGTCGAACAGCCAGCGCGCCTCGATCACCTCGAGCGCCTTGTTCATCATCGTCGCCGAATCGACCGAGATCTTGCGGCCCATCACCCAGTTCGGGTGCGCGCAGGCCTCGTCGGGCGTGACGTGGCGCAGCGTCGCCGGGTCGCGCCGGCGGAACGGCCCGCCCGACGCGGTGAGCAGCAGGTGGTCGATGCGCTGCGGCCAGGTGGCGCGGTCTTCGGGCAGGCACTGGAAGATCGCCGAGTGCTCGCTGTCGACCGGCAGCAGGGTCGCGCCGCCCTCGCGCACCGCATCCATGAAGAACGCGCCGCCGACCACCAGCGCCTCCTTGTTGGCCAGCAGCAGGCGCTTGCCGGCGCGCGCCGCGGCCAGGCAGGCCGGCAGCCCGGCGGCGCCGACGATCGCGGCCATCACGCTGTCGACCTCGGGATGCGCGGCGACTTCTTCCAGCGCCTTCGCGCCTTCCAGCACCACGGTCTTCGAGCCGGCCTCGCGCAGGCCTTCGCGCAGGCGCTTCGCGTGCTCAGGGTCGGGCATCACCGCGAAGCGCGGCTTCCAGTGCAGGCACTGGGCCAGCAGCTCGTCGCTGCGGCTGTGGGCCGACAGCGCGAACACCTCGAAGCGGCCGGGATGGCGCGCCAGCACGTCGAGCGTGCTGGTGCCGACGCTGCCGGTGGAGCCGAGGATGCACACCCTCTGGCGGGGAGACGAAACTTCTGACATCGGGGGGGCCTGGCAGAGGGGCGTCGCGTGCGGGCGCCGGGTTACAGCGAGCTGAGCGCCAGCGCGATCGGGAACACCGGCAGCAGCGCGTCGACGCGGTCGAGCACGCCGCCATGGCCGGGCAGCAAGGCACTGCTGTCCTTGGCGCCCGCGGCGCGCTTGACCAGCGATTCGACCAGGTCGCCGACCACGCTGATGGCGGACAGGAACACCAGCGCGAGCACCAGGCCCGGCACGCCGAAGCGCTGCAGCAGGATCGAGTACAGGCTCGCCGAATCGGGCGCCACCGCGCGGTCGAGCGCAATCCAGGCCGCGGCCAGCGCCAGCACGCCGAGCATGCCGCTCCAGACGCCTTCCCAGCTCTTGCCCGGGCTGATGGACAGCGCCAGCTTGCGGCGACCGAAGGCCTTGCCGCCGAAGTAGGCGGCGATGTCGGCGGCCCACACCAGGCACAGCACCGACAGCAGGAAATTGACGCCGATGGTCTTGGCACTGGCGAGCGCGAGCCACGCGGTCCACAGGGCGGCCAGGCCGAGCACCCAGCGCGCGACCGCCGGCAACTGCGGCCAGGCCGCCGGCCCGACGCGCAGCGCGAGCGCGCCGCCCAGCACCCAGACCGCGAATGCCAGCCACCAGGCCGGGTTGGCACCGGGATGCACCCAGCCCGCAACCATCGCGGCAGCGCAGCCGGCCGCCAGGGCCGCGCCGAGCGCGATCGAGACCCCGGGCGACGCCGCATTCAGGCGCGCCCATTCCCAGCCCGCCGCGCCGATCATCAGCAGCGTCAGCAGCGCGAACGGCCAGGCGATCGGCGCGAACATCGCCGGCAGCAGGATGGCCAGCAGCACGACCGCCGTGATGATGCGTTGCTTCAGCACGCTCAGGCCCTGCCGCCGGCGGTGGCGGCCGCATCGCTGCCGGCGTCGGCACTGTCGACGCGGCCGAAGCGGCGGTCGCGGCTCGCGTAGTCGGCCAGGGCCGCGTCCAGCTCGGCGACGCCGAACTCCGGCCACAGGCAGTCGCTGAACACCAGCTCGGAGTACGCCACCTGCCACAGCAGGAAGTTGCTGATGCGCACCTCGCCGCCGGTGCGGATGAAGAGGTCGGGGTCGGGCGCGTAGTTCATCGCCATGAAGCTGCCGAGCTTGGCCTCGTCGAGCTCGTGCGCCGGCACGCCGGCGGCGATGGCCTGCTGGCAGGCCTGAACGACGTCCCAGCGGCCGCCGTAGTTGAACGCGACCGACAGCGTGATGCGCCGGTTGTCGGCGGTGGCGCGCTCGGCCTCATCCCAGGCGGCGCGCACCTTGTCGGACACCTGCGAGCGGTCGCCGACGATGCGGATGCGCACGCCCTCGCCGGCCAGCTTGGCCAGGTACTTGGACACCGCGACCAGCACCAGGCTCATCAGCCCCGAGACCTCTTCGGTCGGGCGCTTCCAGTTCTCGGACGAGAACGCGAACACGGTGAGGAACTCGATGCCGCGGTCGGCGCAGGCCTCGACGGTGCGCACCAGCGCATCGACGCCCTGCTTGTGGCCGAAGAAGCGCGGCATCAGCCGCTTCTTGGCCCAGCGGCCGTTGCCGTCCATCACGATCGCGACGTGGCGGGGAACGCGGTTCACGGTGGCCACCGGAGGCGTGCGGGAGAAGAGAGAGGAAACGATAAGGGTCTCACGGCCGCGTCAGACGGCCATGATCTCCGCTTCTTTGCCGGCGATCAGCCGGTCGATCTCGGCGATCGTGCGGTCGGTCAGCTTCTGCACCTCGTCCAGCGAGCGGCGCTCGTCGTCCTCGGTGATCTCCTTGTCCTTCAGCAGCTTCTTGGCGTGCTCGTTGGCGTCGCGGCGCAGGTTGCGCGTGGCGATCTTGGCGTCTTCGCCGGCGTTGCGCACGACCTTGGTCAGGTCGCGGCGGCGCTCTTCGGTCAGCGCGGGCATCGGCACGCGCAGCAGGTCGCCCTGCGACGACGGGTTCAGGCCCAGGTCGGACTCGCGGATGGCCTTCTCGATCTTGGCGCCCATGCCCTTTTCCCAGGGCTGCACGGTGATCGTGCGCGCGTCCAGCAGCGTGACGTTGGCCACCTGGCTGATCGGCAGCATCGAGCCGTAGTAATCGACCTGCACCTGGTCGAGCAGGCCCGGGTGGGCGCGCCCGGTGCGGATCTTCTGCAGTTCGCCCTTGAACGATTCGATCGTCCGGCCCATCTTCTGCTCGGCCGTCTTCTTGATGTCGGCGATGCTCATGTCGGTTTCCTCAAACGTGAACCAGGGTGCCTTCGTCTTCACCCATCACCACGCGCTTCAGCGCGCCGGCCTTGAAGATGCTGAACACCTTGATCGGCAGCTTCTGGTCGCGGCACAGCGCGAAGGCCGTCGCGTCCAGCACCTGCAGGTTGCGGGCGATGGCTTCATCGAAACTGATCTGACTGTAGCGCGTGGCGCTCGGGTCCTTCTTCGGGTCGGCGGTGTAGACGCCGTCGACCTTGGTCGCCTTCAGCACGATCTCGGCGCCCATCTCGGCCCCGCGCAGCGCCGCGGCGGTGTCGGTGGTGAAGAACGGGTTGCCGGTGCCGGCCGCGAAGATGACGACCTTGCCTTCCTCGAGGTACTGCAACGCCTTCGGGCGCACATAGGGCTCGACCACCTGCTCGATGCTGATGGCCGACATCACGCGCGCCGTCATGCCTTCCTGGCGCATCGTGTCGGCCAGCGCCAGCGAGTTCATCACGGTGGCGAGCATGCCCATGTAGTCGGCGGTGGCGCGGTCCATGCCGACCGAGCCGCCGGCCACGCCGCGGAAGATGTTGCCGCCGCCGATCACGACCGCGACCTCGCAGCCCAGCTGCGTCACTTCCTGCACCT
>Ga0102590_1002703_pt1 | contig 19988 bp, 12 predicted proteins | sample AraplaMF_Col_mMF_FD_76859 | JGI IMG/M metagenome (GOLD analysis project Ga0102590, IMG submission 76859) | Arabidopsis root microbial communities from the University of North Carolina, USA - plate scrape MF_Col_mMF | ecosystem: Host-associated > Plants > Roots > Endosphere | place: USA...
GGAGCTGTGGCGCAGGCTGGGCCGCACCGACTCGGTCGTCCACCGGGACTTCCCGGTCGCCGACCCGGCCTATGTCGTGGACGAGACCGTGACCTGCGTGGTCCAGATCAAGGGCAAGGTCAGGGCGCGGCTGGAGGTTCCCCCCTCGATCTCCGAGGAGGAACTGGAGAAGGTGGCGCTGGCGGACGAGAAGGTCGTCGCCGCACTGGACGGCGCCGGGATCCGCAAGGTGATCGTGCGCGCGCCGAAGCTGGTCAACATCGTCACGGTCTGAGGTCCGTCGTCCGGATCGGGCCGGCCGGCAGAGACCGCGCCTCTCGGTCGCCCGCGACGCCCACATGATCCGAACGACGGGCCCCGGCGGCCCGCAGCCGTCGGCCGGCCCGGGCGGCGCTGCAGGGTCGGGGTGGTCCCCTACGGGCGGGTTCGGGGTTCCGCCGGAACCCCGAACCCGCCCGTTACGTTTACCGTGGAAGTGGTGCAACAGCCGCCACCGCCGGTCGGAGGAGGAGCGTCGTGGAAGCCGTGTTGACCGTCATCGTCCTCCTTTTCGTGCTGTGCGTCGTACTCGGGGCGTATGCGACGGTGAAGGCGATCGGAGCGGCCAAGCGCGGCGTGGACCGCACCATCGCGCAGGCCCGCCGCACGGTCGAGGAGACCACACTGCGGGCCAGGACCCTCGCCCAGCCGGGCCCGGCGGGCGAGATCGCCGCGCTCCGTCTGACGCTGCGCACCTCGATGCGGGCCACGCAGGAAGCGCTGCACGCGGGTGCCGTCGAGGACGAGTCGCTGAAGGAGTCGCTGGGCCTCTTCAACCGCCTCAGCGCTCACGGCTACGAGTTGGACGCCGAGCTCAAGCGCCTGGAGATCGAGCCCGACCGTGGGACGGTCGCCTCCCGGCTGCCCGAACTGCGCGAGCGCACCGAGCGGATCACACACTCCGCGGACTCGCTGCGCTGGGCGGCGCACGACCGGGCACGCCGGTTCGCGGACGACGACCTGGACACCCTCAGCGCGCAGATCGACGTGGAGGCGGGCGCGTTGCGCCACTGGACCACGGAGGAGCCGACCGCCCCCTCCTGGCCGGAGGCACCGGCGCCCGAGGCCACCGAGGGCCGGTCCGGGCCGGAGACCCCCCGCTCCCGTGCGTCGCGGGAGCAGCCGGCCCGGCCCGCCATCGGGCCCCGGGGACAGCGCCCGGCATACTCGTGGCAGAAGAAGCCCCGCCCCGAGAGCACCCCCTGATCCCGCCACGGCGAACCCGGGTCGGAGGGGCCGGGCTGCCACACCCACGTTCCGGCAGGTAACCTCCAGCTCATGTCCCGCCATGTCGCGATCGTCACCGATTCAACGGCCTACCTGCCGCCGCGGACGATGGAGCGCCACGGCATCACCGCGGTGCCGTTGACCGTGGTCCTCGGTAACCAGGCGTTCGAGGATGGCACCGAGATCTCGGCCCGGTCCCTGGCCCAGGCGCTGCAGAAGCGACGGTCCGTCACCACATCGCGGCCGAGCCCACAACTCTTCGCCGAGACCTACCGCAAGGTCGCCGAGTCGGGTGCGACCGACATCGTGTCGCTTCATCTGTCCTCCGAGTTCTCGGGCACCTACGACGCCGCGGTGCTCGCGAGCCGCGAGGCGCCCGTGCCGGTGCGTGTGGTCGACACGGGGATGGTGGCGATGGCCCTCGGCTTCTGCGCGGTGGCCGCGGCGGAGGCCGCGGAGGCGGGCGGCACGGTGGACGAGGCGGTCACGGCGGCGGAGAAGCGGGCCGCCGGCACCTCGGCCTACTTCTACGTCGACACGCTCGACTATCTGCGGCGGGGCGGCCGGATCGGGGCCGCGCAGGCGCTGCTGGGTTCGGCGCTCGCCGTGAAGCCGCTGCTCCGGCTGAACGACGGCCGTATCGAGTTGCTGGAGAAGGTGCGCACGGCGTCCAGGGCGATCGCCCGGCTCGAGGAGATCGTGTCCGAACGCGCGGGCAACGCGCAGGTCGACATCGCGGTCCATCATCTCGCCGCTCCCGAACGGGCCTCGGCGCTCGCGGACCGTCTGCGGGTACGGGTGCCCGGGCTGGCCGCCCTGCATGTGAGCGAGGTCGGCGCGGTGATCGGGGCGCACACGGGCCCCGGCCTGCTGGGAGCCGTGGTGTCACCGGTGTCGGGATGACATCGCCGTCGCCCCGCGGGTGCCGGATGCACCGGGCCGTGTGTTCGGTGGGCGGGTGGCTGGACATGTGTCCGCGTCGCGGAAGCGGTGTCCGTTACTCGCGCGGGTGACCGGGTTGTCCACAACCGGGCAGTAGTCCCCGGGAATTGACCAAGATCATCGCGAGGTCGGCCAGGTGCCCGATGCTCGGCGCATGGCTCTTCGATCACGTTCACGCACAGCGACGCCCACGAGCGGGCCCGGCCGTGGCCGGGGTTCCGACGGCCGTACACGCCACCGCCTGCGCCACGCACAGGGGCCCGTCCGACGGCAGCACCGGACCCGGGCCGCCGACGCGCTGCGGCTGCGTGCGGGGGTGCTCTTCACGGAAGGGAACGAAGCGCGGCAGGAGTTGGGGCACGGCCCGCCGCGAGCGGACGGGGGCGCGGGGGAGCCCTGTGCGCGTACGACGGCGGGCAGTGGGACCGGCCCTCCGAATGTACGGGCCATGGAGCGGCCGGCGGCTGACCGCTCCGCGGGAGCCGTCCCCGCCCCCACGATCCGCGGTGCCGGTGTCCCCGGGAGCGGGGTGGCGGACGGTGGTTGGCGGGAGCGGGTCGGCCTCGCCGTGCGCGAGCGGATGCCGCTGTGGCTGCAGTCGAGGTGCGGGCTGGAGAAGAGGAGCGTGGCCGCCCTCGGCGTACTGCTCGTCGCGGCGGTGGTCTTCGCGGCACAGCACTTCTGGAGCGGCCGTACGCAGCAGGTGCGGGCACCGGAGGTGGTGCGGGCGGCGGCGTCCTACGGGGAGCCCGGCGCCCCGGGCGCTAACCGGTTCGCGGTGCCCGGCGCTTCGGACGGGTCCCCGTCCTCGGACGCGGCCGGGGTGCCGACGGGCGTGGCGGTCGTCGTGGACGTCGGCGGGAAGGTGCGCAGGCCGGGACTGCAGCGGCTGCCGGCCGGATCACGCGTCGCGGACGCCCTGCGTGCGGCGGGCGGAGTGCGCCCGGGCACGGACACCGGCGGACTCAACCGTGCCCGCCTCCTGGTGGACGGCGAGCAGATCGTGGTCGGCGCCCCCGCTCCCGTGCCCGGTGTGGGTGCGGAAGCGGGAGCGGCGGGTCCGGGCACCGGCGCATCCGTGGCCGGCGCGGCACCCGGCACCCCCGTGTCCCTCAGCACGGCGACCGTCGACCAGCTCGACGCGCTGCCCGGAGTCGGCCCCGTCCTCGCACAGCACATCGTCGACTACCGCGCCCGGCACGGGGGATTCCGCTCGGTGGACGAACTCCGCGAGGTCAACGGCATCGGCGAGCGGCGCTTCGCCGACCTGCGGAACCTCGTACGACCATGAGCGCGCCGCAGACCGGCCCCGAGCGCACGGCCGCACGGCCCCGTTCCGATCGCCCGGCCGCGCGGGTCCCCGCCCGCAGCCGGCTGGGGGACCCGCACCCTCGGCAGGAGGGCCCTTCGGACCTGCGCATGGTGGCGCCCGCGCTCGCTGCCTGGGCCGCGGCCGCCTGGGCCTTGGACGCGCCGACCGCGTGGGTCATCGGTGTTGTGGTCGCCTGCCTGGTGACGGCGGGTGGGCTGTGGGTGACGCGGCGACCGGTGGCGCGGGGCGCCGACCTGATGCGGAGCGCCCGCCTGATGCGGGGCCCGTGGTCGGCGGTGTCCGTGGCGGCCGTGCTGCTCTGTGTCGCGTCGTCCGCGGCCTGCGCCGGGCTTCAGGGTGCGGACCTGCGAAGAGGACCCGTCCCCGCCCTCGCGCGTCAGTACGCCGAGGTGACCGCGGAACTCGAGGTCTCCTCCGATCCGCGGCTGACCCGCTCCAGGATCAGCGGCGATCACGCGATGCCGCCGGCCGTGCTGATCGATGCCCGGGTCAGCCGTGTGACACAGGCGGACGGGACCACGACCGCGACGCGGGCGCCGGTGCGGGTGATCGTCGACACGCACACCCGCGTCGCATTCGCGAAGAGCCCCGGCGACGCCGCGAAGGGACCCGGGCGGTCACCGTGGCTCTCCCTGCTGCCCTCCACGCGGTTGCGGGTGACCGCACGCCTTGTGCCCCCGGTGTCCGGCGGCGACCCCGTCGCCGCGGTACTGCGGGTGCGGGGTGGTGCGCCGCCCGACATGGTGGGCGGGCCGTCCCGGACACAACGCTGGGCGGGCCGGTTGCGTGCCGGACTGCGCGAGGCCACCGAAGGGCTCGGCCCCGACGCGCGGGCGCTGCTGCCGGGCCTGGTCGTCGGGGACACCTCCCGGGTGACACCCGAGTTGGACGACGCCTTCAAGAAGACGGACCTCGCGCATCTGCTGGCCGTCAGCGGAGGCAACTTCACCATCCTGCTGGCCCTGTTCATCGGCCCGGTCGGACTGGCACAGCGTGTCGAGCGCCGGGGGTTCGCGGCCCGGCTCGGCATCCCCCTGCGCGGGACGGCACTGCTCTGCGGTGCGCTCACGCTCGGATTCGTGGTCGTGTGCCGGCCGGATCCGAGCGTGCTGCGCGCCGCGGCATGCGGAGCGATCGCCCTGCTGGCCCTCGCGTCCGGACGCCGCAGATCCCTGCTCCCCGCGCTCGCCACGGCGGTGCTGCTGCTGGTGCTCTACGATCCCTGGCTCGCCCGCGGCTACGGCTTTCTGCTCTCCGTGCTGGCCACCGGCGCCCTGCTCACCGTGGCCCCGCGCTGGAGCGCGGCGTTGCGAAGGCGCCGCGTTCCGCCGCGGGCCGCTGAGGCACTGGCCGCCGCGGCGGCGGCCCAGGCGCTGTGCGCTCCGGTCGTCGCGATGCTCTCGGCGCGGGTGAGCCTGGTCGCGGTCCCGTGCAATCTGCTCGCCGAGCTCGCCGTCGCTCCGGCCACCGTGCTGGGGTTCGCCGCGCTGGCCGCCGCGCCGGTGGCGATGCCGCTCGCCGAGGGGCTGGCCCGGTGCGCCGGTTGGCCGGCCGGGTGGATCGCCGGCATCGCACGGACCGGGGCGTCGCTGCCGGGCAGCGGGGTGGACTGGCCGGACACCTGGGTGGGGGCGCTGCTGCTGGCGGCCGTGACGCTCGTGGTCGTGCTCGTCGGCCGGCGGCTGACGAGACACCCGTTGCTGATCTGCGCCTGCGCCGTGGGCCTGCTGCTCGTGGTGGTGCAGCCTCCTCCCCTGACCCGGGTGATCACTGGATGGCCGCCGCCGGGCTGGCGGTTCGCCATGTGCGACGTCGGGCAAGGGGACGCGACGGTGCTCGCGGCGGGCGGCGGCACGGCGGTGGTCGTGGACGCGGGCCCCGATCCGGTGCTGGTCGATCGGTGTTTGACGGCGCTCGGCGTCGCGCGCATTCCGCTCCTTGTGCTCACCCACTTCCACGCGGACCATGTGGCGGGGCTGCCGGGGGTGCTGCGGGGGCGCTCGGTGGGGGCGATCGAGACGACCGGGTTCGAAGAGCCGGTGGCGCAGGCCGTGTTCGTCCGCGCTCAGGCGGCGGCCCGGCACATTCCGCTGACGCGCGCCGTGGCCGGTGAACACCGCCGCACCGGAACGCTCGACTGGCGGGTGCTGTGGCCGCCCGTGGACCCGGCGCCCTCCCCGGACGGTCCGAACGACGCCAGCGTCGCGCTGTCCGTGCGGTCCGCGGGACTGAGCCTGCTGTTGCTGGGCGACCTCGAACCCGCGGCCCAGCAGGCATTGGCGAGGTCCCCGGCGGGTGCCGGACTGGGGCCCGTGGACGTTCTCAAGGTCGCCCACCACGGCTCGGCCTACCAGGATCCCGATCTCATACGCAGGGTGGCGCCGCGGATCGCGCTGATCTCGTGCGGGAAGGACAATCCGTACGGCCATCCGGCTCCCCGAACGGTCGCGGCGCTGCGGGGCGAGGGCGCGCTCGTGCTGCGCACGGACGAGGACGGGGCGATCGCCGTGGTCGGTGCGGGCGAGGGGTTGAGCCTGGCGAGAGACTGAGGTCATGAATTCCGCACAGATCGATGCCTACCTCCGCAGGATCGGGGTGGAGCATCCTGCCTGGCCCACCGTCGCCGTGTTGCGCGAGCTGCATCTGCGCCATCTTCAGACCGTGCCGTTCGAGAACCTGTCGATCCACCTCGGCGAGGGAATCGTGCTGGACCAGAAGCAGCTGGTCGACAAGGTCGTGGGCAGGCGCAGGGGCGGCATCTGCTACGAACTCAACGGTGCGTTCGGGGCGTTGCTCAAGGCGCTGGGCTTCGACGTCACGCTGCTCTCCGCCCGGGTGTACGGGGAAGAGAGGCTGCTCGGGGTGCCCTACGGCCATCTGGTGCTGCGTGTGCGGACGGTGGACGGGGGCGACTGGCTGGCGGACGTCGGCTTCGGGGCGCACAGCCACTATCCGCTGGCGATCGGGGAGCGGGGTGAGCAGCCTGATCCGGCCGGTGACTTCCGGGTGATCGAGTCGGGGGCGGACGAGGCGGGCGTGCGGGGCGGCGGCGGGGAGCGGGCCGACGATCTCGACGTTCTGTGGGACGACAAGCCGCAGTACCGGCTGGAGCTGCGGCCGCGGTCGCTCGGGGACTTCGCCGTCGCAGCCTGGTGGAACAGCACGTCGCCCGGGTCGCACTTCTTGCGGTCGCTGGTGTGCTCGAGGGTCACGGAGGACGCGGGACGGATCACGCTCAGCGGCAGCCGTCTGACGGTGACGTCACCGCAGGGGGAGAAGGAGATGACGGACCTGGCGAGCGACGCGGAGGTGCTCGGGGCCTACCGGGAGCGGTTCGGGATCGAGTTGGACCGGGTGCCCACGGTCCGCAGCGCCTCATCCGAACCGCGGTGACCTGGCTTCCCGAGGTGGGCCCGGCTCCGAGCGGAACGGACGTGGCGGAGGATGGCTTCGTGAGCGATGTGAGACATGTGCTGGTGCTGCCCGACCGCGATGCCGCGGAAGAGGTGGTGGAGGCGCTCGGGGAACGGTTCGGTCTTGCCGAGGAACCGCGGATCGTCCGTGACGCGCTGGCCGGCGAGGACGACGCGGAGGACGCGCAGTGGCTGGTGGTGCTGCGGGACGAGGAAGGACGGCTGGATCCGGACGAGCTGCACACGTTCGCGGGGGAGTGGGACGGCTGGCGGGAGGAGCCCTAGGCCTGCCGTGCCGCGCCCCGCGCACGGCTGCGGCCGACGGGCGCCCGGGCCGTGTTGTCGGTGCCGCGTGCGATGCTGTCCGTGATGGCCAAGAAGACGAATGACGACGTGCTCGCTCCGGTCACCCTCGCCGTGGGCCAGGAGGACCTCCTGCTGGACCGGGCCGTGCAGGAGGTGGTGGCCGCCGCCCGGGCCGCCGACGCCGACACGGACGTACGGGATCTCTCCTCCGACCAGTTGCAGCCCGGCACGCTCGCGGAGCTGACCAGTCCGTCGCTGTTCGCCGAGCGCAAGGTCGTGGTCGTGCGCAATGCTCAGGACCTGTCGGCCGACACGATCAAGGAGCTGAAGGGATATTTCGGCTCTCCGGCCGAGGAGATCACGCTTGTGCTGCTGCACGCGGGCGGCGCCAAGGGCAAGGGACTGCTCGACGCCGCACGCAAGGCGGGGGCGCGGGAGGTGGCGTGCCCAAAGATGACGAAGCCGGCCGACCGGCTGGCGTTCGTGCGCGGGGAGTTCCGGGCGCAGGGTCGCGCGGCGACCCCGGAAGCCTGCCAGTCCCTCGTCGACGCGATCGGCAGCGATCTGCGGGAGCTGGCCTCGGCGGTCTCGCAGCTCACCGCGGACGTCGAGGGGACCATCGACGAGGCGGTGGTCGGGCGGTACTACACGGGGCGGGCCGAGGCGTCCAGCTTCACCGTCGCGGACCGGGCGGTCGAGGGGCGGGCGGCGGAGGCGCTGGAGGCCCTCAGATGGTCGTTGGCCACGGGGGTCGCGCCGGTCCTGATCACGAGCGCCCTCGCACAGGGGGTGCGGGCCATCGGCAAGCTGTCGTCCGCGCGCGGCGGACGCCCGGCGGACCTCGCCCGGGAGCTGGGCATGCCGCCGTGGAAGATCGACCGGGTGCGGCAGCAGATGCGGGGATGGACGCCGGACGCAGTGGCGATCGCCCTGCGGGCGGTCGCCGAGGCCGACGCAGGAGTCAAGGGCGGCGGGGACGATCCCGAGTACGCCCTGGAGAAGGCGGTCGTCACCATCGCGCGGGCGGCGCGGTCGAGGGGGCGGGCGTGAGCCGGGAGCCCCGGAGCCGGGCACAAACCGGGCGGGCGTGAGCCGAGAGCCCCGCCGCCGCCCTGGGGAAGGGCGAGGGCGGGGCTCTCGGATCTCAAGCTGGTGGGTTCGTACCCGCGTGGCGAACGCAGGCCGCGTACGAACCCGGAGTGCCAGGGGGGAGCGGATGAGAGAGGGCCCGCTCGGTTCCCTCCGGCGTCAAATCAAGTGTCAGCCCTTGAGGGACGCGACCTTCGAAGCAAGCGCCGACTTCTTGTTGGCGGCCTGGTTCTTGTGGATGACGCCCTTCGAGACGGCCTTGTCGAGCTGACGCGCGGCGGCGCGCTGGTACTCGGTGGCCTTCTCGGCGTCGCCCGCGGCAGCGGCCTCGCGAGCCTTGCGGATCGCGGTCTTGAGCGAGGACTTGACGGCCTTGTTGCGCAGGCGCGCCTTCTCGTTCGTCTTGTTCCGCTTGATCTGGGACTTGATGTTCGCCACGAATGAGCCTTTACAGGTTCAGGCACGTGGGGCTGACCGCCTCACGCGCCGGTGATTTCTTTGAAGAGGTACCTCGCGCTGAGAGGGCATGAGGCACAGCCACCCAGGCTACCAGTCGGGCTCGGGGCCGCCCAAACCGGTCGCCCGCACCGCCGGACGGCCCCCGGATCCGGCCTCCCGTTCCGGTCCGACATGGCCCAAACCGGTCGCAGTGTCCCGCGCATGGGACGATGGAGGCTACGTATCGTTCCGACCCGAGACCGCAGACGCTGCGGACGCCTCAAGAATCAGGACCCTGCGTGCCCGCGACTCCTACCCATGCGCCCGAGCCGAGCCGTACCGACCCGGCTCGGATCCGCAATTTCTGCATCATCGCGCACATCGACCACGGCAAGTCCACGCTCGCCGACCGGATGCTCCAGCTCACCGGCGTCGTCGAGCAGCGGCAGATGCGCGCTCAGTACCTCGACCGCATGGACATCGAGCGCGAGCGTGGCATCACGATCAAGTCCCAGGCGGTGCGTCTGCCGTGGGCCCCGACGCACGACCCGGGCAGTACGCACATCCTCAACATGATCGACACCCCTGGGCACGTCGACTTCACCTACGAGGTCTCGCGGTCGCTCGCCGCCTGCGAGGGCACGATCCTCCTCGTCGACGCCGCCCAGGGCATCGAGGCCCAGACCCTCGCCAACCTCTATCTGGCGATGGAGAACGACCTCACGATCATCCCCGTGCTCAACAAGATCGACCTGCCGGCCGCTCAGCCGGAGAAGTTCTCCGAGGAGCTCGCCAACCTCGTCGGCTGCGAGCCCGACGACGTCCTGAAGGTGTCCGCCAAGACGGGCCTGGGCGTCGAGGCGCTGCTGGACAAGGTCGTCGAGCAGATCCCGGCGCCGGTGGGTGTCGTGGACGCGCCCGCCCGCGCGATGATCTTCGACTCGGTCTACGACTCCTACCGCGGCGTCGTGACGTATGTGCGTGTCGTCGACGGACAGCTCAACAGGCGCGAGCGCATCAAGATGATGTCCACCGGCGCGACCCACGAGCTGCTGGAGATCGGCGTCAGCTCGCCCGAGATGCTTCCGTCCGACGGCCTCGGCGTCGGCGAGGTGGGCTACCTCATCACCGGTGTGAAGGACGTCCGCCAGTCCAAGGTCGGTGACACGATCACCAGCCAGGCCAAGGGCGCCACGGAGCCCCTCGGCGGCTACAAGGACCCGAAGCCGATGGTCTTCTCGGGCCTGTATCCGCTGGACGGCTCCGACTACCCGGACCTGCGCGAGGCACTCGACAAGCTCCAGCTCAACGACGCCGCGCTCGTCTACGAACCCGAGACCTCCGCCGCCCTGGGCTTCGGATTCCGTGTCGGCTTCCTCGGACTGCTCCACCTCGACGTGGTCCGCGAGCGCCTGGAGCGCGAATTCGGGCTCGATCTGATCGCCACCGCGCCCAACGTGGTCTACCGCGTGATCATGGAGGACGGCGAGGAGCACACGGTCACCAACCCGAGCGAGTTCCCCGAGGGCAAGCTGGCCGAGGTGTACGAGCCGGTCGTACGGGCCACGATCCTCGCGCCCACCGAGTTCATCGGCGCGATCATGGAGCTCTGCCAGACCCGCCGCGGCACCCTGCTCGGCATGGACTACCTGTCCGAGGACCGGGTCGAGATCCGCTACACACTGCCCCTGGCGGAGATCGTCTTCGACTTCTTCGATCAGCTGAAGTCCAAGACCCGCGGCTACGCCTCCCTCGACTACGAGCCCACCGGCGAGCAGGACAGCTCCCTGGTGAAGGTCGACATCCTGCTGCACGGCGACAAGGTGGACGCCTTCTCGGCGATCACCCACAAGGACCAGGCGTACGCATACGGTGTCCGGCTGGTCGCCAAGCTGAAGGAACTCATCCCGCGGCAGAACTTCGAGGTGCCGGTGCAGGCCGCCGTCGGCTCCCGGGTGATCGCCCGCGAGACCATCCGCGCCATCCGCAAGGACGTCCTCGCCAAGTGCTACGGCGGTGACATCTCCCGCAAGCGGAAGCTGCTGGAGAAGCAGAAGGAGGGCAAGAAGCGGATGAAGATGGTGGGTTCCGTGGAGGTTCCCCAGGAAGCCTTCATCGCCGTGCTGTCCAGCGATGACAGCGCGGGGTCGGTCAAGGGCAAGAAGTAACCGGGGAGCCCCGGAAAATCGGCCGAACAGGGGCCCGTCGTACGAAAGTGCGGCGGGCCCCTTCGCGTGCTCCCCGTCGCTCTCTGTAGGAAGTGACAGGCCACCGCCTCTTACGCACCGGGCGGTCGGGCTCTACTCTGATCTCTGCTCGGTAGTTACTCGTGAGTTAAACAACTGCGCCGGAGTGACAGCAGGCGCAGACCAGCCAGTCGCATCGAGCCAGTCGCAATGAGCCAGCCAGCATGAGTCAGCCGCATCGTCGCGGGCCCCGGAGGATGTCGTGAGCGACACACAGACCTTGATCGAGAACCGTCCGCCGTCCGTGGCGGCCCTCTTTCTGGAGCGCGTGGCGGCCACGCCCGACGCCGAGGCCTACCGGTACCCCGTACCGCTCGCCTCCGGCGAGGGCCCAGACGAATGGAATTCGCTGAGCTGGGCCGAGGCGGCCGAGCAGGTCTTCTCGATCGCGGCCGGACTGATCGAGCTGGGCGTGCAGCCGGAGCAGCGGGTGGCGCTCGCCTCCTCGACGCGGGTCGAGTGGATCCTCGCCGACCTGGGCATCCTCTGCGCCGGAGCGGCCACCACCACGGTCTACCCGCAGACCAACGCCGATGAATCGTCGTTCATCCTCTCCGACTCCGAGAGCAGGGTGCTGATCGCGGAGAACGCGGAGCAGTTGGCGAAGGTGCGGGAGAAGCGTGCGGAGCTGCCCGCGCTCACCCACGTCGTGGTGATCGACCCCAAGGGTGTCGAGACGGGCGGCTGGGTGCTCTCCCTGGCCGAACTGGAGTCGCGCGGCGCCGCCTACCTCGAGCAGCATCCCGAGCTCATCAAGGAGCGGGTGGGCGCGATCACCAAGGACCAGCTCGCCACCCTGATCTACACCTCCGGCACCACCGGCCGCCCCAAGGGCGTGCGACTGCCGCACGACAACTGGGCGTACATGGCCAAGGCGATCGCGGCGACCGGGCTGGTGGGCGCCGACGACGTGCAGTACCTGTGGCTGCCGCTCGCACACGTCTTCGGCAAGGTGCTCACCTCCGGCCAGATCGAGGTCGGCCACGTCACGGCCGTCGACGGCCGCGTGGACAAGATCATCGAGAATCTGCCGGTCGTGCAGCCGACCTATATGGCGGCCGTTCCGCGCATCTTCGAGAAGGTCTACAACGGGGTCGCGGCCAAGGCGCGGGCGGGCGGCGCGGCGAAGTACAAGATCTTCCTGTGGGCGGCCGAGGTCGCCCGGGAGTACGCCAAGGTCTCCCAGGACACCTTCCGCCGTACCGGCACGCACGCCGTGCCGTTCGGTCTCGCCGCCAAGCACAAGGTCGCGGACGCGCTGGTCTTCGCCAAGATCCGGGAGGCCTTCGGCGGCAACCTGCGCGCCTGCGTCTCCGGCTCCGCCGCCCTCGCCCCCGAGATCGGCTACTTCTTCGCCGGCGCCGGCATCCACATCCTGGAGGGCTACGGCCTCACCGAGTCCTCCGCCGCCTCCTTCGTGAACCCGGGCGAGGCGTACCGCACGGGCACCGTCGGCAAGCCGCTGCCCGGCACCGAGGTGCGCATCGCGGACGACGGCGAGATCCTGATGCGCGGCCCCGGCATCATGGAGGGCTACCACGGGCTGCCGGAGAAGACCGCCGAGGTGCTGGAGGCGGACGGCTGGTTCCACACCGGTGACATCGGCGAGCTGTCGCCCGACGGCTATCTGCGGATCACCGACCGCAAGAAGGACCTCATCAAGACGTCAGGCGGCAAGTACATCGCGCCCGCCGAGGTCGAGGGCCAGTTCAAGGCGGTGTGCCCGTACGTCTCCAACATCCTCGTGCACGGCGCCGACCGGAACTACTGCACGGCGCTCATCGCCCTCGACGAGGTGTCCATCCTGGAGTGGGCGAAGGAGAACGGGCTGGGGGGCAGGTCTTACGCCGAGATCGTGGCCGCACCGGTCACGGTCGAGATGGTCGACGGCTACGTCAAGCAGCTCAACGAGGGGCTCCAGAAGTGGCAGACCGTCAAGAAGTTCCGTCTGCTGCCGCGGGACCTCGACGTGGAGCACGGTGAGATCACGCCGAGCCTGAAGCTGAAGCGGCCCGTCGTCGAGCGGGAGTACAAGCACCTGATCGACGAGATGTACGCCGGCACACGCGAGGCCTAGGACGCGGACCGGGGGTACGGGCTGGAACGTCCGGCCCCCGGTCAGGGGACTCGCACCGTCCTCGGGCCCTTCCTCGACAAGCATGTGACGGCCCTTCACTCGGTGCACGGAGGGACGGCGGAACGCTCGGGGGCGCTCGCTCCATCGGCCCCGGCACTCCGCTCCGGCCCCGGGGCGTGGTCGTTCGCGCCCGGGCCCCGGGACTCCGCCCCGTCCGGGTCCAGGAGGGCGCAGACGACGGTCAGCAGCCGGTCGACGTCGACGGGTTTGGGCACGTAGTCGTTGGCGCCGCGTGCGATGGACTTCTCGCGGTCGCCGGGCATCGCCTTCGCGGTCAGCGCGACGATGGGCAGGTCCGCCCAGCGGGGTGTGCGGCGGACGTGGGAGATCGTCTCGTAGCCGTCCATCTCCGGCATCATGATGTCCATCAGGACGAGCGCGACGTCCGGATGGCGCTCCAGCGTCTCGATGCCCTCACGGCCGTTCTCCGCGTACAGCACCGGCATGCCGACCCGGCCGAGGACATGGGTGAGCGCGAAGACGTTGCGGATGTCGTCGTCCACGATCAGCACCCGCCGGCCCGGCAGCACCTGTCCCGCCCGGCCGGACTTCCACGCCTCCAGTTTGGTCGGCGCGGGCCAGGCGTCGTCGGTGTCGGGCCCGGTGCAGTGCTCGGTGGACAGCTGCTCGGGCACGGAGGCCGGCTGCTCCAGCGGCGTCGGGCCGGTCGCCGTGTGTCCGGGGCCGACCACGGGCACGTACAGCGTGAACGTCGACCCCAGGCCGGGAGCGCTCTCCGCGATGATCTTCCCGCCCAGCAGGCCCGCGATCTCCCGGCTGATGGACAGGCCCAGTCCCGTGCCGCCGTACTTGCGGTTGGTCGTGCCGTCGGCCTGCTGGAACGCCTCGAAGATCACCGGGAGTTTCTCGGGTGCGATGCCGATGCCCGTGTCGGAGACGGCGAACGCGATCGCCGCTTCGGTGGTCTCGCGGGTGTGGCGGTGGTCGAGGTCCTTGATGAGGTCGACCGTCAGCTCGACCTTGCCGGTGGCGGTGAACTTGATCGCGTTGGAGAGCAGATTGCGCAGGATCTGCTGCAGCCGCTGCTCGTCCGAGTACATCTCCCGCGGCACGTCGGGCCCCACGGTGACCTCGAAGGCGAGTCCCCGGTCGAGGGTCAGCGGGCGGAAGGTGGCGTGGACATAGTCCAGCAGTTTGATGAGTGGGAGCCGCTTGGGGCGTACGTCCATCCGGCCGGCCTCGATCTTCGACAGGTCGAGGATGTCGTTGATCAGTTGCAGCAGGTCCGAGCCCGAGCGGTGGATCGTCGTCGCGAACTGCACGTCCTGATCGGAGAGATGACCCTCCGGGTTGTCGGAGAGCAGACGGGCCAGGATCAGCAGGGAGTTCAGCGGGGTGCGCAGCTCGTGCGACATGTTCGCCAGGAATTCCGACTTGTACTGCGACGACGTCGCCAGCAGTGCGGCCTTCTCCTCCAGTTCGGCGTTCGAGCGCTGAAGCTCCGCCTGCTGCTTCTGCAGTTCGTCGGAGCGCTCCTGGAGCTGCATGGCCAGGCGCTGGGACTCGCCGAGCAGGGACTCCGTGCGGGAGTTGGCGATGATGGTGTTGATCGCGACGCCGATCGTGTTCACGAACTGGTCGAAGAACGCGAGATGGACGTCGGAGAAGCGGGAGAACGAGGCCAGCTCGATCACTCCGAGCAGCTTGTCCTCGAAGGGGATCGGGATGATCACCACGCTGGTCGGGGCCGCTTCACCGAGCCCGCTGTTGATCTTGATGTAGTCCGGCGGGGCCTCCTCGACGAGGATCCGCTTCTTCTCCCGCGCCGCCTGACGGACCAGACCGTGCACCGGCAGGCCGCCGGTCTCGACCGTCGTCTCCTGCGCGGCACCGTAACCTGCGATGAACGCGAGCCCCTTCGCGGGGACCGTGGTGCGCACCGACGCGCCGTCCCCGTCGGGGTCGGCCAGGTAGAAGGCGCCGTACTGCGCGTTCACCAGCGGGGTCAGCTCCCGCAGGATCAGGTCGGCGACCTCCATCAGATCGCGGTGACCCTGCATCAGCGCGGCGAGCCGGGCGAGGTTCGACTCCAGCCAGTCCTTGGCCCGGGTGGTCTCGCGGAGGTTGGAGACCATGAGGTTGATGTTGTTCTTCAGCTCGGCGACCTCACCCTGTGCCTCCACCGTGATCGAGCGGGACATGTCGCCCTGGGCCACGGCGGAGGCCACCTCGGCGATCGCGCGGACCTGGGTCGTCAGGTTGAGGGCCAGTTCGTTGACGTTGGTCGTCAGGCGCTTCCAGGTGCCGTAGACGCCCTCGACGCGTGCCTGGCCGCCGAGCCGGCCCTCGCTGCCGACCTCGCGGGCGACGCGGGTGACCTCGGAGGAGAAGGACGAGAGGGTGTCGACCATCGTGTTGATGGTGGTCTTGAGTTCCAGGATCTCGCCGCGGGCGTCCACGTCGATCTTCTTCGACAGGTCGCCCTGGGCGACGGCGGTGGCGACCTGGGCGATGTTGCGGACCTGCGAGGTCAGGTTGTCCGCCATGTAGTTGACGTTGTCGGTGAGGTCCTTCCAGACCCCGCTGACGCCCCGCACCTGGGCCCGGCCGCCCAGCCTGCCGTCCGTGCCGACCTCCCGGGCCACCCGTGTCACCTCGTCCGCGAAGGCCCGCAGCTGCTCCACCATGGTGTTCACGGTGTCCTTGAGCTCGAGGATCTCGCCGCGGGCGTCGACGGTGATCTTCTTGGAGAGGTCGCCGTTCGCGACCGATGTGGTCACCTGGGCGATGTTGCGGACCTGCGAGGTCAGGTTCGAGGCCATGAAGTTGACGTTGTCCGTCAGCTCCTTCCATACGCCCGAGACCCCGCGCACCTGGGCCTGACCGCCCAGGTTGCCCTCGGTGCCGACCTCGCGGGCGACCCGGGTCACCTCGTCGGCGAATGCGGAGAGCTGGTCGACCATGGTGTTGATGGTCGACTTCAGCTCCAGGATCTCGCCCTTCGCCTCGACCGTGATCGTCTTGCCGAGGTCGCCCTGGGCGACGGCGGTGGCGACCTGGGCGATGTTGCGCACCTGGGAGGTCAGGTTGTCCGCCATGAAGTTGACGTTCTCCGTCAGGTCCTTCCACACCCCCGACACGCCCCGGACCTGGGCCCGGCCGCCGAGCCGTCCCTCGGTGCCGACTTCGCGGGCGACCCGGGTCACCTCGTCGGCGAACGCGGAGAGCTGGTCGACCATCGTGTTCACGGTGTCCTTGAGCTGAAGGATCTCGCCCCGGGCGTCCACTGTGATCTTCTGGCTGAGATCGCCGTTGGCGACCGCCGTGGTCACCTGGGCGATGTTGCGGACCTGCGAGGTCAGGTTCGAGGCCATGAAGTTGACGTTGTCGGTGAGGTCCTTCCAGACCCCGGAGACGCCCGGCACCTGTGCCCGTCCGCCGAGCTGGCCTTCCGTGCCGACCTCGCGGGACACCCTCGTCACCTCATCAGCGAACGCGCGCAACTGGTCGACCATCGTGTTCACGGTGAGCTTCAGCTCCAGCAGCTCGCCGCCTGCCTCGACCGTGACCTGTCGCGTCAGATCGCCGCGAGCGACCGCCGTGGTCACCGTCGCGATGTCGCGCACCTGCGCTGTCAGCCGGGAGCCCATGGTGTTGACGGCCTCGGTCACATAGCGCCAGTCGCCGGCCAGTCCCTGCACCGTGGCGCGCCCGCCGAGGCGGCCCTCGATCCCTTCCCGGGCGACGCGGTTGAGTTCGCCGGTGAACAGCGACAGCTGCTCCACCATGCGGTTCGCCCCACGCCCCAGGCGCCGTAGATCACCGCGGAGCTGGCGCTTGCCGTCGTGCAACTCGGCGCGCTGTGTCAGATCGCCGTCCGCCACGGCATTGAGCACGCGGGTGGCGTTGACGACCGGGACGGCCAGTGCTTCCAGCAGGGTGTTGGCCGCCTCCACGTTCGCGGTCCATCCTCCCTGCCCGGGACTGGCTGCCAACCGCTCGTCGAGCCGCCCCTGCCTGACCACCTCCCGGCGCACCCTGTCGAGTTCCGAGGCCAGGTGCGCATTTCGCGTGACGATCTGGTTGAACACCCCCGCCATCTCGGCGAGGACCCCTTCAGGGAGGTTCCCGGTACGGACGGTGAAATCTCCGTCACACAGGGAATTCATGGCTGCGAGCAGCGGGCGCAATTCGGCCACGCGTATCCACTCGCCGTCCGGAGCGGGGGCGGGCGGTGCGGCCTCGGGCTTGGTCTCAGGGGGTTGTTCCCGGAGCTCGGGCCCAAGATGAGCGAGATCAGGGTGGGTGGCAGATTCCATGGCGACCCACTTCCAGGCAGACGATTACCTCCCGTTTAGACTACATTCGTCTTATATGCCTCGACAGCGAGCTTGGTCTGGAGTCGCCAGTGAGGTCGTCCCCTGATCTACGTCCGGCCGTCGCACGGATGCGCATTCCCGCCAACGAGCTCGCGGCCTCGGCAGCACGCAAGTTCGTGCGTGCCGTACTCGCCGAGCGGATCGCTCTGCAGTTCCCCGGGGCGCAGACCGCCAACGACCGGCTGGTGGATGACGCCGTCCTTCTCGCCGATGAACTGGTGGCCGGAGCCGTCATGCACACGGGGTACGAGGTCGAGGTGGCATGCCGCGTGGAAGCGGGCCACTGCTCCCTGGCCGATTTCTCCAAGGGCGACTCCGGGCGTGTGGGTCTTGTGGTCGAAGTGCTGGAGCGCGACCCCTCCGCCCCCCTCGACGACGCGGCCTCCGGCTCGCCCGGCGACGGAAAGGGCTTGCAAGGCCACGTGCGAGGCTACGGCCGACAGCTCATGCGATCCCTCGCCGAGTCGTGGGGCGTGACATACCGGTGCTCCGGGAAGGCCACCTGGTTCCGTCTGGAGTGCGCCCTGGCGAGCCCGCTCGCCACCATGGGCGAGAAGGACATCGAGTCCCTCACCGAGGCCGTCCGCAACGAGCCGTCGGCCTTCGAGCCTCTTTCGGCCGGACTGCCCCCCGACCGCCGGGCGCGCAGCACCGACTGGGCCGAGCGCGAGGGCCAGTCGTTCCTCGCCGAGGCCGGAGAACTCCTCGCCGGGCAGTTGGACGAGGACATGGTCGCTGCGCTCGCAGGCCAGCTGCTCGTGCCCAGGCTCGCCGACTGGTGCGGGGTCTGGCTCACGACGGAGAACGACGACATGCGGATCTCCCACGTGTGGCACGTGGACGAACGCCGGATCCGTGAGCTGCGCCTGTCGCTGGAGAAGGAGCGTCCGCCCGTCAGGCTGAGCACCACCGGCGTTCCGTGGCCGTGGCCCGACTGTCTGGGCGCCGAGAACGCGGCAGGTTCGGCTCTGGCGTTTCCTCTGGTGGTGGGTGGGCGCTGCCAGGGTTCACTGCTGATCGGCCGGGCAGGCCTGTCCCGGATGACCGACGCCGTCGCACGACTCGTCGAGGACGTGGCCAGGCGGGTAGCCCAGGCGGTCGTCACGGCGCGCCACTACACCCGGCAGGCGAGCATCAGCCGGACGCTCCAGCGCGGGCAGCTTCCCACCTGCCTCGCCCCGATTCCGGGCGTGGACACGGCGCTCGTCTACGAGCCCTGGGGCGAGGGGCAGACCGTGGGCGGTGACTTCTACGACCTGTTCCCGCTGGGAGAGCGCCGGTGGTGCTTCCTGCTCGGCGACGTGTGCGGCCACGACCTTGAAGCCATGTCCGTCACCGGCCTGGCACGGCACCTCGTACGACTGCTGGCGCGCGAGGGCCACGGCATCGAGTCCTTGCTGAACCGGCTGAACCTGGCCATGGCCGAGGAGGCCGCCGAAGCCGTGACATACCGCGGAGAGCGGGAGGGATCGCGGTTTTTGAGCCTGCTGTACGGGGAGCTGGAACCCGATCTGGCCGCAGGTGGCGCGCGGTGCACGATAGCGAGCGCCGGGCACCCACCGCCGCTGCGGCTGGCCACCGACGGCTCGGTCACACCGGCCACGAACCCGCAGATGCTGCTCGGCGTTGACGAGCACGCGGAGTTCCGCGCCAACACCTTCACCTTCGCGCCGGGCGAGACACTGCTGTGCGTGACAGACGGAGTCACCGAACGCCGCAGGGGATCACGGCAGCTGGACGACGACGACGGTCTGGCGGAGGTTCTGCGGGGATGCATGGGGCTGGGCGCGAAGGCGGTGGCGGAACGGGTCAGGCAGGCCGCACACGACTTCAGCACCGAGCCCCTCGGCGACGATCTGGCCGTGCTGGTCCTGGAGGCCGTGCCGGTGCTGAGAAGCGCCGGATTCAGAAGCGCGACGGCGTTGCGCGGTGATCGGGCCTGTTGACCCCGGGGGCCGTCGAAGAGGGCGTCTGAGGCGATCACGGGGTGCCGCCCCGTTCACCGGTCACGCACGTGCCCGAAGCCGCCGTCCCGGACGCGCACACATACCGCCGGATTTGTGTAGAAGGAACGTTCTATATAATGGGTATGTGTCAAAGCCAATGTCTCCATCGGGTCGCCCCTCGGAAGCGCGTGAGCGGCTGTTGAAGACAGCGAGCCGGCTCTTCTACACCGAGGGCATCAGAGCCGTCGGTGTCGACCGGGTCATGGCGGAAGCGGATGTCGCCCGGGGGACCTTCTACCGGCACTTCGAAGGCAAGGACGATCTCGTCCGGGCCTACCTCGAGGCAACCGATCAGCAGATCCGCGCCCGCATCGCCGTCGCCCGGAAGGAGATCGACGACCCGGCCATCTTCCTGCGGGCCGTCGCCCAGGGCGTCGGGGAGGAACTGTGCGGTGCGGGCTTCCGCGGTTGTCCGTTCATCAACGCCGCCGCCGAATACCCGGACCGGCACAGCGCCATCCATCAGGCAGTG
>Ga0102590_1002704_pt1 | contig 19966 bp, 15 predicted proteins | sample AraplaMF_Col_mMF_FD_76859 | JGI IMG/M metagenome (GOLD analysis project Ga0102590, IMG submission 76859) | Arabidopsis root microbial communities from the University of North Carolina, USA - plate scrape MF_Col_mMF | ecosystem: Host-associated > Plants > Roots > Endosphere | place: USA...
GCAGTTCGGCAAGCTGATCCGGCCAAGGGCGCGCTATGTGGGACCGGCGCCGGGGCGGAGGGCTGGGGCGGGTTAGAAACGCCGAGCGCGCGCTGCATCTCTGCTGTCGTCCTGGCGAAGGCCAAGACCCCTAACCACCGAGTTCAGTTTGGCGAAGATTGGTGATTGGCAACAGCGCGCAACAACTTCTCCCTGGGTAACGCGTCCTGGTTTTCGCCAGGACGACTTGGGAAGAGTTCTAAGCTCGCGGCTTCGCTTCCGCGATAACGCTACCGTTCTGCCGGCGGCGGTAGAGCCAGATCGCGAGGCCGCCGATGATCGCCGCCGCCGCCACGGTCAAAATCCAGATGTGCTTGAATGGATGCCCATGGTGCGGCAGTCCGAAATATTGGTGGAAGGCCGAGACCGCCAGCACGCCCGGCAGGACGTGGGCCGGCGCCCACACCAGGATCGCCGGGATGTTGACCGCGTAGAATTTCGTGGGCGTCATCCCCAGCGCGCCGGCGGTGACAGGCACGAAGGCGCGGATCGGCGGCACGAAGCGGGCGAAGAACACGGCCCAGGTGCCGAAGCGGTGGAAGAAGCTTTCGCTCTCCTCGACCACGCGCGGATAGTTGGTCAGGGGCCAGGTGTTGAGGATCTTGCGCTGCTGCCGGTGCCCGAGCCAGTAGGCCGATCCGTCGCCCAGCACGGCGCCCACGGCGGCGGCGAGCAGCACCCATTGCAGTCTCAGGTCGCCGCCTGGAACCAACGCGCTCAGCGCCAGGATGATGGTCGAGCCGGGGATCACCGAGCCCACCACCGGGACCGCTTCGAGCAGCGCCGCCAGGAAGAGGGTCAGATAGGCCAGCCACGCATGGACTGAAACGAACGAGATCAGGGGATCAAGAAAGGACGTCACGAGGTCTCTGTAGCGGGCTGGGGCATTTGGGTTCAGACCCTACATAAGTAAGATTGGGCGATGAAAGTGCCATTCGCTCGGGCAGGAGGGCGCTCCGGGGCCAAATTTGGGCGAGATTTGCAGGGCAGCCTTCCCAAAATCGCGTTCCTTGCCTATCTAAATGAAAAGACAACGGAACTTTGATTGGGGGGCAGGCTTCTGCCGGCACGTTGTCTCTGATAGGTTCGCAGCCGCACCCAGCCGCAGCCAACGTGCAAATAACTGGTCTCGGGATCGCCCGGGACCTCGGAGGATTGATGACGACCGCCGCCATGTCCAAAGTTGAGGAAGTTTCCGGTTTGCCCGACATGAAGGTGTCGGTGCGTCAGGTGTTCGGGATCGACAGCGATCTCGAAGTGCCGGCCTATTCCGAAGTCGACCCTCACGTCCCTGAAGTCGATTCCGACTACCGCTTCGACCGCGCCACCACGCTCGCCATTCTCGCCGGCTTCGCCAAGAACCGCCGCGTGATGGTGACCGGCTATCACGGCACCGGTAAATCCACCCATATCGAGCAGGTCGCCGCCCGCCTGAACTGGCCCTGCGTGCGCGTCAACCTCGACAGCCACATCAGCCGTATCGACCTCGTCGGCAAGGATTCCATCGTGGTCCGCGACGGCAAGCAGGTCACCGAATTCCGCGACGGCATCCTGCCCTGGGCGCTGCAGCACAACGTCGCGCTGGTGTTCGATGAATACGACGCCGGCCGCCCGGACGTGATGTTCGTGATCCAGCGCGTGCTCGAAGTCTCCGGCCGCCTGACGCTGCTCGACCAGAACAAGGTGATCAAGCCGCATCCGGCGTTCCGCCTGTTCGCCACCGCGAACACGGTCGGCCTCGGCGACACTTCGGGCCTCTATCACGGCACCCAGCAGATCAACCAGGGCCAGATGGACCGCTGGTCGATCGTCACCACGCTGAACTATCTCAGCCATGACGAGGAAGTGGAGATCGTGCTGGCCAAGGCCAAGCACTATCGCACCGGCGAAGGCCGCGACATCGTCAACAAGATGGTGCGCCTTGCCGACCTGACCCGCAACGCCTTTGCCAACGGCGATCTGTCGACGGTGATGAGCCCGCGCACGGTGATCACCTGGGCGGAGAACGCCGACATCTTCGGCGATATCGGTTTTTCGTTCCGGGTCACCTTCCTCAACAAGTGCGACGAGCTCGAGCGTCCCCTGGTCGCCGAGTTCTACCAGCGCTGCTTCAACGCGGAGCTGCCGGAATCGGCAGTCAACGTGGCGCTGAGCTGATTCAACAATGATGTCATCCCGGACAAGCTCACTCCTGGCGGCGCGAAGCGCCGTCTGGAGTGAGTGCAGATCCGGGATCCATAGCCACAGGCCCGCGTTGTGGCGCGAGCGATCAATTGCCACCCTTCGCCAAATGACGTCCTGTGGTTATGGGTCCCCGCTTTCGCGGGGACGACGGTGAGATCGAGATGAGCACCACCTCCAACTCCAAATTCCGTAGCAGCAAGGAAGCGCCGACCGAGCCGTTCAAGCGCTCGGTCGCCTCCTGCCTGAAGGCGATCGCCAAGACGCCGGAGCTCGACGTCTCCTTCGCCGCCGAGCGCCCGGGCCTCGCGCCCGGCAAGGCGCGGCTGCCCGAGCCCGCGCGCAAGATGACCAAGCGCGACGCGGCGGTCGTGCGCGGCCATGCCGATTCCATCGCGCTCAAGCTCGCCTGTCATGATGCCAAGCTGCATCGCAAGCTGATGCCGGGCAATCCGCAGGCGCGCGGCGTGTTCGAGGCGGTGGAGCAGGCGCGGGTCGAGGCGATCGGCGCGCGCCGCATGGCGGGCGTTGCCAAGAACCTCACCGCGATGCTCGACGACCATTTCCATCGCGGCAAGTTCGACGAGATCACCGACCGCGCCGACGCCCCGCTGGCCGATGCGCTGGCGATGCTGGTGCGCGAGCGCCTCACCGGAATGGCGCCGCCGACCGCCGCGAAGAAGATGGTCGATCTCTGGCGTCCGATTCTCGAGGACAAGATCGGCAAGCGGCTCGACCGGCTCGATAGCGTCGTCGAGGACCAGACCCGGTTCGGCGATGCCGTGCACGACCTCTTGACCGCGCTCGAGCTCGGCGACGAGCGCAACGCCGACAGCGAGGACGATGACGACAACGACGAGAACCAGGACGGCGACAACGACCAGTCCGGCGCCGAAGGCTCGCCCGATTCCGATGCCGCGCAGGAGATGAGCGCCGACCAGGCGCAGGCGACCAGCGAGGAGATGAGCGAGAGCGCGATGGAAAGCGCGCAGGCCTCGACCTCGGATACGTTCGACGACGGCGAGCTCGGCGACGACGAGACCCCGGGCGAGGCGACGCGTCCCAACGCGCATGGCAAGAACGAGCCGCGCGGGCCGGAATATCACGCCTTCGCGCCCAAGTTCGACGAGGTCATCGCCGCCGAGGACCTCTGCGACCATGACGAGCTCGAGCGGCTGCGCGCCTATCTCGACAAGCAGCTCGCGCATTTGCAGGGCATCGTCGCCCGCCTCGCCAACCGGCTGCAGCGCAAGCTGATGGCGCAGCAGAACCGCGCCTGGGAGTTCGATCTCGAAGAGGGCATCCTGGACCCCGCGCGCCTGTCGCGCGTCGTCACCGATCCCTATCATCCGCTGTCCTTCATGCACGAGAAGGAGGCGACGTTCCGCGACACCGTGGTGACGCTGCTGCTCGACAATTCCGGCTCGATGCGCGGACGGCCGATTACGGTCGCGGCGACCTGCGCCGACATTCTCGCCCGCACGCTGGAGCGTTGCGGCGTCAAGGTCGAGATCCTCGGCTTCACCACGCGCGCCTGGAAGGGCGGGCAATCGCGCGAGGCCTGGCTTGCCGCCGGCAAGCCGGCCAATCCCGGCCGCCTCAACGATCTCCGTCACATCATCTACAAGTCGGCGGATGCTCCGTGGCGTCGTGCGCGCAAGAACCTCGGCCTGATGATGCGCGAGGGTCTGCTGAAGGAGAACATCGACGGCGAGGCGCTGGACTGGGCGCACAAGCGCCTGCTCGGCCGGCCCGAACAGCGCAAGATCCTGATGATGATCTCGGACGGCGCGCCGGTCGACGATTCCACGCTGTCGGTCAATCCCGGCAATTATCTCGAGCGGCACCTGCGCCACATCATCGAGGAGATCGAGACCCGCTCGCCGGTCGAGCTGATCGCGATCGGCATCGGCCATGACGTGACGCGCTATTACCGCCGCGCGGTGACGATCGTGGATGCCGAGGAGCTCGGCGGCGCCATCACCGAGAAGCTCGCCGAGCTGTTCAGCGAGACCGCCACGGCGCCCACGCAGGCATCCGCCCGCCCGCGACGCAAATTGCATTCGTGAGCTCGCATTCATCCCGCCGCAGCTTCCTCGGGCTTGCAGCGGCGGGATTCTCCACTCTCGCAGTCTCCCGCATCGCGCTGGCGCAAGCCGCGGCCGAGCCGCCGCCGCGCGCGCTTCAGGTCGAGAACGCCGTCACCGACCCCGTCAGCGTCGAGGTCAATGCGCGCGCCATTCCCAATTTCGAGCCGGGCGACCGCACGCGCACGCGCTTCGGTTCGCTGGACTATCGCAGCGGCCTGGTGCTGACCTCGCGCTATCGCGGCTTCGGCGGCTTGTCCGGCATCCGGCTCGATGCCAGGGGCGAGCGCTTCCTCGCGGTGTCCGACCAGGGCGGCTGGTTCACCGGCCGCATCCGCTATGCCGACGGCAAGATGGTTGGCCTCGACGAGGTCGAGGCCGCGCCGCTGCTCGGCGCCGAGGGTCGGCCGATCACGGAAAAGCGGCTGTGGTGGGATTCGGAATCGATCGCGCGCGACGGCAGCCTCGTCTATGTCGGGCTCGAGCGCGTCAACCAGATCCTGCGCTATGATTTTGCCAGGGGCGGCACGCGCGCGCGCGGCGAGGCGATCCCGGTGCCGGCGGGCGTGCGCAGGCTGCCGTCGAACAAGGGGCTGGAGGCGCTGGTCGTCGTGCCCAAAGGCAAAGACCAGAACCTGCCGCTGGCGGGCACCCTGATCGCCTTCTCCGAGCGCGGGCTCGATTCCGACGGCAATCTCACAGCCTTCCTGATCGGCGGCCCCACGCCCGGCCAGTTCAGCGTGCGCCGCACCGAGAAATACGACATCAGCGATGCCGTGCTGCTGCCCTCCGGCGAGCTTCTGATCCTCGAGCGCAAATTCTCCTGGTTCACCGGCGTCAACATCCGCATCCGCTCGATCCCGCTGAAGTCGATCGCGCCCGGCGCGCTGGTCGACGGCCCCGCGCTGTTCGTCGCCGATCTCGGCCACGAGATCGACAACATGGAAGGCATCGACGCCCACGTCACGCCCGAGGGCGAGACCGTGCTGACGCTGATCTCCGACGACAATTTCTCGATGCTGCAACGGACGCTGCTGCTGCAATTCACGCTGGCGGAGTAGGGCACGCTGTCGTCCCAATCTCCGCTGTCGTCCCGGACAAGCGCGCCCCCGGCAACGCGTAGCGTTGTCCGGTCGCGCGCGCAGATCCGGGACCCATAACTCCAGGGAGTAGTTGTGGCGCGAACTCCCACTCCGAGTCTTCGCCATACTTCTCCCTGTGGGTATGGGTCCCGGATCTGCGCTGACGCTTGTCCGGGACGACAGTGGAATGTGTGGCACGGTCTCGCGTCAAGCCGCGGTCGCAATGCGTGGCGCCACTAGCCACCATGCCCCATGCGCAACTGGCAATCCGCCGCCCGTCCACTAAACTCTCTCCACAATCCTCCCACCTTCGGAACTCCCCCGCATGAGCGTCCTGTTTTCCCCGATCGAGCTGCGCGGCCTGACCTTGAAGAACCGCATCGTGGTGTCGCCGATGTGCCAGTATTCGGCCGAGGACGGCGTCGCCACTGACTGGCACTTCACCCACGTCAACAATCTCAGCCTGTCGGGCGCTTCGATGTTCTGCATCGAGGCGACCCATGTCGAGGCGATCGGCCGCATCACGCCGGGCTGCCTCGGGCTCTACAGCGATGCCTGCGAGGCCGCGCTGCAACCGATCCTCGCCTCGGTGCGCAAGCATTGCTCCACCGCGATCGCGATGCAGCTCGCCCATGCGGGCCGGAAAGCGAGCAGCGCGCGGCCCTGGGACGGCGGCCAGCTGATTCCGATCGAACAGGGCGGCTGGCAGACGGTGGCGCCGTCGGCCGTGCCGCACAAGGAGGGCGAGGCCGCCCCGCTCGCGCTCGATGCCGCGGGCCTGAAGCGCATCCGCGAGGCCTTCGTCGACAGCGCCAAGCGCGCCGCGCGCCTCGGCATCGACGCCATCGAGCTCCATGGCGCGCACGGCTATCTCATGCATCAATTCCTGTCGCCGATCTCCAACAAGCGCACCGACGAGTATGGCGGCAGCCTGGAGAGCCGCATGCGCTTTCCGCTCGAGGTGTTCGACGCGGTGCGTGCCGCCTTCCCGCACGACAAGCCGGTCGGTATGCGGGTGTCCTCGACCGACTGGGTCGAGGGCGGCTGGGACCTTTCGCAGACCATCGCATTCGCCAAAGCCTTGAAGGCGCGCGGCGTCGACTGGATCGATGCCTCCTCCGGCGGCGTCTCGCCGTTGCAGAAGATCCCGCTCGGCCCCGGCTATCAGGTGCAGTTTGCAGAGGCCATCCGCCGCGAGACCGGCCTGCCCACCATCGCCGTCGGCCTGATCACGGAAGCCAGGCAGGCCGAGGAGATCGTCGCATCGGGGAAGGCCGACATGGTCGCGCTCGCCCGCGGCATGCTCTACGACCCGCGCTGGGCCTGGCACGCCGCCGCCGAGCTCGGCGGCGAGGTCGAAGCCCCGCCGCAATATTGGCGCTCTCAGCCCTCGACCCAGAAGGCGCTGTTCGGCAAGACCACGTTCGGGGCGAGGTAAGGGGGCGCCGCCGCAGATGAGGCGCGGTGACCGCGCCAAGCCAATGGTTGTCGTCCCGGACAAGCGTCAGCGCAGATCCGGGACCCATACCCCGTGATCTCTCGATGGCGCGGGGTGTACGTCGGCAAATAACTGGGAGTCTTCGTCAAACCTCTCCCTGTGGTTATGGATCCCGGATCTGCGCGCGCTACCGGACAACGCTACGCGTTGCCGGGGGTGCGCTTGTCCGGGACGACAGCGGAGCGTGAAGCGACCTATGCGCCTTCGCCACCGCCCCAAAGCACTAAGTAAATCTCCCCAGCTTCCACGCCCCGCAAAACTGGCCTAACCTCTGCGCAGTCAATTCCTCGCGGAGGCCCGCCATGCGTTATCCCGTCCGCAAAACGGCTCACATCTTCGAGCGTGTCGGCCTTGCGATGGCGGGCGCCGCGTGCGGGCTGTTCGTCGGCGCCTATGTCGGCTCGGCCATTCCGGCGCTGACCACGCAGGGCTTCCTGCTGCTGATGATGATGCTCGGCGGGATCGGCTTCTATCTCGGCATCGACACGCCGCAGATGCCGTTCGACGACGCGCACAGCCAGATCGACGCCGCCGAATTCATGAGCGCCGCCGGCACGCTCTGCGCCACGCTCACCGCCTTCGTCTCCGTCGTCGTCATCGTGCTCAGAATCGATCCGCACATGGTCTGGACCTGGCTCGTCTTCGCCGGCTGGATCGCCGGCGTCGCCATGCAGATCGTGGCGGGAGCAAAGGCCAGGATGCGGAAGTAGAAGCGCGTATCGCTTGAGGGAAAGATCGCGCCCGCACACGCTGCATATGATGTGCAGGATACAGCGGCGGTCGGCTCCCTCCCCCGCTTGCGGGGGAGGGTTGGGGAGAGGGTGTCTCCGCGCAGAGATCATTGAGAGTGGCTGAGGACGTCCCTATGCGGCGAGAGCCCTCACCCGCCGCGCTCTGCGAGCGCGTCGGCCTCTCCCGCAAGCGGGAGAGGCGGAGAAGATATCGCCGCCTAAAACACCACGCCCACGCGCGTGCCGCGCTTCCAGGCGATGCGGCAGCGCTTCTTGGTGTTGACGTGCAGCAGCTCGAAGCGATCGGGGATGTTGACCTGGCCGCCGAGATCGACGCAGGCGCCGCCGGGCGAATAGTCGATCAGCGTGCAGGGGATCACCGGCGCGCGCGCATCGGTGATGATCTTGGCCTGGCGCGACACCAGCCCGGCCGGCTTCACGCGGGCATATTTGCGTGGGAATTGCGGCACCGTCTCCTCCAGCTCCGCAAGTTTCGCGGCGTGTTCGAGAGGCCATGATGGAACGCAGATGATGCGATCCAGCTAAGGCGCGCGGGAGAATTTTAATGAAAAGTGTCGGCGAAGAATGCGACGGTAGCGGGGTGGGGGAAGCCGCCACAATCGCGCTGTCGTCCCTGCGAACGCAGGGACCCATACCGCGTGATCGATCGGGTTGTCCGCGGTGGGAGTACCGAACAACGAGTCTTCGCCAAACCACATCCTGTGGTTATGGGTCCCTGCGCCCGTGCGCAATTGCGCACTAGGCAGGGACGACAGCTGAGTGTGTTGCGCGAGCCTGCCTCCACACCCGAGCCTCCCATCACCCCGTCACGCTCTCCCCCGCCGCCAGCTCCACCCCCGGCGGCACCGGCATCGGCACCGTCACATAATCCTTCGGCAAATTCACCGGCCGATACCCAGGCTCCACCGCCATCCGCTTCAACACGCTCTCATGCACATGCGCGCCGTCGGGAATCAGGCGCGGCTCGCAATCGGGGATGTAGAAGCCCAAAAACACCTTCCGCTCCGGCCACTCCCGGTACTTCGCGCGCTTCGGAAAATATTCCAGCAGCCGCCAGCCCGCCGTCATGGAATCGTGCAGCATGCCCGTCTTGCCGGTGTAGGCCGGCTCGACGTATTTGAACGGCGAGTTCTTGCGCTGGATGCCCCAGGCGAGCTGCTTGATGGTCGCCGGGTTGAAGTTCAGCCCCGCCTTCTCCGCCTCCGCGATCATCCACAGCAGCGGATATTTCGACTCGCCGCTCTCGGCCTCGGCATAGCCGCCGCCGACGTCGCAGTGCACGCCGGCGAACCACACCTGCAGGATGTCCTGCGGCACCTTCTTCTCATCGGGCACGTAGCGGTTGCTCCAGAACTCCTGCGGCTCTTCATATCTGTTCAGGCGGAACATGCGGCGCCGCTCGTCGATCGCGATCGCCTGCCGGAAGATCCTGACGCTCGGGTTGCGCCGCGTGAAGGCGAGCTCCTCCAGGCTGAACAGGAAGAAAAAGTTGTCGCGCCGCGGCACGATCACGCTCGCCACGGTGTCCCACACGCCGATGAAATGGATGGTCGGCCAGCGCGTCGAGGTGATGCGCGCGAACTGCGCGGCGAGGTCGAATTCGTCCTTCGGCAGCGGCCCGCTCTCGTCGAACGCGACGTCGCTGAGATCCTCGACGTCGTTGCCGCGCCCGGTGCCGGAATATTGCTTGTATGCGACGAGGCCCGAGCCTGCGAGATTCGCTTGCTCCGGCCTGATCAGGCCGATCTTGTGGATCAGCCCCGCCAGCACGCGCACCGTGTAGGCCCCGCGCGAGAAGCCGAACAGATAGATGCGGTCGCCCGGCGCGTAATGCTCGACCAGGAAGCAATAGGCCGACAGCACGTTGTCATCGAGCCCGTAGCCGGTGGCGAGCCCCAGCACCAGGTTGACGTTGGCCTTGAGCCGGTGCCACGTCGTCGGCTCCGTCACCGTGCCGACCCCGGGATCGTAAAACACCATCTGCCGCGGCTGCGTCCTGTCCGTCTTGCGCAGGCAGCGATACAGCTTCAGGACGTTGGAGATGTTCTCCGAGATCTCGTTGCCGGTGCCGTCGCAGCAGATGACGAGGTTTTTGGCGGTGGGGTGGGGGTCGGGGTCGCGCGCGTGGTCCATGGGATGCGCCTCGGGGGGGGTGCTACCGGGGCGAGTATAGCGGGATAGTAGATGTTCTGGTCAAACAATCTGGAAATAAAACGTACATGCTAGGCCACGGCCATCATCATGAGAATATCAGTCGGAAAGCGATAGTATAACGGGGCGACACAAAAGGTAATGACCACTATCGCCGAGGTTGGTAGTAGTGACATGTGATCAAAACTTTAAGGCTCATGACTTGACTAAAGTTGCTCAAATCCAGAGGGCGAAGTTTCGCCGTGTGGGGCTTTTTGTAGATTGGAATAGCCAGATCCTCGAAGCTCCGCGTGAATTCGAAGACGAGCCAGTTGAGAGGTGTCGCTACGCCCTGAAGCGTGTTGGCAAGCTGGTGACAAAGCACCTGTGCAGAATGGAGGAGGATTGCGTATTCCGAGTTCAAGTTCGTCTTTATCATGGATGGACTGCCGGTGTGACGCAGACGGCGAACCGGCGTGCATTTAACTCTGTGTCGGAATTTACGGAACCTGATGAGATATTTTCCTCGGCTCGGGTTTTGTCACTCGCTGACGTGCAGTTTGGAGATAGGCTCTTGGATGCTCTGCCCAACCGTCAGAACGCGCGACTCCAAATTCATTTGCCGAATACCTATCGGAGGCAGCATGGTGACGAAAAGCCGACTGAGAAAATGGTCGATACCGCGCTTGCTTCTGACCTATTGAGCTGGGCGAAAAGCGATCCCAGTTCTATTGCGTTGGTTGTTTCAAATGACGACGATGCGATACCTCCAATCTATGTCGCTGAGGCATGGATGAAACCGTTCGGTGGGAGCGTACATTTGTTGCGGAGTGCCGCTCGTGGGGACAGCCGTTACCTCTTGCTTGATGGGATATTGATCCGATGAACTTGTTTCAGGTTCAGTCACTCGCGGCTGATATAGCGGTGTTTGCCGATATCGGCACCGACCCTCCTTCCATCCAGGAGACGCAAGACGGACTGTCAATCCGATTCATTCGACAGGGGGAGCCGACGGAGCTTCACTTTGCCGGTAAAGACGCAATACTAGAAATCTACAGCGAGCGTGAGGTGAAGCACGCCAATTTTAGGGCCCTGTTAGCTTCCGAGCGCTACGGGAATCTAAGAGACTGGGCCAACAAGCAGCACACTTATATAGAAAGCGAACTTACAGCAGCCGGCAGTCTTATAGAGCTAACGGGTCTGCTGGATGGGGGGCTTCAGCAGGCTGATAGTGCAGCGATCGATAGTTTGTTGTCGAGCCCGCAGCGCAAGGATTCAACGCGGGTTCTCCTGATCGATGGGCCAGCAGGTATCGGAAAGACGCAATTCATTGTGGGGCTCGCTGGGGAGCGGGCCCGTAGGTTTGTAACTGATCGACGTCCGCTAATCCTGCACGTGCAAAGTCGAGGCCGAACGCTTTCTTATCTGTATGATTTGATAGCATATAGTCTTCAACGATTGCGGTTAGACGTTACGTTTGATCAGGTTCCGGTCTTAGCGAAATACGGCCTCGTCACAATTGCGATCGACGGGTTTGACGAGTTGGCTGATCCTGACGGTTACGACCTAGCTTGGTCGCAAGTGAATGATCTCGTCCAGCTTTTGCGTGGTTCTGGAAGTCTAATTCTCGCGGGCCGAGAAACCTTCATCGGTCGAGACCGTGTACTGAAGGACATTGTGTCCCTTCGCCAAGACTCGGATGATCTCTTGGTTCTCACGCTTCAAGCTCCTTCAAAGGGAGCTGCGATCAGGTGGCTATCACAACAAGGGTGGACTGACGACCAAGTTAACGCGATTGAGAAGTTTCTGGAGCCGTCGTCGCTTGCGCTGCGACCGTTCTTTTTGAAGACGCTATCAGATGTGGATGTGGCAAATCGCGTATTGGAGTCTTCATCGACAAGCATTCTTTCCATACTCATGGAAGCGATGATTGAACGTGAAACGGATAAGTTCGGCGACGCTGTCGAACGAGCGTTAAGCAAAGATGAGCGACGAGCGTTCCTTAGATCATTCGTGGGTGAAGCCGCTCGTGATATGGCGGAGAATGGATCTTCCTCGATTAGCGACGGCACGCTTTCTTGGCTCGTCGAGATTGCTCTTCCCAGAGAAGTGTCCAACGAGGTTACGCGAATTCTTAAGGCGCGCTGCCAGGTCGTTGCCTTTTTTACTAATGATGACAGGAAGGGCCATCGTCGTTTCTTCCACGAAAAGTTCTACGAATACTTTTTGGCAGCTACGTTGCTCGAGATCGTTGCTAGGGGCGAGACTGGCAAAGTGCTCGGTCGAAACATTCTTGGGTCGAGTTTGCTGGAGACTTTTTGCGATCTCGTCACCAGTGTTGCTCAACCCGATAGAATCAAAGAATTCCTTGGTACATCGATGCGATTGGTTCAGACCTATCCTCCGATCGATCGAACGAGAAAGAATTTGGCGGCCCTCGCAATAGCAGCTCTTTCTACTGCTGATCTTGTGAGCGAGTTCGAGCTTTCGGCAGTCGACATTGACGAGTGTCGATTTTCTGGGACGGCTTCCGGTGGTCGACTAGAATCATTAGTGATTAATCAATTCGACTGCCGCGGCGGCGACATTTCACTGGTTAAGTTCAAGGACGTAACGATCCTCACTTTAATTGCGGATCGAGATACGCTGCTTCCAGATGCGTTTCCGACTCCGGTGACGGTGCAGGATGTAACGATGAGCGTCAAAACACTCACTGCTCCTGCAGATATAGGGGAGTGGATTGTTCAACATCTTAACAATCCGCCGGAGCAGGAAAAGGGATTGATTCCCTCTCAGTTTAGGGATCACGAAGCGATCAAGTTGCTCTTCAAAGCCTGTCGACTTCGACAATACTGGTTGCGTCGCAGTGATGACGTATACGCGGCGCGCATCTTGGATAACCCACACTGGCCGATGATAGAAAAGATGCTTGTCGACCATGATCTGCTGCGGGTAGAGGTCCGCCAAGCATCAGGTACCGATGCTCGGTTCATTCATGTTCGGCAAGCCGAAGATATTCTCACCGAAAATCACTTGAACCCCGATGTCCAGCGAATGTACGCCTCTTTGATCTCAGAGCTTCGAGCGCATGCCTAATCGGGCTCAAGAAAACAAAAACGGCCGGATCTTCCGATCCGGCCGCTACTCAAACTCTACTCGGCTAAGCCTACGCCACGCGACGCAACTTAGCCCCCGCCCTGACGGTAAAACTCTCAGCTGGCCTTCTTCGCCGGCGCGGCGGTCGGGCCGACCTTCTTCTGGATGGCGCGCTTCAGCTCGAGGGCGCGCGGGGAGAGCGCGTCGGCGTTGGCCTTGAGCAGGAAGGCATCGAGGCCGCCATTGTGGTCGACGCTCTTCACCGCGTTGGTGGAGACGCGCAGGCGCACGTTGCGCTCCAGGGCTTCCGAGATGAACGTCACGTTGACGAGGTTCGGCAGGAAGCGGCGCTTGGTCTTGATGTTGGAGTGGCTGACCTTGTGGCCGACGAGGGGGCCCTTGGCCGTCAGTTCGCAGCGGCGAGACATGGTAGAAATCCTTAAGTTCGAACCCCCAACGAGTGCGGCCGCCAATTGAGGGCGCCACGGGGGCAAATTCTTTCGTCCTTGCAGGGAGCGGGCGGACGTATAGGGGGGAAGGGGCGGGCAGTCAAGGTTTTGGGCGGTCTTTTGGAGCCGCACCGGCGGTGCGCTCCCTCCCCCGCGCGCGGGGGAGGGTTGGGGAGAGGGCTCTCGCCGCTGGGAGGCCAAACGTCATTACAGATGGTGTCCCCCAGAGGAGAAAGCCCTCACCCGCGCTTCGCGCGACCTCTCCCGCAAGCGGGAGAGGTTTCGGAGCCCGCGGCTGCCGTCCCATCACCAAAACGGCAATGTTTGTCGCGCCTTACCATCATATAAAGGGCGTATTCGCGCTTGAAGAGTCCGGTGGAGTTCCCGGTTTGATAGGCCCGGACACATTGTTTGCCGCGGTTTCTGGCTTAAGTAACAGCGCATCGCGGCCCGATTGGATTGTTTCGTGCTCATAATGCCCTTTTCTGCGCCCATATCGCGCTTCCTGCGGCCGCGCCTGGCCGGCTGGCTGGCGGCGTTTTGCGGCTTGGGCGTAGTGTGGGGCGCGGTGCCCGCGGCGGCGCAGGGCAAGCTCGAGGCGCAATATGAGGCCTCGCTGTCGGGCATTCCCGTCGGCAAGGGTGCCTGGAACATCGATATCCAGGACGACGTGTTTTCGGCCGCCGCCGCCGGCGGCACCACGGGCCTGCTGAAGTCGTTCACGGGCGGCTCCGGCACCGGCGCCTCGCAGGGCCGCGTCGTCAATGGCGCGCTGGTTGCGACCGGCTACCAGGCCTCCACCACCACGCAGAAGAAGACCGAAGAGATCCGCATCACGCTCGACAAGGGCAATGTGAAGGATTTTGCGATTTCACCGGAGCCGCCGGTCGATCCTGACCGCATCGTCGTCACCGACGCCCATCGCCGCGGCGTCTGGGACCCGATGACGGCCTCGCTGCTGCGCGTGCCCGGCAATGGCGATCCCGTCTCGCCGGAGGCCTGCCACAACTCGGCCCCGGTGTTCGACGGCCGCATGCGCTACGACCTCAAGCTCGATTTCAAGCGCATGGAGACCGTGAAGGCGGAAAAGGGCTATCGCGGCCCTGTCGTGGTCTGCTCGCTCTATTTCGTGCCCGTCGCGGGCTACATCCCCGACCGCCCCGTGATCAAATACCTCGCCGCCCAGCGCAACATCGAGATCGCCTTCGCCCCGGTGGCCGGCACCCGCATCCTGGTCCCGTTCTGGCTGAAAGTGCCGACGCCGCTCGGGCCGGCCATGCTGGAAGCCACCAGCTTCATCACCACCGCCCAGCCGCCGAGGGTGGCGAAGACGCAGTAGCGGCTTTGGCCGCGCACTCGCCCTTATAGACCGTCACCCTGAGGCGGCCGCTTCTTCAGCGGCCCTCGAAGGGCGACAGCCCGGCTGTTCCCGCGAGGACATCAGCGCCAGTCGCCGCATCGGGGCCGTCTATCCTTCGAGGCTCCCGGCGCGGTGCCCTGCACCGCGCCGCTCGCGCCTCAGGATGACGGAGAAGAAGCGTAATCATTTCAACCACATCCCTACTGTGCATGGGGTTGTTTTCGCGAAAATGAGGGGGGAGGCATGCTCGCCGGGAATCCATTTGACTCCTCCCCGATTCTGATTCGACTCCGCGCCGTCCCCAACTTAAGGCTTTCCGCCCTCGAACCGTCACTTGTCCGGTGGCCGAAAACTCCATCTAGTCCTCGCCGACAAGACTCCCGCGACATGTTGCGTGAACGGAACGGGACTCAATCTGGAGTCAGCGATTCGGCCGCGATTCGTTCTAGAGTCGTTCCGAAACTTAAGACCGACAGGAAAAGCGTCGCAAAGTGAGACAGTTGCGGGGAGGTTTGGGGAGGGTGGAAGCCTGCCCCGCGATCATATCCCGTCACCCTGAGGCGGCCGCTTCTTCAGCGGCCCTCGAAGGGCGACGGGCCCCGCTGGCGCCGCTCGGCCGGCAGCCGGGCCGTTCATCCTTCGAGGCGCGGTGCGCCGCAGGCCTCGCACCTCAGGATGACGGGCTGGGGGCGGATCGAGGCTCATCCCGCCCCCGCCCCAATCCGGCACTGACATTCGCCCAAATCGCCACTACCTAATCCCTCAGACATGGCTTTTTCCTCCTCCCCCTTCGCTTCCGAGCGCGCAGCGTCTGATCGCGTGCCTGGCGCTGGCGTCACTGCGGTGCTCGGGCCGACCAACACCGGCAAGACCCATCTCGCCATCGAGCGGATGCTCGCGCATCCCTCGGGCATGATCGGCCTGCCGCTGCGCCTGCTGGCGCGCGAGGTCTACAACAAGATCGCCGCAAGGGTCGGCAGCGAGGCGGTCGCGCTCGTCACCGGCGAGGAGAAGATCAAGCCGAAGAATCCGCGCTATTGGGTCTCGACGGTCGAAGCGATGCCGCGCGACCTCGATCTCTCCTTCCTCGCGGTCGACGAGGTCCAGATCGCATCCGATCTCGAGCGCGGCCACGTCTTCACCGATCGCATCCTCAACCGCCGCGGCCGCGACGAGACGCTGCTGCTGGGCGCTGCCACCATGCGCCCGATCATCGAGCGGCTGTTGCCCGGCGTCTCCATGATCACGCGTCCCAGGCTGTCGCAGCTCGAATTCGCCGGCGACCGCAAGATCACGCGCCAGCCGCGCCGCACCGCCATCGTCGCGTTCTCCGCCGATGAAGTCTACGCCATCGCCGAGCTGATCCGCCGCCAGCATGGCGGCGCTGCTGTTGTGCTGGGCTCGCTGTCGCCGCGCACGCGCAACGCGCAGGTCGAGATGTTCCAGAACGGCGACGTCGATTATCTCGTCGCCACCGACGCCGTCGGCATGGGCCTCAATCTCGACGTCGACCACGTCGCCTTCGCCTCCGACCGCAAGTTCGACGGCTATCAGTTCCGCCGCCTGACGCCGTCCGAATTCGCGCAGATCGCAGGCCGTGCCGGCCGCGCCACCCGCAACGGCACGTTCGGCACCACGGGCCGCTGCGCGCCGTTCGAGCCCGAGCTCGTCAATGCGCTGCAGAACCACACCTTCGATGCCGTGAAGATGCTGCAATGGCGCAATTCGAAGCTGGATTTCTCCTCGCTCGGCGCGCTGCAGGTGTCGCTCAACCTCGCGCCCGGCCACGAGGCGCTGACGCGCGCGCCGATCGCCGAGGACATGCGCGTGCTCGACCATGCCGCCCGCGACGTCGAGGTGCGCGATATCGCGCATGGCAAGATTGCGGTGGAACGGCTGTGGGAGGCCTGCCAGGTCCCCGACTACCGAAAACTGTCGCCGGCCGCCCATGCCGAGCTGGTGACGACGCTGTACGGCTTCCTGATGCGGAAGGGCTGCATCCCCGATGCCTGGTATGAAGCCCAGGTCACCCAGGCCGACCGCATCGACGGCGATATCGACACGTTGTCGGCCCGGATCGCGCAGATTCGCACCTGGACCTTCGTCGCCAACCGCCCGGACTGGCTGAAAGACCCCGATCGCTGGCAGGGAATCACGCGGGAAGTCGAAAATAAATTATCGGATGCGCTCCATGAACGCTTGACTGAGCGTTTCGTTGATCGCCGGACCAGTGTATTGATGCGCCGCCTGCGGGAGAACACGAGCTTGAATACTGAAATCGGCAAGACCGGCGAAGTCATCGTCGAAGGCCATGTCATCGGCCGCCTCGACGGCTTCACCTTTGCACCGGATGCGGCGGAAGCAGGCTCCGATGCGAAAGCCTTGCAGGCTGCAGCGCAAGCGGTGCTCGCCGGCGAGATCAACACGCGCGCCGAACGGCTCGGCAACGCGCCGGACGATCAGTTCGTGCTGACCTCGGAAGGCATCATCCGCTGGACCGGCGATGCCGTGGCGCGGCTGTCTGCCGCAGAGGACGCGCTGCATCCGCGCATCCGCATCATCTCCGACGAGCGCCTGACCGGCGCCCCCCGCGACAAGGTGCAGGCGCGGCTCGAGCTCTGGCTCAAGACCCATATCGAGAAGCTGCTCGGGCCGATGTTCGACCTCTCCAAGGCCGAGGACGTCACCGGCATTGCCCGCGGCATCGCCTTTCAGCTGGTCGAGGCTCTCGGCGTGCTCGAGCGTCCGAAGATCGCGAGCGAGCTGAAGGATCTCGACCAGTCCTCGCGTGCGGTGCTGCGCAAGTACGGCGTCCGCTTCGGCGCCTATCACATCTATTTCCCCGGCCTGCTCAAGCCCGCCGCGCGCGCGCTCGCGGCGCTGCTCTGGGCGCTGAAGCAGGACAATGTCGATCTGTCCTCGCTGTCGGGCGCGCAGCATCTGGCCTCCTCGGGGCGCACCTCGTTCCCGGTCGACAAGGCGCTGCCGCGCGATGCCTATCGCGTGCTCGGCTACAAGCAGGCCGGTGAGCGCGCCGTGCGCGTCGACATCTTGGAGCGTCTGGCCGACCTGATCCGCCCGGCGCTGGCCTGGCGCGAGAACGCATCCGGCGAGAAGCCCGCCGGCGCCTTCGACGGCCGCAGCTTCGTCGTCACGCAGGCGATGACCTCGCTCACCGGATCTGCCGGCGAGGACTTTGCGTCCGTGCTGCGCGCGCTCGGCTATCGCATGGAGAAGCGTCCGCCGCTGCCGCAAAAGCCCGTCGTGGCCGAGCAGGTCGTGACTGAATCGGTCGCGGCGGAGACGCCGCCGGTCGAAGGCAGCGCCGAGACCTCGACCGAGACCGCATCTGAGGCCGTTGCCGGCCTGCCCGAGGCGCCGGCCGCATCCACCGAAGCCGCCGCTGAAGCCGTCACCGTCGAAGATGCTCCCGGCATCGAGCCGCAGGACGAGCAGGCCCACGACGCCGAGCCCGCGCTGGAAGCCTCCGCCGAGGCGCCCGTCACGCCCGAAGACGCCCCCGGCATCGCGCCGCCGGCGGAAGAGCCCGCCGCGTCCCCGGAGGCTGCCGGCCTTGAGGCTGCTGCCGCCGAGGTCGCCGCAACGGAAGCCGCTGCATCGCCCGACGCTGCCGCGCCTGAGGCCGCGGCCACGCCCGCCGAGCCCGAGCTGGTCGAGGTCTGGCGTCCCGGCGGCCGTCACGAGGACCGCAAGCCGCGCCACGAGCGCCACCGCCACCAGCGTCACCATCAGCCCCGTCCGCAGGCCGGTGCCGAGGCCGGCGCAGCGAGCGCCGCGCCCGGCGAAGCCGCCGAAGGCGCGAAGCCGGGCCATCGTCACGGCGGCCATCGCAGGGACGGCGGCAGAGACTTCCGCAAGCCGCGCGAAGGCGGCGGCGAAGGCGCGCCGCGTCCCGAGGGGCGCGACGACAAGAGCCGCCGCTTCGAGGGCAAGGATCGCGACAACAAGGATCGCGATCGAAACAAGGGCAAGTTCGGCGGCGATCGCGACAAAGGCCGCGACAACCGTGGCCGCGACCGCGACAAGGGCCGCGACCGCCAGGGCGGTCCGTCGCTGCGCCCCTACGCCTCGAGCGCGAACCCGCGCGAGCGCGATCGGCCCGTCGATCCGAACTCGCCGTTCGCCAAGCTCGCCGCGCTGAAAGAGCAGCTGTCCGGCCGCAAGGAGTAGCACCGCGTTTTCAAGTGCGGAGCGGCTCGCGTGAAGACAACGCGCCCAATGGAGTAAAGCCACGACGACTGAGCGGCAGCGCCTCGACAAATGGCTTTGGCATGCGCGGGTGGTGAAGGCGCGCAGCTCCGCGGCCGAGCTCGTCGTCAGCGGCCATGTCCGCATCAACGGCACCCGCGAGACCTCGCCGGGGCATGCGGTCAAGGTCGGCGACGTGCTCACCATCGCGCTCGACCGCACGGTGCGCGTGTTGAGAGTGACAAGCTTTAGCGAACGCCGCGGCGATGCGGCCTCGGCACGCGTGCTCTACGAGGAGCTCGGGATGCGCAATTAATTGCGCTTCTTATTCATTTCTTGGTCGATCAAACACGCAAAGCCGTCATGATCGGGCCTTCCCGACCTTGCGGCGCCGGGCCATCCGCGCTAGGCAAGCCGCGACTTCTAAAAGAGCTTTTCGGAGCGTTGGATGACTTACGTCGTCACTGAAAACTGCATCAAGTGCAAGTACACCGACTGCGTCGAGGTCTGCCCGGTCGACTGCTTCTACGAGGGTGACAACATGCTCGTCATCCACCCGGACGAATGCATCGATTGCGGCGTGTGCGAGCCGGAATGCCCCGCCGACGCCATCAAGCCGGACACGGAACCGGGCCTGGAAAAGTGGCTCCAGGTCAACGCCGACTACGCCAAGAGCTGGCCCAACATCACCCAGAAGAAAGAATCACCTGGCGACGCCAAGGAATTCGACGGCATGGAAGGCAAGTTCGAGAAATATTTTTCCCCGAACCCCGGCTCCGGCGACTAAATCGGGCTCAAACTTAACCCTAATAGCGGCGCCGACGCCGAAAACCAGCCCTGAAGACCCCTAAATCATTGATTTTTGCGGGAAATGTGCTATATTGGGCACATTAAGCCGAACCCCGTCAGCCCCCCTTGGCCCCTCTGGGTTCCCGTGAAACCAATGTCGAACAGGGGCGTGGCAGTTTCCGCGCGCAGGCTGTGTCACAGAAAACGCGTAAAAAGAGTACTTCAGCGAGGGCTTCCCATAAGGAGGCCAAAAAAGTCGCCGCGGCCAGCCGTAGCGCATCCAAGGGTCGGACC
>Ga0102590_1002707_pt1 | contig 19957 bp, 25 predicted proteins | sample AraplaMF_Col_mMF_FD_76859 | JGI IMG/M metagenome (GOLD analysis project Ga0102590, IMG submission 76859) | Arabidopsis root microbial communities from the University of North Carolina, USA - plate scrape MF_Col_mMF | ecosystem: Host-associated > Plants > Roots > Endosphere | place: USA...
CGACTGCCAGAACCCGATGCGGCTGTTCTTCTTCGAGCGATGGGCGGATGAGGCGGCGCTGCGGACGCATTTCACCGTCGAGGGGTCCAGGGCGTTCGTGAAATCGCTGAAGGGCCGGATCGTCGAGACGACGGGAACGCAGATCTATCGCACCGAAGCGATCGAGCGATAGCGAGCGCTTGCTGAAGGCCGCGCGCGTCGAACGTTCAGAGCAGGGGATTGTACGTCCAGTCCTCCGGCCAGTACCGGCTGCCGAGCCATCCGAGCCCGGCCGCGGCCGCAAAGAAGACCAGCGCGCTCGGGATCAACTCGTCGATGGCAAAGGCGCCGGCGAGAAGCGGGCCGAGCAGATGCGCCGCCAGGCCCGCTATGCCGATCCCGATGCCGAACAGCAGGGCTTGAATGAACCAGATCAGGAGGATGCGAAGCAATGTCATGCCCGACGATAGCGCGGGCCGCCGGGATGCGGCTGTGACCGCGCGCACAGTCTCGTTCAGGGACAGGTCCTAGCTTCACGCATCCGCATCACCCCGGGAGATTCAACATGCTGGCGTGGGTTCTGTTGGTCGTGAACATGCCGACCATCGTGTGCACGATTTGCGCTGCGTTCCTGGCCTACAAGGAGCGACCACAATGGGTCTGGTTCGCGGGGTTGGCGGTGCTGGCCGGTCTCGGTGCGGTGCTGACGCTCGGCGTGGTGCACGCGCAGCAGCTCGCATGGCGCGCGTAAAGAGAGAGCGGCCGGATGTCAGCCGGCCCCCATGCGCAGAATCGGGATTTCCGCCAGGTCAGACCTTGACGTCGACCAGCGGCGGATCGTCGGGCTTTGCCGTCGCAAGGGCCGCTTCTATGGCGGCTGCCTTGGCATGGTCGACGGCCCGAAGGTCCTGATTGATGGTATGCTGCGGCGCCTTCGCGGTCTGATCGACGACGAGCTGAATTCTGGCTTGTGTCACTTCAACCGGTATTGGGTAAATGACCATGGGTGCAACCCTCCTGGCCAAACCCTGTCAGGTGCGTATTTACGTCTTGTAAAGAGGTTCGGTTAACGGCGGGGCCCTTCTACAGGAAAAGGTAAACAGAGGCTTACGCTCCGCCTCAATTCCTCCGCTGCAAAACGGCTAGTGCGTCTCTTCCAGCCGCTCGGCGTAGAGGCGGAATTCCTCGGCCATCTCGATCAGCTTCTTCGAAGCTTCGGGGTCCTTGACGGCTTCGGCGAGCCGGCGGGCTCTGTTGGCCTGCTCGCGATAATGGTCGGCTTGGGTCATGGCAGCACCTTTTTTGATGAGTCTGGACATCGCCAAAAAGGTTCGACGGCGGCTGTCGAGCCGCGAGGTAACGGTATCTTAAGAGGCTGGCCGCGCCGGAAAATGCGCCCCCTGTTCGTTCCAGGAGAACAAAGGGAGTCTTTCCTCCAACGGCGATGGATGCGCGAGCCTTCGTTTCAGTTCGGCATCGGCAGGAGGGGCGGCGCTGATCGGATTGGCGTTGTGGGGGCAGGGCGGCAGGGATGAAGGTCTCAACTGAAATGGGGACGGAACTGCTGCTGCGGAGAGCGGGAGCGGGTTGCGTTCAGACAAGACGTTGCAACGTTTCGTCGAAAGCGCGGATAACGCTATTGAGTTAGGTTAAAATCCAAATCGCGTTGTGCGTCTCAGGCGTTGCGATAGGGATGGCCGAAAGGACAGGCCATGATCCCTTCATTTCACAACGCGGACAGACCGACCCACCGGCGCGTCATGGTGGTCGGTCTGCTGCTATGCCTCGGCTTTGTGGTGATCAGCTTTTCGTTGCGGCCGCAGGCCGAGGACGGTCGGGTACTCGTCAAGGCCGACAAGCTCGTTCGCACCGCAGGCGAGCCGCACAAGGCGAACTGACGCGGCGTTCCTGCGACCTTCAGCGGTCCGGCAATTTCTCGCCCGGCGATTTGTGATAGGTCGCGACGGCAACGAAGCCGGCGTAGCCGATCACATTGATCAGAATTTCCATCCATACGGGCATGACGCACCTTTCCCCGCAACTAAACTCCGCGAGGGCGGTATTAGTTCCTGCACAATCCGATGATCAGACCCGCGGGATCGCATGGCTCCTCAAGACGGCGGCGCGAATCCTCAGCGCAACAAAAACCCCGCCTGCATCCGGGGATGGAGGCGGGGTCTTTCGTGCGTTCACCTCTCGCAAGGTTGCTGCACTTGATTAAAAACGTTGATAGCGCGGCGCCGTTCCTGTGCTTCTGCAATTCCCTTGTCAGTTCCGCACGCCATATTCAGCCGGCGATAACGGCAGCGCCGAGCTCGCCCGGCCGGTTCCGCCTCAACGCCAGAGCGAGGGGCGAGCAGATCCATTCACCGCGTTGGTCAAGGTCGTGTCGCAATATTGTTCACGCTCGCGCTCGAACTTCTGCTGAGTTTCCCTGAAGCTCGCGACGCGCGCTGCGATTTCGGCGCGATCGCGCGCTAATCGTTCTTCTTTTTCCGTCTTCGCCATTCGTCTTCTCGTTTGATTCGCGCCCCGCACGATTGGCACGCGCGAATGGGGCATGTTTGTGATTGTTCGCGGCTTTGAAGCGAAGGTCGTGGATAAGATGCGGCGCATTCTTGTCGATCGCTTGTTGTCCTCTCGGGTTCCCGTTAGCGAAAAAGACGAAACGGGAGGTTCCAATGGCAAAGATCGATCTGGATTCACTGAGCATCGAAGAACTTGCTGGCCTGCGCGAGCACGCCACCGACAAGCTGTTCGAGAAAGTCGCGACGCGCCGCGCCGAGCTCGAGGCGGAACTGGAAAAGCTCGCGCAATACGGCAAGCCGGCGAAGAAGCCGGAGAGCGTACCCGCGCCCAAGGCGAAGAAGAGCGACGAAGCCAAGGAGCCCAAGGAGAAAGAGCCCAAGGAATCCGTCGCCAAGGCGGCGTGATGGGGAGGGACGTGGGCGATGCGGTATAAGGCGGTTTGATAGTGGCCGCCCGGCCAGGCCTGTAATGGCCGCGTGCCGATCTGGTAATCCGAACGGCCGTGCTTATAGTCGGCACGGCCCAACCATTCGGAAAATATCAGCGGTGATCGCCAAGGATTTGCGCAGCGGCGTCGAGCAACTCGGCAACATGATCGCCGAGGCGAGCTGTATCGTTCCCTTTACCGGAGCCGGCATTTCGACCGAATGCGGCATTCCGGATTTCCGTTCGCCCGGCGGCCTGTGGACGCGCAACCGCCCGATCGCGTTCGACGAATTCGTCGCGAGTGCCGACGCGCGGGCCGAGGCCTGGCGGCGGCGCTTTGCGATGGAGGAGACCTTTGCGGCGGCAAGGCCCGGCCGCGGGCATCGCGCGCTCGCCTCGCTCTACAAGGCCGGCAAGACCCCGGCGATCATCACCCAGAATATCGACAATCTGCACCAGGCGTCCGGCTTCAAGGCCGACGACGTGATCGAGCTGCATGGCAATACCACCTATGCCCGCTGCATCGGCTGCGGACAGGCCTATGATCTTCCCTGGGTAAGGGCGCGTTTCGAAGAGGCGGGCGAAGCACCCGACTGCACCGTCTGCGAAGAGCCGGTGAAGACAGCGACGATCTCGTTCGGACAGGCCATGCCGGAAGATGCGATGCGCCGCGCCACCGAGCTGGCGCAGGGCTGCGACCTGTTCCTGGCCATTGGTTCATCGCTGGTTGTTTGGCCGGCCGCAGGTTTTCCGCTGATGGCCAAGAACGGCGGCGCCAAACTCGTGATCGTCAATAATGAGCCGACGGAACAGGACGACGTCGCCGATTTGGTGATCCGTCACGACATCGGCGAGACGCTCGGACCGTTTGTAGGCAATTGATCTCCAACTGATTCGCGGCTGTGCAAGCCTGTTCATAGTCCACGGCAATTTTGTTTTTTTAGCTATGCGGCACAATCGGGAGTGTTATCTTTTGATTCGAGAGATTCGCGCTGCGTTATCATGATGGTCATGATAGGGCGCGTGTTCCGGTCCGCAACGGCGACGGCGGGCCGCTTTTTTGAAGTGTGAGGGTCCGGGGTCATGGGGTCGGACGAATTTGGGTCCAAGAAGCTCGGGGGGCCGCCGCCAGGCGGGACAGGGCAAAACAGGCTTGGACCAGGTGAATACACGGCCGGCGCGCAACGCGATCCGGTGGTGGATGCGTTCTCGGGGCTCGGCGATGCCGCAGCCAATCTGGTCGAAATATCCGGCGTCATCAAATGGTTCGACGCTTCCAAGGGGTACGGCTTCATCGTGCCGGACAATGGCTGGCCCGACGTGCTTCTGCACGTCACGGTGCTCAGGCGCGATGGCTACCAGACCGCCTATGAGGGCGCGCGCGTGGTAGTTGAGTGTGTGCAGCGCGCCAAGGGCTATCAGGCGTTCCGGATCGTCTCGATGGACGAATCCACCGCGATCCATCCGGCGCAGATGCTGCCACCGCGAACGCATGTCAGCGTCACGCCGACCAGCGGCCTGGAGCGGGCCCAGGTCAAGTGGTTCAACCGGCTGCGCGGTTTCGGCTTCCTGACCTGCGGCGAGGGTACGCCGGACATTTTCGTCCACATGGAGACGCTGCGCCGCTTCGGCATGACCGAGCTGCGCCCCGGCCAGTATGTGCTGGTGCGCTTCGGGCCCGGCTCCAAGGGCATGATGGCGGCTGAGATCCATCCCGAGACCGGACCGTCGGCGCTGTCCTCGCACTGAAGCTGCCATGCCGCTGACGGAAACGTGAGCCGGACGCCGTGCACCAGCACGGCGGCCTGTGGTATTTGCCGGCCTCCTCAAGTTAATGTCCTTGGGTTAGGTTCTCCGGCCAATTCCCCGAGATTTCAGGCGTGAGTGCTTCGATGAATTTCGCTGTTGTGGTTGCGCGGCGCCGTATGCCGGGCCGCCTGGTGGTGTCGCTTGCGGCTGCCTTTGCCGTGCTTGTCACGCTCTGCATCGCGCCGGCCGCACGGGCCGCGAGCGTGCAGCCGCTCGAGATCGCCACCAAATCCGGTGTGCATGTGTTCTCGGTCGAGATGGCGACGACGGAGGACGAGAAGCAGACGGGACTGATGTGGCGGAAGGAATTGCCCGACGGCAAGGGCATGCTGTTCGACTTCTCGCCGGAACAGCAGATCTCGATGTGGATGAAGAACACCTACATCCCGCTCGACATGATATTCATCAGCGCCGACGGCCGCATCCTGCGAATCGCGGAAAATACCGAGCCGCTCTCCACCAGGATCATCTCCTCCGGCGGGCTCGCCAAGGGCGTGCTGGAAGTGATCGCGGGCACGGCGCAAAAGTACGGCATTCAGCCCGGCGACCGGGTGGCGCACCCGCTGTTTGGCAAGCGCTGAACGCTCCGCCCTCGTCTTGCTGGCAGCGGTTTTAGCGTGTATCGACGCATTTCCTGAGGTATCGGATCGGGGTATAGCGCAGCCTGGTAGCGCGGCAGTTTTGGGTACTGCAGGTCGTTGGTTCGAATCCAGCTGCCCCGACCAATAAAATCAATGACTTGCTGCGCCCTTTGGGGGTGAATCTTCCCGCCATTGTTGGGAAGGGCAGGGGAACAATTGTGACCGGTGGGACGACAGTCAGCGTGGTGCGGCAGGCTCTTCTGTGCGGGCTCCTGCTCTGTCTTGCCGCCACGATCGGGAGCCGGACCGCCGCCGCCAATCCCGCGCAGCTGATCTCCGACTTCCGCCTGAAGCATGGGGAGAAGCGCGTTACCCTGGACGCGACGCTCACACGGATCGCGCACGATCAGGCGCAGGCGATGGCTGCGAAGGACAAGCTGGATCACGATGTCCTTGGCCCCTTCAATTCACGGATGAGCCCTGCGGCCGCAGGCCGGGCCGCAGAGAACATCGCATATGGCTACGAGAGTTTTCCCAAAACCCTCGATCAGTGGATCAACTCGTCGGGGCACCGGAAAAACCTTCTGCTGCCTGGCGCGACACGCGTCGGCGTTGCCAACGTGAAGAGTTCGAAGACCGGCCGCACCTACTGGGCGATGGTGATCGCCGGCGATTATGAGCGTCCCAAGCCGCCAAAGGCTTCGCCGAAGAGTGCACCGAAGGAGTCGAAGCAGGCGCACGCGGCGAAGCCGAAATCGCGCGCGGCCGAATCGTGCCGGTTGAAGATTTTGAGTCTCTGTCTCTAAATCGCTTGCAGTATCGTTCCTGTTATGTTCTCATGAGTCATCTTCGGAGGTGACCCATGGATGTCGAGAAGCAACGCCAAATCATCCGGCTCTGGAATCGCATGCGCCAGGTCGAAGGTCCGCTCGCGGAAGAGATCCGTATCCAGATTCTTGAATGTTTTGCGCAGCCGGATGCCCCTGGCGCGCGGATGAAGGAACGGCGTGAGGTGCTTGGCCGTATGCCGGTCCGGACCGCACAAATCTATCGAATTGGCGAACACCGCGGCAACGGCGCAACGCTCTGACAGCATTCGTACTTTGGCGCGGCTGATTCGCCGGCCGTCAAGATTGACGGAATCGACGCGCGATGCATGCTGCACGCATGTTGTCGCGTGTGCGCAATCATTTTCGAGGTGCGAAGTTCGCCCGCATGAGCAGCGGGACGTACTGCGTTATCCGCGATCTCGGGCTGGTCAAGGGCGGCAAGGGAATGCGGCACCATGAGGTGCTGGTGACCTTCAGCGTCCGGGCGGCGTGGCGCGCGATCGGGCGTTTTGGCGGTCATCTCGTGAACGCAGGCAAGCGGCGTGTTCTTTTGCTTCGGCACGAGGCGGAGACTTCGTCTGTTGTGACGGAAGCTCCTTCAAGCCATAGCGTCGACCGACTCCCGGTTCGGATTGCGGTTCAACCTTCCCATTCGCGGCTTGAGATACCGACTTCCACATCGAGCAAACCGATGGCACGGCGGGCCATCTGATCGACGGCTTCCGCTAACGTCGCAGGCCGGGCGTAGAACGCGGGGACCGGCGGCGCCACGATCGCACCGAATTCCGTCACCGCCGCCATCGCCCGCAAATGCCCGAGATGAAGCGGACTCTCGCGCACCATCAGCACAAGGGCGCGCCGCTCCTTCAATTGGACATCGGCGGCCCGGACCAGCAGATTGTCAGTGGCGCTGGCTGCGATCGCCGACAAGGTCCGGATCGAACACGGCGCGACGATCATGCCGGCCGTTCGATATGAGCCGCTGGCGATGCGGGCGCCGATATCGGCATTGGCGTGATGGCAGGCCGCCAGCGCCGCGATGCGGGGCAAGGCATCGCTACCTACTTCATGGGCCAGCGTCCGTTCGCCGGCGCGCGTGACCACGAGGTGCAACTCGCATTGCCCGGCGGCGGCCAAGAGCTCGACGACGCGCACGCCAAGGGCGGCGCCCGATGCGCCGCTGATTCCGACGACGATCCGAGGCCGCGCCGTCATGACGCCCGCGATGGCGAGAGCGCCTTGGTCAAACCAAGCCGCTGCCACAGCGCATCCACCCGGGAGACGACCGCAGCGTCCATCTCCAGCACGCGGCCCCATTCGCGCGTCGTCTCCGCGCCGGTCTTGCAGGTGGCGTCGATCCCGAGCTTGCCGCCGAGGCCCACCTTCGGCGAGGCGAAATCGAGATAGTCGATCGGCGTATCGGTAAGCGTGACCAGATCGCGCGAGGGGTCAGAGCGGGTGGAAATCGCCCAGGCGACATCGGCCCAGTCACGGACATTGATGTCGGCATCGACGATGACAAGGAATTTCGTGTAGGTGAGCTGTGGCAACAGCGACCATAGTGCGAGCATGATGCGGCGGGCCTGGCCCGGATAACGTTTGTCGATCGATGCAATCGCGATCCGGTAGGAGCAGGCTTCCGGCGGCAGCCAGAGGTCGACGATCTCAGGCAATTGCTTCCTGACCAGCGGAACGAACAGCTCGTTGAGCACTTCGCCGATCCGCGAGGGCTCGTCGGGCGGCCGTCCGGTGAATGTCGAGAGAAAAACCGGGTTGCGTCGCATCGTGATTGCGGTCACCCGCATCACCGGAAAATGCTCGACGGCGTTGTAATAGCCGGTGTGATCGCCGAACGGGCCCTCCGGCGCGGTCTCGTCCGCTGACACGATGCCCTCGATGACGATCTCGGCGTCCGAAGGCGCCATCAGGGGCACGGTCACGCATGGCGAAAGCCGCAGCCGCTCGCCGCGGATCAGCCCGGCGAAACGGAATTCCGAAAGCGTTTCCGGCAGCGGCAGGACGGCGGAGAGAATGGTTGCGGGATCGGCGCCGATCGCCACGGCGACCGGCATCTCCTTTCGCAGCGCTTGCCACTGGCGGTGGTGGCGGGCGCCGCCGCGGTGGGCAAGCCAGCGCATGATGGCGCGGTCACGGCCGGTCACCTGCATCCGGTAGACGCCGACATTGATGTCGTCGCCGGACTCATCGTCCGGCGGCCGTGTGATCACCAATGGCCAGGTCAGCAACGGCGCGGGTTCGCCCGGCCAGCACATCTGCGCCGGCAGGCGGGTCAGATCGATCTGCTCACCGCGCCATACGATCTCCTGCACCGGGGGCGCATGAACCGTCTTCGGCCGCATCGCCATGGCGGCCCGGACCAGCGGCATCTTCGACATCGCGTCGGCAAAGTTGCGCGGCGGTCGCGGCTCCCGCAGCTCAGCCAGCATCTCTCCGAGCGCGCTGAGCCCACCCGGATCGACGCCGAAGCCCCAGGCGGTCCGCTCCTTCGTGCCGAACAGATTGACCAGCACCGGCATCTCGCTCGCGGTCCCGTCGGGCAGGATCGGTGCTTCGAACAGCAGGGCTGGACCTTCCGTGCGCAGAATACGCCGGTGAATCTCAGTCATGTCGTGCACGACCGACACCGGTTGCTGAATTCGAACAAGCCGCCCCATTCCCTCCAGATGGGACATGAAGCTTCTGAGATCTCGGAAGGGCGGCAGGTCGCGGTGGGGCACGGGCACCTCGTGGAAACCGATTTCCTCCACGAGATTTTTCGGGCCGTCCTTGTTCCAGAACAAAGATGGGCGATGAGGCTTCGCGCTAGACGCCGCGATGACGAGGGATGCGCCGCTCCGGCCGCCTCGTGCCTGCCGTGAGATTGACCGCATGAGAATGCCGCCCGTACCGATGCTGCCGCCATTGCTTACCCGCATCGTCCGGCCATTGCCGCTCAGCCCATTGCAATTGCCGCTATCGCTCGTGTTGCGCTCGGTGGTGGCGCGTCATCCGCATATTTTTGAACGGCTCGGCGAACATGCCCACAAACGCTTTGGGCTTGAACCGAGCGATCTGCCCTTTTCGTTCGTGCTGGTGCCGCACCCGAAGGCGCCGAGCCTGATCGCGGTGCGGCGCCTGCCTGCCGGGCTTCCAATCCGGATCGCCGGGCCCCTGCTGGCGCTGCTTGGGCTGGTCGACGGGTCCTATGACGGCGATGCGCTGTTTTTCTCGCGCGACCTTATCGTCGAGGGCGACGTCGAGGCGGTGCTCGCGCTACGCAATGCGATCGACGATGCCGGGGTCGATCTGGTTGCGGATACGGCGGCGCTGTTTGGGCCGCTCGCGCCAATGGGACAGAGGGTGCTGGCCGAAGCGCTCCTGCATTTGAAGACGGTGTCGGCGGCGGCGCAGCGCGAGGGCAAACCATCATGGAATTGATCTGCCCCGCGGGAACGCCGGCCGCGCTGCGCACCGCCGTCGACGCCGGCGCCGACGCGGTCTATTGCGGCTTTGCCGACGCGACCAATGCGCGCAACTTTCCGGGCCTGAACTTCAGCCGCCGCGAACTCGGCGAGGGGATTGCCTACGCCCATCAGCGTGGCGCCAAGGTGCTGGTCGCCATCAACACGTTCCCGACGGCGGGCGAGCAGGCCCTCTGGCATCGCGCGGTCGACGATGCGGCGAGCGCCGGCGCCGATGCGCTGATCGTCGCGGATGTCGGCCTGATCGATTATGCGGCGCGCACCCATCCCGGTCAGCGCCTGCATCTTTCTGTCCAGGCCGCAGCCTCAAACCCCGCCGCAATCGGCTTCTATGTCCGCCAATTCGGAGTCCGCCGCGTCGTGCTGCCGCGCGTCCTCACGGTCTCGGAAATTGCGGCGATTACCGGCGCGGTCGATTGCGAGACCGAAGTCTTCGTTTTCGGCGGATTATGCGTGATGGCGGAGGGCCGCTGCTCGTTGTCGTCCCATGTGACGGGACAGTCGCCGAACATGAACGGCGTCTGTTCCCCCGCCAGCCACGTCGTCTATCGCGAGGAGGGCGGAACGCTGGTGTCGCGGCTGGGCGACTTTACCATCAACCGCTTTGCCAAGGGCGAGCCGGCGGCCTATCCGACGCTGTGCAAGGGGCGCTTCAAGACATCGCTGGGCTCCGGCTACCTGTTCGAGGACCCGGTCAGCCTCGACGCGGCGGCCATCCTGCCCGGCCTGCGCGCCGCCGGCGTCACGGCGCTGAAGATCGAGGGGCGACAGCGCAGCCGCGCCTATATCGAGAGCGTGGTGCGCGGTTTCCGCGAGCAGCTCGATGCGCTCGCTGCGGGGGAAAAGCCGCCGGCAGATCGCCTGGCCGCCCTCACGGAAGGGCAAAGCTCGACGCTCGGCGCCTATCGCAAAACCTGGCGATAGCGAAGAGGCATGGGGAGATCGCTCCAATGAAGCTCACACTCGGCCCCGTTCTGTTCAACTGGGAAGCGGACGTCTGGCGCGACTTCTATTTTCGGATCGCCGACGAGGCCGCGGTGGACGCGGTCGCGGTCGGTGAGGTCGTGTGCTCCAAGCGGATGCCGTTCTTCGACAGTCATTTTCCCGCTGTCATCGAACGCCTCACCAGGGCCGGAAAACAGGTGCTGGTAAGCTCGCTGGCGCTGGTCACGCTGGAGCGCGAACGCAAGCATACCGAGGCGCTGGCCCAGGCCGGCGAATGGCTCGTCGAGGCCAACGACGTTTCCTGCATCGCGCACCTCGTGGGGCGGCCGCACGTGGTCGGGCCTTTCGTCAATGTCTACAATGAGGGGACGGCGCAGTGGTTCGCCGCGCAGGGCGCGCGGCGCATCTGCCTGCCGCCGGAACTGCCGCTGAAATCGATCGCCGCCATTGCGGCGGCGACATCGCAGGCGGAGATCGAGGTCTTCGCGTTCGGGCGGGCGCCACTCGCGATCTCGGCCCGGTGCTATCACGCGCGCCTGCACAAGCTTGCCAAGGACAATTGCCGGTTTGTCTGCGCCGCCGACCCTGATGGCTTGCCGGTGGACACGCTCGATGACGAGCGGTTTCTGGTGGTGAACGGGGTGCAGACGCTGGCCCACGCCTGCACCAATCTGATCCGGGACCTCGACGATCTGGCACAGGCGAACGTCGCCTCATTGAGGCTGTCGCCGCAGCATTGCGACATGGTTGCCGTTATCAGCACGTTCCGCGACGTGCTCGACGGCCGGAAGCCGCCGGAACAGGGTTTTCAGGAATTGTCGGCGATCTATCCGAACGCCCCGGCGACCAATGATTTTCTGAAGGCGCGCCCGACCACCGCGAGATCGTTGCATGGCGGTCCGGCCGCCTGACGCGCGGGCGATCGATTTACTAGCGCTGCGCCGCCTGCCACGCCAACAGCCTGTGCTCGGCGAGCGACATCGCCACCGACGTCACGTAACCGGTGACGCCGAGCAGGATGACGCCGGCGAACAGGTCGGCCGAGCGGAAGGCGCGGGCCGACAGCAGCACCCAATGGCCGAGCCCGTCGAGGCCGGCGAGGATTTCGCACACCACGGAGAGGATCAGCGCCACCGTCAGGCTGAGGCGCATGCCGGCGAGAATGTCGGGGCTGGCGGAGGGCAGCGCGATCTTGAAGATCACGGCAAGGCGCGACATCTGCAGCGACCGCGCCACCTCATAGAGCCGCGGCTCGACCGCTGCAAACCCATGGATGGTTGCCAGCATGATCGGCCAGATCGCGCCGAAGGCGATCACGAACAGCGCCATGGCCTGCGTCAGCCCGAGCATGGCGATCGCCACCGGAATGATCGCCGAGACCGGCAGCGGCCGCAAAAATTCCAGCGACGGCGCGACATAGGTCCGCATCGTGCGCGACGAGCCGATGATCGCGCCGATGGCGATGCCGGCAATCGAGGCGGCCAGCCAGCCATAGGCCATGTGTTCGAGCGTGCCGGCGAGCTTGCTCCAGAGATCGCCGGTGGAAAATCCGCGCACCAGCGCGGCCCAGGCACGGTCCGGTCCCGGCAGGTACACCGGCGAGACCAGTTTGAGATTGGCGACCAGTTGCCAGAGCGCGATGAAGCCGGCCGCGACCGCAAAACTCGCCACGCGCCAGATGATGACGGCCCGGTTCATCGGCCGTCTCCGCTCAGCGCCGCGCGACCGAACAGGCGGTTCTGGGCGACGACCAGAAGGACATTCAGCGCATAGCCGATGGCGCCGATCCAGACCAGATAGGCCAGCATCAGGTCGGGGCGCAGCGCCTGCTGCGCCAGCATGATGCCGGCGCCGAGGCCAAGCGGATTGATCGCGATCTCCACGGTGACGGCGACGATCAGCGCGATGCCGGCCGACAGGCGAAAGGCGACGAAGATCCGGGGCAGCGCCGCCGGAATGATGATCTTCCAGACGCGCTGCACCGGGGGCAGCCGCAGCGCCCGCGCCACTTCCATCAGCCGTGGCTCGATGCTGCGCACCGCGGCGCGGGAGAGGATCAGGACCGGCCAGACGCAGGCAAACGCCACGATCACGATTTCCATGCGATAGCCGAAGCCGAGCGCGATCAGCGCGATCGGCAATAGCGCAATCGAGGGGATCGGCCGGATCGCCTCGACGGTGACTTCCATCAGGCGGTCGAGCGTGTCGAAAATGCCGAACGCAATGCCAAGGGCAAGCCCGATGATGGTGCCGATCGCAAGCCCGGCGAAAGTGGAAAACAGGGTGTCGCGTGTCGCCGCCAGGATCGAAAGATCGGCGAAGGCGCCAACGAGCGCCATCACGATCTCGCTCGGCGGCGCGAGGCTGTCGCTTTGCAGGTGCGCGGCGCGGGCCCCGACCTCGAACGTCACCAGCACGGCGAGCGGCAGCACCAGCGCCTTGGCGGAACTGGCCGTCACTGCTCGGTCGCCTTGATGAAATCGAACAATTGCCGCCGCAGCCGCAGGAATTCCGGATGCTCGCGGGTCGAGAGCTGGTCGCGCGGCCGAGGCAGGTTGACTGTGAGTTCGATCCCGATTCGTCCCGGGTGCGGCAACAGGCCGATCACGCGGTCGCCGAGATAGATCGCTTCATCGAGGTCATGGGTCACGAAGATCACGGTGGCGCCGCTCGCGGCCACCAGTGACAACACCTCGTCCTGCAATCCCTGCCGGGTCATCGCGTCCAGCGCGCCGAACGGCTCGTCCATCAGCAGCGTCTTCGGCTCCTGCGCCAGGCAGCGGGCGATCTGCAGGCGCTGCTGCATGCCGCCCGACATTTCGGTGGGGTATTTGCCGGCATGGCCGGGCAGGCCGACGGTGCGCAACAGTTCCTCGATGCGGGCAGGGCGCTCGGCCAAGGGCATGCCGCCCGCTTCCAGCGCCAGCGAGACATTGCCGGCCGCGGTGCGCCAGGGCAGCAGCGCCTTGCCGTAGTCCTGGAACACGATCGCGATCTCACGCCTCGGCTCGCGCATCGGCTGGCCGTCGAAACTCACCTTGCCGCCAGTCGGCTGATAGAGACCGGCCGCAAGGCGCAGCGCCGTGGTCTTGCCGCAGCCGGAGGCGCCGACGATGCAGAGGAATTCTCCGGGCCGCACCCCGAGGCTCAGATTCTCGATGATGGTCTTGCCGCCGAGGACGAGCGTGACGCCGTCAAATGCGATCTGCGGCGCGGCGGTGGCGGAGATGGCTTCGAGACGTTTTGCGGCGCTGGCCATGCTGTCAGTTCTCGTTGCTCGGGGGGTAGACGAAATCCATGGTCGAGCGCAGATGGGACGTCAGCATCGCCTGCGAGCCCGGAATGTCACGCCCGATGACGCGGTCGGCAAGCAGTTGATGGGCGTTGACGAACTTCTTGCCGCTGTCGAAGGAGCGCATCATCACGCGCCGGTAGCGATAGGCTTGGTCGTAAAGATCGGAATGGGCCGCCAGCAGGCGTTTCGAGCCGCACGCCGCCAGTAGCGCGGTGTGAAAGCCCTTGTGCAGCCGGTCGAAATCCTCCGCGCCCTCGCGGAACTCGTCGCCGGTGCGCTCGATATGGCGGCGCATCTGGTGCAGCGCGCTGACGATGCCGGCCTCCCAGGCGTCGTCGCCATTGAGAATGGCGAGCCGGATGGCCTCGACCTCGATCGCCGTGCGCATCGTGGTGATATCGAGCAGGTCCTCGCGGCTGATGTCGGCGACGCGAAAGCCGCGCTGTCCGATACCGACGATCAGCCCGCGCGACATCAGCCGCGACAAGCCTTCGCGCAAAGGCGTTGCCCCAATCTCATAGCGCTGCACGAGGTCGACGATGCCAAGCCGCGATCCCGGCGCCAGATGACCGGCCAGGATGTCCTGCTCGACCAGCAGGGCCGCGCGCTCGCTCAGCGTCGCGGCTTCGGCCGGCGGTCGGTTTGGTTGGCGCTCGGAGGCAGGCATCGCGATCCGCTATTTCAAGACCAGTTTTGACGTGTCGAGCCTGGATTGCAGCATCTTCTGCGAGGACATCACCTCGATCCACCAGGCGAGCTGCTCGGGCTTCAGCGCCGGCTCGGAGCGGTTCGGCGGCGTCGCCTTGACCAGCTCGATCGGCTGCTTGGTGAATTTGGCAATCGAGTTCGAGGCCTTTTCGCGGTCGTTATTGACGATCTCGGCGGACTCGGCGAGCGCCTCGCGGAATTTCTTGATCGCAACCGCGTTCTTGTCGGCCCATTCGCGCGAGGCGGCATAGAAGATGATCGGATCGGTGCGTGCCAGCTCGACCGCATAGCGCGCGCCGACCGAGCCCAATCCGGCATTGGTCATGCGCGTGACGAACGGTTCGGCGGTCAGCACGGCATCGACGCCGCCGGACTTGATGATGTCGGCCATGGTCGGGAAGGTGACCTCGACGAAATTGACGCCCTTGGGATCGACGCCTTTCTCGACCAGCCATTTCACGAACAGCACGTGCAGGAAGGCGTTCAGCCCGGGCGCGCCGACTTTCTTGCCGACGAAATCCTTCGGCTCCTTGATGGTGATGCCGTTGCGAACGAAGGCGGTGATGTTGCCGTTCGACACCGGGTTCATGACGGTTGCGCCGGCGATTGCAACGAGGTCGAGCCCGCCATCGGCCGCCTGCAGGAACACGGTCGCGGTCGGCCCGCCGATCTGGATCGAATTCGACAGGATCGCCGCCGGGATATTTGAGTTGATCGCGATCGGCGTCATCTCGACCTCAAGCCCGTGCTTTTTGAAAATGCCTTCGTCGATCGCCACCATCGCGGAGGCGCAGTCTGACGTCGCCGTGCAGCCGACCTGGATCTTGGCTTGGGCAAAGGCGGGGCTGGTCAGCGCCACGCTGACGGCAAGGGCGGCAAGGGCCTGTTTCACGGTGTTCTCCCCAGTCACATTTTTCTGTCTTGTTTATCGATATTTTTTTTGATCATATATTTTGATAGAAAACAAGAGGGCACATCCAAGTGAAACTCGCGACATTCAAATCCGGCGGACAGGAAAAGATCGGGCTCGTGCACGGCGGCGACACGCTTCTGTTCGATCTGGCAGCCGCGGCCGGCCGCAGCGGCAGCGCCAACCCGGCCTTTACATCGATGCTGGCCCTGATCGACGCCGGCCAGGGCGCGCTCGAGCAGGCGGCCAAGCTGTTCGACCAGTACGGCAAGGACGAGGGCCTGTCGGCGCCGGTGGCCGGGGCGGAGATCCTCGCGCCGGTGCCCGAGCCGCGGCAGATGCGGGACGGCATGTCGTTCCCGCTGCACATCCTGCAGGCCCCGCGCGGGCAGCTCAAGCTCGCCGCGCGCGCCAAGAACGACATGGCGGAACTGGCACGGATCGAGGCGGAGCCGCTCGGCGAATTGCCGGAGGTCTATCGCAGGCAGCCGATCTACTACATCACCAACCGCTTCAGCGTGCGCGGCACCAACACCACGGTGAAATGGCCGCGTTACAGCAAGGTGATGGATTACGAGCTGGAATTCGGCATCATCACCAGGAACAAGGGCGCCAACATCTCCGCCGCCAAGGCCAGGGATCACATCTTCGGGTACACGATCTTCAACGACTTTTCCGCGCGCGATGCCCAGCGTATCGAGATGGAGGGGCGGCTGGGGCCGGCGAAGGGCAAGAGCTTCGATGGCGGCAACGTGATGGGGCCGTGGATCGTCACGCCGGACGAGATCGGCGATCCCTACAAGTTGAAGATGGAAGCGCGCGTCAACGGCAAGATGCGCTCGCAAGGCGTGACGGAAGGCATGCTGTTCTCGTTCGAGGAGATCATCGCCCATGTCAGCCAGGACGAAACATTGATGCCCGGCGAGTTCATCGGCTCCGGCACCGTCGGCAATGGCTGCGGGCTCGAGCTCGGCTGGTATCTCGAACACGGCGATACGATCGAGCTCGAGGTCGAAAAGATCGGCATTTTGAAGAACCGGGTCGAGCGGCAATAGGCTGCTTTACGGATCGCACGACAAGAACATCGCGAAGAGGAAACGCCATGGCGCGCAAATTGATCGACATTTCCGTTCCCCTGCAAAACGACGTGCCGGCCGATCCGCCCGGCAATCACCCGACCATCCAGTACATCGACCACCAGCAGGGCCTGCCGCGCATGCTGCAGTTCTTCGACGGGCTGAAGGCGGAAGACCTGCCGGACGGGCAGGGCTGGGCGGTGGAGCAGGTATCGCTCTCTACCCATAACGGCACCCATCTGGATGCGCCCTGGCACTTCCATCCCACCATGAACCGCGGCGAGCGCTCCTGGACGATCGACGAGGTGCCGCTGGAATGGTGTCTTCAGCCCGGCGTGAAGCTGGATTTTCGGCATTTTCCCGACGGCTATGTCGTGACCGCCGCCGATGTCGAGGCCGAACTCAAGCGCATCGGGCACACGCTGTCGCCGCTCGAAATCGTCGTGGTCAATACCAGCGCCGGCGCCAAATATGGCAGGCCGGATTACGTCGTCTCCGGCTGCGGCATGGGCTATGAGGCGACGATGTACCTTCTGGAACGCGGCGTGCGGCTGACCGGGATTGACGGCTGGAGCTGGGACGCGCCGTTCGTCTACACCGCAAAAAAATATGCCGAGACCAGGGACGCCAGCCTGATCTGGGAAGGCCACAAGGCCGGTCGCCATATCGGCTATTGCCACCTCGAGAAGCTGCACAATCTTGAGCAGCTGCCGTCGACCGGCTTCATGGTATCGTGCTTCCCGGTGAAGATCGAGCGTGCCTCCGCCGGCTGGACCCGCGCGGTTGCCATTCTCGACGGCTGAGGGCGACACGCGATAACCAACAAAAAATTGGGGAGAGAACGAATGACGGATCTGCGTACACCCCCGCTGCGGGGATGCTTCTGCTGCGGCCCAGCGAGCCCGTCAGCCTCCGCAACAAGCCGGCGCGGCTTCATGCTCGGTGCCGGCGCGCTGGCGCTGACGACAGCGGTCGGCGGCAACCGGGCCGCAGCACAGACCACCAACGCAAAACCGTTCCGGATCGACGTGCACCATCATCTGTCGCCGCCGACCTATGTGACCGCGTCGAACGACGCCGGTTTCGGCGATCCCCTGATGAAGAACTGGACGATCGAGAAATCGCTCGAGGACATGGACAAGGCCGGCATCGCGACGTCGATGCTCTCGGTCACGACGCCGGCGGTCAATTTCACCAAGGGCGATGCGGCACGGCGACTCTGCCGCGAGGCGAATGAGTATGCCGCCAGGCTCGTTGCCGATCATCCGGGACGATTCGGCAATTTCGCGATGCTGCCGCTCACCGATGCCGAAGGCAGCCTGCGCGAACTCTCCTACGCGCTCGATACGCTCAAGGCCGACGGCATCGCGCTGATGACGAGCTATGGCGACAAGTGGCTTGGCGATGCGCTGTTTCTGCCAGTCATGGAGGAGCTCAACCGGCGCAAGGCGCTGGTCTACACCCATCCGACCGCGGCCAATTGCTGTGCGAACCTGGTGCCGACGCAGCCGCCCGTGATGATCGAGTTCGGCACCGACACGACGCGCACCATCGCCGACATCGTGTTCTCCGGCAATGCGCGGCGATTTGCCGATATCCGCTGGATATTCTCGCATGCAGGCGGAACGATGCCGTTCCTGATCGAGCGCTTCGTGCGCCATCCGCTGCTGGCGCCGAAAGCCAAGGAGACGGTGCCGGACGGCACGCTCGCCGAGCTCAAGCGATTCTTCTACGACACCGCGCAGACCTCGAACCGCAGCGCGATGTCGGCGCTGGCGGCGATCATCCCGCCGTCGCAGATCGTGTTCGGAACGGATTTCCCGTACCGCAACGGAAGCGACCATGTGAAGGGATTACGCGAGGCGGGTGTGTTCACGGATGAACAGATCGGAGCGATCGAGCGCGGCAACGCGCTGAAGCTGATCCCAAGATTGGCAAGCTAGTTTGCGTGCGGACCAGCCCTCGTCACGTGGCTGAACGCTTCGTCAAAAAAGAGAGGCGCGCCGAATATCCGGCGCGCCTCTATCTTCTCGCGATGCCATCGGAGACGACGGCAATCGACTTGGATTACCACCTGCAGACGCGAACGCCGTAGGAGTTCCACCAGCAGCGCGGACCAACAACCACGGGCGCGCCGTAGAAGCCATAGCCTCGGCCGTAACCACGACCACGATAGAAGCCACGGCCGCCGCCGCGATAGAAGCCACCGCCGCGGTAACCACCACGGCCGCCTCGGTATGCCTGCGCTGGCGAGGTCGTCGCACCTACCAGAATGGCAGAGGTGCTGGCTACGTAGACGAACAACAAAGCCAACGCTGCGAGGCAGCGGGTCAGGATATTGTAGCGTTTAGCCATTCGGGAATCTCCGGGTCACTTCCAAGGCATCTGGACTTCGGCACTATCTCACTTAGACGCGCGAGACAGCTTTCGGTTCAGATGCGCTAAGACAATATTTTTACTAAGGTTCTTTCGAGCTTTCGGGACTTTATTAAGAAGGGCAGGTAAGGTCAAGTTACAGCCAGTCGGTCGAGGGTTTTTGCGTTGCGCTGTTCATCTTCCTGAATGCATCCTGAACGCCGATGTTTGTGCGCTGCAGAATTTCGAGAGAAGCTACGGCACGGCCACGCCAGCAACTTGATCTCGACATGATTTCCTTTTCTCAGCGTAAGAACGACCCCCGCCTCAACGAGCACCCATGTCCAAAAAACACACTTATGTCCTTGGCCTGAACACTTATGACCATGATGTCAGCGCCTGCCTGTTGCGCGACGGCGCCATCGCCTTTGCCATCGCCAAGGAGCGGATCACGCGGGCGAAACATGCATCCGGCTTCTACAAGGAAGTGATCGACTACTGTCTCGAGGCGGAAGGCATCACGCTCGATGACGTCGATCTCGTGGTACGCAATTGCTACATTCTCCCGGTCCCGGAGATGGAGGAGCGGCTGGTCTATTTCGACGCGCCGGGCTTTCTCCCGGAGTTCGAACGCGACGACGCTGCCAAGCACCCGCTGTATCTGAAGCACTCGGACAAGGTGATCACGATCTCCCATCACCTTGCGCACGCCTACAGCGCGTTCGCGGTGTCGCCGTTCGAGGATGGCGTCGTGATGATCGTCGATGGCGTCGGCAGCTACCGCTCCGACGTCATGGAAGCCTTTCCGGCCAGCGATACCGCCACGCCGCTGGCCCGCGAATCCGAGAGCTATTATCGCTTCGATGGGACGACGCTGGAGTGCCTGAAGAAGGTCTGGATGGAGCCGGACCGCGGCTTCCTCAGCGACGAATTCTACACCATGCCCGGTCTCGGCGCGCTGTACAGCCGCGCCTCGACCTACATTTTCGGCGACTGGAATAAATGCGGTGAGTTGATGGGGCTGGCGCCGTA
>Ga0102590_1002713_pt1 | contig 19934 bp, 19 predicted proteins | sample AraplaMF_Col_mMF_FD_76859 | JGI IMG/M metagenome (GOLD analysis project Ga0102590, IMG submission 76859) | Arabidopsis root microbial communities from the University of North Carolina, USA - plate scrape MF_Col_mMF | ecosystem: Host-associated > Plants > Roots > Endosphere | place: USA...
TCCACGGGACGAATGAGGCAGAATTGACATCGCCAAGGATCGTCATCCGCTCGCGCAACTCCCCCTGCCGTGCCTGCATCATTGAATTATCCATCCTTCAGTCTGCGATGACAGCATAGCGGCTCGGCACGTTTGTGAAAGGGGCATGCGAGGCCAAGCGGTCTTATGGCCCTCATAAGCCCGTGGATAATTGGAACGGCAGACAGTGATATGACACGCGACGCAAGCTGCGTCGGTGACTATGGTGGCCGGCAATAGAAAGATGCAGAACAAAGGACATGAACATGACGACCACTTCCTGGCAGGCAGACCCACTCGTTTGGGGTTCCGGACAGCGCGTCTTCGAGGCATTCCTGGAGCCGACCTGCCCCTATTCCGTCAGGACGTTCAACAAGCTGGACAGGCTTCTGGAGCAAGCCGGCGAGAACAGGATTACGGTGAAAATCCGCCTGCAGTCACAGCCCTGGCATATGTATTCCGGCGTGATCGTGCGCTGCATCCTCGCCGCGTCAACCTCGAGCGGTGGCAAGGAAACCGCAAAGAAGGTCATGGCGGCCGTCGCTGCCCATCGCGAAGAATTCGAGTTCGAGCGGCATGCCGGTGGTGCCAATATGGATGTCACGCCGAACCAGATCATCGAGCGCCTGGAACGCTACAGCGGTGTCGAGCTGAAAGATGCTTTCGCCATTCCTGATCTCGACCGCGAGATCAAATGGCACTGCAAATATGCGCGTCAGAACGGCATCCATGTCTCGCCGACATTCATGATCGACGGGCTGGTGCGGCCAGACATGAGCAGTGGCGACGAGGTTGAAGCCTGGGTCAAGCTGCTGGTCGGCTGATTGCTGCCTCAGGCGGTGAGGTCTTCGACCTTGCTCCTGAGATCGTTGATATAGGCGGAGACGGAAAGGTCTTCGCCTGTCGCATCCACCAGCAATTGGCTGGCGCTCTTCGAGCGTCCGTATTGATGAACATGGTCATTGAGCCAGGTTTTCAGCGGCAGGTAATCGCCATTCTCCAACCCGTGTTCGATGGCCGTCTCCTTGCAGGCCGCTGCGAAGAACTGCGACGACATGATGTTGCCGATCGTATAAGTCGGGAAAGAGCCGACCATGCCGGATGACCAGTGGACATCCTGCAGGACGCCGAGCGTATCGTTCGGCACATCGAGCCCGAGATAGGCCTTCACCTTGTCGCGCCAGATGCCAGGCAGATCGGCAACCCGGATTTCGCCTGATATCAGACCCGCTTCGATCTCCGAACGCAGCATGACGTGCAGATCATAGGTCAACTCGTCGGCCTCGACACGAATGAAGCCGGGCCGGGCAGCATTGACAGCCCGCCAGAAATCCTCCGGCGTGACATCGCAAAGCTGGTCGGGGAAGGTCTTCTGCAGATCGGCGAAATTCAGCTCCCAGAAGCGGCGGGAGCGGCCGACGCGGTTTTCCCAGAGGCGCGATTGGGATTCATGCGTGCCGAAGCTGGTGCCGCCGACGGCATAGAGATTGACGAAATCCGTGGTGAAGGTCGAACGGCTGAAAGCTTCGGAAATGCCCTGTTCGTAGATGCCGTGACCCGCTTCATGCCAGACGGCGAAGAGGCCGCCGGGCAGCCAGTTTTCGCGGAAGCGGCCGGTGATGCGCACATCGGATCGTGTGAAGGAGATCTCGAAGGGATGGACCGTGTCGTCGAGACGGCCTCGGTTGAAATCATAGCCGAAACGGGCGGAAATCAGGCTTGAAAATGCCCGCTGCTTGTCGACCGGGTAGGCGCGATCGAGAATTTCCGCGCGGACATTAGCTTCTTTCGCTTGGGCAAGCAACGGCAGCAGGCCGTCGCGCAGCTCACCATAGAGCCCGCGCAGCCGCGACCAGTTCATACCCGGTTCGTAGGTTGCGACCAGCGCGTCGTAGGGATGCTCCCTATAGCCGATGGCGGCGGCGATCTCGCGCTGCATCTCCATCGTGCGTTCGAGGAGCGGCGCGAAAGCGGCAAAATCATTGGCGGCGCGCGCGCCGCTCCAGGCCGCCTGGGCGACGGTTTTCAGCTCCGCCGCAGCGCTGACGAGGGAGGCGGGAATGCGTGAGAGAGTGTCGATCGCCTCTGCTGCCTGCTCGAGCGCGAGCCTACGGCGGTCGCCGACATCGATCCCTGATAGTTCCGACCGCGCGCCTTCGATGGCGCGTTGAAGTTTGTCACTCGTGGCAAGATCACGGGCGAGCCCGACGAGGGTGGCAATCTGCTTGCCGCGTGTATCGATACCGCCTGGCGGCATCATGGTGCGCGCATCCCAGGTAAGCAGGTTTACGGCGCAGAGGATGTCGTTGATCCTGGCGATCTCGCTTTCAAAAACAGCAAAGCTCATGGTTCTCTGATCCTCCTAGGGCACAGGTGCCCCGAAATCCTCAAGGTGGCAGGCTGCGAGCTGGCCATGGCCACGTGGTGTCAGAAGCGGCCGCTCTATCCTGCAGCGATCGAAGGCATGCGGGCAGCGGCCGGCAAAAGCGCATCCCGGGGGAATTTCGAGCGGGCTTGGCAATTCGCCGCGCGCTGCGACCGTGCGGCTGCGACGAGACGGATCGAGTTCCGGTGCCGCGTCAAGCAGCGCTTTGGAATAGGGGTGACGCGGGGCGGTGAAGAGGCCTTCCGACATGTTCACCTCAACCACCTGGCCGAGATACATGACCGCGACGCGATGCGAGATATGGCGAACCAGCCGCAGGTCGTGGGCGACGAAAATGACGGTGAGATGCAATTGCTCCTGCAGTTGCAGGAGTAGATTGACGACCTGGGCCTGCACCGAAACATCGAGCGCCGAGACCAGTTCGTCAGCGACGATGACATTGGGCTCGACGGCGAGTGCTCTCGCAATGCCGATGCGCTGGCGTTGGCCACCGGAGAATTCATGCGGATAGCGGCCGGCCGCATCTTGCGGCAAGCGCACGAGCTCCAAGAGCTCGGCAATCCGATGGGGGATTTCGGCCTTAGCCCGCATTTTGTGAACGGAGAGCGCCTCGCCGAGGATCTGCGAAACGGTCATGCGCGGATTGAGCGAGCCGTAGGGATCCTGGAAGATCATCTGCACCCGCCTGTTGAAGGCGCGTCGCTCGCCGCCCCGAAACCGGCCGATATCCTTGCCTTCGAAGCGGATTGCCCCGCCATCCGGCTCGTGCAGGCGTACCAGACAACGCGCGAGGGTGGACTTGCCGCAGCCGGATTCGCCGACGATGCCGAGTGTCTCGCCGCGATGAATTTCAAGCGTAACGTCGCGCAGCGCATGCACGGCAAGCGGCGGTTTTCCCTGCAGCCGGCGCGTCAGGGAGTGCGGGCCGGCAAAGCGTTTCGAGACGCCGTCGATCGAAAGAATGGGAATATTCGTGTTCAAATGATCGCCTCCGCCTTAGCCACGAGCTCATGGTGGAAACAAGCAACCATCCGCGCCTCGGAGGTGATGGCCTCCAGTAGCGGCCGCTCTCTCAGACAGTGTTCGGTTGCAAATTTGCAGCGCGGGTGGAAGGCGCATCCCTCCGGCAGATTGGTGAGGCTCGGCGGTGTGCCCTCGATCGATTGCAGCACAGTGCGGGATGCGCCTGAGCGCGGCACCGAACCGAGCAAGCCCCGCGTATAAGGATGGCGCGGCTTGCTGAAGACATCCGTCACCTTTCCGGTCTCGACGATGCGGCCGGCATACATGACCGCCATGCGATCGCAGGTGGCGGCGACCACGCCGAGATCGTGGGTGACAAGCACGACGCTCATCGACAGCCGGTCGCGCAGATCGAGCAGCAGTTTCAGGATCTGGTCCTGGATGGTGACGTCGAGCGCGGTCGTCGGCTCGTCGGCAAGCAGGAGTTTCGGCGAACAGGCGAGCGCAATGGCGATCATGGCGCGCTGGCGCATGCCACCGGAAAACTGGTGCGGATATTCCTGCAGTCGTCTCTCGGCGGCCGGAATGCCGACGATGTTCATCAGTTCCAGGGCACGCGCCTTGCGCTCCCTGGCATTCAGCGTCGTATGGGCGACGAGGTTCTCCTCGATCTGTACTCCGACCGGCAAGACAGGGTTCAGCGCCGTCATCGGCTCCTGGAAGATCATCGCGATTTCGCGGCCGCGCACCTTGCGGAGTTCTTCTTCCGGCATGGCGACGAGATCGCGACCGCGCCATTCGACACGGCCGCTGACATGTCCTGGTTCGCGGATCAACCGCATGATGGAGCGCAGCGTCACACTCTTGCCGGAGCCGGATTCGCCGACGAGCCCGACGACCTCGCCCGGCGCAACGTCGAAATCGACGTCGGCAGCTGCAATTGCCTGCCCGCGCGGCGTGTCGAAGGTCGTCGTCAGGCCGCGGACGATCAGCCCGCCATTTTCGCTTGGCATGCCCGTCATCGTCTGACCCTCAACAATTCGGCAACACCGTCACCTGCCAGGCTGAAGCCGAGGCCGGTGAGCACGATTGCGACACCCGGAAAGACCGAGATCCACCAGGCGGTATTCATGAAATTCTTGCCGTCGGCGATCTGCACACCCCATTCGGCGGCAGGCGGCTGGGCGCCGAGACCGAGATAACCGAGGCTGGAACCGAGCAGGATGGCGAGTGCCATATCGGTCATCCAGTAGACGATCGCCGGCGTGATCGCATTCGGCAGCAGGTGACGGAAGATGATGCGCAGCGGCGCATAACCCATCACCTTACCGGCATCGGCATAATCGAGCCGCTTCTGCACTTTGATTTCGGCGGCAACCAGCCGGGCATAGAAGACCCAGCCGACGACGCCGACGGCGACATACATGTTGCCGAGGCCGGGGCCAAGGACGGAGACGATGGCAATGACGAGCACGAGGAAGGGGAAGGTGATCGTCGCATCGACGATACGGCCGAAGATCGCCTCCCAGAATCCGCCGACATAGCCGACGAAGGCGCCGACTAGTGTACCGAAGATGAAGGGGCCGATCGTCGCGAAGATCGCGATCTGCATGTCGATCGTATAGGCATGGATGACGCGCGAGAGCACATCGCGGCCGAAACTGTCGGTGCCGAAGGGATGCGCCCAGCTCGGCGGCTTCAGCAGTGCATTGTAGTCGAATGCTGTCGGATCATAGGGGGCAAAGAGCGACGGCCAGATCGCGACGACGAGGCTGAGGCCGAGAATAATGCCGCCCGAAATCAGCGAACGTGGCAGCATGCGCCAGCGCGGCGCGTGACGTGCGGCCCTGGTGGCGAGACCGGTCATCGGGCAATCCTCGGATCAAGCCAGGCCTGCACGATATCGGTGACCAGAAAGGTCAGCGAGACAAGGACAGCAAGCGCGATGGTCAGCCCCTGGAGGACCGGATAATCGCGGCCATAAATGCTATCGATCAGCAGGCGGCCGGCGCCGGGGACGGCAAAGACGGTTTCGGTGATGACGGCGCCACCGAAGAGCGTGCCCGTCTGCAGGCCGAACAATGTGACGGTCGAAATCAGGGCGTTGCGCAGGATGTGGCGCATGAGGATGACGCGCGAGCGCAGGCCCTTGGCGGTGGCGAAATCCACATATTCGGCATTCATGACGCCAATGATGGAGGAGCGAAGATTGCGCATCAGCACGGCGGCAAAGCTCAGTGCCAGGGTCAGCGCCGGCAGAAAAAGATGGTAGATGCGGTCACCAAACGTATCGCCATAACCGCCGACGGGGAAGATCTTCAGCTGCGCCGCAAAAACGGTCAGGAGCACGATGCCGACATAGAAGACCGGCATCGACAGCCCGACCTGGAACGTGCCGCGAATGATGCTGTCGGGAAGCTGCTCCCGTTTCAGCGCCGCGACGAAGGCAAGCGGCACGGCAAGAACCAAAGCGATAAGCGCCGACATGACCGTCAGCATCAGCGTGACCGGCAGGCGCTGCAGGATCAGCGACATGACTGGCACTTTGAGGCCGATGGAATTGCCGAGGTCGCCGCTCAGGATACGCTCGACATAATAGAGGAATTGCACGGGGACGGGCTGATCGAGGCCAAGCTGGTGATTGATGCGCTCGACATCGGCATCGATGGCGCGGTCGCCAAGCATGGCGCTGGCGGGGTCGCCGGGCAGCAGACGCACGAGAACGAACGTGACGATGAGGATGAAGATCACTGTCGGGATCATCTGCAGCACGCGGCGGATTATGAAATTGAAAAGGGGCAATAGCCGCTCCCGGTCTTCCTCTAGAGCGCCGTGCGTCCATTTGGACGCGCTAAGGACGCTCTAACTCTTTGAATCTACGCATCAGGCTTTCCGAAAATCGGTCCCGATTTTCGGGCCGATGCTGGAGTCGAAAAAGGCCGCGGGTCTCGGTAAGAGGCCCGCGCAGCAGGCTGGGTCACTTATTACTTGTCTTTCCAGGTCTTGGCGAAAATGTTGTTGCCAAGCGGGATCTGCAGGAAGCCGTGGACCTTCTTGCTGAGAGCAACCGGGTAGGGCGTCTCATAGAGCGGCACGGTCGGGCCTTCGGCGTTATAGATTTCCTGCATCTTCGCATATTGCTCGGCGCGCTTCTTTGGATCCATTTCCTTCTGGGAGTCTTCGAAGAGCCTGTCTGCCTCGTCGTTCTTCCAGCCGCTGTGCAGCGCATCGATCGTCTTGGAATAGACGAAATAGGAGGTGATCTCGTTCGGATCGGCGATATCGTCGGTCCAGGCGGCGTTGCGCATCACGAAGGTGCCGTCGCGATATTGCTGAGTGCGGGTCGGGTTATCGACCTGCTGCAGTTCGAGCTTGATGCCGATCTGCGCCCACATCTGTTGCAGGGCTGTCGAGATGCCGACCTCATCCTGATTGCCGGCGAGCACGAGGATGCTGGTCGAGAAGCCGCTTTCGAAACCGGCTTCCTTCATCAGGCTCTTCGCCTTTTCCAGGTCGTAGGGATAGAGCGGCTTATCGCCGACATGCAGCGGCGTTGCCGACGACATGTAGGACGTCTGCGGCGTGCCGACACCGTGGGTGACGATCTGGATGATCGCATCCTTGTTGACGGCATAGTTCATCGCCTGGCGGACCTTGACGTTGGACAGAGGATTGTCCTTGCCGCCAAGCTGCGGACGGACATTCAGAGTAATATATTCGACGCGCGTCGAGGGGTAGAGTTCCATATTGAGATTGCCCGAAGACTTCAGTTCGTCGACGCGGGCATAGGGAATGAACTCCGCCCCATCGATCTCGCCGGAACTGAGCTTCAGGATGCGGGTCGCATCGTCGGGGATCAGCTCGAAGTCTAGACCGTCGAGATAGGGCAGTGGTTTGCCGTCCTCGCCCTTGCCCCAGTAATATTCGTTGCGCGCCAGCTTCATGCTGGAGCCACGGTCCCAGGACTTCAGCACGAATGGGCCGGAACCAACGGGATGTTCCGCAAAAGCCTTGGCTTTTTCCTCGTCGGTCGCTCCCGGTGATGCTTCAAAGGCCTTTTCCGGCAGGATGCCGGTATTGAAGACGGTCAAGGCCGCAAGAATGGCCGGATCCGGATGCTTGAGCTTGATCGTAACGGTCTTGTCCCCTTCCGTCGTCACGTCGTCGATGGATTCGATCATGAAGCCCCAGATGCCGTTGTCCTTCTTGGAGGCGCGCTTCAGCGACCAGGCGACGTCGCCGGGGGTGATCGGTGAACCATCGGAGAATTTGATGCCGTCCCGCAGGGTCAGCGTTACGCTTTTGCCGTCGTCGGCTAGCTTGTAGTCGCTGGCGAGGCCAGGCTGTACGCCCTTGCCATCATCGGTCGGCAGGAGCAGAGTGTCGTAGAGATTGGACAGGATCCAGATATCGACGTTGGCGTCGTTTAGCACGGGATCCAGGAAAAGGCTGTCGGCATAGCGGCCGTAGACCAGCGTGCCGCCCCGCTCCAGGGCGAATGCTGAAACACTGGTGCCGAGTAAAACTGCAGCGGCCACGGCCGCACGAGCGATCGTTCTCATATCATTCCCCTTTTATGCACATTAAGTGTTATTATTGACTATAACGATTTCACGCAGAAAAAAGCCTGTCAACTGATTTTTGTCCAGACATACTGGAACGCTTGACTTGTCTATGCGCTAATTTCGCGATAACCGTTATATACATCTATAACAGATAGCGCTGAACGGGTTTCATGGATTTCTTTGTCGACCGGGAGTTGCCCGTGCCTCTGCGCACACAGCTTCAGGGCCTTATCGAATATGGCATCGCCTGCGGCGAGCTGGCGCCTGGGGAAGCCCTTCCGTCGGTGCGGGAACTGGCCGAGAAGGTGGGTGTCGCCCCAATGACGGTCAGCCAAGTCTATGCCGACTTGAAGGCGGCTGGCCTCATCGACACGCGTCCGGGCTCCGGCACGTTCGTCAGCGACAGCCATCAGGCCCGGCTCGCAGGGCGGGCAGATGTGAGCGAGCTGCATCGGCAGATTGACCACCTGATCGATGAGAGCCGCCGCTTGGGTATTCGTTCGTCAGACCTTGTCTCGATCGTCAATGCTCGGGCCTTTTATCGTGACAGCGTCGGTCCACGGCTGCGCATCGTTATGATCGGCATCTTTCAGGATGCGACTGCCAGCTATGCCAAGTTCATCGCAGCCCGCCTCGGTCGCGATGTCACGGTCGAGCCGATGACGGTCTCCTCGATCGAGCGCAACCCTGCCGCCATGGCGCGCGCCAATTCCGCTGATCTTGCCATCACCTTCGCCAATCGCCACCGCGAGGTCGCAACCCTTGTGCCGAATACCAAGGTGGTGACAATCAGCTTCACGCCATCGGAGGAGACGCGTAGGGCGCTTGCCTCGCTCGATTCCCTGGCCTCGATCGCCGTCGTCTCGCGCTTTCCGGATTTCCTGCCGATCATGAAGAGCGGCGTGCAGCGCTTTGCGCCGCATGTCAGCGAAATTACCGCAACCACGCTCGAGGCGCCGGGGCTGGAGACGCTTCTCGCCAATGTCTCCGTGGTGATCTACGCATCGGGCGCGGAAAGCGTGACCGATCTTCTTCCCGAGGGCATGCAGGCAATCGAATACCGTCACGCGCCCGATACAGCCGACATCGAAAGAGTGATCGTACCGATCATTCGTGCTGCCGGCGTTGTTTCGCAGGTAGACGACACATCCAAACGAGACGCTATCGACGCAAAGGTCTAGGAAAGGCAGACGAGATGAGAGTATCTGGCTCAAACTGGCAGCAGATCGAAACCTATCTGAAAACCGACGACCGGGCGATTCTGCCGCTCGGCAGCACCGAGCAGCATGCTGGCCTGTCGCTTTCGGTCGACTCCATCCTGTCGGAGAGGGTCGCCGCCGATGCCGCCGCACCGCTCGGCATTCCCGTCTTTCCGGTCGTTGCCTATGGCATCACGCCCTATTTCCTCTCCTATCCCGGCACAATCAGTATCCGCCAAGAGACCTATATCAGCTTGATCCGCGATATCCTCGACGGCTTGAGACGGCAGGGCTTCCGCCGCATCCTCATCGTCAACGGCCATGGCGGCAACCAGCCAGCCGGCAGCATGGCGATCGAATGGATGGCGGATAATCCCGACACGGCGGTGAAGTTCCACAATTGGTGGAATGCGCCGAAAACCTTCGCCAAGGTGCAGGAGATCGACACCGTTGCCTCGCACGCCTCCTGGATGGAGAACTTCCCCTGGACACGTCTTGAGGGTGTCAAACAGCCGACCCAGCAGAAACCAATGATCGATCTTGCCCGCATGCGCGTCATGTCGCCGGATGCCGTCAAAGCCTATCTCGGAGACGGCAATTTCGGCGGCTACTACGAGCGACCCGATGAGGAGATGCAGGCGATCTGGGATGTGGCGGTCGACGAAACCCGCGCGCTGCTCGAGGGAGGCTGGGCATGAGCGAACCGATCCTGATCTGGGGTGCCGGCGCGATTGGCGGTACGCTGGGTGCTGCCTTCATCCGGGCCGGCAACGAGGTGATCTTCGTCGACAACGTTAAGGAACATGTCGATGCCATCAACGAGAAGGGCCTGCAGATCGTCGGTCCGATCTTCGAGGATGTCGTCAAGGCCAAGGCCTATCTGCCGGAAGAACTCGAAGGCACCTATGCACGCACCTTTCTCTGCGTGAAGGCGCATCATACGGAAGCCGCAACACATATGCTTGTCGAGCATCTGGCCTCGGACGGATATGTCGTCTCGGCGCAGAACGGTCTCAATGAGCGGGTCATCTCCCGTATTGTCGGTGAGAACCGCGTGATTGGCTGCTTCGTGAATTTTGGAGCCGACTATCTCGAACCGGGTGTCGTGCAATATAGCGGCCACGGCGCCGTCGTTATCGGCGAACTGGACGGGCGGTTTACCGAGCGCGCCGAGGGAATCTACGACCTGATGAAGCAGTTCGAGCCGAAAGCCCTGATCACCAACAACATCTGGGGCTTCCTCTGGGGCAAGCTGATCTATGGAGCGCTGCTCTTTGGCACCGCGCTTACCAATGACAGCATTGCCGACGTTCTCGACAATTCGACCGCGCGGCCGGTTTTGCGCAAGCTGGCATTGGAAGTCGCGACTGTCGCTGCCATCAACAATATCAAGCCGGAGGCTTTCGACGGCTTCGACCCGGCTGCCTTCGGTCCGCTGGCGACGCCGGAACAGACCAATAAATCCTTCGACGACATGTCCGTCCATAATCGCAAATCGGTCAAATCGCATTCCGGCATCTGGCGCGATCTCGCAGTCCGTAAACGCAAGACAGAGGTCGACGCCCAGGTATTGCCGGTCGTGGAGATCGGCAAGGAATCGCGCGTTCCGACACCACTTGCAGCCCGCGTCATCACTATGATCCACGAGATCGAAGACGGTAAGCGCCCGCTCGCCATGGCCAATATCGAAGAGCTTGCGAGGGTCGTATGAACATCAACTTTGACGGAAAGGTCGTCGTCGTCACCGGCGCTGCCCACGGCTTTGGTCGGGCGATATCAGAGGCTTTTGCAAGTCGCGGCGCGCGGGTTCATGCCTGCGATGTCAATTTGGCTGGGCTCGAGGAAACGGTGAAGCTCTGTGGAGCAAAGACCACGGCCCACGTACTCGATGTCGGCAACCGCACCGATGTGCTGGCGCTGGTGCCGACCTTCGGCGAGGTCGATATCCTCGTCAACAATGCCGGCGGCGTGCGCGGTCAGGTTGGGCGGCCGATCGAGGAGATTTCCGAAAGCGACTGGCAGACGATCTTCGATGTCAATCTGTCCGGCGCCTTCTTCATGGCACAGGCGGTTGCTCCCGTCATGAAGAAACGCAAGACCGGCCGCATCATCAATATCTCGAGCGGCGCCGGCCTCGGCATCTCGCTGACCGGCATCCAGGCCTATGCCAGCGCCAAGGCCGGCCAGATCGGGCTGACGCGCCAGCTCGCCCATGAACTCGGCCCCTGGGGCATCACTGTCAACAATGTCGCTCCCGGTTTCGTTCGCTCCAACCCGACCACCGAGCGCCAGTGGGATGCGATGGGAGAGGAAGGACAGGCGCGGCTTCTGCAGAGCATCGCATTGAAACGTCTCGGACGGCCTGACGATATCGCCGCCATGGTCATGTTCTTCGCTTCCGATTATGCCGGCTGGATCTCCGGCCAGGTCATCAGCGTGGACGGCGGTAAATGAGCGTCGAGACCTATCTGGAGGAGAATTATCCGGCGGCGCTTGATGATCTCAAGGCATTCTGCCGGATACCGAGCGTCAGCACCGACCCGGCCTTTGCCGAGGGCATCCGTCAGGCCGCGGCCTTCGTGGCGGATCGCCTGCGTAGGGCTGACTTTGCCACCGTTGAAACGCTTGATACCGGCGGGCACCCGGCCATCTATGGCGAAATTCTCTCTGATCCCACACTGCCGACCTATCTCGTTTATGGCCACTACGACGTCCAGCCGCCCGATCCGCTTGAGACGTGGAAGACGCCGCCTTTCGAGCCCGATGAGCGCGATGGCAGGCTCTATGCCCGCGGCGCGTCCGACGACAAGGGGCCGCTGCTGATCCCGATCCTTGTTGCCGAAGCCTTCATGCGCGTCGAAGGCCGCCTGCCCGTCAATCTGAAGGTACTGATCGAGGGCGAGGAGGAATCCGGCAGTCCGCATTTCGCGCCGACGCTCGAAAAATACCGTGACAAGCTCCGCTGCGACCTCGTGCTTTCGGCCGATGGTGCCATGTGGCGTCCGGACAAGCCATCGATCACGGTGGCGAGCCGTGGCCTCGCGGCTCTTGATGTCACCATAATCGGCGCCGCCAAGGATCTCCACTCCGGCCGCCACGGCGGCAGTGCGCCCAACCCGATCGCAGCACTTGCGGGTCTGCTCGCTTCCATGCACGGCCAGGATGGTCGCGTCAGTGTCGAGGGTTTTTTGGATCGCGCGACACCTCCCGATCCGAAGATCATCACGGCAATCGAGACATCGCAATTCGACAGCGCTGCCTATTACCGGGAGATCGGTGTGTCCGGCGGCGATCCGATCGATGGCGGCCGCGAATTGCTGATCCGGCAATGGCTGGAGCCGACGTTGGAATTCAATGGCATCTGGGGCGGATACCAGGGCAAGGGGACCAAGACGGTCATTCCGAATACGGCGAGCGCCAAGATCACCTGTCGTCTCATTGCCGGGCAAAAACCGGATACCGTGATCGCGGCGATTGTCCGCCATTTGCAGCAACGTTTGCCGAAGGGCTTCCAACTGGAGGTTCATCGTCACGGGCCGGGCAGCGAGGCGGATTTCGTCGATCCCGATCTGCCGGCCTTGAAAATTTCCGAAGAGGTCCTCGGCGACTTGCTTGGCGAAAAGCCCCTGCGGGTCGCCATGGGGGCGACGATCCCGATCGGCAGCGCCTTTCGCCAGCATCTCGGCTGCGCCTCGATCTTCTTTTCCTTCTCCACGGCGGATGAGGACTATCACGCCCCGAACGAATTCTTGCGGCTTGGGAATTTCAAGCTCGGCATGCGGGCCTGGACAATGTTGCTGAGGCGGCTTGCCGCCTCGTCCTGAGGAGAATCACAACGACGCCGGCGCAAACGGCGCTTTTCATGGAGGAATGCTCGATGACCGCCTTGCCCGCAGCGCGCTGGATGCTGCCGGTTTTGCCGATGAGCCGGTGGCGCCGCCTCATGCCTGAGCGGATGGCTGTTGGCTGCGTTGAGGTTGCGAGTTTACGCGCTCAGCGCTTGTTTGTACGAGGCCGTATTCCTGCGTCCACTCTTGCGTTCTCCGGCGGCAGTTCCCAGCCGAAGACGCTACGTCCGCCGAAGGCGGAGGATTGCTGGAATTCGCCGGCGACAATTTCTTTGAGATCAGGACCGGTGGCGTAACGCTCTATGCTGCGTGACTGATCGTCGAGCCGGCGCAGTGCCTGTAATTCCTCTTCGCGGCCGAGTTTTCCCTTCATCACGGCTGATTTCATGACGTTGATCGTCTCGTCATAGACCTTGATCGGTACCGGGAAGGGGTGCCTGTCCTTGCCGCCATGAGCGATGGAGAAGCGGGCGGGATCGGAGAAGCGGCAAGGCGCGCCATGCACGACCTCGGCGACGAGGGCAAGCGCCTTGACCGTGCGGGTACCAACGCCTGGTACGAGAAGCAGGTCCTCGAAATCGACCGGCCCGCGATCGGCCGCTGCGGCAAGATTGCCGTGCAGGCGCCTCATGTTGACGTCGCTTTCGCGCACGTCATGATGTTCGGGCATGATGAGATGCGGCAGCATGGGCTGCGCGACCGGCGCAGGCTCGGGCTCCGCCTTCCAGGCAAGGGCAGCAGCTTCGCGGATAATGCGATCGGGACCGAGCGTTGCCAGAAGATCGAGCTGGTCATGTCGGGATTTTTCCGCCCGCCGGTCGGCGAGATTGACGATCTCACCCTGCGATCGGCCTTCGATCGCCGCGTGCGGGGAATTGACGAAGCTCTCCAGTCCTTCCGAGAACCAATGATATCGCCGCGCCTGGCGCTTGTCGCCGTTCATGCCCTGCTGGACGATCACCCAATGGCCGTCATCGGCGACGATGAAGCCATGAAGATAGAGATCGAAACCGTCCTGGACGGCCGCGCTGTCCACCTTGGCGACGAGACGGCTGGTTTTGGCGAGGCCGGCACCATCAAGGCCGGTGCGCTCGCCGATCGCCATCAGCTCGTCCGGTGTCTTGCGCGACTGCGCACCGCGCCCGCCGCAGACGTGCAGGCCGAGTTCCTTCGATAGCGGCTTCAATCCGCGCTTCAGTGCGCCGAGCACGCTGGTCGTGATGCCGGAGGAATGCCAGTCCATGCCCATGACGGCGCCGAAGGACTGGAACCAGAAGGGATGGGCGAGCCGTTGCAGAAACTCGTCACGCCCGTAATGGTGAACGATCGCCTCGGTGATCAGCGCGCCGAGCGTGGTCATGCGGTTGCCCAGCCATGGTGGCACGCGGCCTCCGTGAAGGGGGAGGTCGGCGCTGCCCGCTCTTTGCGACATGCTTCCTCTTTCTGCCTGCGATCTGCTACGACGGATCCGATCACCCGATAAAGCAGCTATCCGTCAAAATCGGGGCGATGGCAATAAATTCCTATCCGTTGCGGGCGCCTTCCAGAAATAACGGCCGACGGGATCGCTCCGCACCGGCCGGTGTGTCCCGGAGTCGCGAAACAAGCGCAAAAAAAGCGCAATTTTGAGCCTGTCACGGAACCCAGACCCGGCATTCCCAATTTCTATGTGGAGCAGGAATGGGAGATCGCGTCATGAAGTCGCTTGCTGCATCATCCATTTGTCTGGCGATGCTTGGTGCCATTCTGATTGGCGGCCACGGATTTACTTCCTACGCCTTGCGCGATCCGGAACCACATCACTTCGCCAATCTCGACACGCCGCTCTGGACGACGACACCGATGCGCGTCGACCCCAAGGCTCAAAATTACGAGCGCCTTCCGCCGCAGGAGGCCGTTGTCGACAATAACCAATCCTTAGAACCTGCCAATTTGGTTGGCGTATTGGCCATTGCGCCACCTGACGCAACCGTGACAGGGGCGATTGAGCCGCCGAAGCAGGAATGGACGGCCGATAGCCACCATCTCAGCTTATGCCGGCAGCGCTACCGGTCCTACAATGTCGCTGACAATATGTACCAGCCTTTTGACGGTGGCCCCCGAAAACCTTGCGTGACGGCTGAAAGGAAGCTTTCCAGGGCTGCCGGAAGCCGATACGAGTTCCGACCCACATATTTCATGGTACGCCGCCCGCTATAATTCCTATCGCGCTTCGGACAATACCTATCGGCCGTTCAGCGGGCCAAGACGCCAGCGCATTTCTCCCGTTGTTTGACGGACATATATGATAAGGCCGCTTTCTTCTGCAGCGACCGTCGCTCGTCTTGATCGGAGAGCCGGGACCAAAGTCCTATCCGCCTTGGTACCTATGTCTGACCGTCTTGCAATTTCGGAGTAAGCGGTCAATCTCATTCCTGTTTTCAAGTTGACACTCAAGGAAGAACGACAAGGCTAGGGACTATGGTGACCTCCAAGCGCAATTTCCTGAAAGGCTGCGGCGCGAGTGTTCTTGCCGTTGTGCCGCTGAAGGTCGATGTGGCGGGTTCGTTTCCGTCGTTGGCCAGTCTGGCTGCATTCGCAAAGAACGAAAACGGCAACGGCGGGGGGAATGGAAACGGCAACGGCGGGAATGGTGGGGGAAATGGAAACGGCAATGGCGGGGGGAATGGAAATGGTAATGGCGGCAGCGGCGGGGGTAATGGTAACGGAAATTCGGGCGGCAACGGCAACAGCGGTGGGAACAGCCGATCTAGCTCGAATGGAGCCGGTAGTACGGATGGTGTGCCCTCAACATCAGGCGCACGCGCGACCGAAGATACGGATGGCTCGATCGATGTCCGGCATACGAATGGAATAACCGAAACTCTTCGTGCAGGACGCTACATCATGAAGGACTCGAAAGGCCGCACGATCATCAATAGGCGGGCGACATCGGCTGACAGCACGCGGCTTGCGCGCCTGCTGCGCTAGCGTTTTTCACGCCACCGCAAGGCGGCTTCCGTCCTGTTCGTGACGCCGAGCTTTGTCAGGATCTGGGTCATATGATGCTTGACCGTTTTCTCCTGTAAATCGAGACGCAGACCGATGTGTTTGTTTGAGAGACCTTGTGCAACGAGGTCCATCACCTCGCGCTCCCGAGGAGTGAGCGTGTCTCTGTCCGATGCCTGCCCGCTCAGTGAATATTCCATGACCTTCGCCGACATCGCCGGGGAGACGTAGCGGGCTCCCTTGAAGACGGTGCGGATCGCTTCCGCCAGACCGCGGGAACCAACACCCTTGAGAATGTAACCCTTCGCTCCGCGTTGGAGCGCTTCGACGAGCGTATCGACTTCCTCTGAGGCCGTGAGCATGAGGATCTTAGTATCCGGGCTTATGGAAAGGATCTCCTCGATCACCGAGAGCCCGTCCCCGGGCATCGACACGTCGAGAAGCAGCACGTCTGGATGCGCATCCGAAGCGATCATTGCCGCGTCAGATGTGTTGGCACCTTCTCCGACGACGACAAAGTCACTGACCTCGGAGAGGCTGCGTGTCACCCCCTCGCGAAACAGGGGATGGTCGTCTACGACGGCGACCTTGATGGATGTCATTCTATTCCTCCGCTTCCATGGGCGCGAAGGTCATGATGACAGTCGTTCCGCCTTCGCCGGTTTTTATGTCGAATTCACCGCCAAGGCTATCGATACGCTCTCTAAGACCCACGAGGCCTAAGCTCGCCGACCTCACCTGCGTCGGGTCAAAACCCTCACCCCGGTCACGGACCTCGATACGGACGTGGCCATCATGCGATGTGGCCATGACTGCCTGGTCAACACCGCCACCATGACGATAGGCATTGTTAAGTGCCTCCTGAATGAAGCGGTAGATACAAATCTTGAGAGCGGGGGCAAGTTCCGGATCGTCCTCGTCGATTGTCGTGTCGACAGTGGTGTTGGTCTTCTGTTGATGAGCCTCGACAACCCGTTTCACGATTTCCGTAATCGAGGCGTTCTCGATTTGCGGCAGCACCAGCCCCTTGCAGATGTCGCGGATCTCCTTCATCGCCTCGGCGAGGCTGGAGCGGATCCAGGCGAGTTCCTTCTCGCGTGTTTCCGATTGTGTAGCGGCATCGACGAGCAGATCGCTGTCGAGCCGCAACGAGGCATAGGCAATGTGCTGGGCCGGGCCGTCATGCAGATCGGCGCCGATGCCGCGCAGATAGGTCTCGTTCAAGGCTGCAGCACGCTGGGAGGACAATTGAAGCCTGCGCTGCAGGCCGCGATTTTCGGCGAGAAGTGCGGAGAGCTCGTCCACTCTGGCCTTTAGCGCTTTACGCTGGACTTCGATCGTATGGCTGCCCCGAAAGACGAGAATGGAGAGAACGACGAAGAAGACGGCGATCAGGCCGGCCACGGCCAGCCAGCTCCAGAGCCTTGCCCAGACGAGGCTGTCTTCCAGCCCTTCCGCCGTCTCGTAGAATTCAAGCACGGCCACAGCTTCTCCCGACCACGGCTGCAGCACGGGATTGTAGATTTCCATGAGCGCCCTGCCGAGACTGCGCTCCTCGACGCTTTCAGGGTCGCTCGCGACTTCGTAGCGAGCGACCAGCGAGCCCGTAAATGCCTGAGCGAGTTTGTCGTTTACCGGAAACGTCTTCCCCACCAGTTCCTTTTGATTGGAGTAGAGAATCGTGCCGTCGCGGCGCCACAGCTTGAACGAAATGAGACGGCGGCCGAGCGCGCCCTGGCTGAGCGTTTCGTCGAGCGCCTGGGCACTTGCTTCGTCGAGCAGCGATTCCTTCTGCATGTCCGGAAGCAACGGTGCGACGACGCTATCGACGTAAAGCGCTGTCGCAGCACCCGAATTGTGAATGACGGCGTCCTCGATGAGATGGGTGACGACGAGCCCGATGAGGAACATCGCGGCAAGGGAAACAAGCCCTCCCATGATGAAGAACTGGGAGGCGAGGGAGCGGGCGTTCCAGCGTGTGAGCCAGTTCATTTCCAACCTGAGTTACGACGATTCACTCAAACTATCGCATCGGCTGGACTTTTCCAGTTCACTTGACCTCTTCACCTGACCTCGATCATATCGGCGCCCGGAATGCTGGCGGTTAACTGATCGGTGTCGCCCGACATGGCAGTGCCGAAGACATAGAGCATGACGGCAAGAAAAATGACGAGCGCCAGCAGGGATGCGTTCCACGCGCTGGAAATTTCCGGGATTTCCTTCCTGTTGTCCATGACTGAAAACTCCTCTTTCGATAGGGAGCCGAACGGGCGGGAGAGACGGTGCGTTCCGGGTCTGGGACCTCCGTCCGAGCGTCATCAGACCAAAGGCCGAAGTGAATCCGACTGAGGTCCGAGCGTCGGAACAGCGAGGAATGCGCTCGTTGGTTTGGAAGCGGCATCATCTACTGATCTGGTACCAGACGTGGCAAACAGTGACCGCTGCACCGCCCAGACATGGATTCGCTTGCAACGGGATGTGGACGCCCGTGATGGCGGCAATCGCAGCCCACTATCAATTGGCCGCCCCGAAATGGCGGTATGTAAGCCAGTCCGTAGCGATGCAGGTCGGCCTGGATTGGTGATCCCATCGTCCGTCAGCGTGACGGGGCCTGCCAAGGCGATAGTCTTCCAAAGATGTTAGCGATGGCTGAGCGCGAGGCAGCACGTATGCGCAGCAATCTTTGCCGGCGGAGGGCATCGACGCGCGTGCCCGGCGCTTTCGTCAGAGCCGCACGGGCAGCCCTGACAGGGTCCACCAGACTGGCAGCAATCTCCGGCAAGGCATCCACTTCCGCTTCGAGGCGTTCGAGATAGGCATTCAGCCCATCCGCAGCGGCCTGCCGCAGCCGGCGTGTTGGGGCGGTTCGAAGCTTGCGCGTCGTCCAGCGAAGATGTTCTTCGGCATGCCTGTGCAGCGCCTGCGGATGCTTATAGGCTCTGTGGTCGCCAAGCATATCGGCGACGAATGCCACTTCTCCGAGTTCGCCGCAGCGCCACCAGAGCTCCATATCCTGCAGATACTGCCAGGCCGGGTCCCAGCGGCCGGCTCTGAAGAACACGTCCGTGCGGATGGTCGCACCCGGCATCGCGACCATATTGTTGAGCAGCAGCAGTTCCCGAAACGCCTCGCCGCTGTTGCTGTAACTCCACCCGAAGCGACGGCCGGGAATGGGATCGCCCTCATAGGTAATCTGCCGGAAACGGCCGTGGATCAGGGCAGGGTGGCGCATTGCCGCGCGCCCGATGGCGCGCAACGCCCCCGGCGCGAGACGGTCGTCGGCATGCAAGGTGACGAGGTAATCCGCATTCGCGCCGGCAGTATAGGCGCGATTCCAGTTGTCCGTGCGCGGCACGGTGTTCCGGTGCAGGGCCGGTTTCAGCAGTGGAGATGAGTAGGATGCGATCATTTCCCGACTGCCATCCGTGGAGCCGTTGTCACAGACGTGCACCTCGAAATCCGGATAATCCTGCGCCAGAGCGCTGTCGAGCGCTTCGGCAAGTGTCTCAGCATTGTTGAAGCAGGGTATGATAACGGCGAGAGAGGGTAATTTGCTCGATGTCCCGGCTGTCATGATGAACTCCCATTTACTAGGTCCCCTGATCCCGCGAACGCGTGTCGAGGGGATCGTTAGCAAGGCTCCGCCCGTCCCCGTCGAAGTGGAACGGCACCGGTATTTTCCCCTATCCTAGACGCTAGCCGGCAAGGGTCACGTCTGCGATCTTGACATCGAGCACGTCACGCGCCGGCAACGTCCGGACATCGAAACCGTGTGCGACCACGCCGTTCAGCATCGGGCAGACAAAGAGCAGGCCGTTATGCGAGAGGCGCGCCCGGTTTTGCAGGCTGTGGGCCAGAGCCAGCTGAAAAACGGCGACGTTGCGGAAAGCATAGACGCCTGCCGATGCATTCTCGGAGATGACGACCTTTTCCCTTGCTTCCAGCATCCGGCCATCATTTCCAAGCC
>Ga0102590_1002715_pt1 | contig 19919 bp, 12 predicted proteins | sample AraplaMF_Col_mMF_FD_76859 | JGI IMG/M metagenome (GOLD analysis project Ga0102590, IMG submission 76859) | Arabidopsis root microbial communities from the University of North Carolina, USA - plate scrape MF_Col_mMF | ecosystem: Host-associated > Plants > Roots > Endosphere | place: USA...
ATCCGCGCCTCGACAATCACGAGGCGCTGGTCGCCGCCGACCGCTGTTATTTCTGTTATGACGCGCCGTGCATGACGGCCTGTCCCACCTCGATCGACATTCCGCTGTTCATCCGCCAGATTTCGACCGGCAATCCGATCGGCTCGGCAAAGACGATCTTCGACCAGAACATCCTCGGCGGCATGTGCGCCCGCGTCTGTCCCACCGAAGAACTCTGCGAACAGGCCTGTGTGCGCAACACGGCCGAGGAGCGGCCCGTCGAGATCGGTCGCCTGCAGCGTTATGCGACCGATGCCGCCATGCAGGCCGGCAAGCAGTTCTATGCCCGGGCCGAACCGACCGGAAAGACGATCGCCGTTGTCGGCGCAGGCCCAGCCGGCCTTGCTGCCGCCCATCGCCTGGCCGTCAAGGGCCATTCCGTCACTATCTATGATGCCAGGGAAAAATCCGGCGGCCTCAACGAATACGGCATCGCCACTTACAAGACCGTCGACGACTTCGCCCAGAAGGAAGTCGATTACGTCCTCTCGATCGGCGGCATCGAGGTCCGGCATGGGCAGCGTCTCGGCCGCGATTTCTCGCTTTCCGATCTGGAAGCGCAATATGATGGCGTCTTCCTCGGTATCGGCCTTGCCGGCGTCAACGCGCTGCGCATCGAGGGCGAGAACCTCGCAGGCGTCGACGACGCCGTCGATTTCATCGCGGCTCTCCGTCAGGCCGAAAACAAGAGCGAAATCGCCGTCGGCCGCCGCGTCGTCGTCCTTGGCGGTGGCATGACGGCGATCGATGCTGCCGTGCAGGCAAAGCTGCTCGGCGCCGAGGAGGTGACGATCTGTTACCGCCGTGGCAAGGAACACATGAACGCCTCCGAATTCGAGCAGGATCTGGCTAGCTCTAAGGGTGTCATCATCCGCCACTGGCTGGCGCCGAAATCGATCCTGTCACAGGACGGCAAAGTCGCCGCCATCGAGGTGGAATATACGAGGATTCTCGAAGGCCGCCTGGTCGGCACCGGCGAAACCGGTGTCATTGCCGCCGACCAGATCTTCAAGGCGATCGGTCAGACCTTTGACGCCTCTGGACTCGGTTCGTTGCGCATGGAATCCGGCCGCATCGCCGTCGATGGCGACGGCCATACCTCGCTCGACCGCGTCTGGGCGGGCGGCGACTGCGTCTTCGGCGGTGAAGATCTCACGGTTTCCGCCGTCGCCCACGGTCGCGACGCGGCTGAATCCATCCATCGTGCCCTGTCCGCAGCAGCCGCTCCGGCTGTCGCGGTTGCTTGAAGGGGAGAATGAACAATGGCTGATCTCCGCAATAATTTCGTCGGTATTAAATCCCCGAACCCGTTCTGGCTGGCGTCTGCGCCGCCGACCGACAAGGCCTACAATGTCGAGCGCGCCTTCAAGGCCGGCTGGGGCGGCGTGGTCTGGAAGACGCTGGGCGAGGAAGGCCCGCCCGTCGTCAACGTCAACGGCCCGCGCTACGGCGCGATCTGGGGCGCCGACCGCCGCCTGCTCGGTCTGAACAATATCGAGCTCATCACCGACCGCGACCTCTACACCAACCTGCGCGAAATGAAGCAGGTGAAGATGAACTGGCCGGACCGGGCACTGATCGCCTCGATCATGGTACCCTGCGAGGAGCAGGCCTGGAAGGCGATCCTACGCTTGGTCGAAGAGACCGGCGCCGACGGCATCGAGCTCAATTTCGGCTGTCCGCACGGCATGTCGGAGCGCGGCATGGGGTCGGCGGTCGGCCAGGTGCCGGAATATATCGAGATGGTCGTGCGCTGGTGCAAGCAGTACACCCGCATGCCCGTCATCACCAAGCTGACTCCCAACATCACCGATGTCCGCCGTCCCGCCCGCGCCGCCAAGGCCGGCGGCACCGATGCCGTGTCGCTGATCAACACGATCAATTCGATCGTCTCCGTCGATCTCGACAACTTCGCCCCCAACCCGACGGTCGGCGGCAAGGGCAGCCATGGTGGTTATTGCGGCCCGGCGGTAAAGCCGATCGCGCTCAACATGGTGGCCGAGATCGCCCGTGATCCCGAAACCTACGGCCTGCCGATCTCGGGCATCGGCGGCATCACCACCTGGCGTGACGCGGCCGAATTCCTCGTGCTCGGGGCCGGCAACGTTCAGGTCTGCACGGCGGCGATGACCTACGGCTTCAAGATCGTCCAGGAGATGATCACTGGCCTCTCCGACTGGATGGACGAAAAAGGCCATCGCAGCCTCGACGACATTACCGGGCGCGCCGTGCCCAACGTCACCGACTGGCAGTATCTGAACCTCAACTACATCGCCAAGGCGAAGATCGACCAGGACGCCTGCATCAAATGCGGCCGCTGCTACATCGCCTGCGAAGATACCTCGCACCAGGCGATCACCAACTTCGTCGATGGCGCGCGTCATTTCGAGGTGATGGACGAGGAATGCGTCGGCTGCAATCTCTGCGTCAGCGTCTGTCCGGTCGAGAACTGCATCACCATGGAACAGCTTCCCGCCGGCACTCTCGACAAGCGCACCGGCCGCGTCGTCGACCCCAACTATGCCAACTGGACGACGCACCCGAACAACCCGATGGCGCGCCAGGCGGCGGAGTAAGGATCTGCACCGCCGCGGAGATCTGCGGCATGTCGTGACTTGTGAAAACGGCGCCCTTCACGGAAGGGCGCCGTTTGTTATTTGTGGTCAGTCCATACGATTGCGGATTACAGCTTGAAACTCCTAACTTCGTTGCCTCTCTCGATGGTTCGGTTGGCGATGAAGCGTCCGGATTTGGCCGCCTCCTGCTTCTCCACTTCGAGATGGCGCAACATCGCCTCAAGACGCCGGAGCGCCAAGGCTTTATTGCGGTGCTGGGAGCGCTCGTCGCGCGCCGTCACAACGAGACCGGTCGGCCGATGCAGAACGCGAACCGCGCTATCAGTCGTATTCTGGTGCTGCCCACCCGGTCCGCCCGCCCTCAGCGTCTCGAAACGCAGGTCCGCCGGATTGATCGTCACCTCGCCACCATCTGGTTGTGAATCGATACGCTGAACAGCCACGTACCAGTTCTGCCGTTTGTGGCCCGAACGTATCGGGCTCTTGAAGGTGAACCGGATCGTACCGCAATAGTCACTGGCGATCCGCTCCGCCTCGGAACCGTCCAAGCTGACGATCGCCGACTTCGCACCGTGTTGATCCGGCGTCGGGCCAAGGCTGGTCTCGAAAGAGCAATCAAACCGGATAGCCTCCCGCTCGATGATGCCGAGAAGCGCAGTGAGCGCCATGCGGCATTCCACCGGACCGTTGCCTGAGGTAATGAGAAGATCAATAGCGCTCATGGCCACGCCCTCCCTCCCTGCGATATTCAGGTTTTCGCCGGCGCTGCTCGACCTCCGCTTCGTCAACGGCCTTCTTGAAGGTGACAAGTGGCCGCAAGCTGGCGTGCCTGACGACAAGGCTCTCGTTTTCCAGATCAGTCACCACCTGCTCAGCATCCTTGTATGCGGAGGCCGCCTCCTCGACGACAAGGGAGCGATCGTCGCAGATGGCGATACCGCCCCAGGAATTGCGCAGCAGTTGTTCTCGTTCGGACCGATTGCGGCCGACACGCCCGTGCATGGTGGCGCGGTCGTATTTGCGACCGGCCCCGTGAGAGATGCCGCCCAGCGAGCGGACAACGCCTGAGGTCGCAAGGACCAGATGGCTGAGGCTTGCACGAGATCCCGCAATCGGCGCGAGTTCGCCGGCTCCAACCGCCGCCGCGCCCTTGTAGTGCACGAAACCACGATTGGACGGGCGAACGAGATTGTGCGGCACGTCGCTGATGAGGCGCAGATCGGCCCGAAGCGCCGCGGCAGCCCGCGCAGCGATCAGCTGACGGTTCAGTGATGCCCAGGCTACGCACCTGTCATGATTCGCAAGCCAAGTGGCACCGGCCTCCGAACCGGGGTCGAGACCGTCAACGAGCCTTGAATGACCGGCCACCGTCTCCGAAAATACAGTGGCGCCAAGAGCCCGCGAACCGGAGTGAACCAGCAGATAGAGCCCCTGATCGTCGAAGCCGGCAGCAGATCCACCATCGGCAAGATCCTCCACCGCCTGCAATTCGCAAAAATGATTGCCGCCACCGATCGTGCCCAGAGCGTTGGGTGCCAGATCGGTGGGCAAATCCGCCTGCGCAAGCAGGTCGGAGACATCTGCGATCGCCTGCGCCTCAAGCCGGCGAAGCCGTTCCGCCGCCTTGTCGACCTTCAGCTTGCGCAAAGGCAGGTCCAGGCCGAAGAGCGACATGCCGCAGCCGATATCGTTACCGATCAACAGCGGGTGCAGCTGGGACGACAACAATGCAACGCCGGTCGCACCATATTTTCCGGGGTGCAGATCCGGAAAGGCGGCGATTTCCAAAACACCCGGCAGCCGGGACATTTCGTCAAGTTGGTCTAAAGCGGCGCCTTCGATCCAGGCGCTACCGGAAAAGAAATGATTGATGACTGCCGGACGTACCGACGACGTCATCGGAGAGCTTCCGCTCCCAATGGAATTGCCCATGATAATGAACTCTGGATGTGAGTGGTCTTTCATCGCCAAAATGGCGATGTTCAACCGGCATTCATCGGCCCGTTGGCCGAGTTAAGCCGAAACCCTCGCGGGGCGTACTGAGATATTTGTCATCGTGGCGCTCCCTTTCCAGAAACAATCGAGAGCGCCCCTTAAGTGAAGTGGCAAAGAAATGCAAGCATGGGATGCTCTAACCGCCGAATGACTTCCGATAGGCATTGGGGCTCGTCCCCAGTCGCCTGCGGAAATGATGGCGCATCGTCGCCAGTGTTCCAAAGCCGCTGGCGGCGGCGATATCGTCGAGCGAAACGGCAAGCTCCCTCTCCAGCAGATCGCGGGCATGCCGCAGCCGCTCCGTGAGCAACCATTCGCCGACGCTGACACCCGTTGTCGCTTCGAAGCGCCGCTGGAAGGTGCGCATGCTCATGCCGGCTCTTTTGGCAAGCAGGCTGATCGGCTGGTCCTCGGACAGGCTTTCGCGCATCCATTCGATCAGCGGCCCCAAGCGGATGCCCTCGCGCTCCTCGGGAACCGGCGCGTGAATGAACTGCGCCTGTCCGCCTTCGCGGTGCGGCGGCACGACGAGCCGTCTTGCCACGCTGTTTGCAGCCTCCGAACCGAAATCGCCGCGCACCACATGCAGGCAAAGATCAATGCCGGCAGCACTGCCCGCAGCCGTCAGCAGGCTGCCTTCATCCATATAGAGAACGTCGGCATCAAGCCTGATGTCGGGATAACGTGCGGCGATCGAGGCGACATAGCGCCAATGTGTCGTCGCCCTGCGGTTGGCAAGCAGCCCCGATCCGGCAAGAACCGCAACGCCCGAGCAGAGCGACATGATGCGCGCGCCGCGCTGATGCGCTGCCCTGAGCGCTGCGCCGAGTGGTGCCGGTACCGGCGCATCGATTGCCCTCCAGCCGGGCACGACGATCAGGTCCGCCTCATCGAGCACCTCCAGGCCCTTGTCGACCGCGACCGTCAGTCCTCCCGCAGCGCGAAGCGGCCCCGGCTCGATGGCGCAGACGGAGAAGCGATACCAATCCTCACCCATCTCCGGGCGCGGCAGGCCGAAGACCTCGTAGGCGATGCCGAATTCGAAGGTGCAGAGCCCGTCATAGGCAAGCGCTGTCGGGACCGGCGTGAAACGATTCCACTAAGCCATTGATTTAGTTGAAACGCGTCGGCAAACCTGATTCGCTTTCATGGGATAGATTCGATTCCAGCTAAAAAACTATAGATACTGCTCGCGGCGCCAGGGGAACGCCGTCGAGACTTTCGACTTCTTTTCGCGGCCAAAAAGTCACACCGCGCCCGTTCCTGTACGACCCGATAGTGGGCGTTTTGCGTTCCAGGAGTTGATCAATGACCACCGACATGGCCGCCGAGTTACGGGTCATGGTCAACCGTCTTAGTACCTCTTCAGACGAGATGTACTGTTCGCGAAACGTCCATAGGTCGGAGAGGGTGAGATCTTCTTGCAATATTTTCTGCCTTTGCAGCGGACCCAACTTTTCTCCCGTCAGTCCCAGGACAGATCGCACAGCATCCCTGCCCGCCGGTAGCTCTCCAATCAACGTTGATTTAGCACGAGATAATATCATGCGCAGTTTGTTAAAGTCTGCAACACAATAGTGCGTAGGCCCAACCCTAGGATTAGGATGGCGCCACACTTTCAACTCACCAATGAGAATAGCCGAATAAACCGCCGGCCAGGGATTTACACCCGTCGGAGTAAGCGCAGAAATAGCCATGTAGAGTGGCATGGATACCCATGGAAGCCGTCCCTTTGAAGCAACAGCATCAAGGCGGGCTTCAATACCGACGTCGGGTGGTTCACTCGATCTACCCAGGAGGTGATCAATAGCCGGATCGATCTTTTCTAATAGGTTTGTGCTGATAAGATCGCCGATAAAACAGAGGGGCAGACATGTCCGCCGGCAGAATCTGCGGAGCAAAACAGAACTCGAAATCAAAAGAAAATTCACATCGAGGGGAGACACAACTGAGTTGCGTTGTTTCACAGCTCGAACGGCTGTTACCAAAACATTTGATCTGTAGTTGTTTCTAAAGGCTTGAGCGAGATGTCCTGAGCATGCTCCGCTGTCTGCAGTTCCTGCCGCGCTGCGAAGAGTATTTAATGATGCTTCGTCTCGAGCGGAAGTCGCTACAGTGAGCACCATTTTGTTTAGGTCTCGTTCCAACATTTTGGATGCAAGGCTCACCGGATGGCTGGGATGGTTGCGACTGCGACTAGGAGAGCGTTGCAATTTTTGGGTCTGTAGCTCTCGCATTGTTTCCGCATAGGCTGCAAAGCCGTTGGGCCAGTCGATAACCGCGCGTGCCGCCTCGGCCAAGTCGTTCGCGTGAGGCAATCCCATCCGCTTGGCTGTCGACTGTTTTCGCCCCATGGAACGGATAAGGTGATTTTTGTAGAAAGCTAGATTAGAGATGAGTTCGAAAAGTTGCCCTGGCCCGAACTGCCTCAGGTCGTTGTGGATGAGTCGCCAATCGATTTCGCCTATAGGCACTTCCGGGTTAACAAGCTCAACGGCTAAATTCAACGCCTCGACGTCACAAACATCTATAAGCTCACCAGAATGCTCTCGAAGGTCAGTGACCACGCCATCGCTCTGGAAACAGTTTGCGCACTGGTCGACTCCATACGTGTCACCGAAAGACAAGACGCTGTCACACACGGGGCATCGGGTGAGAAGTTGCTCACCGGTCGCCGGATCAAAATTGATCCCCTGTACGGACCAAATCGCCTTTTGATAGTTACTTTGCCGAAGAGACCGAGGTGACACCTTTCGGTAGGGCTCAAAGAAGTTTTTTTTCCGAACGTCCCTACCGAAGAAACAAACTTTTGTTCCAGCACTATCTGACGGGTTACAAAGCAGAGGCGCCAGAGAGCAACTGGATCTGAGGCCAAGCACGTCCGCTACGAGTTCACAATCAAGGTTTTTCCCGGCGACTGCGTTCGGTGTAGGTATGCGAACCTGCGGGCTTATTCCTATCAATTTCAGCACGATGTAAGGAGTTTGGTGGCCGTTTTCCGATATTGCGCGAAACAGCAAATCGGCGAATCCCTCCCCAGGCATTATCTCTACGGGGAACGCGAGACGGAACCCGACCGATGATGCAAGTCTAGCCACATGAGAGACGTCGTCGTGATAGTAGGGCCCGTTCTCGGTTGGATCGAAAGCCATTATGCGGCCTCCTTCTCATCCATTTCCAAGTGGGCAAAAGGATTCTCGGTACAGAAAACACCAACAGCTATATTGTTCACCGCCTCGGAGAGATGGCGGAGGTGGATGTGCCGGGAGCCGTCGTCGAAAGCAAGCTCGGCGGCGTTCCATACGATTCTAAAAACTCCCCCCAGAAGACCCGCTGACGCGTCAAATAAACATGCCAAGATGTCATCGCTCTGAAAGTCGCTATACTGCTCCATAATACCCTTCTCGACCAAGCTGATGGAAAGATCGGAACAAAAATCGCGAAATAGTTCCTTGTCTACATCACATTCGTAAACGAGCACCCTCGGCTTAACTCGATACATCATCCGCCGTTTTATCTGCTTCTCGCGGAAGAGTTTCTCTTCCGCATCAGGAATTCCAATAAACATGATGGGATAGCCTTTGATCAGCAATCCTTTGAGATGGTTGTGGACCGTGTGAGCCTCTTCCTCCGTGGCACTGGCCATACCCTTCGGTGTCTTGAGATGATTGACTTCATCGAATACGATTAGCTCGGTTCCCAGGCGCTTCATGAGCTTGTGCGCGCGGTAAACCTGTTGCGGGATAGTACCCGATGCCGGAGTAGGGTCGCCCAACGCCGTCAACAGCCACATCAACATAGCCGGTATGCTGGTATTCTCCGGGAGACTGACGTGTAGAACAAGCTTCTGCTGATTGACGACGTCTTCGCGTGGCGTACCTATAGGAAACAATCCACGCGCGAAGCATTCGTCCACGACCCGCGTTTCGATGTACATTTTGATTGCTTCGGACTTGCCATATTGACTATCAGCAAAGAGACAGCCCGCGGGCTGCTCACTTCCCGGTTTGGCATTTCGTTTACAGCTTCTAAGAATATCGAGCTTCTTGAAGATATCTTGCGCGAGTGGCGTCATTATCCTCAAATCAAGCATCCGAGGGCCGATCTCGCCCACCTCGCAAACTAACTCCATTACCACCTCCCTGATGTAGTGGCAGCTCGCTTTGCCAAGAAGGCTTGAATTTCCGTCACATTCGACTCCTTCGGGGTATGCTGCGAAGAGACTTCGATATCCGGGGACCGTGGACGAGAGCGATCACTTGGCGTCTCTTTTTCTTTTTGCCGATCGCGTTCTTCCTTCGCGGCGGCTTCAGCCCTGTTGCGGGCTCGTGTCGCAACGCCTTTTTCAGTCGACGCTTTGCCACCTCGAACAGGTCCTGTCGCCGCTTGCCCGTGGTTCCGCCGTACTGTTGCTGGTGCATCGTTCGGGATTCCATTAAGACCACTTACCGACGGCGCAATTTCTGCCTGTTCAACTCGGCTCCCTCCACTCAGAGACCAGGCCTCTGTGTCGTACTGACGTGCCTCTTTCTTGGTAGGCTTGACGCCTGCCTTGTAGGTACCTTCAAGATGTTGGAACAGCTTTCGTCTATTCTGAGAGCGCTCGAGATCCGAGGCCGTGGGCAGTTCCTGATCTTCCTCGAATTTTCTGAGACGCTTTGACATGTCGAATGATAAATCCCTTGTGGCATCAGGGAAAACGTTAGGAAGTTGCACCAATATCCCCGTCGCCTCGTTCAACACGTTCAGAACGCCGCAATTCAGAGGGTCGAAAAACACATTTACGTGTAAAACAATTGTTTGACCCGGCCCCCGTTGATCTCGCTTGCGGGCCATCGGCGCCATGTCCCTAATCAGGATGGTTGTCAGCGCTTGGTCGTGAAAGCGTTCGGTCTTAAAAGTGATCCCGCTCGTTGTAAGGACCGCCCGGCCGTACTGACCAACAAGGCGGTCCAGCACCTTGACATCGTCCAGAGTCGGACGACCGAATTGTTTGATGCCTTTCTCCCACTTTCTTGCAGGTGCGACACCGCCGCGAGGGGTGGTGACGTGCAGTATGGTCACGATGAACTCGCTTAGACGCCGTGTGGCCTCCGCCAGCGTGTAGCATGCGGCGTCACTTGGATCGTCCTCTGGAACGTTTCGCTTGTCCTTGCCGCCCGGCCTCCCCCCCGGCATTTGGTGCCAGAGGCCGTTTGTGGTACCAAAGGTTCGCTCGACCAACGCTTTGTGCTCAGGCGTCCGCAACGAAGCATATACGATGTCGATACCAACAAACTCAAACACGGTTTGCAGCGAGACGCCGATGTTTTCGAGACCATTGTCGAGAATGAAGGTCGAGCCCTTGCCCCATCCGTCGGTGGCACCCCTGTACCGGCCAAATCGTTCTTCGAGCTCGGTCTTTGGTCTGAGGGTATGCCTTATGCATTTCATCAACGAGTACACGGTCGGCGGATAAAGCGAGAGGAAGAAGCCGAGAACCATCTTCGAGTAGACGTCAATGGCGTAGACCAACCAGGCGCGTACTTTTCGAATAACCTCCCCCTCACTGTTTTTAACCAGAAGGAAGACGTCCGTTTCCGTTTGATCAAGAATGACATATTCGAGCGGGCGAGTAGCCTTTATGCTATCCACGGTACCGACAAACCGTTTGTGAGCGTTTCGACGCCCGAACTTCGCAGCGTACCGCTCCTGGGTCTCGGATTTATCAATCCACTCGTTTAAGGTTGTTCGACCAGGCGGAGAAACGAGCTCAAGCGTCCGCTTCAGTCGCTCTTCTTCAAACCAGGTTCGGAAGAACGCGCGTGCTGTCTGCTTTCTGACATTTGGCTGCCAGAACAAGGTGATCATCTTCTGTTTGAGTTCGAGCACCCATTCGGGCCAGCGGCTCTCACTGTGTTTGCCCAGATTTGCGAGAATGAGGCCTAACGGGCGGTTGCCGGGCGTGCCGTATCGTTTCAGGAAGATCCTGAACTGACTTTCCGAAATCCGCCATGTCACGCCGTTGGCCCATGTCAGGCCGTTGGCCTCGGCCTCTTTGTGCATAGCGTCAAGAAACGGTGCCAACACCTTGCGATATGTCGAAGCGCCGGGGGTTTCGTCGTAACGTTTGAGAGCGTGCGCAATCGTCCGGGCAGTCACGATTCTCTTCAGCGCCGCTTCTCGCCTTTCTTTTTCTTTCTTGCTTATCCGCGTGTCATTTGGATCGAGCAAATGCTCGACGTTGATCGCATCGACGCCGGTTGGAACGCCCTCACGCTTCGTGCGCTTTGCGCCACCTGTGCCTCGCAATTTCGCAAACGCGTGATAAAGGATTATCCGCTCTTCAGCCGTCTCCAAATCCTTGAAAACAATTGAGCCGTCGTCGTTCGTGCGAACAAAGCGGAAAGCTCCTTCCAAGCTTAGATCGGGGATATGATACTCGTCGCCGTCCTTAGCATCAATTACATCTGGCATCCTTCACCTCACCAACAGCACGTTTGTGTCAGCGCGAAGTTCACGGGTAAGATCGATCGAAATAATCCGACGCACCTGCATGGCCGATGCCTTTGCAACGCCGGTAGGACCTCCCCCCAGTGCTTCGACTACCCGGTCGTATGGATGGGCCGATCCGCGGGAGAGGTACAAGCGTCGTAAAGCGTCATGGTCGTGAAGTGACAACGTCGTGTGCCTGTCGATCGTTATCGCGCGGAAACGTTCGACAACTTCTGTGGGGAAGTGCGTAATCCGGTCCAAAACGAGAAAGGTAATTCCCAGGCGTCGATAGACTTCCACAGCGAGGCGCAATTTTGCGCCGTAAAAGGGGTCGTCAAGCCTTGGGTCGTCCTCGGTTTTGATCTCAAGGATGAGCGTACGGCACTTAGCCTGTGGGACGGCCCTGCTTCTGGTTACCGCCGCTGCCAACCAAAATGGCACCCCGCTACCCAGGTCGGCGATAAATTCATCGTCGACAAACAGCTCCATGTCAGGAAAATAGAGCAGAGGGTCTGACAACTGCTGCACATTGATTTCAAGCCGATAGGGCTGAACGAGGAGGCGCGCGACGCCGGTAGCGACTTCAGCCACCTGTAACGCGGGTAACTCCCCGCTTATCGACTCCCACGGCATTGATCGCAAGCCGGCCTTATGAGAGACAAACTTCCCCGTACGCCCTTTTCTGCGACCGTTGATTATCTGGCGAACCGGACCGCCGTCGTTTGATCGGACAATCCTTGCGATAGTATTCACATCCAGAGAACGCCGATGATTTTTGTCGGCGGCATGCCGTGTCGAGCTTCTAAGTTTCACGTCAGCCCTCTCCTCTATCCCTCATGTACGAGCGCGTCCGCGCCTTTCGCGTACGGATGAGATCAGCGAATTTAACGGAGGTACAGTCCGCATAGTCCGACCGTCGGCTCTTGCCCGGTCTCCGACACTGCAAACCTTAGAATGAGACTAAAACGCAAATGGCATGAATCCTTTCAGACCCTCGTCGGTGTCGAGGTCCTGACGACCGAACGGGCAGTAATCGAATCTTTTCATGTCCGACGCATCGCTAAGGTCGAGAAGCCCCATCCCATGGGGACCTAGAAGGATTCGAGAACGTCCCTTTTCGGTCGTAGGCGACGAGGCCTCTACCCCTTCGAAACCCGTCAGAAGGCGTTACGCGAACGAAACGATTCGCGCGCATGTCAATGCATCTCAAGAATATTTTTCACGCCAGCCACAAGTGTCCGTTTTGTCTACGAAGCAGTTGCGATTTGACCAGCATATGCGACGTCAATAGCGAATCACACGGCGGACGTGACGTGTCACCCATCTGGTAAGGGGCGACATTCAACCGGGCCGGTGCTGAAGACAACAGTTCGATACATCGACACAGCGGGCAACGGCATGCCCTGGTAATGGTCCAGAAATCAGCGTGCGCCTCGCCAAGTGACTTTAATGTGCGGCAATCTCGAAATTCCAAATGCAAAGGTTGAAAATCTGTTCCGATGCCGGTTAGGTTGGCATGCCGACGCCTTGGGGATTGGAATGTTTGTCGAGTGGATTCAACATGCTGCCGGCCACGGCGGGTTTCACACGGGCCACGTTCGATTGGGAGACGAGAGTGTCTTCAATTGGATCTTCGACTGTGGAGCGCGCAGCACGGCTAACTTCGACAAACTTGTGAAGTCTTGGGCTCTTCGAAATCGCTCGCCCGTCGACTGGCTCTTCATTTCGCACTTCGATACGGATCACGTGAGTGGTCTCGACACGCTGCTTTCGAGCGCCGTCGTTGACGACGTCATGCTCCCTTACGTTAACGACGGAGAGTTGGCGTTTGCGCTGCTCCACGAAATAGGCAGAGGCAATTTCCAGCGCAGCTTCGTCGAGCTAGTCGCCGATCCGGCCGAATTCTTTCTTTCTCGCGGAGCGCAAAGGGTTACGTTCCTTGGTGGCCCCCGACGGCCGGAACCCTCCGAACTCAGGGTCCGGTTCCCCCGTAGTCCTTCCGGTGACAAGCCAAGCGGGGGGATCTCTAGCAAGCTCGTCCCAGCACCAACAACCGCATCACAGCCGGCAACAGCTTTCGTTCCGAAAAAAGGCGGCGGTGATCGCGTTCGCATAGTCGAACAGGACGCATGTGAAATCTTCGCAGATTCTGGCGAGGCAGGGGTACGGCTCAAGCCTTACCGGAAGGCAGTTGCGCGTGGTGTCCTTAATGGCTTGAGAAGATCATTGCGCAGCCTGGTGGGGCCCGCGAAGGCGATCTCCGGGCGGCCGGGGCTTGGCGGCCTGGCCTACGCCATAGCGCTTCATGCACGCACCCCATCCGGCCGCGGCGATCTGCAAAATATCTTCAAGTCCTACATTGGCTCATCGAACCGCGCGTCCTTGTCGCTATTGAGCATCCCATATGCTCGGGGATCTGATTACAGTCAGGCCGTTGACGGGCACTGGGAAATATGGGGAAATGGACACGGACGGTTCCACCAATTTCGCCACGACAAAGCGCCCGCTTGGCTGAACACAGGCGATGCGGAACTCTTGAAGAAGCAAGACCTTGAAGAGTGGGCTGCCGCCTACGCGCCGGAGCTGCCAGATGTCAGGATGCTGGCGCTCCCCCATCACGGCTCAGATCACAATTCAGACCTCCGTCTTCAAAAGTTATGCCCGAGCGCCACACTCGTTGCGCACGTCAAGGAGAACGCCAAAAAGCATCCCGGTCCCATCGTCACCGGTTCGGCCGCGCCCCGACTTTTTCGTGTGACGGAAAATGTAGACAGCATTCTGCGCATGTGCGCGCTTCTACGTTGACCGAGGCTTTCACGTCGCCAACGGGCCGGGCTCAAGTGGGTAGCTGTGAGCTTAAAGGCGTCGCGACTGCCGATACGAAATAGGCGCCACACCATAATGCAATCTGAAATGATGCCTAAGCGACGCCGCGGAACCGAACCCCGCAAGTTCCGCCACTCGTTCAACCGCGATGTCTGAGCATTCGAGGAGCTCACTTGCTCTTGCAAGGCGTTCGGCGAGCATCCATCGCGAGGGTGTCACGCCCGTGCTTGCTTCGAAACGTCGAAGGAAAGTGCGCTTGCTCATCCCTACCCGCTCGGCGAGCTTTTCGACAGTGTGCTGCGACGCCAAGCTGGCGCGCATGAAATCAAGGAGCGGGCTCATTCGACCTGCCTCGTATTGGTCGGGAACAGGCCGCCTGAGAATCTGAGCTTGATCACCCTGCCGATGTGAGGGCGCCACCAATCGCCTAGCTACAGAGTTCGCGGCGGCCGCGCCAAAGTCACGTCGGACAAGGTGTAGGCAGAGGTCAAAACCTGCAGCACTGCCGGCAGAGGTAAGAATGTCGCCCTCGTCAACGTAGAGCACGTCTTGTGCCACGCGAACCTCCGGGTATCCCGACGCCAAAGCTTCCGTGTATCGCCAATGCGTAGTTGCTCGCTTTCCAGCAAGCAGCCCCGCGGCAGCCAAAACAAATACACCGGAGCATATCGATAGAATACGAGCACCACGAGTATGGGCGCCTTGCAGCGCAGTGACCAAATTGCCTGGTACTGCACAATCAACTCCGCGCCATCCAGGTACGATGATAGTGTCCGCCATGGCGAGCAGCTCAAATCCGCCGTCGGCCTCAACCCGAATGCCGCCCAAAGCTCTCAAGGGACCGTCATCAACTGCGGCCACGGCGAACCGATACCAGTTCGATCCCATTTCGGGCCTTGGCAGGCCGAAAACTTCGACGGCGAGCCCGAACTCGAACGTGCACAATCCGTCGTACGCCAACGCCACGACGAGATGCCTATTTTCACTGGCCGGCGCCATTTCCCGCATCCCACTTTGTCTCATCACGGAGTCCCGCCCGTCCGCAGGCCTCGCCCCCTCCTCCGCATTACATATAGAACCGATAGCGGGGATCGGGCGGCTGGTCATCTTCGACGTATTTCAGGATTTCGCCAACCTGTTTCGCGGCTTTTAGAGTTATCGGTAAGGCGCCGTCGAACTGAGTGCCATTCCAATTCATCTTGGTCAGCGCCAGGGTTTCTCTGATTGTCTGATCCCAGCTCGATGTGTCCTTTCGCTGGGCATGCAGCATCAGCGGGTTAGGGACGTACATGCCTGGGTAGGTCCGGAAAAAGTCGACGCTTCCACGCGTGTAGAGGATCGACCGGGCGTCGTCGACGCGCATAGCCGTTCCACGCAGCGGTGGGTAGACGCCATCCCGGAACAGTTTGACTGGCGAGCGATTTGGAAGCCAAAGCAAATCTACATAGTCTATCTCTGCGGCTTCAATAGCCTTGTTGAACCCTTCCAGCTCTTCGGGGTGGAATCGCGACGTCTTATGGACGACGAGCCTAGCAGGATAATTTCCGTGCTCACGCTTGTAGCTCTTAAGGCTCGAGACCGTCAGATTATGGGCGTCTTCTGCGGAAAGGTAGGGCTGCCGGTTCGACTTGTCCTCCTTCGCGGTTCCGCCCCTCAATATCAGGCCCTCCCCCCGTTCATCGAAAAGCTGGGCGGAGCTTGTTTTCAATGACCGGCGATCGATGCCTTCGTAAAAGCTCACGCCCATGTACGTTGACGAGTAATCTCGTTTTTCGCGGATCATTCGCCAAGGCGTGCCACCGGCCTTGTAGTAAAGGGCACAGAACAGGTTCCAAGCTCGGGTGGCCTCATCCTGGACACGTCGCGTTGAGTGTTGCGCCAATTTTCGTTTTACGACCGCGCTATTGTCATAGGTGGTGGGCCAGACGATCTGGATCGGTACCCGCACTCTCAGGGAGATTGCTTTCAAGCTTCCTCGAAAGTTCTTCATTTCTTTCGACTGGGCCGAGCTCCCGAGATCTTCTCCTTCGCTCGGTTCTGGCTCGACCTCATCCTCCCCGTCGGCAGCCCTGCGCATGTTCGACACACGCTCGATGATCTCCACCGGCAAGGCACATACAACTACATGGGGTGGCCTGTCTCTTTCCGCTATCGATTGCAGCTCTTCCGCATACGCTTGAACGGCGGCGTCGACCGCAGCGGCGTCATCCTCGATCAGGCAGATCTTGGAAATCGCGTTGCTGGAAATGCTGCGGACGTCGGCTTGGTCGGCCTCGAAATTGCAGCGAAATGGGCCAAAGCTTGAGCTTCCACCAAACATGGGGAACAGGTTTGGCTGGCGGCTTTTCTTGGCAGGAATTCCGTTCTCGCAGAAACTAAGCCACTCCTGAAATTTACCGGCCGATTCGCGCGAACCTACAATCCCGATGCGAACCGTCCTTGGATTCTCAGGGTCAAAATCGACGGGGCCATACTCTGCAAGGCCAAACCGAACGTCGACGTGACGTCCGCCTGATCCAAACTCCAGGAGCGGTTCGGCAAAATGGGAGAGCCTAGATGTCAAGTTCATGTTGGGCCTCCGCTAAACGCTTCTTGACTTCGTCCTCCTCGTTGTTTCGCCAAAGATCGTCGAGAACACCAAACCCGAGAGCACCGGCGCCGACGTCGTCAAAATGAAGCGGATCTTGCCGCAGCATGTCATCACTTCTGATTAGGAGAGCTTTCCACATGCCAATGTGTCCCCGTACGCTCTGGTTTGTTTCCAGCCGTTTTATGCCGCTCAACCGGTCCTGCGCGCGACGATATTCTCGTCGGCCATCGACGGAAAAATAATATGTGGGATCGATGGCCATATACCATTCCTCATCGATCTCCAGGAAGTCGGGGCTGAACGCGGCATGGCGAAAGTAGTACGGCTCGCCGCCCTTGGGGTAGGCTGCGACGACGTCGCGACCGGCCTTTTTCTGATAAGATTGGTAGGAATAGTGTCGTTCAGCTTTGTTGTCGTACTTCTTGAAATACAGCACGCCTTTGCCGCGGTCGAAAGCGAGCTGGTCGCCGACCATCTCCCACAATGTGTTTTTAACCACCGCGACGAAGTGGTTGCGTGTGACGTCGCCGTCTGATCGGAGCCAGTCCCTGGTACCGATCCACTCGACTGTCCCTTCTTCAATTACATCTTCGAATTTGCGCGTGTCGAGGTCGCTGAAGCTCCACATGCGTTGGCCGGAAAGGATCCAGTCCCTGGGCGGCCGCCGCCCTCCATCTGACAGTCGCCCCCAGACCTGCTTGTAATTCAGCTCGCATGACGCAACGAAGACTTTGTCGGGGTACCTCATGAGCAGCAGGTTGGTGGTGAGTTCCTCGTCGAAGCGGCTTGAGGGGATCATCAAACCGGGCTTGACAAACGATGACACAAGAGATGCCAACGCTGTGACCGACGCCATGCCAAGTGTGTCGCCTACCTTGTCGAAGACAATCTTGCGGCTGGCTCGTCGAGAGTGGTCGGCAAACCATTCCTGAACCGATTTCCACCAGATTCCGCCTGTTTCCAAATGCACGACGACGAAAATCACCGGTATGTTGCTACCGATCCAGTAGTCGAGATCCTTTTGTTCACACCGGTAGGCGAACTGACTGTCGGTCTCGTCTGCAAAGCCACCCTTCTCTTGGGTCTTTATTTGGACCGAAACGTATTGAGCTTTGACCTCCTGCGTCTCCGCGTCGCGCAACTCGACAAAACCGTCGATACCGGTATCAAGCGCGCCGGTCTCGTGAAAGCTCAGGCCAGCCGATAGAACGCGTTCACTAAAGAGGTGAGCGCCACGACGGCCGATAATCTGCTGTGCGGATAGCTTTTTGACCATGTAATTCCGGTGAGCGAATCGGTTTATTAAAGCACCTTCCGCATCGATACGGCCAGACGTTCGATGTTCGTTCCACAGTGATTAAGAGATCCTCCGAATTTTGCTGTGGCGAACGACATGGTGCCCGGCGAGACGGGTAGCTAAGGCGCTTTCGGCGTTGGCCGGAAAGCTCAGGAAAATCCGGATTTTCAATCGACAGACAGCATAGCCTCGCCTGTTGAACCCCTATCCGCCGGCGAAACTAAGCATAAGAATTTAAACGGTTCCAAGATGTTGCCAATCTGATTCAACTTCAGATAACTATTAGTGAGTAATGCTTGATGCAACGCAAGGGGGAGAAGTTGCGTCTATCCGAATTTAGCGATACTGAACTTAAATATGAGTTTGAGCAGTGTCCGCAGGATCTTCCGCGACTGGAAGCGCTCAACAAGGAGCTGAACAGGCGCGACTCCGATGAAGCGTTCGACCTGCAGCTTGAAGTCGTGACGGTGCTCAACGCACTTCGGAAACAGACCGCCTCTCCATCACGTGGCGATGTTGTCGGAGCGTGGCTTAAGGCCTTCCTTCTCAGTCGCGGTATTGCCGCCACTGATGGGCGCCCACTCCACCAGTACAGGATGACGGACCCGGAATACCAGGAAGCGCGCGCTATCCTTATGGACTCCACCCACCGCCTAGCCCGTGACGACGGCCAGATCGCCAGTTTGTTTGTTTCCTTCTGCGCCGAATGGTTTCGCCGTGAGGCGACCTCATTCTTTCTTAAATGGGACGCCCTCGCGCCGGAGGTGTTCGCAACGATCCCGCACAATCGACGCCGGGATCTCGTGGAGCTTGGCCTGGGGTTCTGGAAGCGTCCGCTCATCAGGTCGGAAAACGGCACGGGATATCTGCTGACCCTTGCGATCGAAGGCGGCATCTCTGCCCACGTCATTTCGGAATTTGGTTCGTCGTGGCTCTCTGACTACCTGCGGACCATCATGCGGTTCGCTCTCGCGGACGGAAATCGTGCCCATGTCCGGGGTTTCGCAGGCGATATGTCAAACGACATCCGCGTTTCCTTCCGCCAGGATGGCTTTATCGATCTCTGCTGCGAACTCATTCTCAAGCTCATCGAATGGAAACGGCTCGCAGATCAAGGACCAGCGGGAATAGACCCGGTAACATTTCTCGACGCCCAGAACCCCGATTGGAAGGACTCTCTTCCCATCTACATGCCGGCCGATCACGACAAGATCGCAAGACGCCTTCTGAGCGGCCTGCTTGTCGAGAAGCCCGGCCCGGTGATCCGCTCGGGTATAGCGGCGGAGCGATACCTGACATTCGAAGCTGGGACGTGGAAACCTGCTGTTTCCCTTGCGGCTGACGGAGAAGTCCCTGCGGGTAAGCTGCCAGGGGTTCCGAGTTCCGGACGTTGGAAGGCTAGTCCATCGGGCGAGCTAGCCAACTATCTCCCAAGCCATATCGCGCTATTCGAACCGCCGACCGAAGACCAGAAGACCTGGCGAGTACGGTCAGTTACGCCTCTCGGCAAGCTTCTGCTCGGCGTAAGCCTCAATCACACCCTCACCGTGAACCTGACGTGTGGTGCGGAAGTCGTTCCTCTCGTGTGGCCGGGCGGCGGCGCCATCGGCTCGTCGATCTCATCGTTTCTTCCAACGGAAGTAACGGCCATGTCCGAACCAAAGACGCTTCGTTTCGTCAAGACGGGTTCGGTGAGCCTGCCTGCCACCACTGTTTATGTTCTCGTGCCCAAGGATTGGATGGCGCTTCCGGCCGAAGGATCGGACGCCGGGCGAACCTGGGAGGTCGATGGTGGCAAGGTGTTGCATGGAGTTACAGCCACCACGTACTTCCTCAGACCGGGCGCGGCATCGGGAGAGCGATATCGCATCGAGCCGGGGAAAGATGCGCGGCAGGAAACGCTGAACATATCGTCGCGGGGCGCCGTATCCGTCCATGCCGAAGACGAAATCGAAACTCTGGAAGGTCCTGTCACCTTCGGCATCCTCTCCGAAGGATCCGTTCGACATCCGCAGGCAGGTGAAATCCTCGTACGCGGGCTCGATGATCAATGGAGGCCGTTAATAGATCGCCGGATCACCGCGGCCGGCGTCTACGAGATTTCCTGGCGAGACCCGTTGGC
>Ga0102590_1002670_pt2 | contig 19914 bp, 18 predicted proteins | sample AraplaMF_Col_mMF_FD_76859 | JGI IMG/M metagenome (GOLD analysis project Ga0102590, IMG submission 76859) | Arabidopsis root microbial communities from the University of North Carolina, USA - plate scrape MF_Col_mMF | ecosystem: Host-associated > Plants > Roots > Endosphere | place: USA...
CTGATTCAAGTTCCGATTTACCAGCTGTTAGCCAAGACACCGGTATTCTGGCGCCGAGGCAGCCGGATAAATACGGGGCTGGAGCGGGCAGATGGCGGTAAAGACGGATCAGCGCGGCAATAGCCGGGTTATCTTCGAGCGCGGGATCTCGGCCCAGATGATGGGCATCGACGGCACCTGGCGGCGCGACTGCACCATGGAGGACGTCTCCGAGACCGGCGCCAAGCTGACCATCGACGGCTCGGTCGAGGGCCTCCATCTGAAAGAGTTTTTTCTGCTGCTGTCGTCCACGGGCCTCGCGTACCGGCGCTGTGAACTGGCCTGGGTCAATGGCGACCAGATCGGCGTCAATTTCCTGAAAGTCGGCGACAAGAAGAAAAAGGCACGTTCCACAGCCGTCGGGGCATGACGGCAACACCCGTCGTACAACCGTCACGGCGGGTGGTTAAGGCGATTGAGATGCGGTGCGGCTGATCGAACCTCGTGTTAAGATTGCTGCGAACGCGAAAGGTCTGGAAAGCGAAGGATGTCCGTCAAGCCGACCAAAGCCATGGTGCTCGCCGCAGGGTTCGGCCTGCGCATGCGTCCGTTGACGGACAAGATGCCGAAGCCGATGGTGCCGGTGGCCGGCCAGCCGCTGCTCGACCACGTGCTCGACAAGCTCGGCCAGGCCGGCGTGACCGAAGCCGTGGTCAACGTGCATTACCTGCCGGATCAGATCATCGATCACGTCGCAACGCGCGAGCTTCCGCGCGTGACGATTTCAGACGAGCGCGACCAGGTGCTCGGCACCGGCGGCGGCGTGGTCAAGGCGCTGCCGCTGCTCGGCGATGCACCGTTCTACCACGTCAATTCCGACACGCTCTGGATCGACGGCGTTCGCTCCAATCTGACGCGGCTCGCTGAAAACTTCGACCCCGCGCGCATGGACATCCTGCTCCTGATGGCGCCGACCGCGACCAGCATCGGCTATAGCGGCCGCGGCGATTACGGCATGCTGCCCGACGGCGCCTTGCGCAAGCGCAAGGAAAAAGAGATCGTTCCGTTCGTCTATGCCGGCGCGGCCATCCTGTCGCCGACGATCTTCGAAGGTGCGCCGCAGGGCGAGTTCTCGCTGACCAAAATGTTCGACCGCGCCAATGAGCAGGAGCGCCTGTTCGGCCTGCGCCTCGACGGCGTCTGGATGCATGTCGGCACGCCCGATGCGATTCACGCCGCGGAAGAGGCGTTTCTGGAGAGCGTGGCGTAAGCCTACTCCAAGCACGGTGCCGGAGCGTGGGTTAGCTTGCGTTCGCGCGAAGCGCGATCCGCAGGCGTAACCCACCAGTTCTGTCACTGTGGAAACCAAAGAGGTGGGTTACGCTGACGCTAATCCACCCTACGAAGCCCCCGCCGAACAGCGGGGACGACTTCCTTCCGACCCATGACCATTTGAATCGGCGTCCCTATATTGCCTGATCCTTCGAATCAGGCAGCCCATGCGCGTCTTCAGCGTTCCGCTCTCAGTTCCGTTCCTGCGCACCATCGTCTCGGCTCTGCTCGACGGCAGGCTGGTGGACGGGTTCGAGGCGCGCAGGGAACCGGCGCGGCTGGCCGATGCCACGCTGTACCTGCCGACGCGGCGTGCCATGCGCGTCGTCCGCGAGATCTTTCTCGCCGAGATGAAGGCCGATGCCGTGGTGCTGCCGCGCATCGTTGCGCTCGGCGACATCGACGAGGACGAGCTCGCTTTCACTGACGAAGGCGAGCAGTTTTCCGGCGCCACGCCGCTCGAGATTCCGCCGCGGCTGGACGAGCTCGAACGGCGCCTGACGCTGGCGCAGCTCGTTGCCGCCTGGGCCAAGGGCCCGGTGCTGGCGCCGCTGGTGGTCGGCGGCCCCGCCTCGACGCTGGCGCTGGCCGGCGACCTCGCCCGTTTGATCGACGACATGGTGACGCGCGGCGTCGAATGGAGCGCGCTCGACGGGCTGGTGCCTGATAACCTCGATCGCTACTGGCAGCATTCGCTCGACTTCCTGCGCATCGCGCGCATCGCCTGGCCGCAACATCTCGCCGAGATCAACCGGATCGAGCCGGCGGCGCGGCGCGATCTCCTGATCGCGGCGGAGGCCAAACGGCTGACCGCGCATCCCAATGGCCCCGTGATCGCGGCCGGCTCGACCGGCTCAATGCCGGCGACCGCTAAGTTTTTGCACGCTGTCGCTTCGCTGCCGCACGGCGCGGTGGTGCTTCCGGGTCTCGACACCGATCTCGACGACGACGCCTGGCGCAGCATTGGGGGCAGCAGGGACCTGCTCGGCATCACCGAGAATCCCAGCTCGAACCATCCGCAATATGCGATGCACGCGCTGCTGGAGCGCTTCGGGATCAAGCGCAGCGATGTCGAGATTCTCTCGCCGCCGGCGGACGACGGCCGCGATCTGCTCGCATCCGAATCGATGCGGCCCTCCGCCAAGACGGAAGTTTGGCACGACCGGCTGAAGCAGCCCGATGTCGCCGCGAAGATTGTTGGCGGCATGAAAAACCTCGCGGTGGTCGAAGCGCCAAATCCGGAAATGGAAGCGCTTGCCATCGCCATCGCGATGCGCGAGGCGCGGCATCTGGACAAGTCGGCGGCGCTGGTGACGCCCGACCGCGCGCTGGCGCGACGCGTCATGGCCGCGCTCACGCGATGGGATCTCGCCTTCGATGATTCCGGCGGCGATGTGCTGATGGAAACCTCCGCCGGCGTGTTCGCCCGGCTCGCAGCGGAGGCGGCGACCAAGGACCTGGAGCCGCCGACGCTGCTGGCGATGCTGAAGCATCCGCTGTGCCGGCTCGGCCGCGCACCCGGCGCATGGAAGGCGGCGCTCGAGGACCTCGAGCTTGCGGTGCTACGCGGCACGCGCCCGCCGGCAGGCACGGGCGGTCTCCTGCGCGAATTCAACCGCTTTCGCGAGGAGCTTGCGAAACTCTGGCGCAGCGAGGCCTCGGCGCTGCACGCCGCCGAGCCGCGCGCGCGTCTCAAGGCGGAGGATCTCGACCGCATCCAGGCGCTGATCGACACGTTGCAGAAGGCGCTGGCGCCGATCGAGAGTCTCGCGGCATCGAAGCCGTTCGACTTCGCCGAGCTCGCGCATCGCCATCGCGAGATCATGATCGAGCTGTCGCGCGACGAACAGGGTGTTCCGCTCGCCTTCGAGGAGCGTGAAGGCCTCGCGCTCGCGCGCGCCTTCGACGATCTCTTGCGCGGCGGCACGACCAGCGGCTTGATGGTGACGCTGCCCGACTATGCCGATGTCTTCCAGACCGCATTCGGCGACCGCGCCGTGCGCCGGCGCGACAAGCCCGGCGCGCGCCTGCAGATCTACGGCCCGCTGGAATCGCGCCTGATGCAGGCCGACCGCATCATCATCGGCGGGCTGATCGAGGGCGTCTGGCCGCCGGCCCCGCGGATCGATCCCTGGCTGAGCCGGCCGATGCGGCACGAGCTTGGGCTCGACCTGCCGGAGCGCCGTATCGGCCTCTCCGCGCACGACTTCGCGCAGCTGCTCGGCGGCGACGAGGTAATTCTCACCCATTCCGCCAAGGCCGGCGGCGCGCCCGCCGTGGCCTCGCGCTTCCTGCACCGGCTTGAAGCCGTCGCGGGCGACGAGCTCTGGAAGGCGGCTGTCCGCGCCGGCGAAAAATACGTGCAGTTCGCGGGCGCGCTGGATCAGCCTGATAAGGTCGAGCCGATCAAGCAGCCGGAGCCGCGACCGCCGCGCGCGACGCGGCCGCTGAAGATGTCGGTGACCGCGATCGAGGACTGGCTGCGCGATCCCTACACGATCTATGCAAAGTATATCCTGCGGCTCGATGCGCTCGATCCCGTCGACATGCCGCTCTCGGCCGCCGATCGCGGCTCGGCGATCCACGATGCGATCGGCGAATTCACGGAAACCTATGCGGCGCGTCTGCCCGATAATCCTGCCCGCGTGCTGCGTGCGATCGGCGAGAAGCATTTTGCGCCGCTGATGGAGCGCCCCGAGGCGCGAGCGCTGTGGTGGCCGCGTTTCCAGCGCATCGCACACTGGTTCGGCGAATGGGAGACGGCGCGGCGCGATGCAATCGAGGCCATCGCCGCGGAGACGCGCGGCGAGATCTCGATCCCAATCGACCATGGCCGCAGCTTCCGCCTCTCCGCCCGCGCGGACCGGATCGAGCGGCGCCAGGGCGGCAGCTATGCCATCCTCGACTACAAGACCGGCCAGCCACCGACCGGCAAGCAGGTTCGCATGGGCCTGTCGCCGCAGCTGACGCTGGAAGCAGCGATCCTGCGCGAAGGCGGCTTTCCTGACATCGACGCGGGGGCGTCGGTGAGCCAGCTCGTCTATGTCCGCCTGAGCGGCAACAATCCGCCGGGCGAGGAGCGCATCCTCGAGCTCAAATACAAACCGGGCGACGAGCCGCAGCCGCCGGACACGGCAGCCGCCGAGGCGCGCGCCAAGCTCGAGGCGCTGATCCGCGCTTTCGAGGACGAGAACCAGCCCTACACCTCGCTGAACCTGCCGATGTGGGCGAACCGCTACGGCACCTATGACGATCTCGCCCGGATCAAGGAATGGTCCGCGGCCGGCGGATTGGGGATCGAGGAATGGTGAAAGCCCCGCGTCCCATCCCTGACGAGGTTCGCGCGCGGCAGCAGCGCGCGTCCGATCCGACCGCGTCCGCCTTCGTCTCGGCCAATGCCGGCTCGGGCAAGACGCATGTGCTGGTGCAGCGCGTGATCCGACTGCTGCTGTCGGGCGTACCGCCGGAAAAGATCCTCTGCATCACCTTCACCAAGGCCGCGGCCGCCAACATGGCCGAGCGCGTGTTCACGACGCTCGGCCATTGGGTGACGCTTGACGATGCCCGGCTCGACGCCGCGATCCGCGCGGTGGGCATTCCGCATCCCAATGCAAAGCTGCGGCGCGACGCACGGAAGCTGTTCGCTTGCGCCTTGGAGACGCCCGGCGGGTTGAAGGTGCAGACCATCCACGCGCTGTGTACACGCCTGCTCCAGCAGTTCCCGTTCGAGGCCAACGTGCCGGCGCGCTTTGCCGTCATGGACGATCGCGACCAGACCGACATGATGGAGCGCGCCAACCTGAAGGTGTTGCTCGAGGCCGCGCGCGATCCTGACAGCGTCACCGGCCGCGCGCTGCTGACCGCGATGGCGAGCGCCGCCGACGTCACCTTCAAGGAGGTCGTGCGCGAGGCGTGCCTGAGCCGCGACCATTTCATGGCGTGGACCGATGAGGCCGGCAATGCCGTCGCAGCGGCTGCGCAGATGGCGACCGTGCTGGGCATCGATCCAAACGATCGCATCGAGGATATCGAGACGGAAATTCTCGACGGACCGTTCCTGCCGCGATCGCGCTGGGACGATATTGCGTTTGCGCTGGAAGACGGCAGCAAATCCGACAACGATCAGGCCGGCCGGCTCCGCGAAGCAAAAGCCTTCTCCGGCGCCGCGCAGGTCGACGCCTATCTCTGCGTCTTCCTCACGGATGAAAAGTTGCCGCGCAAGGCGGTGCTGACCAAGAAGTTCGGCGAGCACAATCCGTCCGTCGCACGCCTGTTCGAGAATGAAGCGTCTCGTCTCAACGGATTGATCGAGAGGCGCCGCGCGGTGACCGTGCGCGACCGCACGGCGGCCCTGCTGCATATCGCAACCGCTGCCGCCGCGAACTACCGCCGCGAGAAGCAGGAGCGCGGCTTGCTCGACTATGACGATCTCATCGACAAGACGCTGGCGATGCTCGATCGCATCTCCTCGGGTTGGGTGCATTACAAACTGGACCGCGGCGTCGATCACGTCCTGATCGACGAGGCCCAGGACACCAGCCCGCGGCAATGGGACATCGTCGCGCACATCATCTCGGAGTTCACCGCCGGCGAAGGCGCGCGCGAGGGGCTGAACCGCACCATCTTCGCGGTCGGCGACGAGAAGCAGTCGATCTTCTCGTTCCAGGGCGCAGCGCCGCACGAGTTCGACGCGCGCCGGCGCGAGCTGCATCGCAAGTTCACCGCGGCCGGACTGAAGTTCGATCCTGTTGCCTTCACCTATTCGTTCCGCTCCGGCGCGACCATCCTGCAATCGGTCGACCACGTCTTCCGCGATCCCGCGATCTACAAGAGCATCCATGCGGTCGAGATCGGCCATCCCCTGCACAATGCGCTCGCCGATGCCGGTCCCAGCGTGATCGAGCTCTGGGATCTCGCGGAGGCCGACGACCGGCAGGAGATCGAGGGTTGGCGCGCGCCGTTCGATGGCGTCGCCGTCACCAGCCCGGAGGTCAAGCTGGCCCGCCGTATCCAGGCCGAGATCAAGCGGTTGGTCGAGAGCGGCACGCTGACAGGCCACGACGGCGAGCGGCGGCCGCTGCGCTATGGCGACATGCTGATCCTGGTCCGTCGGCGCGGCAACGCATTCGATGCGGTGATCCAGGCGCTGAAGCACGCCAACATCCCGGTCGCCGGCGCAGACCGGCTCAAGCTCACCGAGCATATCGCGATCATCGATTTGATGAATCTTGCGGACGCGCTGCTGCTGCCGCAGGACGACCTCGCGCTGGCGGTGGCGCTGAAGAGCCCGCTGTTCGGCCTCGACGACGACGATCTGTTCCAGCTCGCCCGCGACCGTAAGGGATCGCTGCGCCGCGCACTTGGCGAACATGCGACTGTCGGGGAGAAATTCGCGGCCGTGCTGCGGCGGCTTGAAGGGTGCGAAACGCGCGCGCGCGAAGAAACACCGTTCGCCTTTTATGCCTGGCTGCTCGGCGGCGATGGCGGCCGGGCACGCATCCTGCGCCGGCTCGGCCACGAGGCCAATGACGCGCTCGACGAATTCCTGGAGCTGGCGCTGAACTATGAGCGCAAGGCGCCGGCCTCGCTGCAGGGATTCATGGCCTGGCTGCGCTCGGCCGACACCGAGGTGAAGCGCGACATGGAGATCTCGCGCGACGAGGTGCGGGTGATGACCGTGCACGGCGCCAAGGGCCTCGAGGCCTCCGTCGTGTTCATGGTGGACACCACGTCATCGCCCGCGGACTCCCAGCGCGTGCGCCTCATCCACGTGCCGCGCGGCAATGGCGGCGAGGTCGTGGTCTGGGCCGGGCGTAAGGCCGACGATCCCAAGCCGGTCGCCGACGCGCGCAAGGCCATGCTCGAAGAGACCGAGGACGAATATCGCCGCCTGCTCTATGTCGCGATGACGCGTGCGGCCGACCGGCTGATCGTCGGCGGCTGCATGCCCGGCAATATGCGGACCGTCCGCAAGCTGAGCTGGTACGATCTGATCGACACCGGGCTTTCGGGCTCGGGCCTGGCGAAGGAGACGATCGAGACTCCGCTCGGCAAGGTCACCCGATTCGCCCGCCCGGAGGACGTCGTTGCACTCGGCCCGCCCGCGACCTCAATAGAGCATTCGGTCACGCTGCCGGACTGGCTGCGGACGCCCGCACCACGCGAAATGATCGAAGACGATCCGCTGCGCCCATCCGGCCAGGCGGCGGAGGAAGGTCGCAGCGTGCGATCAGGCGAATCGGTTCAGTCGCGCGCACTGGCATTGCAACGCGGCACGCTGGTGCACCGTCTCCTGCAATCCCTGCCCGAGATCGCCGTCGAGCGGCGGCGCGAGGCCGCGCTCGGCTTCATGGAGCGCAATGCCTCGGACTGGGCGGAGGCCGACCGTATTGCGCTCGCCGACAAGGTGCTTGCCCTGATTGCCGAGCCGCGCTTTGCGGCCGTGTTTGGCGCGGGCAGCCGGGCCGAGGTCGCCATAGTCGGCAAGCTCGACCGGCCCGGGCGAGCGCCGGCGCTGGTGTCAGGCCAGATCGACCGGCTGGTCGTTCGTCCGGAGGAGGTTTTGATCGTCGATTTCAAGACCAACCAGGCCGCGCCCAGGACCGCGGCCGAGGCGCCCGCCGCCTATGTTCGCCAGCTTGCGTTGTACCGGGCGGTGCTGTCGCGGCTTTATCCCCAAAAGCCCATCCGTGCCATCCTGCTCTGGACCGAGACCCTTGAATATATGGAGATTTCGGCCCCCGCGCTGGACGCGGCGCTGGCATCTGTTCATCTCGGTGTGAGCATCCTTGACCCGGCAAGGGGCCGTTCATAGGTTGACGGCATGATCCCCGGCGCGATTCAGGTCGCGCCGCTTCTCTTTCAACCGAGTGAGGTACTCCAATGGCCGTTGGCAAGGTTTCCGACAGCGATTTCGAAGCCGAAGTGCTCAAGGCGAACGGCCCCGTGGTCGTCGATTTCTGGGCCGAGTGGTGCGGACCCTGCCGCATGATCGCGCCCGCCCTCGACGAGATCGCCGGCGCGATGGGCGACAAGGTCAAGATCGTCAAGCTCAACGTCGATGAGAGCCCGAAGACTGCGTCGAAATACGGCGTGATGTCGATCCCGACCCTGATGATCTTCAAGGGCGGCGAGATGGCCTCCCGGCAGGTCGGCGCGGCGCCGAAGGCGAAGCTGCAGCAGTGGATCACCTCTGCGGTCTAATCCACCGCGGCACATGATTTTCGACAACGGCCGGCGCCTCGCCGGCCGTTTTATTTGTCGGATGGCTCCGTGCGTTCGTTGTTCTCGACGAGCGCCTGAAACATCGTGACCAGCCGTTTGGTATCAGGTCCCAGCGGCGCGAAGAACGCGGCATCGGCGTCTTCGACCGCAACAACGGCTTTGCGAGCAAGATCGCGTCCCGTCTTGGTGACCATGATCGCTTTGGCACGCGGATCGCTTGGATGGTCCACGCGCTGGATCAGCCGCGCCGCTTCCAGCGCGCGCAGCACCTGCGAGGTCGTCATCGGGTCAACGCCGCAGAGCTGCGACAGCCGCGCCTGCGTCAGCGTCTCGGACACGCCGAACCAGGCCGCGGTCGCCAGCAGCACGAACTGGGAATGCGTGAGTTCGTAGGGCTGAAGCGCCAAGCGCAGCCGGCGTTGCCAGGCATTCGAGATCTTCCAGAGCAGGAAGCCGGGACTTTCTCCGGGTCCGGACAGACGGGTCGGGAGCGGCGGCTTTGTCATCGCCGATCTCACTCCTTGCCCGACCTGGATTCTGCAAGTTTGGACAGGCTCGCCAGCACATCGGGGAAATCGGCAGAAACGGCCGGACCGATCTCGGCGGCCTGCGGCCCGCGGGCATCGACCGCATAGACGATGCGCGTCCGCGCCGGCCCAAGCGGCTCGATGCGATGAGCGACGAGAATGGCCAGCTCGCCGACCCGCGTTTCGTCGACGAAGCACACGTTCTCGCGAACATCGACCAGCTGAGAGCGCAGCGCGTCCTCGCCGGGTGGCTTCATGGTGAACCAGGTGCCGGCCGCGAACGGCCCCTCAATGTCGATCTGCTCGATGCCTGCGTTCCAGCTTTTCCAGGAGGGGACATCGCGAAAGATGCTCCAGATCGTCTCGGCGGTTGCCGACGTCTCGATCGCGTATTCCGTGCGCCAAACTTCGCTCATGACTCGCTCTATATAATATGTGCGCATATAATATGCGCACATATTAAAACGTCAAGGCATCATGAGGGAGCGAACTTGCCTGTCTTGCGTTGAAACCCATGATTTGAATGAAGAGCCTCCGCCATGCCCCCTCGCCGCCGCATAGCCAACCGAAAGCCCCCCGCGCTGGCCGCGATGGAGGCTCGCTCCGTCGACGCGATTCCGCGGGGCAAGGAGTGGCAGTACGAGCCGAAATGGGATGGCTTTCGCTGCCTGCTCTCGCGCGAGGGCGACCAGGTCGATCTCCGCTCGAAATCCGGCGAGGACCTCGCGCGCTATTTTCCTGAAATCGTCGCCGCGGCACTGAAGCTGAGGGCAGACCGGTTCACGCTCGACGGCGAGATCGTCGTGCCGCAAGCCAAAGGCTTCTCTTTCGACGCATTGCTGCAGCGGATTCATCCCGCCGCGAGCCGTGTGAAAAAACTCTCGCAGGAAACGCCGGCGCTCTATCTCGTCTTCGATCTGCTCGCAACGGCCAACGAAAGGGAGCTTGCCGAAGCCCCGCTCACCGAGCGCCGGCCGGCGCTTGAGGCTTTTGCGAAGGCCCATCTGAAGGGCAGCCTGTTTCGCCTCTCTCCTGCGACGACAAGCTTCGCCACGGCCCAGAAATGGCTGGCACAATCGGGCGGCGGTTCGGACGGCGTGATCGCCAAGCGCATCGACCTGCCCTACCAGGCGGGAAATCGCGACGGCATGCAGAAGATCAAGAGGTTCCGCAGTGCCGATTGCGTGGTCGGAGGCTTCCGCTATGCAAGCAACAAGATCTCGGGGAGGAAGGTCGTGGGCTCGCTGCTGCTCGGGCTCTACGATGACAAGGGCCTTCTGAACCATGTCGGCTTCACCTCCGCGATCAAGGCCGGTGATAAGCCTGCCCTGACCGACCGGCTGGAGGCACTGATCGGCGAACCCGGCTTCACCGGCAACGCGCCGGGCGGGCCGAGCCGCTGGTCGACCGAGCGCTCGGCAAAATGGTGCCCGCTCAAGCCGAAGCTCGTCATCGAGGTCTGCTACGACCATTTCAGCGGCGAGCGCTTTCGCCACGGCACCTCGATCCTGCGCTGGCGCCCGGACAAGGCGCCGCGGCAGTGCACGTTCGAGCAGTTGAAGCAGAAGGTGGCGGATCCGATGAAGATGTTGACGTGATATTCGACTCGTGCCCGAACGCAGCGCGACGCGCTGCGGAACCGGGGCCCAGAGACCACAAGCTGGGTCCCGGCTCGGCGGCGCATCGCTTCGCGCTGCACCGCGTCCGGGACACGAGACTTACCTGATCCACCCAGTCGCCAGCGCGTTCGCCAGCTCCGGTTGATTGTTGCGTCGTGCGAGCGTGGCCATCGTTTGATGGTCGTAGGCGATGTTGCGGAAAGTCACCCGCCAACTGGCATCCACCAGTTCGAGGATCGCGTACCGCGCGTGCGGCGTGCCGGCTTCGATGACATGCGGGAACGGGTGCACATCGCGGTAGCCAGGGCTGCCGACGCTGCCGGGATTGACGATCATGCGGCCATCGCGCAAGCGGACGGCGCGCGCAAGATGGGTGTGGGCACACAGGATCAGGGGCTGCGCGATGCCTTGCGCGAATTGCTCGATGCGATCGAGCGGCGACAGCGCGACGGTGCCGTCAGGGTGCACAATGTCAAGCCAATAGACTTCGTCATTGTCAGGCGTCGCATGACAGAGGAAAACCTGATCGCGAAACACACGCGCCATCGGGTGGGCGCGGAGCCAGTCGAGTTGCGAGGCATCGAGCGCCGCGTGGGCGGGACGGTCCCATGAGCCCATCTTCTCGGGGGCACGGTCGAGCAGATAGCGATCGTGGTTGCCGAGTACATGCAAGATCTCGAGCGGCATCAGGATCTCGATGGTACGCCTTGCATCGAGCGGGCCGCTCAGCATGTCGCCGAGATTGACGATGTCAGTGATCCCTTGCGCGCGAATGTCGGCAAGCACAGCCTCCAGCGCGAGGTAATTTCCGTGGATGTCGGCAATCGCGGCAAAGCGCATTGGTATCCCTCTTTCCCCGGAGGCGGCGCAGCGCGTCTTCCGCGGTGCGCTGCTGAGCCAGGGCCCATGGCGGCATTCTGGGTCCCGGCTCTGCGCTCCGCTTCGCTGCGCTCGTCCGGGACACGCGAGCTATGCAGGAGGCGTGCCGTTGAGGCCGAGCACGTGGCCGGCGAGATAGAGCGATCCGGTGATGAGGATCCGCGGCGGCACCTCATAGGCGAGCCGCGACAGCGCGCGCAACGCGGTCTCGATACCGGGTGCGATCTCGACACGCATGCCGAGGCTGCGGACCGCGTCGGCAAGACGATCGGCCGGCATCGCATTCTCGGTGTCGGGTATCGGCACCGCGATGATGTGACGGGTGAGGCCGGCGAAATTGGCGAGGAACGCCCGCGCGTCCTTGTTGGCCATCATGCCTGCGATGACGACCAGCGGCCGCGACACGCGCTCTTCGAGATCGCCGAGCGCAGCGGCGGCGACCCGGCCGCCCTCGGCATTGTGCCCGCCGTCCAGCCAGATCTCCGACCCCTGCGGTCCCCAGGAGAGCAACTCGCCGGAGGTGATGCGCTGCATCCGCGCCGGCCATTCGGCACCGACGATGCCGGCCTCGAACGCCGCCTGGTTGATCTTGAAAGTCGGGATCGCTCGCAGCGTCGCGATCGCAAGGCCGGCATTGTCGAACTGATGGCGGCCGAACAGGCGCGGCGCCGCCAGATCCATCAGGCCACGGTCGTCGGAATAGACAAGGCGCCCGCGCTCGATATTGACGTGCCAGCTTTCATTCGCGGCAAGCAGCGGCGCGCGCATGCGCTTGGCCTCCGCCTCGATGACCGCCATGGCCTCTTCCGCCTGCTCCGCGCAAACCACGGGCACGCCCCGCTTGATGATCGCGGCCTTCTCGGTGGCGATCGATGCCAGCGTGTCGCCGAGGAAATCCATGTGGTCCATGCTGACCGGCGTGATCACGCAGGCGGCGGGCGCATCAACCACGTTGGTCGAATCGAGCCGGCCGCCGAGGCCGACTTCGAGCAGCACCGCATCGGCAGGGTTTTGCGCGAACAACAGGAAGGCGGCGGCAGTCTTCAGCTCGAACAATGTCGCGGGCTCGCCGGCATTGACGCGGTCGACCTCTTCCAGTGCGGCACGCAATTCGTCGTCACTGACGAGCACGCCGCCACCGATGCGGCCGAGCCGAAAACATTCATTGATGCGAACGAGATAGGGTGAGGTGTAGGCGTGGACGCGCAAGCCGGCAGCCTCCAGCGTCGCGCGCAAATATGCGACTGTGGAGCCCTTGCCGTTGGTGCCGGCGACATGGATCACCGGCGGCAGCTTGCGTTCGGGATGGCCGAGCCGCTCGAGCAGGCGGTGCATCCGCTCGAGCCCGAGATCGATGCGCTTCCGATGCAGGACCGACAACCGCCCGATCACTGCATCGAGCGGCGACTTTGTGCTGTCAGGGGAAGCGTTCACGCGTGGGGCGCAGCCGGCGCCGTTTCGGGGGCCGACACGATCTGTGCCGGACTAGTGACGGCCTGCGCCGGCTTGGACGCGCTCTCGAGCGCCGGCGCCTTGGTCAGCAGACGGCACAGCCGAGCCAGGGTCGGACGCAGCTCGTGACGATGCACGACCATGTCGACCATGCCGTGCTCCTTCAGGTACTCGGCCCGCTGGAAACCTTCGGGCAGCTTCTCACGGATGGTCTGCTCGATCACGCGCGCGCCGGCAAAGCCGATCAGCGCACCGGGTTCGGCGATCTGCACGTCGCCGAGCATCGCATAGGAGGCGGTGACGCCGCCGGTGGTGGGGTTGGTCAGCACGACGATGTAGGGCAGCTTGGCCTCGCGCAGCATCTGCACCGCGACCGTGGTGCGCGGCATCTGCATCAGCGACAGGATGCCTTCCTGCATGCGCGCCCCGCCGGACGCGGCGAACACGATGAACGGCGACTTCTTCTCGACTGCGAGCTCCATCCCGCGCACGATCGCCTCACCTGCCGCCATGCCGAGCGAGCCGCCCATGAAGTCGAAATCCTGCACGGCGACGACGACGCCGGCACCTTCGAGCTTGCCGTAGCCGACCTTGACCGCGTCGTTGAGGTTCGTGCGTGCCCGCGCGTCCTTGATGCGATCGGCGTATTTCTTCTCGTCACGGAACTTGAGCGGATCGGGCGTGACCTCGGGCAGCGCGATGTCGAACCAGGTCTCGTTGTCGAAGATCGACTTCAGCCGCGCCACCGCGCCCATGCGCATGTGGTAGTTCGAGCCGGGAATGACGAACTGGTTGGCCTCGACGTCCTTGTAGAACACGAGCTGTCCGGAATCCGGGCACTTGATCCACAGATTTTCCGGCGTCTCCCGCCGCAGCATGTTGCGGATCTTCGGCCGGACCACATTGGTAAGCCAGTTCATGGTTTGCTCCGATGTACGATCCCCCAAAGGGAACGCCTGAAGGACTATATGGCGGCCGGGCCGATGGCCGGCAAGCCGCCGTGTCGCCCCGTTAGAGCATGATCCGGAAAAGTGTGAAGCGGTTTTCCGATAAGATCATGCTCAACTAAAAAGCTTAAGCGGAATTATGGCCTATTCGGCCGCTTGTTTGGCGCCCTTGACGCCCTGGGCCAGCACCGCGGTCAGCTCGGCCACGGCGTTAACGGTCTTGGCGGTCGCCCGCCCCTCAGCATCAAGGCTGTTCTTGAGCGCATCGACCAGCACGGTCCCGACCACCGAACCATCCGCCTTCTCGGCAATGGCGCGCGCCGCCTCCGGCGTGCGGATGCCAAAACCAACACATATCGGCAGCTTGGTGTGTCGCTTGATGCGCGCGACGGCTTTACCGACGGCATTCGCGTCCGCTGCCGCCGCACCGGTGATGCCCGCGATCGAGACGTAGTAGACAAAGCCCGACGTGTTCGCGAGCACCGCCGGCAGGCGCCTGTCGTCGGTGGTCGGGGTCGCCAAGCGAATGAAGTTCAGTCCCGCCTTCAACGCGGGAATGCAGAGCTCGTCGTCTTCCTCCGGCGGCAAATCGACGATGATCAAGCCGTCAACGCCGGCCGACTTGGCATCAGCCAAAAACTTGTCGACGCCGTAAATGTAGATCGGATTGTAATAGCCCATCAGCACCAGCGGCGTGACGTTGTCGTCCTTGCGGAAATCGCGCACCAGCTCCAACGTCTTCTTCAACGTCATGCCGTTCTTGAGCGCTCGCAGACCTGCCGCCTGAATCGAGGGACCATCCGCCATCGGATCGGTGAAGGGAATGCCAAGCTCGATCACGTCGGAGCCCGCCTTGGGCAGCGCCTTGACGATATTGAGCGACGTCGTGAGATCGGGATCGCCGGCCATCACATAGGTGACGAAGGCCGAGCGGCCTTGCTTCTTCAGCTCGGCAAAACGTGTGTCGATACGCGTGGTCATGATTCGGCGGCCGCTGTGCTATACTTCTCCCCTCCGGGGAGAGGTCGGCTGCGAAGCAGCCGGGTGAGGGGGATGGAGAGGTTCAAATCAAGGGCGCGAAGGCTCCGCGATTCGCAGACGAGCGCCGAAGCGAAGCTTTGGCAAGCGCTGCGCAACCGGCAGCTCGCCCGTCGGAAATTTCGTCGCCAGCACCCGGTCGACCGATACGTCGTCGATTTCGTGACACTCGACGGTAAGCTCATCATCGAAGTGGACGGCGTCACGCATTCCAGCCCGTCCGAAATAGCACGCGATGACGCGCGAACCAGAGTGCTTGAGGCGTGCGGATTCCTCGTCCTCCGAGTCTCGAATACCGACGTGTACGAAAATATCGAGGGCGTGCTCGAGCTCATCGAAAGGTCCCTGAGATTCGAGTGAGCGGAGAGGCCCCTCACCCGGCTGCTGCGCAGCCGACCTCTCCCCGACGGGGAGAGGTGAAGAGAGTTCGACACGCGCCTCACCTGCTCTTGCCCCTCAGGATGTCGCCGACCTGGGGGACGTCCTTGTCGCCGCGGCCGGAGAGATTGACGACCATCAGGTGGTCTTTCGGCCGCTTCGGCGCGAGCTCCATCACCTTGGCGATGGCGTGCGCGGGCTCGAGCGCGGGAATGATGCCTTCAAGCTTCGAGAGCAGTTGGAACGCAGCGAGCGCCTCGTCATCGGTCGCAGAGAGATAATTAACGCGGCCGACCTCGTGCAGCCAGGAATGCTCGGGCCCGATGCCGGGATAGTCGAGACCGGCCGAGATCGAATGCGCGTCCTGGATCTGGCCGTCGGCATCCATCAGGAGATAGGTGCGGTTGCCATGCAGCACGCCGGGACGGCCGCCCGCGATGGAGGCCGCATGCAGCTGCGTGAGCCCGTGGCCGGCAGCCTCGACGCCAAAGATTTCGACAGAGGGATCATCGAGGAACGGATGGAACAGGCCCATCGCGTTCGAGCCGCCGCCGATGCAGGCAACCAGCGAGTCCGGCAGGCGGCCCTCGACCTCCTGCATTTGCGCCTTGGTCTCGTTGCCGATGATGGACTGGAAGTCGCGCACCAGCGTTGGATAGGGATGCGGGCCCGCCACCGTGCCGATGCAATAGAAAGTGTTGTGCACGTTGGTGACCCAATCGCGCAGCGCCTCGTTCATCGCGTCCTTCAGCGTGCGCGTGCCCGACTGCACCGGGAACACCTTTGCGCCCAGCATCTCCATGCGGATCACGTTGGGCTGCTGCCGTTCGACGTCGACGGCACCCATATAGACCACGCATTCGAGGCCGAAACGCGCGCAGAGCGTCGCGGTGGCGACACCGTGCTGGCCGGCGCCGGTCTCGGCGATGATGCGCTTCTTGCCCATGCGCCGCGCCAGCATGATCTGGCCGAGCACGTTGTTCACCTTGTGCGAGCCGGTGTGGTTGAGCTCTTCGCGCTTCAGGTAGATCTTGGCGCCGCCGAGATGCTCGGTGAGGCGCTCGGCGAAATAAAGCGGCGAGGGCCGGCCGACATAGTTCTTGAGATAGCCGTTCATCTCGGCCTGGAAGGCCGGATCGGCCTTGGCGGCAGTGTAGGCCTTCTCGAGGTCGAGGATCAGCGGCATCAGGGTTTCGGCGACGAAGCGGCCGCCGAAAATGCCGAAATGGCCGCGCTCGTCGGGCCCGCTGCGATAGGAATTTGGTTTGGCGATGTTCATCGAACGCTCAACTCTCGAGTGGCGCGCGCGGCGCGAATGAAGGCCTTGATCAGCTCCGGGTCTTTTACGCCGGGGGCGCTCTCGATACCGGAGGAGACGTCGACGCCACCGGCGCGGGTGACGCGAAGGGCTTCGGCAACGTTGTCGATGTGAAGCCCGCCGGAGACCATATAGGGCAGTTCCAGATCGAGATTTTCGAGCAGGTGCCAGTCGAACGGCTCCCCCAAACCACCGGGGCGGGTCGCGTCTTTCGGCGCGCGTGCATCGAACAGGATACGGTCGGCAACCGCGGCATAGCCCGGCAGAACGGCGAGGTCGGCGGCGCTTGCAACTGGCACCGCCTTCATCACCGGACGGCCAAACCTCTGCTTGATGTCGCGCAGTCGCGCCACACTTTCCTTGCCATGGAGCTGGAAGATATCAGGCGACAGCGCATCCATGATGTTGTCGAGCGTGGCATCGTCGGCATCGACCGTGAGCGCCACTTTCAGCGCGCGCCGCTTCACTTGCCGGCCGAGATCCCGTCCCGTCTCCAGCGAGACATGCCGCGGCGACGGTGGAAAGAACACGAAGCCGACCATGTCGGCGCCCGCATCGAGCGCCACCTCGAGCGTCTCGGGCGTGGACAGGCCGCAGATCTTGACGAGCAGGGACATGGTCTCAATGCAAAGGGAGGCCGCAAGTGGCGGCCGGAAAATGGGCTTTTCGGTCGGGCCGCTTCTACAACGTCGCGCGCTGCTTGTCTCGCCCAACAGGCCCGTAAAGGCCCACGCCAGAGGGTACCGGGAGGCGCTGGGCCTCGGGCTTGGCCGGGGCCGTCTGGGCCCGCAGATCGGCCGCCTCCAGCCGGGCGGCCCGGGCATCCGCCTCATGCCGGCGTGCCGCGCGCCGCCAGTGCCGCTGGCCGAACCAGACGGCGCAGCCGCCGACGATGACGCCCACGGTAGCCGCCAGGATCAGCAGCAGGAACAGCGGCAGCGTGACCGACAGGGCCGGATCAGCCGCCATGAAGGGATCGAAAGAGACGGTGACGAAATGCCGGTTGGCGACGGCAAAGGTGACCAGGATCAGGCCCAGCGGAATCACGATCAGTGCGGTCAGGAACTTTCGCATCGCGATCGCTCGTCTTGAATCAAGCTAGCTGCCGCATCATGCGGCGGTCAGGTTAAGCCCGGACGACAGGCTTAATCCGGCGCACCTGGATCCGGATGGTCGCGATTGAGCCGCTCGCGCATTTCCTTGCCGGTCTTGAAGAACGGAACGCTCTTCTGATCGACAGGGACATGGGCGCCGGTGCGCGGATTGCGCCCTGCGCGCGCAGGGCGATGCTTGACCGAGAAGGCACCGAAGCCGCGCAACTCGACGCGGTCACCGCGCGCGAGAGCCGCTACGATCTCTTCGAGAATCGCATTCACAATGTTCTCGACATCCCGCTGGTACAGATGCGGGTTGTGCTCGGCGATACGCTGAACAAGTTCGGATTTGATCATCGAGAGATAGGACCCGGAAGCGTGCGGATGACCATTTCCGTGAAAATGCCTTGATCTGTCAAGACGCTAAATGAAGATTGGGCGTCGTGAAAATGGGTGACAAATGCCGAAAAAGCGGGCTGCGCAGCCACTCGCCAAACGGGAAAAAAGTTTGAAGCTCGCGCAGTTCCCCGCCGTTTCCCTCAGTTCGAGGCGGCCGGCTCCCACACGGCCAGCATTCCGTCCAACCCGATGCGATCAACTGCCTGGACGACGCCAGTTTGCGCGATTTGATGCGCAATCGAGCCGAATCCCAGCGCTTCCAGCGTCACGGCCGCAGCTGTCCTGAGGAACGTCAGATCGCCGAAGCGCGGCTCGAGCTTGTAATCACGAACCGACAAGCCCTTCTTGACGCCCTTCTGCTCCTCGAGCCAGGTCACGGCGGTCTTCTCGTCGCCGAGCTGATCGATCAGCTTGAGACCGATCGCCTGGCGGCCGGTGAAGACCCGGCCATCGACGACTTTTTCGAGCTGCGTGTCGTCCATGCCACGGCGCTGCTTCACCAGATCCTTGAACCAGGCATAGGAATCCTTCACCAGCGCATCCAGCGCGGCCCGCGCTTCCGGGCTGGTTGGCTCAAAACCATTGGGCGCGGCCTTCAGCGGCGTGGACTTCACCTCCTCGACCTTGACCCCGATGGTCTTCAGGAGCTCCGAGACGTTGGGAAACTGGAACAACACGCCGATCGAGCCGACCAGCGAGCTCTGCTGGGCGATGATGTGGTCGCTCGCAATCGCCGTGATGTATCCGCCGGATGCCGCAAGGCCTTCGACCACAACGACCAGCGGCTTCTTCGCCTTCAGGCGCGTCAGTGAATCATAGAGCTGCTCTGAGCCGGCAGTGGTGCCGCCCGGCGAGTTGATGTGAACAATGACGGCGGCGGCCTTCGAATTCTCCAGCCGCTCCAGCGCCTGCGTGCGCTCGGCATCGCTGCGGATCAGGCCGTCGATCTGCACGCGCGCGATGGAGCCTGCGGAGGCGAAGGTACCGCGCGCGCCCGGCGTCGCGATCAGCGCAAAGCCCGCAATCGCCGCGATCGCGATCAGCGCGGCGATTACGCGCCAGAACGTCAGCTTACGGCGGATCCTGCGGCGATCGACGATGATGTCCGAATCGAGCGACATCGAGATTTCTCCAAATGAAAAGGCCGCGGGCGTTGTGCCGTCACATTGTGACCATCAGCTTCTCTGGATACATCAATTGCGGCGTAATTTGAAGAAAACAAGGCTTGGGGTGAGGCAGGGAAGCCGCCAAGAACTCACGCGTCATCCCCGCCTAGTCTAGTGCGCGATTGCGGACGGGACGGGGATCCATAGCCACAGGGCGGAGTGTGAGGCGAGTCGCCCATTTCGAGTCTTCGTCAAAAACCACTTCCTGTGGCTTTGGGTCCCGGGCTCGCGCTTCGCGTGCCCCGGGACGAGAGTTGTGTTTGCCGCCCAACAAAAAAGCCCCGGCTCGCGCCGGGGCTTCGATGTCGGCAAAACCTGAGTTTTGCTTACTTGCTGTCGCGGTTCTTGAGCGCGGTGCCCAGGATGTCGCCCAGCGTCGCACCCGAATCTGAGGAGCCGTACTGCGCGATGGCTTCCTTCTCTTCGGCGACTTCAAGCGCCTTGATCGACACCTGGACCTTGCGGGCCTTCTTGTCGAACTGGATCACGCGGGCATCGACCTTCTCGCCGACGGCGAAGCGTTCGGCGCGCTGGTCGTTGCGGTCACGCGCGAGCTCCGAGC
>Ga0102590_1002716_pt1 | contig 19914 bp, 18 predicted proteins | sample AraplaMF_Col_mMF_FD_76859 | JGI IMG/M metagenome (GOLD analysis project Ga0102590, IMG submission 76859) | Arabidopsis root microbial communities from the University of North Carolina, USA - plate scrape MF_Col_mMF | ecosystem: Host-associated > Plants > Roots > Endosphere | place: USA...
GGAAGCTGCCATGGCTGCGGCTGATGTGGATGTGCTGCAGATACCCGCGTTCTTATGCAGGCAAACTGACATCCTGCTGGCTGCTGCGGAAACCGGTAAAGTAGTGAATGTAAAGAAAGGACAATTCCTGAGCGGAGAATCCATGAAGTTTGCCGTAGAAAAGATCAAACAGGCAGGCAATAACCAGGTGATCCTGACAGAGCGTGGCACCACCTTTGGCTACCAGGACCTGGTAGTAGACTACCGCAATATTCCCATCATGAAACATCATGGCGTGCCGGTGGTAATGGATTGTACCCACTCCCTGCAGCAGCCTAACCAAAGCAGCGGCGTTACAGGCGGTAACCCGCAGATGATCGCTACTATTGCTAAAGCAGCCATCGCCACCGGGGCGGATGGCCTGTTCATAGAAACACATCCGGATCCTTCCAAGGCCTTATCTGACGGCGCCAATATGCTGCAGCTGGACCGCCTGGAAGAGCTCCTGGAACAGCTGGTGCGCATCCGCGAAGCAGTAAGGGAAAATGTAGCTATCGGCTAGCGAATCTGCTGATTTTTCTTTAAATTCATGCTACACTAAACTCATCTCACCATGATCCGTTTACATGATGTAAAAACAGGTGATACCGTATTAGTAAAGTATGAAGGCGAACTGCTGGAAGGCAAAGTACTCGAGGTGAATCCGGAGGATAAACAGGCTTGTGTGCTGACCCATGAACAGCAGGATTTTTGGTATAGCCTGGAAGATCTTTTTCCGATTCCGCTGGATGAAACCCAGCTACTGCGCCTGAAATTCCAGAAAGATGAAGCACAATCAAGCAATGGCAGCGGCGTGGTGTATGTACGCGGGCCTTTCAGCGTAAGGCTGTACAAACAGGAGGGCCAGGATGTAACCCGCCTGGATTACCGGGATGAACACCGGGAGATCAAAGGACCGCTGACCGTTAACCAGCTACAAAACCATTATCACGGAATGACGAATTTCCACCTGGAATAGACGCATGCAATACAAAAGAAAAAACCTCCAGAGGTAAAAATCTCCGGAGGTTTTTCTATTTACATCTATGCTTGATTTATTTTACAAGTCTTACAGTATCCACTGTAGTTACCTGGCCCAGGCTTACCTGCACACCGGTTTTTACAGCAGTATTGAAAGTAGTATCTGTAGGAATAAAGTGCAGGGCATAAGAACCTGCAGCCAGTCCTTTTATTACGTAAGCGCCTGCAGCGGTGTAGGTGCTGGCAACAGTATCGGCACCGTTCAGCACTACTACAGCAGTTAACACAGAATCAGGCAATACAGCACCTTTAATATTGCCGCCGGTTGCTTCCATAAAGCCGCGGATCACGGGTTTCAGCATGTACTTGCCGGAGCCGCCTGCCTCGTGAATAGACTTAGCCACATCAAAGTCCAGTACCAGTTTGTACACGATGTCTGCAGTAACTTCTGAGTTCAATTTCAGTTTAACGCCGGATGATTGACCGCTTGGTGTTTGCAGATTAATAGTTTTGCCGTCGTTGGTCACCACATAGTTGTTGTCTCCCAGCACGAGGCGGATCTCTTTTACAACACCAGTGTTGATGTAGGCATCTGCCAGTAAAGTGTCTTTGCCATTTACCAGGTCAAGCAGGTTGTACTTGCCTTTTCTGATACCTGTTAAAGGCTGCCAGCCATTGTCATCGCTGTCTGAATAGTTGATGTTTACATCCTGGATGTCAATGTACACGGCTTTAAAATCGCCCGGGTCGTCGGTGAGCGCCACTTGTAAACGGGCTTTACCACTGTTGTTGTCACTTTTAGAACAGGAGGCCAGGAACAGCATGCCAGCCAATACCAAAGTACCTGAAAGAAGGTTTCTCAATGAAAGTTTCATTTCGTAGTGTTTACGGTTTTAAGATGTAGGTGATCCGGTTGATAGGAAACACAACTATGAGACCCGCAAAAGAGGGGAAGGTTTAAAATAGTATATAAAAAAATATAATTTATTGTTAAATGTGCGTGAAAGACAATGATTCACAATATCATATCATGATCAGATAATTTCCATTTTCCATTTAATGTTGCAGCCCAGGCTGGGTTTCTGGAGGGGGCTAACGGGCTGGTGGGCAATAAGGGCGTCCAGGGCGGCGCGCATATCTTTACCATTAAGTGGCTGGTCGTTACCGGGGCGCGCATCGTCTAACTGGCCACGGTATACCAGCTTGAGCTCCTGGTCATAGATAAAAAAGTCGGGGGTGCAGGCAGCTTCGTAGGCCCGGGCGGTTTCCTGGGTTTCATCGTACAGGTAGGGGAAGGAGTAGCCCAGTTCTTCGGCTACTTCACGCATATGTTCCGGTCCGTCTTCGGGATACTGGGAGGCGTCATTGGCGCTGATGGCCAGGAAGCGGATGCCTTTGGCGATATAATCCGTGGTCAGCCGTACCAATTCGGGCTGGATATACCTTACAAAGGGACAGTGGTTACAGATGAACATGACCACAGTGCCTATGGGGTGCTGTTCCTGCTCAAGACGGATGGTATTGCCGGATACTACGTCCAGCAGCTCAAAGTTAGGGGCAGGCGTGCCCAGGGGAATCATATGGGAAGGTGTACGGGCCATTCAATAATATGGAAAGACTACAAGTATCTCAACGGGTTACGTCTGGCGTTGAGGATATAATTTTTCATATTTACCCAGAAAGCCAGGATCATATATATAATGACGGGCGAGCCCATCGTCAAAAAAGAGGTGTAAATAAAGAATAGGCGGATCCGGGAGCTTGCTACCCCCAGTCTTGCGCCTATGGCGGAGCACACTCCAAAGGCCTGCCATTCTACAAAACCCTTTAAACGCTTCATATATCAAATTTATTAAAATCCGGTGTGAAATCCAAGGCAGAGTCCATGGTCGGTGGTCCATAGTCCATAGCAGGTCAGGCAAGGCTTATTGCAGGCATACAGCCATGGTCCATCGACTATCGACCATGGACTTATTTTAAAAAAATCCCGATTTTAGTTAATTTCGCGGTGCAATTTTTAACCGCTCTTAAATATTTATTTCTCATGGTGTTTGATATTGAAATGATTAAAAAGGTGTATGCGGCACTGCCGGGTAAAGTGGAAGCTACCCGTAAGATGTTAGGTCGTCCGCTGACACTGGCAGAAAAGATCTTATACGCCCACCTGTTTGCACCTGCTACTACTCCCTACGAAAGAGGCAAGTCTTATGTTGAATTTGCACCGGATCGTGTAGCCATGCAGGATGCAACCGCCCAGATGGCCTTATTGCAGTTTATGACCTGCGGGCGCGACAAAGTAGCGGTTCCCTCCACTGTACACTGTGACCACTTGATACAAGCCAAGACAGGGGCCCAGGAAGACCTGGCCACTGCCAAGGATACCAATAAAGAAGTTTACGAATTCCTTTCTTCTATTTCCAATAAATATGGCATCGGTTTCTGGAAACCGGGCGCCGGTATCATTCACCAGGTAGTGCTGGAAAACTATGCATTCCCCGGCGGTATGATGATCGGTACAGACTCTCACACCCCGAATGCCGGTGGTTTGGGAATGCTGGCCATCGGCGTAGGTGGTGCCGACGCGGTAGACGTAATGGCCGGCCTGCCCTGGGAGCTGAAAATGCCTAAGCTGATCGGCGTTAAGCTGACCGGTAAAATGAGCGGCTGGACCTCCGCCAAGGACGTGATCCTGAAAGTGGCAGGTATCCTGACCGTAAAAGGCGGTACCGGCGCTATCGTAGAATACTTTGGCGAAGGCGCTGATAGCCTGAGCGCTACCGGTAAAGGCACTATCTGTAACATGGGTGCGGAAATAGGCGCTACCTGTTCCGTATTTGCCTATGACGAGAAAATGGCTGCTTACCTGAAAGGTACCAGCCGTGCGGATATCGCTGCACTGGCAGACGGCGTTAAAGAACACCTGCGCCCGGATGCTGAAGTATATGCCGACCCGGCTAAATACTATGACCAGGTAATTGAGATCGATCTGAACGAACTGGAGCCTTATGTGAACGGTCCTTTCACGCCGGACCTGGCATGGCCGATCTCCAAATTTGCACAGGCTGTAAAAGAGAACAACTGGCCGGAAAGACTGGAAGTAGCCCTGATCGGCTCCTGCACCAACTCTTCCTACGAAGATATCTCCCGTTCTGCTTCACTGGCTAAACAAGCCATTGACAAGAACCTGGAAGTAAAATCTGAGTTCACCATCACTCCCGGTTCTGAGCTGGTACGCTTTACCATCGAAAGGGACGGTCTGCTGAACACTTTTGACCAGATAGGCGGTGTTGTACTGGCGAATGCCTGCGGCCCCTGTATCGGTCAATGGGCCCGTCATATAGACGATCCTAACCGTAAGAACTCCATCATCACTTCCTTTAACCGCAACTTCGCAAAACGTAATGACGGCCTGGCCGCTACGCACGCGTTTGTAGCTTCTCCGGAAATCGTAACGGCGCTGGCTATCGCAGGCAATCTTACCTTCAACCCGCTGAAAGACAAACTGAAGACCAAAGACGGTAAAGAAGTAATGCTGGACGAGCCTACCGGCTTTGAACTGCCCAGCAAAGGCTTTGATGTAGAAGATGCCGGTTACCAGGCTCCTGCCGCTGACGGTAAGGGCGTACAGGTGATCGTATCTCCCACCAGCGACCGCCTGCAGTTACTGGCGCCCTTTGCTGCATGGGAAGGTACTGACCTGAAAGGCCTGAAACTGCTGATCAAGGCGAAAGGTAAATGTACTACCGACCACATCTCCATGGCAGGCCCCTGGTTAAAATACCGCGGTCACCTGGACAACATTTCCAACAACATGCTGATCGGCGCAGTAAATGCGTTCAACGATAAAACAGATAACGTAAAGAACCAGCTGACCGGCGAATACGGCGCTGTACCGGCTACCCAGCGTGCTTACAAAGCCCAGAACATCGGTTCTGTGGTAGTAGGCGACGAGAACTACGGTGAAGGTTCCAGCCGCGAGCACGCAGCTATGGAGCCCCGTCACCTGGGCGTCAGGGCTATCCTGGTGAAATCTTTTGCACGTATCCACGAAACCAACCTTAAAAAGCAGGGTATGCTGGCGCTTACTTTTGCCGATAAGGAAGATTACGAAAAAGTGCAGGAAGATGATACCATCGATATCGTTGGCCTGACTGAGTTTGCTCCGGGCAAAACCCTGACCGTGGTGCTGAACCACAAAAACGGCAGCAGCGATGCGATCACGGTAAACCATACCTACAATGAACAACAGATCGAGTGGTTCAAAGCAGGTGGCGCGCTGAATGTGATCAGGGCTCAATTTGCGAAAGCTTAATCAGCTGAATGTATAAATGAAAAAGGGCGGCTTATTGCTGCCCTTTTTTATTGTCTATTTTGTTAGCTCTATTACTTCCAGGTTACTGATATTCCCTTCGTGCAGATCAAAGCGTATCAGGGTTTTCACCTTATGCCAGCCCTGCTGGCCACAAGCCCCTGGATTGATATGCAGCAGCTGCAGTTTGGGATCGGGCATCACTTTCAGGATATGCGAATGCCCGCAGATGAAGAGTTTTGCAGGATGTTTCAGCAGCTTTTCCTTTACGCCGGGCGCATAGTTACCGGGATAGCCGCCGATGTGAGTGATGAACACCCCTACCCCTTCGAGTGTAAAATACAGGTCTTCCGGGTAGCGGATGCGGAGCTCTGCCCCATCAATATTACCATATACCGCACGGAAAGGTTTAAAAGCTTCCAGCTCATCGGCCAGGGTGGTGTTGCCAATATCGCCGGCGTGCCAGATCTCATCTACCTGCTCAAAGTATTTAAACACCTGCGGATGCAGGTAACTATGCGTATCCGACATTAAACCGATCTTTTTCATAAGCAGCCTGACAATTAGAAAATAACAAAAGTAATTGTTATTATTTTACAGATTATAAAGCTGTTTATCCATGCATCCATATACCGATATCACCGGCAGATTATTGATCTGTTGTCCTGACCGGCCCGGCATTGTAGCCGGGGTGTCGCAATTCCTTTTTTCCCACGGCGCCAATATACTGGATGCCAGCCAGCACAGTACAGACCCGCGGGAAGGGCTTTTTTTCATGCGCATGGTATTTCACCTGGAGAATACCGGGATGAGCAGGGAAGAACTGGAGCAGGCGTTCAAAGAAAAGGTGGCTTTGCCACGGCAAATGGAATGGCGTATTGACTATACTGATCAACGCAAAAAGATGGCGATCATGGTATCGAAGTACGACCATTGCCTGGTGGAACTGCTCTGGCGCTGGCGCAACGGCGAACTGGCGGTAGATGTGCCGCTGGTCATCTCCAACCACGACCACCTGCATAAAACGGTGGCCGATTTCGGCATTCCGTTTTACTACCTGCCTGTAAATGCCGCCAATAAAGCAGAACAGGAGCAACAGGCTATTTCATTGCTGCAGCAGCATCAAACAGATTTCATTGTACTGGCCAGGTACATGCAGATACTTTCTCCCGGTTTTGTGAGCACCTTCCCCGGGCGGATCATCAATATACATCACTCCTTTCTGCCTGCTTTTGCAGGGGCCAGGCCTTACCTGAACGCCTATACCAGGGGCGTAAAACTGATAGGCGCCACCGCGCATTACGTAACAGACGACCTGGACGAAGGGCCGATCATTGAACAGGATGTGGCCAGGGTAAGCCACCGGCATGCAGTAGATGACCTTGTATTACTGGGCCAGGATATTGAAAGGCAGGTATTGACAAGAGCGGTGAAAGCGCATATAGAAGAAAGAGTGATTGTACACGGTAATAAGACGATCGTGTTTTAAATAAAAATAAAAAACCCTCCAAGGGCTTGAAGCCCTTGGAGGGTTTTGAGCATATATACAAGGCTGCTTAGTCTTTCATGAACTTAGCCAGCGCTTTAGCAGCATCTGCATAAGTTTCAGCAAGACGTTGACCGGTATCGAAATCAAAACCAGCCCAATCGCGGCCCTGGGCTTTGTCTACAGATATCTTAGCCAGCGCTTTGGAAGGGTTGGCCGTTTCCACGATCCATACTTCGCCGTTCATAGAAGCGTTCTTACGCCATACGCCTACGTTATAGCCGGGCTCCAGGAAAGTGGTCTTGAAGATCAGGGTGTACTTTGCGTTCTTGTTATGAACAGCTTTGATGTCACCCTTGTTGTTGAACAATTCCATGAACTTAGGTTCATAGCGGGCTTCGCGGTCTTCTTTCCAGGCCCTGGCCCAGGTGTCGCCCCTGCCGGCTTCTTTCTTGTTGTAATCAGCAGTTTTGTCCTTGATGTAATCTTCTTCTTTGTCGTACTTACCTACTTTGATGTTGTCGTAGGTGAACTCTGTGTTAACCTCTTTTTGTCCCTTGAGCACATCCAGGTTGCCTTCTGTGAGTTTAAGTTTCTGGGCGCTGAGGGGTAACGATAAGGTGGCGGCTAACAGTATGCCGCCAAGTGCGGGGATGAATTTGAACATATTTTGGGATTTAAAATGAATTGCAAATATATCGGTAACTTTAGTTATCTGTAGCTAATGTGGGAAACTTTACATCAATACCTTGAGAAGCAATGCGATACGATTGCGCAGCTCTTGCCTGAGATTGGAAAAAAGGCAGGAAGGAAGGAGGTGCATAAACTACGTACATCCATCAAAAGAGCACGGGCTTGTGTTGCGCTTGCCCGGGACATTACGGATAACGCTTTTCAGGGGAAAAGGTACGTACGGCTGCTGAAAGTACTGCACCAGTGTGTGGGCGCTACCAGGGACCTGGACCTGCAACAGCAGCATCTGCGCCGGTATATCCGGCAGAACCCGCAGTATTTCCGGATCCTCTACCTGTTGCTAAAAAGCCAGCAAGGGGCAGCAGAACGACAGGCACAGACCATTGCAGCAGCCTTTCCCGTAAAGTTTATAAAAGCTTTGCCGGAACAGCTGCGAAAAAAGCAACTGGATCAGGCATCACAGTCTTCCCCCAAACAAATAAAAACTTACCTGCAGGAGCAGTTTGCCGCCATCGCAGCACCTGCAGGGAATGTAACACCGGATCGCTGGCATGATGTGCGGAAGGACGTGAAACGCCTGTACTATCACCTGGAAATGATGGCACCTATATTGGGTGAAAGCGGGGCCCTGAAAAGGATGATGGGCTTTGCCGACAAAGCCGGCTCACAGCTGGGCGCCTGGCATGACCTGGTGGCCTTCCGGCAGTTTGTAAACGATAGTACCCGTCTCATGAAGAATATGGGCGTTAGCATACCTAAAGGCGCAATGGCGCTATGCAGGCAAATAACCGTGGATATACGCAAAGAACTGCAGCAATGCCGCTTATTATTACAGCAAAAGCCGGATGTCAGTCTTGTATAATGCAGGCTGTTATGATAAGTAATGCTGCACTGCTTCATAGATCAATGCAGCGCCCAGCTTAGCAGTGCGGGCATCAATATCCAGTGTAGGATTCAACTCTGCAATATCCATCCCGCTTACTTTACCGCTTTGAAGAATAGTACGGTAACACTCCATAAAAATGCCGCCCGGCAAAATACCGTTAAAGGCAGTGGCGCTTACCCCTGGTGCAAAGGGTGCGGCAAAAGCATCGAGATCTATGGTAAGGTATACATGTTCTGTTTGTTCCAGCATGGACTGTATGGCGGTATGCAGTGTAGCTTTATCCTGCATATGAAAGGCGTCTGCAGGTACCTGCTGTGCGCCTAACTCTGTGGCTATACGAAATAACTGGGGCGTATTGCTGTGTTGCTGTATACCCAACGCCAGGTAATTGTAGGGGATCTTCTGTTGTTTGCAGTCCTGCGCCAGCTGCCAGAAACTGGTGCCGGAACTGGGCCCGTCAGGGCCAGGTATCCGCAGATCAAAGTGAGCGTCAAAATTAATAAGGCCGGCCTTTGGCGATGTTGCCTGCTGTTGCAGGAACTTATAGATACCACGTACATGGCCATACGTAATTTCATGACCACCGCCGAGCAGTACCGGCTGGTAGCCGGCAGAGAGGATGCCCAGCACGGCTTCGCTCAGTACTTCCTGTGCAGCTTCGAGGCTGTTATCGGGGCATTGTACATCCCCTGCATCTACCAGCAGGCTATCCGCCCTGAAATGCACCGGCAGCGGAGAACAGGCGCGGCGCAATGCCAGCGGCCCCTGTGCGGCCCCTACCCTGCCTTTGCTGCGCCGCACGCCTTCATCGCAGGCAAAGCCAAGGAATGCTACTCCTTTCTGTCCGGCGCTGAGCCTGGGCAATGATGCCTTCGAAAGATCGTGCAGCTGTATGCGCTGATGCCATCGTTGCAGTTCGGGTTCAGTGCCATCTACCCGGCCGGTCCAGGCGGAGGAGGCGGCAGCCTGGTAATAATTGCCCGTAGCGATCTTGCCTGTGCTTATCATAACAAAACGTTTAGTTGATCATAACACCTTTCTTCCATACCATGGTGGGTTTCATTTTTCCCTGGTAATAGAGCAGGTCGCGGTAGTCGCCACTGGGATATGCCTGCATGTCTGCAGTGTAATGCAGTCCCAGTTCGCCGGTATGGCGCAATTGTAATACCGGAGCAGCCCTTACGGTGAGTGCAGCCAGTGTTTCAGCCATAGACAGCTTTTGCGCGGCACTCAATACAGCGGCCTGTAAAAGCAGGTCGCCCATGGGCGCGGAGCCAGGGTTCCAGTCGCTGGCAATTACCAGGCTGGCGCCTTCATCCAGCAAACGGCGGGCCGGTGCGTAAGGCATGCCCAGGCCTAATGAAGCGCCGGGTAATACTACGGCTGCGGTACCGGAATTGGCCAGTAACATGATCTCTTTATCGCTGCTTGCTTCCAGGTGGTCTGCAGATAAAGCCCCTACTGCGGCGGCTACTTCGCTGCCACCGGCGCTGAACTGATCTGCATGCACGGTAGCTGCAAATCCCATAGCGATGGCCCTTTCAAGGAATGCACGGGCAGCTTTCGGAGTAAAAGCAGTTTCTTCTATGAAGATATCTACCCGGGCAGCCAGCTGTTCTGCCTGTACCACGGGCAATAATTCAGCCAGTACCCAGTTGAGGTATTCGGTTTCGGTACCCTGGAAATCCTTTGGCAGCATATGCGCCGCCAGGCAGGTAGGCACCAGGGTAGCGCGGGTGTGGAGGGAAGCGCTTTGTATAGCCTGGAGCATTTTCATTTCATTCATCATATCCAATCCGTAGCCGCTCTTTACTTCTATGGTAGTAACCCCTTCTTTCAAATGGCGGTTGGCGCGGGCCACCGTATTTTCAGCCAGGGTAACGTCATCGGCCATACGCGTTCTCATAACAGAGTCCCAGATACCCCCACCGGCGCGGGCTATTTCCAGGTAGCTTTTGCCAGCCACGCGCATGGCGTAGTCGCGGTTACGGGTGCCGTCATAACAGATATGTGTGTGGCAGTCGATAAAGCCGGGCAGCAGCACCATGGGCTTGTCAATAAAATGCACTTCACTTTGCGGGTACTGCAGGCGCAATGCTGAAAAGCGCCCCATGTCAGTGATAACGCCATCTGTTACAACAACACCGCCTTGTTCTATCACCGGCAGCTGTTTATCCTGTAAAGGGCCTTTTAACGGCAGGCCACTCATGGGAAGGATCTGGGTGAAGGGACCGATCAATAACATATCAATAGCTTTTAAATACTGATACCGAATTTATCTCCCCATTCCTGTGCTTTTTCATAGCCGGCATCCGCATGGCGGAAAATGCCCAGGGCAGGGTCATTGAACAACACTCTTTTAAGGCAGGCTGCTGCACGGTCTGTTCCATCTGCCAGTACCACCATACCTGCATGCTGGGAGTATCCCATACCTACGCCGCCGCCATGATGGAAGGATACCCAGGTAGCGCCACCGGCAGTGTTCGACATCAGGTTGAGCAGCGGCCAGTCGGATACTGCATCGGAGCCATCTTTCATGGCTTCTGTTTCACGGTTGGGAGAAGCTACGGAGCCGCAGTCCAGGTGATCACGGCCGATCACGATGGGCGCTTTCACTTTACCGCTTCTTACCAGCTCATTAAAAATGAGGCCGGCCTTTTCCCTTTCACCAAGGCCCAGCCAGCAAATGCGGGATGGCAGGCCCTGGAAGGCCACTTTCTCCTGCGCCTGTTTCAGCCAGTTGATCAGGGCGGTGTTTTCCGGGAAGGCTTCCATCAGCGCACGATCTGTGGTATAGATGTCTTCCGGATCGCCCGAGAGCGCTACCCAGCGGAAGGGACCTTTGCCTTCGCAGAACAGCGGGCGTATATACGCGGGCGTGAAACCGGGGAAGTTAAAAGCATTGGCTTCGCCACCTGCTTTGGCAAACTCCCGCAGGTTGTTGCCATAATCGAACGTAATGGCGCCGCGGCTTTGCAGCTGCAGCATATAGCCTACATGGCGGGCCATGCTTTTCAGGGAACGTTTTTCATATGCAGCCGGATCGCTTTTACGCAGGGCCGCTGCATCTGAAAGCGAGAGCCCGTTGGGCACATAACCGTTCACCGGATCATGGGCAGATGTCTGGTCTGTAAGTATATCCGGCGTGATATTATCCTGCAATAATCTTTCCAACAGATCGCCCGCATCGCTGACGAGGCCAACAGAGAGCGCTTCGCCACTGGCTTGTGCGGCCTTCACCCATTGCATGGCCTCTTCGTAAGAGTGCGTCATGCGGTCTATATACTTCGTGTCTAAACGTTTTTGAATACGGGCGGGATCCACGTCTGCGCCCAGGAACACAGCGCCGGCCATAGTAGCCGCCAGGGGCTGAGCGCCACCCATACCGCCTAAGCCTGCTGTTACCAGCAGCTTCCCTTTCAGGCTGCCGTTAAAATGCCTGCGGCCGCATTCCACAAAGGTTTCGTAGGTACCTTGTAATATGCCTTGTGTGCCGATATAGATCCAGCTGCCGGCGGTCATTTGCCCGAACATCATCAGGCCTTTGGCGCGCAGCTCATTGAAATGCTCCCAGGTAGCCCATTTGGGCACCAGGTTGCTGTTGGCCAGTAATACCCGGGGGGCCTGCGGATGCGTGCGCACAATACCTACGGGCTTGCCCGATTGCACCAGCAGGGAATGATCTTCATCCAGCTCCAGCAGCAGGCGGATGATCTTTTGCAGGGCTTCGCGGTTGCGGGCGGCCTGACCTATACCGCCGTACACCACCAGTTCATCAGGGTTCTCTGCTACTTCGTGATCGAGGTTATTGAGCAGCATGCGCAGCGGCGCTTCCGTTTGCCAGCTCTTTGCGTGGAGTTGTGTACCGCGGGGCGCTTTATAATGCGGATGGGCCGCGTAGGTGTTAATAAAGTCCAAACTGGTCATGATAAATGCCGTTTAAGGGTAATTGATGTATGGTGGCTACGTCGTTGGATAAACGAACGAAGGATTGATCGGTAATGATGGTGTGCAGGGCGCGGATATCATCTGCAAAGATGCGGTCCTTTTTGGCGAAGGATACTTTCTCCCTGACGTAACTGTGGCAGGCTTCGAGGATGGGACCTGATTTGAGCGGACGGCGGAAATCAACCGCCTGAGCGGCATACAGCAGCTCTATTGCCAGGATGTATTCCAGGTTGCCGATCACCTGGTTCAGCTTACGTGCACTGATAGAGCCCATAGACACGTGGTCTTCCTGGCCCAGGGAGGTAGGCACGCTATCAGCGCTGGCCGGGAAGCACAGCGTTTTGTTCTCTGTGACCAGTGCAGCTGTTGTATACTGCGGGATCATAAAGCCGGAGTTCAAACCCGCATCTTCTATCAGCAGTTTGGGTAGGCCGTAGCGCCCTTCAATCATCATATAGCAGCGCCGGTCTGATATGTTACCCAGTTCTGCTGCCGCGATGGTGGCGTAATCCAGGGCCATGGCCAGGGGCTGCCCGTGAAAGTTGCCGCCGCTGATGGTATCGTCTGCACTGAAGATGATTGGATTATCTGTTACGGCGTTCAGTTCGATCGTGGTTAATTCCATTAAATGCTGCCAGGCCGTGCGGGAAGCGCCATGTACCTGCGGCATACAGCGCAGGGAGTAAGGGTCCTGTACGCGGCCGCAATCCACATGGGCGGCCATGATACCGGAGTTTTCCAGCAGCAGTTTCAGGCGTTGCGCTACCAGCAGGTTGCCCGGGTAAGGCCGTATGGCATGCAGGCGCGGATCAAAAGGCTTGGCAGTACCCATTAGTCCTTCCAGCGATAAAGCGCCGATAACATCCGCTGCTTCCAATGTATTATGGAAACGTTGCAGGGCTTTTACAGCAAAGGAGAGGATGAACTGGGTACCGTTGATCAGGGCCAGGCCTTCTTTAGGACCCAGCACTACCGGCGACAAGCCTTCCTGTTGCAGGGCTTCTGCAGCTGGTGTGATGCGGCCCTTATACCATACCTGGCCAAGGCCGATCAAAGGCAGGAAGAGATGGGCCAGCGGGGCCAGGTCGCCGGAGGCGCCTACAGAGCCTTTCTCTGGCACCAGCGGCGTAATGTGCTGATCAATATGCCAGAGGATGCGTTCCAGCGTGGCGGGTGCGATGCCGGAATAACCCTGTGCCAGCGACTGCGCTTTGGTGATGAGCATGAACCGGGCTACTTCTTCCGGAATGCTATCGCCCACGCCTACACTATGGCTTTGCAGGATGTTATACTGCAAAGCCCTGGTATCTTCCTCAGAGATCCTGGTATCGCACAGGGGGCCAAAGCCGGTATTGATACCGTATACTACGGTATGCCGGGATACAATGGTCTGTACGTGGTCGTAGCTGGCTTTGATCTTGTTAAGGACTTCGGGTGTGAGGATCGCCTTTTTACGGCCGGCGGCTATATTCAATACGCAGCCAACCGTTAGCTGATCAATACCGTATCTGAATGCTTCGCTCATTTTGGTGTATGTTAATGCGGTAAAGGTTACGGGTTTGCAGGTTGCCTGCGGGGCAGGCGTGCGGAGATCCGCATGGACAGCGGTGTTTGTTGCACCGCCTGTTCTACCTGGGCTATGCCTTCCAGCAGCAGTTTACTCTGCTTATTGGCGGAGGCCAGTTCTGTCATGGCTGTGGTGATGGCTTCCCAGATGGGTTGCACCTGTTGCAGCAGCTCCTCTCCTTTCTTTGTGAGCGCTACCAGCTGCCGTCTGCCATCCTCCGGACAAGGAGCCGTTTTCACCAGGCCTTTCTTGCGCAGGCTGGTCACCAGCTGGCTAACGGCGGAATGAGACACCTCGAGGGTATCAGCAATATCTATCAGCGGCATGGGCTGCTGTCTGGAGAGCACATAAAATACCGGGAACCAGCTGGCATCGAAGGGAATGCCTTCCTGTTCATACACCTTGTTCACTTCCATGAGGAAGTATTCACTTAAGCGCCGGAGGCGGCTGCCAAAAACAAGGAAGCCTAAGGACTGGTAGAACATGAAGCAGTTATTAGTGGTTAGTTGTCAGTCGTTAGTTAAAAGTACAATCCTAAAATTATATAAGCACTTATATATTTAGGTACAAATTTAGGGAAATTATCATCCCGGCAATCAGGTCCGGGAAAGAGATAATTCCCCCTTAAGCTTTTATACGGTCCATGGGCTGATAGCTAAAAGCTGTCCTTAGGATCTTTTTACGTCGAACCATACGGGCGAGGTATCGGTTACTTCGCCGTTGTAGTTGATGCTCAGTTCCTCGCCTTTTTTGATCTCGCGACGGGTTTTGATACTCATGGTGTCCGCGTCGAAGTCCATTTCGTACTCACAATTGGGGTCGTAAGAGTGATTGTAGATAGAGCAGAAACCGAGTGCAACGCAGGAACGGGTTTCCCTAACTCCCCACAGGAAGATGTAGTTGTGCAGCTTAGTTTTGTCCACTATCTCCGTATCATCAAAAGATAATACGATCACAGGAGATACCTCAATGAGTGTACCGGCAGGTATTCTTTCTTTTGTGAAGACGCCTCTGCCCTTTTTCTTCGTCTTTTCAACATATAAGTACGGCTTTATCATAGCACTCGCTCTGTAAGTCTGATATAATTTAAGAAGCGTAAAATAAAGGTAAAGCAACAAGTTATCAAAATCAGGCGTAAAAATTTTAGGTTTGCGCCCGGAAAAAGATATTTTCGGCCTAAACCTTCAAACGCATCGGAATGATCAATTACAATCCTAAGGAGTGGTTTACTTTTATATTCCGTTTCCATAAAGCAGATACCGTAAGGCGCCTCTTCCCCATGTTTATAGCGCTGAGCCTGTATTCCGGCGTCATTGCCTTCCTGGAGCTGGAGGTACTGCACCTTAAGCGGATCCCGGAAGTGCAGCACCTGTCTATCGTACATGGCCTGCTTGGCTTTGTAATATCGCTGCTGCTGGTGTTCCGGACCAATACCGCCTATGACCGCTGGTGGGAAGGCCGCCGGCAATGGGGCTCCCTCGTGAACAACTGCCGTAACCTGGCTATGAAGATGGCCGCTATCCTGCCGGCCGGTGATGAGGCCAGCAGGGCTTACTTCAGGACCATGATCCCCAACTATGCTTATTGCATGAAGAACCATTTAAGAAGTACTTTCATTCCCGAAGAACTGGAACCGGTAGCCGGCTTCACACCAGACACACAAAAACATGTACCTAACCAGGTAGCCGGCCATATCATGGTCAGGGTACAAGAACTATACCGGCAACAGCAGATAACGGGCGACCAGCTCATTACCATTAACACGGAGCTGCAATCCTTTACGGATATAGTGGGCGCCTGTGAACGGATCAGGAATACCCCTATCCCCTTCTCTTACAGTGTGTTCCTGAAAAAGTTTATCTTCTTTTATGTAATGACCATGCCCTTCAGCTATGTGTTCAATGCGCATTACCTGGTGATCCTCATTGTGGTGTTTGTATTCTACGTATTGGCCAGCCTTGAGCTGATAGCGGAAGAGATCGAAGACCCTTTCGGCAAGGATGCCAATGACCTGCCTACGGATACGATCTGTGAGAACATCAGGAAGCATGTTAAAGAGATCCTTTAATAACGGTAACAACTTATTTAACTATTTTCGCCAGAGAGTCTAGGAATATGGAAAATGAAGCCTTACTGGAAAAATTCGGCTTGCTGGCCAATGAGCGTAACCACCAGGAGCTGCGTGTATACCTGGACGACCAGCTCATTACAGATATAGCGGAGCTGATCTATGAGGATCCGGAGCAGGCCGATCTGATCATCAATAACTTATCTATTAGCCGCGCAGCTGCTGCCTTCAGAATACTGGACTTTCCCCAGCAGGAGGAAGTGATACGCGGCCTGCCTGCCGCTAAAGTGGCGGAACTGCTCAACGAGCTGCCGGCGGATGACCGTGCCGCTTTCCTGGGCGAGCTGCCCAGCGAAGCCGTTAAAGAGCTCATCAGGCTGCTGACCCCGGAAGAACGCAAGATCACCTTATCACTGCTGGGCTACCCCGAATACAGCGTGGGCCGTATCATGACGCCCGACTACATCGCCGTGCGGGAAGAGTGGAGCGTGAAACAGGTGCTGGACTATATACGCGAACATGGTAAGGATAGTGAGACCATTGACGTGATCTATGTGGTAGATGAGAAAGGAGTACTGCTGGACGACTTCAGGATCAGGGAATTCCTGCTGGTATCTCCCGATACCCTGGTACACACCCTGATGGATGACCGCTTTGTAGCCCTGCATGCTATTGACGAACAGGAAGAGGCGATACAGGTGTTCAGGATGGAAAACCGTGTGGCCCTGCCTGTTATAGACGACCAGGGCATCCTCCTTGGCATCGTGACCATTGACGATATGTTATGGATCGCCAATGAAGAACATACGGAAGACATCCAGAAAATAGGTGGTACAGAAGCCCTGGATGAGCCCTACCTCGATATGCCCCTGCTGAAGCTTGTAAAGAAAAGAGTAGGCTGGCTGGTAGTGCTGTTCATCGGCGAAATGCTGACCGCTACCGCTATGGGCTTCTTTGAAGATGAAATTGCCAAGGCGGTGGTGCTGGCCCTGTTTGTACCGCTGATCATTTCCAGCGGCGGTAACAGCGGATCACAAGCTTCCACCCTGATCATACAGGCCATGGCCCTGGGCGAGATCGATATTAATGACTGGTGGCGGGTAATGCGCCGGGAGATCCTCTCCGGGCTGATGCTGGGCGGCATACTGGGCCTTATTGGTTTTATACGTATCCTGCTTTGGAACTCGCTCTTTCATACTTATGGAGATCACACCTTCCTGATCGGTATTACTGTTGGCTTTTCCCTGATAGGCGTGGTGCTGTGGGGAACGCTTTCCGGATCTATGCTACCGCTGGTGCTGAAAAGACTGGGCGCTGACCCGGCCACTTCCTCGGCCCCCTTTGTAGCTACTTTGGTGGATGTAACGGGACTGCTTATTTACTTTTCAATGGCGTATGCCTTTATGCAAGGCATCCTGCTTTAGTATTTTTTCCAGTTAACCTTTACAGAATCCCTGTGCTTATAGATGATGAACAGGTTGTCATAATCCTGATCCCCTATTGAATCTACCGGAGGTTTTGCTTTCAGCGCCCGCATAATGGGCAGCAGGGTATTGCTATGGCCTACTATCAGCAAGCGCTTACCCCAGTCTTCCCGGCGGGTGATCTCATAGATCAGCGATTCGCCGGTGGTATCAGGCATATAATAGACCGTATCAAGATGCAGATGTTCGAACAGCGGATCGGCCGTTTGCACGGTCCGTTTGAAAGGCGTGAAGTAGATCTTCTGCAGGCCGGAGTCTTCCAGCAAAGTATAAAGATGGTGCGCACGTATATATCCTTCCTGCGTTAAAGTGGAATCCACGCCCGGCTGTTTTTCCGCATGCCGCACCAGGAAGAAGGTACCTGTCAGAAAGGTGCTGTCTTCTGTAACAGGCACCGGCTGCCGGACAGGCTTAGACTGACAGGCCATCAGCACCAGTCCTAATAAAGCAACATATTTCCCCAATGTTTTCACCGTTTTTATACTTTTAACAAAATAACACTCTGCTATGAGAAAATGGTTACTCCCTGCTATTATTTTATTGATCTTTGACAATACCTATGCCCAGCAAAGCAATTCCCTAACCGTTGAAAAGATCATGCGTGACCCGAAATGGATAGGCAGCTCACCGGATAATATATTCTGGGGTACTGATAACAAAACCTTTTATTTTGAGTGGAACCCGGAAAACGCCCTGGCGGATTCTCTTTATACAGCTTCCGTAGATCAGGCAAAACCCATAAAAACACCCGCTGCAGACAGGGCGCTGATACAGGCCCGGGGAAAGGGCGGGTACAATCACGACAAAACATTACTTACCTACAGCTATAACGGCGATATCTATTTGCTAAGCCTTGCCAGCGGTACTGTAAAACGCATTACCAGCACAACGGCATATGAAAGTAACCCGCTGTTCTGCTTTGGAGAAAAAAGGATCGTGTACCAGCAGGCACAAAACCTTTATTCCTGGGATATAGCCGCCGGCGTTACGGAGCAGCTGACCAATTTCCAGCGGGGCAGCGCTCCATCCGGTACTGCGCCCGACCTGAATGACCAGGAGCAATGGCTGCAGCATCAACAGCTGGAACTGATGAAAGTATTACAGGAAGCCAAAGCCGATAAAGACAGCGCCAAGGCTTTCAATAAGGCGCATGAAGCACCCAGCCTGCGTACATTGTACACCGGCGATAAAACACAGGAAAACATCCTGATCAGTCCTGACGGACGCTTTATCACTTATCGCCTGTACCGCGGTCCTACCGGCGTAACAAGCACCATGGTGCCTTCTTTTGTAACAGAAAGCGGTTTCACGGAAGAGATCTCCACCCGTACCAAAGTAGGCGCGCCACAAGGCACATTTGAAAGCTATGTGTATGACCGGCAGCGGGATACCGTCATCTTCATCAAAACAAATGCAATTCCCGGCATCAGTGATCAGCCGGACTACCTGAAAGATTACACGAAAAAGACAGATACCGCCAAAACAGCCAAACCAAGGCCCGTAAGGATCCAAGGCCCCTACTGGTCTGCAGCCGGTACACATTGTATTGTTGATATCCGTTCAGCAGATAACAAAGACCGCTGGATCATGCTGCTGCAGCCTGCTACCGGCCAGCTGAAATTATTGAACCGGCAACGGGATGAAGCCTGGGTGGCAGGTCCGGGCATTAACGGATGGGGCGCCAACATTGGATGGATAGATGAAAACACCTGCTGGTATCAATCCGAAGCCAGCGGCTATTCTCATTTATATGTTACCAATGTAAATACCGGGCAAAGCAAAGCGCTGACCAGCGGCAAGTATGAAGTACAGGACGTTTGGTTATCCAACGATAAGCAGCATTTTTATATCGTGACCAATGAACCGGCGCCGGGAGAAAAACAACTGTACCGCTTATCTGTTGACGGCAGCAAAAAAGAACGCATCACACAGCAGCAGGGCGCACATGAGATCTTTCTTTCTCCTGATCAGCAATGGATCGCTTACCGTTACTCTTATACCAATAAACCCTGGGAACTGTTCTTACTGGCCAACAAACCCAATGCACAAGCGGTACAGGTAACAGACAAAGCACAGTCGGCCGAGTTCCGCAACTACTCCTGGCGCGACCCGCAGGTGATCACTTTTAAAGCCAGGGACGGCGCCAGTGTATATGCACGGCTCTATACACCGGAAGCCGCTAAGAAGAACGGCGCTGCCGTTATCTTCGTACATGGCGCAGGCTACCTCCAAAATGCACATAAATGGTGGAGCCAGTATTACAGGGAGTATATGTTCCATAACCTGCTTGCAGACAGAGGATACACCGTACTGGATATAGACTACCGTGGCAGTGCAGGTTACGGCCGCGACTGGCGTACCGGTATTTATCGCCATATGGGCGGCAAAGACCTGGACGACCAGGTGGACGGCGCACAATACCTGGTTCAGCAATTGGGCATTGATAAAAAACGCATAGGTATCTACGGCGGCAG
>Ga0102590_1002717_pt1 | contig 19910 bp, 13 predicted proteins | sample AraplaMF_Col_mMF_FD_76859 | JGI IMG/M metagenome (GOLD analysis project Ga0102590, IMG submission 76859) | Arabidopsis root microbial communities from the University of North Carolina, USA - plate scrape MF_Col_mMF | ecosystem: Host-associated > Plants > Roots > Endosphere | place: USA...
CTTGCCCGGGCGGCGGCGCTGCTGCTGCTTGCCGCGCGCGGGTTCTTCGCGGATGCGGTCGAAGGCGCGCAGCTCGCGCGCTTCGTCGGCATAGGCGCCGCTCCAGGCGCCGCCGGCGCCGCGCTCGGGGCGGTACTCGGTGACGTTGCGGGTGGCGCGGCGCTGGTGCAGCACGGGGCTGAGCGTCAGCACCGGCTGCGGCGCGCCGAGGCCGCTGACCTGGCGCAGTTCCTTCACGGCTTCCTCGCCCAGCGTTTCGCAATCGCCGCGGCGCAGCGCGCGCGGCAGCTGCACGCTGCCGTAGCGGATGCGCTTGAGGCGGCTGACCAGGAAACCCTGCGAATCCCACAGGCGGCGCACTTCGCGGTTGCGGCCTTCGCGGATCACCACGCGGAACCAGCTGTGGCTGCCGCCGCGGCTGATCACGCCGATCTCGTCGAAGCGTGCGGGGCCGTCTTCCAGCTCCACGCCCGACTTGAGCTTCTCGATGATTTCGTCCGGCACCTCGCCATGCACGCGGCACAGGTACTCGCGTTCCAGGGCGCTGCGCGGATGCATCAACGCGTTGGCCAGCTCGCCGTCGGTGGTGAGCAGGAGCAGGCCGGTGGTGTTGATGTCCAGGCGGCCCACGGCGACCCAGCGCGCGCCCTTCAGGCGCGGCAGCTGTTCGAACACGGTGGGACGGCCTTCGGGGTCTTCGCGCGTGGTCACCACGCCTTCGGGCTTGTGATAGACCAGCACTTCGGTCTCGTCGCGATTGTCGGTGGCGACGACGAACTGCTTGCCGTCCAGCACCACGCGATCGCCGGCATGCACGCTGGCGCCGATGCCGGCCGCGCTGCCGTTGACTTCGACTTCGCCGGCCTGGATGCGCTGCTCGAGCATGCGGCGCGAGCCCAGGCCCGCATTGGCCAGCACCTTGTGCAGGCGTTCTTCCAGGGCGGGCGCGTCGGTGGTGCGCGTGTCGCGCTTGAGGGTCAAAAGGGATTTCTGCGGCGCATTCATGCGCGGTACTCCTCGGTGTCTTTCGTGGCGTCGCCGTTACCGGCGTCCGCTTCGTTCGCTGCCTCGTCGGCAGTGAGGGTGGATGGTTCGGCGGGGGTTTCCTCGCCGGTGTCGGAAGACGCGGTTTCGATCGCCGCGGCTTCGTGGTGTTCTTCGACCGGGGCGGCGGGAGCCGCTGGCTCCGTGACGCTTGCCGGTTCGGCTTCGGGCTGCTCGCCGGCGACGTGGAATTCCTCCTCGCCTTCGGTGCGGCCATCGGTGCCGTCTTCGTGCTGGTTTTCTTCGTGGGCGCCTTCTTCGTGCCGGCCTGCTTCGTTCTCAGTCGCCTCGCCGGCCGGTTCTTCGGCCTCGGCATCCGGATCGGCATCCGGATCGATCGGCAGGTCGCGCACCACGCGCGCCGGCAGGTCCTCGATGAAGCGCAGCTGCGGGTCTTCCATGTCGCGAATCTCGGACAACGGCGGCAGCTCGTCCAGCGACTTGAGGTTGAAATAGTCCAGGAACGCACGCGTGGTGCCGAACAGGGCAGGCTTGCCCGGCACGTCGCGATAGCCCACCACGCGGATCCACTCGCGCTCCTCCATCGTCTTGATGATGTTGGAGGACACCACCACGCCGCGGATCTGCTCGATCTCCGGGCGCGTGATCGGCTGGCGGTAAGCAATGAGGGCCAGCGTTTCCAGCAGGGCGCGCGAGTAGCGGCTGGGTTTTTCCGTCCACATGCGCGAGATCCACGAATGGACCTCCTGGCGCACCTGGTAGCGGAAGCCGGAGGCGACCTCGCGCAGCTGCACGCCGCGGCCGGCGCAATCCTCGGCCAGCGCTTCCAGCGCCCGCGACAGCTGCTCGCGGTCGACCTCGTCCTCCTCGCCGAAGAGGTCGCCCAGCTGCTGCACGGTGAGCGGCTGGGTGGCGGCGAGCAGGGCTGCCTCGATGATGTTCTTCAGTTGCTCGATCTGCATGGCCTGATCGGTTGAGGGGCTTGGATGGGGGCTCGGATGGCCTTGGGGTCAATCGGCGGCCGACGCCTGCGCGGGCGCTTCGGCTTCGATCGATTCCTCGGCCTGGGTGACCTTCGCCTTCACATAGATCGGAGCCAGCGGCTCCTCCTGCACGATTTCCACCAGCATTTCCTTGGCCAGCTCCAGCATGGCCAGGAAGGTGACCACCACGCCGAGACGGCCTTCGGTCGGGTCGAACAATGTCTCGAAGCGGTGAAAGCTGGCGTCGCCGAGCCTGCCGAGCAGCTCGCCCATGCGCTGGCGCACGCTCAGCGCCTCGCGTCGGATGGCGTGATGCCCGAACAGTTCGGCGCGGTGCAGCACGTCCTTCAGCGCCAGCAGCAGTTCCTTCAGTTCCAGCGGCGGCGGCAGCTTGATCACGGTGCGCTCGCCGCTGTCGGCGTGCACCACCACCGTGTCGCGCTCCACGCGGGGCAGGGCGTCGATATCCTCCGCCGCGCGCTTGAAGCGCTCGTATTCCTGCAGCCTGCGCACCAGCTCGGCACGCGGATCTTCCTCGACGCCTTCTTCCACCGGCGGCCGCGGCAGCAGCAGCCGCGACTTGATCTCGGCCAGGATCGCGGCCATCAGCAGGTACTCGGCGGCCAGTTCCAGCCGCATGTCCCGCATCATGTCGATGTATTCCAGATACTGCCGGGTGATCTCGGCGATCGGGATGTCCAGGATGTCCAGGTTCTGCCGGCGGATCAGGTACAGCAGCAGGTCCAGCGGGCCTTCGAACGCCTCCAGGATGACTTCCAGCGCATCCGGCGGGATGTACAGGTCCTGCGGCATCTGCAGCACGGGTTCGCCGCGCACGATGGCCAGCGGCATTTCCTGCTGTTGCGGTACCGACGCGAAAGCGTCCTGCGGTGCTGTCACCGGCTGAGGCTCGACTGGCTCAGTGCTCATCAATACATGTCGTTGGGCCGCCCATGACGGCTTGCAGTGCGTTCAACACGTTCGGAACCGTTCGATTCCACCGGCATTCGCTGAAGGCTTCCCCCGCTCGCAGGTAGCGGCCATCCGGCGCGGCACCCGTGAAACTCCTTCTCGATCACTACGGGCGGCTGGCGTCCGTCGCGGCGCTTCATGACGAAACCGCGCCTGCGGCGGCATCGGTCAGGCTGGCCGTGAGCGATTCCTGCGTGCCGGGCCGGGAGGCGATCCACAGCCAAGCCCGATCGCGCGATGCACTGCGCCACGGCGTGAACAGGAGGTCTGCTGGGTGTCGGGCGGGTGCTCCGGCGGCGTCTGGCTCGAACGGCAGGCGCACCCTGTAACCCACGTGCGATCAAGGTTAACGGCTGCATGCGGCCAAGTCCAGTATGCGTACGGCCTACCAAGCGTGCGGGTGCATCGGCAGAATGCCGCGGATGCGTGGTTTGGAAGGGCTCGATCGTCCACGTCGCAAGGGCAGCATGTGACCCGCCGCGTCTGGCCTGGGCGTCGGCGCCGATGCAATGGAAACGCTCGATGGAAGCGACACAGCTTCAAGGCGCCCGCAAAACGGCGGGAAATGGCCGAATCCCGCGTGCCGGTGGGTTCCGGGCGCGTCGCCGGCAGAATATTACGACGTGGCACGGCGCTTGCTTTACGCCACGGTAAGGGCAGTTTGATCGGCGCGGGGATAGGCCGCATGCGCGGCGGGGGTCCATTTCACGGGCACTAGTGCCTGCCGCGAATAAGTTGGATGACGCTGCACGGCAGCGGGGATGGGAGGGAAAGGCATGACCAAAGCCGGCGGCAAGCACCATAACGATGGTCCGGAGCAGCTGCGCCCCGCGCGGATGCGCATCGAGACGACCGTACTGATGAGCCGCGGCAGCCAGTCACAGCCGACGGAACTGGTGGACATCTCGGCGACGGGCGCCCTGCTGCGCCGCCCGCTGGGATGGCAGGGGGAAGTGGGGCAGAGCTGGATGCTGGACATGATCTTCGGTCACGACCTGCACATCCACCTGGAAGCCCAGGTGGCGCGCATCTCCGACCGGCACATCGGTTTCGCGTACACGCGCATACCGGAGGACAAGCAGGTCCCGCTGTGGAACCTGCTGGGCGGCTACGCCGACATCCTGGAGACTTGGCACGACGATTGATTCGTCGCGTCGACCGCTTGCAAAAAGCCCGCGGTCACCGCGGGCGGGGAAAGCCAGGAGCCTGTCCGAACTCCCTGGGGAGGACAGGCTCCTCGCCGACTTCAGGCCGCCGGCGAGGCGGCCTTTTTCTCGTCGCGCAGCTCGCGGCGGAGGATCTTGCCGACGTTGCTCTTGGGCAGCGCATCGCGGAATTCGATCAGCTTGGGGCGCTTGTAGCCGGTGAGGTTCTCGCGGCAGAACTCCTTGAGCGCCTCCACCGTCAGGTTCGGGTCCTTGCGCACCACGAACAGCTTCACCACCTCGCCGGAATGCTCGTCCGGCACGCCGACCGCGGCCACTTCGGCCACGCCCGGGTGGGTCATCACGATGTCCTCGACCTCGTTCGGATACACATTGAAGCCGGACACCAGGATCATGTCCTTCTTGCGGTCGACGATGTAGACATAGCCGTTGGCGTCCATGCGCGCGATGTCGCCGGTATGCAGCCAGCCGTCCGCGCCGAGCACCTTGGCGGTCTCGTCGGGGCGCTTCCAGTAGCCCTGCATCACCTGCGGACCCTTCACCATCAGTTCGCCGACTTCGCCGATCGGCAGCGGCTGGCTGTCCTCGGACCAGATCGCCACATCGGTGGAGGGAATCGGCAGGCCGATCGAGCTGTTGTAGTCCTTCAGGTCCAACGGATTGATGCAGGCCGCGGGCGAGGTCTCGGTCAGGCCATAGGCCTCGGCCAGGGTCACGCCGGTGACTTTTTTCCAGCGCTCGGCCACGGCGCGCTGCACGGCCATGCCGCCGCCCAGGCTCAGGTGCAGGCGCGAGAAATCCACGTCCGCGAAGCCGGGCGTATTGAGCAGGCCGTTGAACAGCGTGTTGACGCCGGTGAGTGCGGTGAAGCGCGATTTCTTCAGCTCCTTGACGAAGCCGGGCATGTCGCGCGGATTGGTGATCAGCCAATTCAGGCCGCCCAGGCGCGTGAACACCAGGCCGTTCGCGGTGAGCGAAAAGATGTGGTACAGCGGCAACGCGGTGATGATCACCTCTTCGCCGGGCTTGGCATTGGTGCCGATCCAGGCGCCGGCCTGCAGCATGTTCGCCACCATGTTGCCGTGCGACAGCATGGCGCCCTTGGCCACACCGGTGGTGCCGCCGGTGTATTGCAGGAAGGCCAGATCGTCGTGGCCCAGGTCCACCTTCGGCACCGGATGCGTGGCGCCCTGCGCCAGCGCGTCGCGGAAGCGCACCGCGTGCGGCAGCCGGTAGTCCGGCACCATCTTCTTGATGTGCTTGAGCACGAAGTTGATCAGCGCGCCCTTGAGGCCGAGCAGGTCGCCGATGCCGGTGGTGACGATGTGCTCGACTTCCGTTTCGGCCACCACCTGCTGCAGGGTGGCGGCGAAGTTGTCCAGCACCACGATGGCCTTGGCGCCGGCGTCTTCCAGCTGGTGCTTGAGTTCGCGCGCGGTGTACATCGGGTTGGTGTTGACCACCACCAGGCCGGCGCGCAGCGCGCCGAACAGCGCGATCGGATACTGCAGCACGTTGGGCATCATGATCGCGATGCGGTCGCCCTTGCCCAGCTTCAGCACACCCGTGAGATAGCCGGCGAACTGGCGGCTCAGCTCATCGATCTGTCCGTAGCTCAGTTCCTTGCCGAAACTGTGGAAGGCGGGGCGGTCGCGGAACTTCGCGAAGGCCTCTTCCAGTACCGCGGCGACGGAGACGTAGGCATGGAGGTCGATCTGCGCGGGTACGCCTTCCGGGTAGTGGGCCAGCCACGGACGCTCGTTGCTCATGTTTATTCCCTGCTCCTGTATCGAATGCCCGCGCGCACGTGAGGCATCATGGTGTCGCGGCATTGGAGCATACGCCCGCGTACAGCGGCAAGCCGCGTCGCAGCGGGCTTTCGAGGGTTTCCAGAACGATGCGCAAGGTGCTTTTTCTGCTGGTTTTTGCCGCGCTGGCGCTGTGCCTCGCCGGTTGCCGCCGCACGCCCGACGAGCAGCGCATCCGCGCCGCGATCGAGGTGGCGCGCACGGCGGCGGCCGAGGTGGATGCCGGCGGATTGACCGGCGTGCTGACCGAGGATTTCGACGGCAACGGCGGCGCCATGGCCACCAAGGACCTGGGCAACCTGCTGCGCCTGGCCCGGTTCCGCGGCGAGACCGTGCATGCGGTGCTCGGTCCGATCGAGGTGGAGCCGCGCGGCGAACGCTATATCGCGCGCTTCACCGTCACCCTGGGTAGCGGCGGCAAGTTGTTCCCGGCGGAGCTGGGTGTGTTCAAGGTGGAGACGGGGTGGCGCAGGGAAGGGCGCGAGTGGCGCTGCGTTACCGCGAGCTGGGAGCAGCAGTTGTAGTGCTGCGACGCTGAGCCCCTCTCCCGTCGGGAGAGGGGTTGGGGTGAGGGTACGGGCGGAGTGATGCGTTGCGCTCCGCCCGTCCCCTCATCCGGCTGCCGCCACCTTCCTCGCTCCTCAGAGCCGCGCACATCCATGTGCGCTCCCCGCGTGCTCTCCCACGGGGACTACCTTCGGGTCGCCGGAGGGAGAAGGGTTCTAGCGTGGAGACTGAGAGGTAACTTAGGCCGCTTTCTTGCTCGCCAGCTGCCGCAGCACATACTGCAGGATGCCGCCGTGGCGGAAGAATTCCCGCTCCTTCGGCGTCAGCAGCAGCACCTTCACGATGAACTCCTTCCTGCTGCCATCCGGTGCGGTAGCGGTGACCTTGGCCACCTTCGACTCGCCGTCGTTCAAGCCGGTGATGTCGAACACTTCCTTGCCGGTCAGTCCCAGCGTCTGCGCGCTCTGGCCGTCCTCGAACTGGCAGGGCAGCACGCCCATGCCGACCAGGTTGGAGCGGTGGATGCGCTCGAAGCTCTCGGCGATCACCGCCTTCACGCCCAGCAGCAGGGTGCCCTTGGCGGCCCAGTCGCGCGAGGAGCCGGTGCCGTATTCCTTGCCGGCCAGCACCACCAGCGGGGTGTGTTCGGCCTTGTACTTCATCGCCGCGTCGTAGATCGCCAGCTGTTCGCCGCTGGGCACGTGCAGGGTGTAGCCACCCTCGACGCCGTCCAGCATCAGGTTCCTGATGCGGATATTGGCGAAGGTACCGCGCACCATCACATCGTCGTTGCCGCGGCGCGAGCCGTAGGAGTTGAAGTCCTTCGGTTCCACGCCCTTGCCGATCAGGAAGCGGCCCGCCGGGCTGTCCTTCTTGATCGAGCCGGCCGGCGAGATGTGGTCGGTGGTGATGGAGTCGCCGAACAGGCCCAGCACGCGGGCGCCGTGGATGTCCTCCACCTTGCCGACCTCGCGGGTCATGCCGTCGAAGTAGGGCGGGTTCTTGATGTAGGTGGAATCGCCCCACTGGTACACCGAGCCGTCCGGCGAGGCGATGTGGTTCCAGCGGTCGTCGCCCTGGAACACGTCGGCGTAGTTCTTGGCGAACATGGCCGGGTTGATCGCGCCGGCGATGGTATCGGAGATCTCCTGGTTGCTCGGCCAGATGTCCCTCAGGTACACCGGCTGGCCGTCGCTGCCGGTGCCGAGCGGATCCTTGCTCAGGTCCACGTCCAGCGACCCGGCCAGCGCATAGGCCACCACCAGCGGCGGCGAGGCGAGGTAGTTCATCTTCACCTCGGGATGCACGCGGCCTTCGAAGTTGCGGTTGCCCGACAGCACCGAGGCGACGGCAAGGTCGCCCTCGGCGATGCCCTTGCTGATCTCCGCCGGCAGCGGGCCGGAGTTGCCGATGCAGGTGGTGCAGCCGTAGCCGACCACGTAGAAGCCGACCTTCTCCAGTTCCTGCAGCAGGCCGGTCTTCTCGAGGTAATCGGTGACCACCTTGGAGCCCGGCCCGAGCGAGGTCTTCACCCACGGCTGCGCCTTCAGGCCCTTGGCCGCGGCCTTCCTGGCCAGCAGGCCGGCGGCGAGCATCACGGCGGGGTTGGAGGTATTGGTGCAGGAGGTGATCGCGGCGATCACCACCGCGCCATCGGACAGACGGAAATTCTCGCCGTCCTTCTCCACCAGCACGCCGCTTTCGGAAACCGCATTGGCGGGGTTGCCGATCGCGGAGGAGCCGCCTTCATTGATGAAGTTCGAGGTGTCGCCGTTGCGCGGACGGCGGTTGGCCGTGAGCGGGCCGAGCGCGTCGCGGAAGCTCTTTTCGACGTCCTGCAGCAGCACGCGGTCCTGCGGACGCTTGGGGCCGGCCAGCGAGGGGCGCACGTCGCCCAGGTCAAGTTCCAGCGTGGTGGTGAATTGCGCATGCGGGGTGTTCTCGTCGTGCCACAGGCCCTGCGCCTGCGCGTAGGACTTGACCAGCTCGATCTGCTCTTCGCTGCGGCCGGACAGGCGCAGGTAGTTCAGCGCTTCCTGGTCGATCGGGAAGATGCCGCAGGTGGCGCCGTATTCCGGCGCCATGTTGCCGATGGTGGCGCGGTCGGCCAGTGCGAGATCCTTCAGGCCCGGGCCGAAGAACTCCACGAACTTGCCCACCACGCCGAGCTTGCGCAGCATCTGGGTGACGGTGAGCACCAGGTCGGTGGCGGTGACGCCTTCGGCGAGCTTGCCGGTGAGCTTGAAGCCCACCACCTGCGGAATCAGCATCGACGACGGCTGGCCGAGCATGGCCGCCTCGGCCTCGATGCCGCCCACGCCCCAGCCGAGCACGCCGACGCCGTTGATCATGGTGGTGTGCGAGTCGGTGCCGAACACGGTGTCCGGATAGGCCCAGGCCTGGCCGTCCTTCTCGCCGGTGAACACCACGCGGCCGAGGTATTCCAGGTTCACCTGGTGCACGATGCCGGTGCGCGGCGGCACCACCTTGAAATTATCGAAGGCCTTCTGGCCCCAGCGCAGGAAGGCGTAGCGCTCCTGGTTGCGCTGGAACTCGATCGCCACGTTCTGCTCCAGCGCCGATTCCGAACCGTATACATCCACCTGCACGGAGTGATCGATCACCAATTCGGCCGGGGCCAGCGGATTGATCTGCTTGGCGTCGCCGCCGAGCTTGACCACCGCGTCGCGCATCGCCGCCAGGTCGACCACGCAGGGCACGCCGGTGAAGTCCTGCAGCACCACGCGCGCGGGCATGAAGGCGATTTCGGTGTCCGGTTCCGCCTTCGGGTTCCAGCGGGCGACGGCCTCGATCTCCTTGGCGGTGACGTTGACGCCGTCCTCGTGGCGCAACAGGTTCTCCAGCAGGATCTTCATCGAGTAGGGCAGGTGCTTGATGTCGAAGCGCTGGCCGAGCTTGGCGAGGCTGGCGATCTGGTACGAGCTGCCGTTGACCTTGAGGGTGTCGCGGGTGGCGAATGAATCCAGCATGGGTGAGCTCCTGTTGCTTGAGTCTGCGGCGCACGAGGCGCCGCCGGGGGATGCTAGAGCAGCTGGCGTGAGCGGGAGGCGCAAAGGCGAGCTTCCCGCTTCGCCGATCCCGGGGAGTTTGAGGCAAACCGCGCTACGCGCAAGTTACCGGCGGGGCGATTCGCGGTTGCCGTCATTGCAAGATATCGAACGCAGGCGGAAACAACGTCTTGCGTTGCGGCAGATGGCGTGCGGCTGGCAAAATAAGCGGCTGTGACGACGCTGCGGAAGCGGCTTGGGGACTGGCTTTGCGGTCTCCTCGCCAGGATCCGGCATCGTTCCGCTTCCCGCCACGCCAACGGACGAGAACCACATGCTCAACGCCTATCGCCAACACGTCGCCGAGCGCGCCGCCCTCGGGATCCCCGCGCTGCCGCTGACGGCCCAGCAGACCGCCGACCTGATCGAGCTGCTGAAGAACCCGCCCGCCGGCGAGGAGGCCTTCCTGGTCGACCTGATCAGCAACCGCGTGCCGGCCGGCGTGGACGACGCGGCCAAGGTCAAGGCCTCGTACCTGGCCGCCGTGGCGTTCGGCAAGGAGCCGTGCCCGTTGCTCAGCCGCGAGAAGGCGACCGAGCTGCTCGGCACCATGCTCGGCGGCTACAACATCCATCCGCTGATCGAGCTGCTGGACGACGCGCAGGTGGGCGGCATCGCCGCCGACGCGCTGAAGAAGACCCTGCTGATGTTCGACTCCTTCCACGACGTGAAGGAAAAGGCCGACAAGGGCAATGCCAATGCCAAGGCCGTGCTGCAGAGCTGGGCCGACGCGGAGTGGTTCACCAGCCGTCCGGAAGTGCCGGCCAGCCTGACCATCACCGTGTTCAAGGTGCCGGGCGAGACCAATACCGACGACCTGTCGCCGGCGCCCGACGCCACCACCCGCCCGGACATCCCGCTGCACGCGCTGGCGATGCTGAAGAACAAGCGCGAAGGCGCGCCGTTCCAGCCGGAGGAAGACGGCAAGCGCGGCCCGATCCAGCAGATCCAGGACCTGGCCCGGCAGGGCCACCTGGTCGCCTACGTCGGCGACGTGGTGGGCACCGGCTCCAGCCGCAAGTCCGCCACCAACTCGGTGCTGTGGTGGACCGGCGAGGACATCCCCTTCATCCCGAACAAGCGCTTCGGCGGCGTGTGCCTGGGCAGCAAGATCGCCCCGATCTTCTACAACACCATGGAAGATGCCGGCGCGCTGCCGATCGAGCTCGACGTGTCGAAGATGGAGATGGGCGACGTGGTCGAGCTGCGTCCGTATGAGGGCAAGGCGCTGAAGAACGGCGAAGTGATCGCCGAGTTCCAGGTGAAGTCCGACGTGCTGTTCGACGAAGTGCGCGCCGGCGGCCGCATTCCGCTGATCATCGGCCGCGGCCTCACCGCCAAGGCGCGCGAGGCGCTGGGCCTGGCCCCGTCCACGCTGTTCCGCCTGCCGCAGAACCCGGCCGACACCGGCAAGGGCTACACCCTGGCGCAGAAGATGGTCGGCCGCGCCTGCGGCCTGGCCGAAGGCGAGGGCGTGCGCCCGGGCACCTATTGCGAGCCGAAGATGACCTCGGTCGGTTCGCAGGACACCACCGGCCCGATGACCCGCGACGAGCTGAAGGACCTGGCCTGCCTGGGCTTCTCCGCCGACCTGGTGATGCAGTCGTTCTGCCACACCGCGGCTTATCCGAAGCCGGTGGACGTGAAGACCCACCACGAGCTGCCCGCCTTCATCTCCACCCGCGGCGGCATCAGCCTGCGTCCGGGCGACGGCGTGATCCATTCCTGGCTCAACCGCATGCTGCTGCCCGACACCGTCGGCACCGGCGGCGACAGCCATACGCGCTTCCCGATCGGCATTTCCTTCCCGGCCGGTTCCGGCCTGGTGGCCTTCGCCGCCGCCACCGGCGTGATGCCGCTGGACATGCCCGAGTCGGTGCTGGTGCGCTTCAAGGGCGAGCTGCAGCCGGGCGTGACCTTGCGCGACCTGGTCAATGCGATCCCGCTGTACGCGATCAAGCAGGGCCTGCTCACGGTCGCCAAGCAGGGCAAGCAGAACATCTTCTCCGGCCGCATCCTGGAGATCGAAGGCCTGCCGAACCTGAAAGTGGAGCAGGCGTTCGAGCTGTCCGACGCCTCGGCCGAGCGCTCCGCCGCTGGCTGCACCGTGCGCCTGGACCAGGCGCCGATCATCGAATATCTCAACAGCAACATCACCCTGCTGAAGTACATGATCGCGCAGGGCTACCAGGACGCCCGCTCGCTGTCCCGCCGCATCAGGAAGATGGAAAAGTGGCTGGCCAACCCGCAGCTGCTGGAGCCGGATGCGGATGCCGAGTACGCCGCGGTGATCGAGATCGACCTGGCCGACGTGCACGAGCCGATCGTGGCCTGCCCGAACGACCCGGACGACGTGAAGTCGCTGTCCGACGTGGCCGGCGCGAAGATCGACGAGGTATTCATCGGTTCCTGCATGACCAATATTGGTCATTTCCGCGCCGCGTCGAAGCTGCTGGAAGGCAAGCGCGATATCCCGACCCGCCTGTGGGTGGCCCCGCCGACCAAGATGGATCAGCAGCAGCTGACCGAGGAAGGCCACTACGGCGTGCTTGGCACCGCCGGCGCGCGCATGGAAATGCCGGGCTGCTCGCTGTGCATGGGCAACCAGGCGCAGGTGCGCGAGGGCGCCACGGTGATGTCCACCAGCACGCGCAACTTCCCCAATCGCCTGGGCAAGAACACCAATGTGTACCTCGGCTCGGCGGAGCTGGCGGCGATCTGCTCGCGCCTGGGCCGGATCCCGACCAAGGAGGAGTACATGGCGGACATCGGGGTGATCAATGCGAATGGCGAGAAGATCTATCGCTATATGAACTTCGATCAGATTGCCGACTTCAAGCAGGTCGCGGATACCGTCGACGCTTAATCGTGGAATCCTTCTCCCATCGGGAGAAGGTGGCGGCAGCCGGATGAGGGTTCGGCCGGAGCGGTGCATATCACTCTTGCGCTCCGGCCGTACCCTCACCCCAACCCCTCTCCCGATGGGAGAGGGGCTTTCAAGAGCCCGGCGCATGCCGGGCTTCGTCGTTTATGCTTTGCGCCGCCTCGATGCGGGGCGGCGACGAGGCGCAGGCAGCAGGATGATTTCCACCCACCTATCGGCCGTCTCCCTGCGCGACCTGATCCTGGTCCAGGCCGTGCGCCGCCACGGCAGCTTCAACAGCGCGGCGCGCGCCATGCACATCAGTCCCTCGGGCCTGTCGCACCAGGTGCAGAAAGTGGAGCAGGCGCTGGGTACGCCGCTGTTCGAGCGCGGCGGCCGCCGCGTGGTGCCCACCGCCGGCGGGCAGCGCCTGCTGGAGCAGATCGATGCGGTGCTGCTGGCCGCCGACCATCTGCAGCAGGCGGCACGTGCGGGCGAGACCGCCTTCGGCGGTGAGCTGCGGCTGGGCGTGCTGGCCACGCTGGGGCCATATCTGCTGCCGCATCTGATCGCGCCGTTCCCGCAGCATTTCCCGGGCGCCCGGCTGAGCCTGTCCGAAGGCAAGCCGCGCGGCCTGCTGCGCCGCCTGCAGGAAGGCGAGCTGGACGCGGTGCTGGCGCAGCCGGCCCCGCCGGTGAGCGGCATCGCCATGCGCCCGCTGTTCTTCGAGCCCTGGGAAGTGATGCTGCGCGCCGACCATCCGCTGGCTGGCCGCCGCACCCTGACCCTGGAACAGCTCGATGCCGCCGACGCCACCCTGATGGCGGAAAGCCGCGCCGACGACGTGCTCGGCGGCGGCCATGTGCAGGACGTCAGCCTGGAAAGCCTGGCCGCCCTGGTCGGCCTGCGCGGCGGCTACGCCCTGGTGCCGGCGCTGGCGCACGAGCGGCTGGCCTCGATGCCGGAGGTGGCGCTGGCCAAATTCAAGGGCCAGGCGCCGGGCCGGCAGATCGCGCTGTACTGGCGCGAAGCCTCGCCCTGGGAAAGCGACCTGCAGGCGTTCGCCGAGCTGCTGCGCAAGCTGGCCAGGCAGCGCCCGGGACTGAAGCTGATCGACGCCGCCTGAGCGGCGTCAGCCGTTGTCGAGCGTCACTCCGGTCAGCAGGCCGCGCGCCAGCATGCTGCACTGGCGCCGGTAGAGCAGCAGCTGCCACTGGCGCCCGCCGATCTGCCGCCACAGCACCGCCGAGCGCACCGCCGCCAGCAGGCTGGCGCGCACCTTCTCGACCACCTTCGGCTGCTGCAATTGCTGCGGGTTGCCGGTGACCATCACGCGCGGCTTCAGCGGGGACAGCGTGGCGGCGTACAGCTCGGCCAAGCGCTTGACCACCTGCGGCGAGTCCTGGCCGAAATGTTCGACCTGGCGCTGCGCCGCGACGATGCCTTTCTGCAGGTCGTCCAGCAGGTGGCGGTGGCGCGACAGGCTGCGCTCCAGCCGCATCACCGTGACGGCCATGCGGGTGATGCCCATGTCGCGGCCGGTGTCGTCCAACTGCGCGATCAACTGGCGCAGGCCCAGGCGCACGCCGCCGATCTTGCCGTAGACGCTCACCACGGACGGCGCATCGATGCGGAACACGCTGCTCAGGCTGCTCTCGAATGCGGTTTCGTCGCAGCGGCCGTCGTTGGCCAGCTGCTGGGCCAGCGCGGCAGCCTGGAACAGGCCGGCGAGAGCGAGCACGCGCTCCTCGGTCATGGCATAGGTTTCAAACACGTTGTGCGGACTCTTCGGGGACAGGGGCGGCGTTCCAGCCGCCGTAGGGAGCGTCCGTGCGGGCGATCACGGCGCCGCCGAGGCAGGCCGCGCCATCGTAGAAAACTACGGATTGGCCGGGTGTGACGGCGCGCTGGGCTTCGTCGAACACGACCTCGACGCCGTCGGCATCGACGCGCACGCTGCAGGCCTGGTCGTGCTGGCGGTAGCGCGTCTTGGCGGTGCAGCGGAATTCGCCGGCGGGTGCGGCGCCGGCGACCCAGGTCGGCGCTTCGGCATGCAGGCGGTGCGAATGCAGCCAGTGGTTCTCGCCGCCCTGGGCCACGTACAGCACGTTGGCGTGCACGTCCTTGCCGACCACGTACCAGGCCTCGCCGCTGGCGCCCTGGCGACCGCCGATGCCCAGGCCGTTGCGCTGGCCCAGCGTGTAGTACATGACGCCCTGGTGCTCGCCGATGCGCTCGCCTGCGGGCGTGCGCATCTCGCCGGGGCGGGCCGGGATGTACTGGCTCAGGAATTCGCGGAAGTCGCGCTCGCCGATGAAGCAGATGCCGGTGGAATCCTTCTTGGCATGCGTGGGCAGGGCCGCTTCCAGCGCCATGCGGCGCACCTGCGACTTCTCGATCTCGCCGACCGGGAACAGCGTGGCCGCCAGCTGGCGCTGGCCGAGCGCGTGCAGGAAATAGGTCTGGTCCTTGCTCGCGTCGACAGCGCGCAGCAGGCGGTATTGCCCGTCGCGCTCGTCCACGCGGGCGTAATGGCCGGTGGCGATCTTTTCCGCGCCCAGCGCACGCGCTTCGTCGAGGAAGGTCTTGAACTTGATCTCGCGGTTGCACAGCACGTCAGGGTTCGGCGTGCGGCCGGCGCGGTATTCGGCGAGGAAATGCTCGAACACGCCGTCCCAGTATTCCGCGGCGAAGTTGCGCGCATGGAACGGGATGCCAAGTCGCCCGCACACCGCGACGGCGTCCTTGCGGTCGGCGTCGGCGCTGCAGGGGCCGTTGCGCTCGTCTTCTTCCCAGTTCTGCATGAACAGGCCTTCGACCTGGTGGCCGGCCTGTTGCAGCAGCAGCGCGGCGACCGAGGAATCGACGCCGCCGGAGATGCCCAGCATCACTTTCACGGATAGCGGTCCTCGGGCAGCAGGCTGCTCAGGGCCGACAGCGGCACGCGCTGGCCGGCCAGCCAGGCGTCGATGCTCTTGAGCACCAGTGGGCTGCGCAGCCGGTCGCCCAGCGCGGCCACCTCGGCGCGGGTCAGCCACAGGGCGCGGCGGATGCCGCTGTCCAGCGGGCGGGCCGGATCGTGCTTGACCGGGCTGGCGGCAAAGCTGAAACGCAGCACGCCGTGGCCATGCTCGGTGCTGCGCCATTGGTGTACGCCGACCAGTGCGTCGAGCTCGACCGTCCAGCCGGTTTCCTCCAGCGTTTCGCGCACGGCAGCGGTGATCAGGCTTTCGCCATCGTCCAGATGGCCGGCCGGCTGGTTGTAGGCCAGCCGGCCATTCACTTCTTCCTCCACCATCAGATAGCGCCCGCCGTCCGCCACCACGCAGGCGACGGTGACGCGGGGGCACCACACGGGGGACGGGACGGGGTTCGGGGAGGCATTCATGGGCGAGGGATATAGCGCCTAAAGCCGGCACTGGAAAAGATGACATTGTGCCATCACCTGAAAGTGCTATTCCGGAACGCGGAAACCATCGCGCGAGCCGGGCGGTATACTGGCCACAAGATCGAGACAGCGGAACTCATGGCGCACGAACCCGAACACGAGCAAGGCACAGGGCATGGCCTGGCATTGGAAACCTCCCGTCCGGAGGTGGCACGGCCGCCGCTGTTCCAGGTGGTCCTGCTCAACGACGATTTCACCCCCATGGATTTCGTGGTGGAGGTGCTGCGCAGCTTCTTCAGCCTGGACCAGGAGCGCGCGGTGCAGGTGATGCTTCACGTGCATACTCGCGGCAAGGGCGTGTGCGGGGTCTTCACGAGGGAGGTGGCCGAAACCAAGGTGACCCAGGTGAACGAATATTCACGTGCCCATCAGCATCCGTTGCTATGCACTATGGAAAAGCTGTGAGCGCCCCCATTTCGTCGTCATCGCGGCGCTAGCCGCCCTGCCATCCAAGCGGAGAAGGTCCGGATGTTCAGCAAGGATCTCGAAGTCACCATCGGCCAGTGCTACAAGCAGGCCCGCGAGCAGCGCCACGAATTCATGACGGTGGAGCACCTGCTGCTCGCGCTCACCGAAAACCAGTCGGCCCTCGGCGCGCTGCGCGCCTGCGGCGTCGACCTGCCGCGGCTCACCCACGAGCTGGAAAAGATCATCGCCGAGACCGTGCCGGTGCTGCCGCACGGCGACGAGCGCGACACCCAGCCGACGCTGGGCTTCCAGCGCGTGCTGCAACGGGCCGTCTACCACGTGCAGTCCTCCGGCCGCAAAGAGGTCACCGGCGCCAACGTGCTGGTGGCGATCTTCGGCGAGAAGGATTCCCACGCGGTGTACTTCCTGCACCAGCAGGAGATCACCCGCCTGGACGTGGTCAACTACATCTCGCACGGCATCGCCAAGATCGGCGACGAGCCCTCGTCCGGCATGCCGGGCACGGATCGCGAGGGCGAGGAGGGCGGCGATCCCAAGGGCAATCCGCTCAGCGAGTACGCCAGCAACCTCAACGAGCTCGCGCTGGAAGGCAAGATCGATCCGCTGATCGGCCGCCAGGACGAGATCGAGCGCACCATCCAGGTGCTGTGCCGCCGTCGTAAAAACAATCCGCTCTACGTGGGCGAGGCCGGCGTGGGCAAGACCGCCCTTGCCGAAGGCCTGGCCAAGCGCATCGTCGACGGCGACGTGCCCGAAGTGCTGGAAAACGCCACCATCTGGTCGCTGGACCTGGGCGCGCTGGTGGCCGGCACCAAGTACCGCGGCGACTTCGAGAAACGCCTGAAGGCGGTGATCACCCAGCTGAAGAAGCAGCCGGGTTCGATCCTCTTCATCGACGAGATCCACACCATCATCGGCGCCGGTTCCGCCTCGGGCGGCACCATGGACGCGTCCAACCTGATCAAGCCGATGCTGGCCTCCGGCGAGCTGCGCTGCATCGGTTCCACCACGTTCCAGGAATTCCGCGGCATCTTCGAGAAGGACCGCGCGCTGGCCCGCCGCTTCCAGAAGATCGACGTGGTCGAGCCCACCGTGGCCGACAGCATCGAGATCCTGAAAGGCCTGCGCTCGCGCTTCGAAGAGCACCACAACGTGGTCTACACCAACGAGTCGCTCAAGGCGGCGGTGGACCTGTCGGTGAAGCACATTCCCGACCGCCTGCTGCCGGACAAGGCGATCGACGTGATCGACGAAGCCGGCGCCCGCCAGCGCCTGCTGCCGGTCGACCAGCGCACCGGCAAGATCGACGTGCCGGAAGTGGAATACATCGTGGCCAAGATGGCGCGCATCCCGGCCAAGCAGGTCTCGGCCTCGGACCGCGACGTGCTGCGCAACCTGGAACGCAACCTCAAGATGGTGGTGTTCGGCCAGGACGCGGCGATCGAGGCGCTGGCCTCGTCGATCAAGATGGCGCGTTCCGGCCTGGCCGATCCGTCCAAGCCGATCGGCTCCTTCCTGCTCGCCGGCCCCACCGGCGTGGGCAAGACCGAGGTCACCCGCCAGTTGGCGATGCAGCTGGGCATCGAGATGATCCGCTTCGACATGTCCGAGTACATGGAAGCGCATTCGGTCTCGCGCCTGGTCGGCGCCCCTCCGGGCTATGTCGGCTTCGACCAGGGCGGCCTGCTGACCGAGGCGGTGACCAAGCATCCGCACGCGGTGCTGCTGCTGGACGAGATCGAGAAGGCGCATCCGGATGTGTACAACATCCTGCTGCAGGTGATGGACCGCGGCGTGCTGACCGACACCAACGGCCGCGAGGCGAACTTCAAGAACGTGATCCTGGTGATGACCACCAATGCCGGCGCGCAGCAGGCGGCCCGCCGCGGCATCGGCTTCGTCAAGCAGAGCCACACCACCGACTCGATGGAAGTGATCCGCCGCACCTTCACGCCGGAGTTCCGCAACCGCCTGGACGCGGTGATCCAGTTCAACGCGCTGGACTTCGAGCACATCCTGCGCGTGGTGGACAAGTTCCTGATCGAACTGGAAACCCAGCTGCACGAGAAGGACGTGGCGCTGTCGGCCACGCCGACCGCACGCGACTGGCTGGCCGCGCACGGCTTCGATCCGCTGATGGGTGCACGTCCGATGGCGCGCGTGATCCAGGACAAGATCAAGCGACCGCTCGCCGACGAGCTGCTGTTCGGCAAGCTGGTCAACGGCGGCAAGGTGACCATCGACGTGAAGGACGACGAACTGGTCGTCACCGCGCAGGCCGAGCCGGAGAAGCTGTTGCCGGCCACCGTCTGACCTGACTACGCGATGCAGGAAACAACGCCGGGTGGCCTCGCGCCATCCGGCGTTCTGCTATGCGCCCTTGGCGACTTCGCGTAGCGCCGCCAAGGCCTGGTCGACCTGGTCGGGCGTGTTCATCAGTCCACCCGACAGGCGCGCATAACTCACCGCGTACGGACTGCTGCTGGCCAGCACCTTGCGCCGGAGCATCGCCTCGACGACCTGATCCGGCGTCTTCCCCTTGAGTTCGAAGCAGCAGATGCCGGCCGACAGTGCGGGATCGCGCGGCGTATGCTGGGTCAACCCGGGGATACCCGCCAGCCCGTCCTTGATGCGGCTGTTGAGTTCGGCGATGCGGCCGGCGACGCGCGGCCGCCCCAGTTGCTGCTGCAATGCGAACGCGCTGGCCAGCGCCCAGTGGTGTTCGTAGGCGTGGAAGCCGCCGGGCGTGACGCGCGCGGCGACGTTCGGGCCGCGCGCGGGGCGGTTTTCCTTCCACGCTTCGTAGAGCTCCAGGTCGGAGAACGACGGAATCGTCGGCCGCAGCCGCGCCCAGTTCTCCGCCGACGCCCACACCAGGCCCGTGCCGCGCGGACCGAGAATCCATTTGTGCGTGCCGGCGCAGAAGTAGTCCACGCCGAGTTCCGCAGCGGCCGCATCGACGCTGCCGAAGCCGTGGACACCGTCGAGCACGATGCGCAGGCGCTGGTCCTCGCTGCGTTTGGCGTTGATTTCGGCCACGGCGTCGGCGATCTCGCGCACCGGCGCACGCAGGCCGGTGCTGGATTGCACCCAGGTGATGCCGAGCACGCGCGTCTTCGGCCCGATGCCCTCGCGCACCGCGGCGACCATGCCCTCGACGGTCGCGTCGGCGGAGCGTTCGAACAGGCGGATCTTCCGCACGCTCCCCCCATTGCGCAGCGCTGAGAGACGGATCGCCTCGTGGTGGACGACGTGGTCGTGCACGGTCGTGAGGATCTCGTCGCCAGGTTGCAGTTGAAGCCCGTGGTAGACGAGCGCCAGGCCCATCGTCGTGCTGCCGGTCAGCGCGATGTCGTCGGCGCGGCCGCCGAGGTAGGGCGCCGCGGCTTCGCGGACTTTGCGCTCCAGGTTCTGCTCATCGGACGCGAACATGCCGTGCTCGACCGTGAGCAACGGGTTCTCGTCGAGCGTGCGGCGGAAGGCGTCGATCGCCTGGCGCACCGGCTCGGGATGCGAAGCGATGAAAAAGCCGGAGAAGTGCAGCCAGGCCGGATCCAGACGGAACAGGCCGCGCACGGATTCCCAGTCGTCCAGTCGCGGCACGGGGGGCGTGTTGGCGGCGAGGGCGGCGAGCAGGCCCGTGGGCGCCGCGGCGGCGGCG